>Ga0115567_10001833_pt1 | contig 21068 bp, 17 predicted proteins | sample COGITO_mtgs_1204_2_FD_88679 | JGI IMG/M metagenome (GOLD analysis project Ga0115567, IMG submission 88679) | Pelagic marine microbial communities from North Sea - COGITO_mtgs_120412 | ecosystem: Environmental > Aquatic > Marine > Epipelagic | place: Germany:Helgoland, sampling site Kabeltonne... | reverse complement strand
TGCCTTATGCGTTTCTCGAAGATGCTGAATTGGAATCTGAAGATGTGAGCGAACAATTGCTCGCCTACCGCCGATTGGAAGTGCCCTATTCGGAGGAGATGATTGCCAGCGCAGAATCCGATGTGAAGACGCAGCTCGACCCGATGGCTGAAGACTATGACGGCCTGCTGGAACGCTATCCCAATGCGACGATTCGGAATTTCGATGGCCAGGGCGGAAAACCGACCGAAATGGATGCGATCATTGCCTATCTGCAAATGGTCGGGACGCTAGTCGACTTCGAAGAATATGAGGCCGACCTTGATGAGAATCTGAGGTAAGGTGATGAGCTACGATCAAATTGCCCACGTCATCAAAATCGGCGGAACTGTCGTGTTCACGGCCGTATTTGTGGGCGCCATTATCTATGCGCTGTGGCCGAAAAACAAACCGAAGTTTGACCGGGCCGCGCGGATGCCACTGCAAGACACGGACGCCCCCGACATGACGGATCTAGGAGATCTAACATGACCGATAATGACAATGCCGACACACCGCATGAACAGCGGTATGACGAACCGACGGGTCAATATACAACTGGCCATAGCTGGGACGGGATCGAAGAGCTGAACACGCCCATGCCGCGCTGGTGGCTCGGTCTTTTCTATATCACAATCCTCTTTGCCATCGGTTACGCCGTCGCCATGCCCTCCATCCCCTTGGTCAACAGTTACTTCCAAGGGGTCATCGGCTATTCAGACCGCGAGGCGGTCGCGACTGAAGTTGCCGAAATGAAACTGGAACGCGCGCTTTTCGCCGAACGGTTGTCCAATGCAAATCTGGAAACCATTACCGCTGATCCGGAGCTGTTTCGCTTCGCTATGGCCTCAGGCCGGTCGGCTTTTGGCGACAATTGCGCCACCTGTCACGGAGCAGGCGGTCAGGGTTTCAAAGGTTATCCAAATCTGAATGATGATGTCTGGATTTGGGGCGGGACGTTCGAGGATATTCGCAACACGCTCGTTGTTGGTATCCGGGCCAGCCATGAAGACACACGGATGAACCTGATGCAGGCTTATGGTAATGATGGTTTGCTCAATCGTGACGAAATGCGCGATATTGCCGATTATCTCCTGAATTTTACCGGCCGCGGGATCGACCCTGAGGCTCAGCAACGCGGTAGCGAGCTGTTTGCGCAGAACTGTGTCTCCTGTCATGGCGCTGATGCGAAAGGCGACCGCATTCAAGGCGCCCCGAATTTGACGGACGCCGAGTGGCTTTATGGCGGTGAGCGCGATGACATCTTGGAGACGCTTCAGGTCGGACGACAAGGCGTCATGCCCAACTGGCATGAACGCCTCGATCCGGAAACCATCACGGCCTTGGCCGTCTATGTGCATGCCTTGGGGGGCGGGGAGCCGAGCGTCGTCGCTGACAGCGAGGCCGCCGAGACTGTGACGCCGGACACACCGGAGGAGTAAAGCCCCGCTATTCAGCCGCGCATGACGGTACTGATTGATAAAACCGAACAGGACAAACCCCGGCGCGAAGCTGCGCCCGGGGTTCAGCGGTCCCGCGCGCCCAGCCCGACGCCGTCCACACCGGCCAGCCTCTATAAAAGCCGGGAACAGATCTATCCGAAATTGGCCAAAGGGTCGTTCCGGAACCTGAAATGGCTGGCCATGATCGTCTTGTTGACCATCTATTATGGTCTGCCCTGGGTCCGCTGGGACCGGGGGCCGGGACAGCCCGATCAAGCCGTTCTGGTGGATTTCGAAAACTCCCGCTTCTACTTCTTTTTCATCGAAATTTGGCCGCAGGAAGTCTATTATATAACGGGCCTACTGATCTTGGCCGCGCTGGGTCTGTTTCTGGTCACATCGCTCTTTGGCCGGGTCTGGTGCGGCTATGCCTGCCCTCAGACGATCTGGACGGACCTCTTCATCCATGTAGAGCGCTTTTTTGAAGGCGACCGAAATGCGCGCATCAAACTCGACAAGGCTCCTTGGTCTCTTGGCAAGCTCTACAAGAAAACAGCCAAACATGCCGTCTGGCTGCTGATCGCAGCGTTCACAGGCGGTGTATGGATTTTGTATTTCCATGACGCTCCGACGATTGCGCGCGACTTCTTTACCGGACATGCGCCGACGACGAGTTACATCTTTGCCGCAATCCTAACGTTTTTCACTTACACGCTGGCGGGGTTCATGCGTGAACAAGTCTGCACCTATATGTGCCCTTGGCCGCGTATTCAGGCGGCGTTGATCGACGAAGAGGCTCTGAATGTCACCTACCGCTATGATCGCGGCGAACCGCGTGGGGCGCATAAGAAGGGCGCAACATGGGACGGTCGGGGTGATTGTATCGACTGCCGCCAATGCGTCGCGGTCTGCCCGGTCGGCATTGATATTCGTGACGGCCTCCAGCTTGAATGCATAGGCTGCGCGCTATGTATTGACGCCTGCAACACCATCATGACCAAAGTTGATCGGCCAAAAGGCCTGATCGCTTACGACACGGACGCCAATGTGGTGCGCCGACAAAATGGAGAGACCCCGCGCTACCGCCTCATCCGGGCTCGAACAGTTATCTATGCCTTCGTCTTTGCCGCTGTTGGCGCAACGATGCTGGTCGCCCTTCTGGGCCGCACGACGCTTGATTTGAACGTGGTGCGTGATCGCCAACCAAACTTCGTCCAAATGAGTGATGGCGCTGTGCAAAACGGCTACACGATCAAGGTGATGAATAAATCAACGGAGCCGCGTTCGCTCGATCTTACAGCGATCGGTCTGCCAAGCCCTATTTTGAAGGTCGCGGGACAGGCGACGACAACACTGGATGTTCCCGCCGATGAGACGATTGATTTTCGCGTCACTGTGTTGGAAGACGAGCTGACGGACGTTGGTGATCGCCGTGAATTCCAGTTCCGTCTTTTTGATCCGCAGAGCGGCACCGACGCGAGCCGCCCGACGGTTTTTGTCGCCGGGCCGTGAGCCTTACAGCCACAGATAGAATGAAGCGATGACTGATACAGTGACTATGGATGCTCCTCACCGCGAACTGACAGGTCGTCATGTTCTCATTATGATGCTGGTCTTTTTCGGCTTGATAATCGGGGCCAGTATTTGGTTCACGACGATGGCTGTGCAGTCCTTCCGCGGGGAAGATGTTGAGAAGTCCTACCGTCAGGGTTTGGACTATAATGAGACGCTGGCAGAACGCGCGGCGCAGAATGAATTGGGCTGGAGCGCGCGCGTCAATCTTGTCGGCGGAATGGATGATCGGACCTTGATCGTACAAATCGCCGCGGATGAGCGGCCCATTTACGGGCTAAGTTTCACCGGAAAGCTACGCCATCCCGTCGATACGGACCTCGACCGGACCATCACCTTCCAACCCGCCGCCAATGGGACGGCGCGCGCGGACGTGTCAGGTCTTATCGGACAGTGGACGTTGCAAGCGATTGCGGCGGATGGTCAAGATGATTTCCGCTTCACCTACCCACTCGATTTGCGTTGAGGCCTGGCCGTGCGTGTCGGTCTCGCCTCATTTGTCCACTGTAAGGGGGAGGTCGCCACATTGGATCTCGTCGTCGGCGGGGCGCGATGCGGCGGGTGCTTGGCAAAAATCGAAAATGGTCTGCGCGCGATGCCGGACGTCAACGCCGCGCGAATGAATCTGTCAACGGCGCGGCTTCACCTCGAATGGGTCGGAAAGCCGGACCGCGCGGACGGGTTTGCAAGCAAGCTTGAAGAGATGGGTTTCTCCGCTGGCCCCTACCTTCCGGACGACAGTGAGGACCAAGACAAGGCGCAAACCCGGCGATTGCTATTGGCGATGGCGGTTGCCGCCTTTGGGCTGATGAATGTGATGATCTTATCCATCGCGGTCTGGTCCGGTGGCGACAGTATGAGTTCGGCGACCCGCTCCATGATGCATTGGCTGTCAGCCGCCATTGCGCTGCCCATCGCGGCCTATTCAGGACGCCCTTTCTTCGTCTCGGCATGGACCGCCTTGCGCGCCAAAACCACGAATATGGATGTCCCGATATCGCTCGCGATCGGGCTGGCCTGCGGATTGAGCGTCTGGGAGACGTGGCACGGGTTTGAGCACACATATTTCGATGCCGCGCTGATGCTGATTTTCCTGCTATTGGTTGGCCGCGTTCTGGATGCGAGACTGCGGGCAAGAACGGGCATGGCCGCACGGCAACTGGCCGCCTTGCAGGTGCGCGATGCCCGGCGAGAGCGCACCGACGGCACGCTGGAGACAATACCCGCAACCCAAATCAGGCCCGGTGACCGGCTTCTTGTTGCCAGCGGAGAGCGTATTCCGGTGGACGGTATTGTGGCGCGCGGCGAAAGCCGGATTGATGCCGCTCTTGTGACCGGCGAAACAGATCTGCAAGCAGTGGTGCCCGGTGACAGCCTTTATTCTGGCACGATCAATCGCGGTGCGCCGATGACGATGGAGGCGCGTAAGGCCAGCGCAGACTCATTGCTTGCGGACATTACAGCCATGGTTGAAGCGGGGCAGCAGACGCAAGCCCGGTATGTTCGCCTCGCTGATCGTGCCGCGCGCGCCTATGTGCCGATTGTTCACAGTCTCGCTTTGCTCACCCTTGTCGGCTGGCTTCTCGTGGGCGGCACGCCGCGTACGGCGATGCTCAATGCCATCGCTGTCTTGATCATTACCTGCCCCTGCGCTCTCGGCCTCGCAGTTCCGGCCGTGCAGGTGGTTGCCGTTGGCCGGCTTTTCACCAAAGGCATTCTGGTGCGGTCAGGGGATGCGCTGGAACGTCTTGCGACCGTCCGCCATATCGTTTTCGATAAAACCGGAACGCTGACCGCCGGCCGCATGACCGCAGACGTGTCCGCTATCCCAGAATCTGACTTAAAAAAGATCGCCACGCTCGCTAGCCATTCGAGTCATCCGATGGCGCAAGCCTTACAGAGCGAAGACACGGGCCTTGCCGTCGACGCGGTTGAGGAAATCGACGGTATGGGATTGAAGGGTCTGGTCTCCGGCCACCGGGTGATGCTGGGCCAAGCGCGCTTCGTCGGCCTGGGATATGATGCGCCCGGACTTTGGGCAAAGGTCGACGATAAAGCGCCTATCCATATTCCAATATCCGACCGGCTGAGGCCGGAGGCTAATGCGACCCTGCAGGCTCTCTCCCGCCGGAATATCGCCCTGTCAATCTTATCGGGCGATGCCGCGCCGACCGTGGAGGAAGTGGCGACGCATCTGTCCATAACGGACTGGACAGCGCGCGCGACCCCTGCGGAGAAACTGGAGCGGATTTCGGCTTTGCAAGCTAGTGAAATTCCGGTGCTAATGGTGGGGGACGGCCTGAATGACGCGCCAGCCCTCGCCCATGCGACGGCATCGGCGGCCCTTGCCAGCGGAACCGAAATCGCGCGCACTGCGTCCGATATTGTGTTGAAGGGTGAGACGATCGAGGGACTCCCGTTCATGATCGATATCGCTCGCGCGGCCCGCCGCCGCGTCACTGAAAATTTCGCGTTCGCGATTGGCTATAATATGCTGGCTGTTCCGCTTGCCGTGTTTGGCCTGGTGACGCCGTTGGTGGCCGCGGTGGCAATGTCGGCGTCGTCCCTGCTCGTCACGCTTAACGCCTTGCGCATGCGCAAGGTGGGGGCCTATGACGGGCCTGACCATCCCGGCCGCACCTATAAGGGTGAGAATAAATGAGCTCGCTGCTTTGGCTAATTCCGATTGCGCTTTGCCTTGGGACAGGCGCGCTTGGATTATTTGTTTGGGCGTTGCGGTCCGGCCAATTTGACGATCCGGACGGTGACTCCCAGCGCATGCTCAACGATGACGATTTCCCGCTGACCTAATCCGCCGCAGGTTTCAGCCGTTTCACCCGGTTATCATCTCGCGCGCAGACGGCGTGGCACGGCATCGGGGCTGGCCGCTCTGGCTCATCCGGGTTTGGCAGTTCCAAGCGGATAATGCGGCCAGTCGCGCAGAGCCGGGTTTCCACGAAGATCGTGCCATTTGGTGTCGGTAAACTCGGCAGCAAAATGGTAAATCCGATCAATCCGGCGGCGAAGCTTGCTCCCCTCACGCGATCGGGTCCAGCAGCGCCATCAGAGTTTTCGGTGATGCCGGATGACACAGCACGTGAAGACGGTCTTGTTGAAACCGGTCCGTGTCGCCAAGCGGCGCATCGCGGCCCGCCATCAAAACAATCTGCGGACGTTCCTGCTCCGCCATGACGAGGTTTAATAAACGATAAAGCCCCGCATCACCTGTATCGAGATCAAGAATGATCGAGTCGCAAGGCCGGACAGTCCGGTGGTCCAGAACGTCATGGGAAAAGCTTTCCGTATCGGCGATTTGCATCACAGGCCGCCCGCTGGCCTCCAACAGCGGGCGCATCGATGTGAGCGCCGCCGAGTGGCAGTCGACCATGTAGATGACGGGTTGTGCGGCAGACAGCGACATGGAAAGGCCTTTTAAGTCGATCCTGACCTAACCGGGATGCAGTGAAAAACTGTGACACCCATCACGCATCGTCGCGATTATGGCGCGAGATGGCCCGCATGGATATAAAACTGATGACGTCCAAACTTTCGGACTATAGCCAGAATTCGGCCCTTAACACATTGATGACCACCTTGGTCGATGGGGCGATCATCATTGATGTCCATGGCACAATCAGACTGATCAATCCGGCGGGTGAAGCCATCTTTGGGTACCGCGCGGCAGAGGTGATCGGCCAGAATGTGACGATGCTGATGCCAGACCCTTATCAATCAGAACATGACAGCTATATTGATCGATATATCGAGACAGGCGAAAAACGCATCATCGGCATCGGGCGCGAGGTTGAAGGTCGCCGCCAGTCGGGCGAGGTTTTCCCCATGCACCTCGCAGTCGGCGAGATGGGAGGCGACGGCCCGACATTATTTGTTGGCATTATTCGCGATCTTACAGAGGAGCGGCGACGCCAAGGCGAGTTTGAAGCGCTGCAAGCCCGCCATTTCCACCTGTCGCGCGTGGCCGCCATGAACGAGATGGGAACTGCCATCGCCCATGAGATCAACCAGCCACTCGCCGCGACAGCAAACTATATCGAAACCGCAAAAATTCTCTCGGCACGGCAAACGGATGCCGACGCAAACCTGTCTGAGGTGCTCGACCACGCTTTGAAACAAAACCACCGTGCATCGGATATTATCGCGCGGATGCGCCGCTTTATCGAGCGCGGCGACGTGTCGACCGAGACATTGGATCTGGTTGATGTTTTGGAGACCTCGCTTCTGCTTGGCCTATCCAAACACCATAATACCAATATCAAACTCGAGCCTAGCATTGTTCCCTCCGCCCGGTTTGTGCGCGGCGACGCGGTGCAAATTCAACAAGTATTGGTCAACCTCATCCGAAATAGTTGCGAAGCCATGGAAGACGCCTCTGCGAAAGTTCTAAAGATCATAATTGCGCCGGATAACGAACATCCGCAAATGTGCCGCGTGAGCCTGTCCGATACAGGCGAAGGCCTATCCGAGGCCGCTCTGCCTGAGCTTTTCACCGCTTTTTCGTCGACCAAGGATACGGGGTTAGGTGTTGGCTTGTCGATTAGCCGGTCCATCGTCCGCGCGCATGGAGGTCGAATTTGGGCGGTTAATAATCAGGATGGCGGGGCGACCTTCGCCTTTACCTTACCCCTGGCGGAAGGAACGAACCTCTGATGAGCCGGATGATTCACATTATTGACGATGATGATCAGGTCCGGAATTCGCTGGGGCTTTTGCTGGAAACCAGTGGGCATAAGGTCCGCACTTTCCACTCCGGTGATAGCTACATCGCGGAAGAACCAGACCTCGACAATGCGGTTATTATTCTGGACGTTCGGATGCCGGGTCGCGACGGTGTCGAAACGCTGGGATATATACGGAAACGGTCCACCCGGGCCCCTGTCATCATGATCAGTGGTCACGGCGATATTCCGCTGGCTGTTAAGGCTATGCAGGCCGGGGCCAATGATTTTGTGGAAAAGCCGTTCGCTGCCGGCCGCATTATATCTGCCATCGACCATGTGGACCGTTCAACCGCAAGCGGACAAGAGGCCGGGAAAACGCAGGTGCAAACGCCGGACCCGCTTTCGGTTCTCACGCCCCGCGAGCGGGAAGTCGCGCTGGCCATTTCAGAGGGCAAGCTCAATAAGATCGTGGCTTATGATCTTGGCATTTCCGTGCGCACCGTCGAAACCCATCGCGCGCGCCTGATGTCCAAACTGGGCATAGCGTCCCTACCGGAACTCGTCAGGCTCGTCATTGCCAGGCCGTCCGACTGAATGCCTCCGCAAAATTTCTCCGCAAAATCTCTTACGTAGAATTACTTACGTAGAATACCGAACTGATATTAAAGGCGAAGGCCTGTCATATGTGATCCCAATGAATAAGGGATCGAAAATGCCAAATAGTCTCGAACTCAAAGGCAACGCCATCGGTGCAGTCCGGGTCTATCCTGACAAGACACCGATCTATCATCAAGGCGACACCGCCACGCGTATTTTTCGTGTCAACAGCGGCGTTGTGATGACATTTCGCCTCTTGGACAAAGGAATGCGGCAGATTACCGGCTTTTGCACCGAAGGTGATTTCTTCGGCCTATGCCCAGACGGAGAGCACAAAGATAATGCCGTGACCGTCACCAGTGCTGGCGTGCAAAGTGTGTCGATTTCGGCCCTAGAAACCGATGCGGAGCTCCGGACGCAATTGCTGGATCATAGCTGGCGTAAGGTCGAGGACGCTCAGGACCTCATGATGACTTTGACCAAGTCGTCCTCCGAAGCCCGTGTCGCGGCATTTCTGGTCATGTTGGCCGAGCGCCGCGGACGCCGCAGCGCAATCGTTGCAGATGAGCCGATCGAAGTTCGCCTGCCCATGTCGCGCCTCGACATTGCGGACTATCTTGGACTATCGCGCGAAACAGTTAGCCGTCGTCTCAATGATTTCAAAAGTCTTGGCATGATCGGCCTGCCCAACACCCATTCGGCCAGCATAAAGGATTATAGCTCGCTTCGTGAATGTGCCGGCATTGCGAAATAATTCTTGGAAACCCGTTCGCGCGGCAAAGCCTCAAAAGGTTGTTCCTCTAAGCAAGCCCCTTCAGTTCTTTGAAGCAAATCCCGTCAGTAAGGGTTGGAAATAGGACGCTGAAGCCGCAATGGGTTCTTGGGTTGGGTTCCAAGACTGAGTGAGCGGCATCGCATCGAGCCGCCAACGATTAGCGGCAAAAATCAAGCCCATGAGAATATTCTCCAGCGCGTCCAGATCGATCGTGCGCACCGATCCCTCAACCATAGCGTCGGCGATGGCTTCCGCGAATGACGCCCGGATACGCTTGAACTTTGCCTCAATGGCGATGCGCTTCGTGGGGTCGACCGCGTTCAGAAGCTTTAGCCGCACTAATGGATTGAGCTCTGTGATGTGGCCTTCGAACAAAATCCGCAAACAATGCTCGATCGCGTCGAGATGGTCGTGATGGCTGCTTCGTTTGGCTTCTTCCAACGCCTCGGTAATCGTCTCGCATGTCCGCTCGAAGCAACTCTCGAGTAAGGCATCTTTATCCGCGATATAATAGTAGAAGGCGCCGCGTGAGACACCCAGCTCGCCCGCGACGTCATTGAGCGACAAGTTGCGAAAGCCCGATTGATTGAGAAACCGCATGCCGGTTCGCAGAAAAGCATCGCGTTTGAGTTGATTGCGGACACTCCGGTCGAAAATCGCCGGATATCGATCGGACTGGGACCGAAGGATCGATCGTCCCGGCATCCGTTTCGGATCGGTTGCCAATCCGTTACGAAGCACATCACAAAGCCCATCAATGGCGCTCGCATGCCGCGAATTTGGGATGTTCGGCAGCCATGCCGGAAGCCAATGCGCAATATTCATCAGATAAAAAGTGCCGGCTTCGGGAGACTGAATATTGATAGAGCCATCGGACAGGCCATCCACGATGAAGCCGCGCAAGCGATCAATCTGGGCTTCGAATTGGGCGAGACGCCCTGGATCGGCGTTCTCCTTGATCACTTCGATGTCGGAGAAAACTTGTACTGGCGGTATGCGTCCCGAGAGGGCCAGGGCGTGAAGCTCGGCCCGGCTCCGGATGAAATATAGGATCCGGTCTAGACCTGTTTTCTGTTTAGAGGCCGCGTCGAGTTCCGTTTCCTTGAAGGCGCAAGAGCGGGACAAGGCTTCGTTAAACAGGGCTTCTTTCGATTTGAAATGATAGCTAACGCTCGTTTTGACCTTGCCCAGCTCCCCTGCAATGTCTTCCAAGCGCGTATCGTTATAGCCACGGTCATTGAACAGATCGACAGCCTGCGAGAGAACCTGCTCGCGCTTCGACAATTGTTTATCATTGATCGAGGTGTCGGGCATAACCTCAGTTTACCCTCTATGTGTGCAGTTTCAAGCGGGTCGCACTGTGGCTTTTTTACATCATAACACAAAAACTGAACCAACTGTATGTTTTTTTGTTGACTGATTTTTACGCATCGATAGCATGAACCCAAATAAAAAATTCGTATCAGGGGAAAATAATGCGTATTTCTACAAAACACGGCCTGTTTCTGTCGACCGCTCTGGCGATGGGCATGGCAACCGGCGCGCAGGCGCAGACCCCGAATGCGGTGGATGTTGAAGACGAGGTTATCGCGACGGGTACGTTCATCGAAGGGGCTCGCATTAACGAAGCCTTGCCGGTTACCGTTGTCACCGTCGAAGACTTGCAGAGTATCGGGACGATTGATGGCGAAGATTTGATCCGGTCCCTACCATCAAATGGCGCGGTGAATTTTAACGGGTCAAACAATGCGACGGTCAATAACGCTCGCGGCGATGTGGCGTCCATCAACCTGCGCTCTATCGGCTCTAGCGGTACATTGGTTCTGCTAAATGGGCGCCGTGTGGTCAATCACCCCGGCACGCAGGCCGAGCTCTCCACCCCTGTCACAACCGTCAATACAAATGCGCTTCCAATCGGCGGCTTGCGGCGCATGGAAGTCCTGAATGATGGCGCGTCTGCCATTTACGGCTCTGACGCCGTTGCCGGCGTGGTCAACATGATCCTTCGCGATAATTACGAAGGGCTCAACATGTCTATTCGAAAAGGGTTTGCGACCAATACCGGATTGGATGAAACCAGCGTCCGGATCAAAGGCGGCAAGGATTTCAACAATGGCGACACCAATGTCTCCTTCTTTCTGGAATATGCGAACCGCGACGGCCAATTGTCGATCGAGCGTGATTTCACAGCTGTTGCGGATGCGCGCCCCTTTCTCGAAGGAACGAGTTTCGAGGGCGACACGTCCTTTGATAATCGTACGACGGGTTCGCCTTGGGGACAATTTACGCTCGACACCACGTCAGCGACCCGCGTCCGCCAGAATGGCGAAATTCTGACGACATCCTCGGGCCGCTTCCATATTCAGCCGGATTCTTTTGCGGGTTGCCGCGGGACCGCAGTCGGCAATCTCGTCGACAATAATCTGTGTATCGACGACAGCTCGCTCGATCGGGACCTGCGATATAATGATGACGGCGAAAAATCGATTGTGTCGGATCGTGACCGTATAAACTTCTTCGGGTTCATGAACCGTGATCTCGACAACGGTATTCGTCATTATAGCGAAGTGGGGTTTTACTACGCGAAAACACATCCGATCAATTCCAGTAGCTCCCCCATTTCAAGCGGTGATATCGTCATTCCGGCCAATTATTATTACAACCCGTTCGGTCCCGTCCGGTTCTCGGATGGCTCGCTTAATCCAAACCGTTTGCCAGGTCTGACCAATGTGCCGGATGAAGGCTTGCCCGTCTTCGTCGATGCTGGTCGTTTCCGCTTCCCCGATGTCGGCAAGCGAACGGTTGAAGTCGAAAATACCTCCTTGCGCCTCCTAACGGGGTTTAAGGGCAGCTTCGGTGAATCGAATTGGGATTGGGATACGGCGGCCCTTTATACGCGGGCGACGACCAATGATCTGGGCTTCAACCGGATTTCATCGACCCTGTTCCAGAACACTCTCTTTAACGAAACGCCAGATGTTTATAACATCTTCAATGGCGGTAATCCCGCCGACCCCTCTAATGGTGATGCGCCTGGAAACGCGCGCAGCGTGATAGACCCCTTTATCATCAATGTGAGCCGCGACACCGTGTCCTCTCTGGCACTGGCTGACTTCAAGGTGACAAATGGCAGCGTGTTCACGCTGCCGGGCGGCCCTGTCGGCCTCGCCGCAGGCGTCGAGATACGGCGGGAAGCCTATTCCGAGGACCGCGATCCACGTCTGGATGGCACAATTACGTTTACCGACCTGGTGACCGGAAATGTATCGGATTCAGATGTTGTCAACACGTCCGGAACGCCGGATTCGGAAGGGGCCCGGACGATCCTGGCTGGCTTCGGAGAATTGGCGCTGCCACTGGTCAGCCCTGACATGGATATTCCTTTGGTCGAGACGTTCGACGTGCAGCTGGCGGCGCGTTACGAGGATTATTCCGATTTTGGCGGATCCGGCATCAAACCGCGGGTCGCGGCGGCTTGGAAACCATTCGACGCCTTGAAACTACGCGGCGCCTATTCCTTGGGCTTCAGGGCTCCGAACCTGCTGGTCATCAACCAAGCGGTTGGCCGGTCCAATTTCCGCGAAGATGCTGTCTTTTGTGAGGCTGGCGTACAAAACGGAACATTCGCTGATTATGACGACTGCTTAGGATTTGCCAACTCAACACAAGAACGGCGGGAAGTCGCAGCGGATATCGGTCCAGAGGATGATCGTAACATCACCTTCGGCGGTGTTTTCGAACCGCGTGGTTTGACCGGTGGCCTGAGTTTCCTCAACAACCTGACGGTTACAGTTGATCGCTGGGACATCAAACGTGAAAACGTTGTGGGCGTATTTGGGGCTACCAACCAAATCAGTTTGGATCTGGTGCTGCGTTTGAACGGGTCGTTTAACCCGAATGTTGTCCGGGATACGGCAAATATTGACGATCTCGCCTTTTTGCAGGGAACCGCGTTCGAAAATAACCCGTTCGGCGAAATCCTGTTCACGCGGGACACTTACGACAATAATGAGAGCCAGCGGGTCAAGGGGATCGACTATGCGCTGTATTACGATCTGGACGATACGGATTTCGGCGACTTCAAGTTCAAATTCAATGCCACGCAGATGACCGATTACTTCATTGCGCTGTCGCCAGGGTCCGTTCTGATCCGCGACGCGATTGAATCCGGCCAGATTTCCGACGACATCTCCATTGCGCAGGAAGGGGACATTGTTGGCATTAATGGGCAGCCGGAATGGCAAGCCGGGGTCAGTGTCTCGTGGCGCCACGACAGCGGTTTCGGCGCGGGAGCCCGTTATGATTATGTTGGCGACTTTATCGAAGAAGGTCCCGGCCTTGATCCGGACGGCAATCCCTTTGTCATCGAGGATTACGGCACAGCCAATGTCTATGCTCAATATGAGTTCGAAGATGGCAATAATCTTCTACAAGATACGCGGATTAAGATCGGCATGAACAATGCGTTCGACGTCAAACCACCGCTGGCTGACGAAAACTACAATTACTTCAACGAGTATCACTCCTCTCGCGGTCGCTACATTTACTTCGACATTAGCAAAGACTTTTAATCGGTCTTGGCGCGGCGCCTGCCGCGCCCACATTGCTTGCGAGGTATACCATGAGAATCCGTAGTCTTGCCCTCTGCCTCATGGCATTCTGCTTGATGATGTCGCCGTTTTCGGCGTTCGCTCAAGGCAGCCAGATTGGCGACTTTGTCTTCTCCGATTGGGAGGGGCCGCCGCTCAACATATTCTATGCCGAACCGGAAGGATTAAGCCCGGACGCCCCCATTGTCATTGTCATGCATGGGGCCGGCCGCAATGCGGATGATTATCGCGACAATTGGATCGATTTGGCAAAGCAATATGGCCTCGCCGTCTATGCGCCAGAGTTTGACAAAGCCCGGTTCCCGACGTCCAAAGAGTATAATCTTGGCGGCTTAACGGTAAAAAAAGACAAGGCATTCGAGGCCATTGAGCCTCTCTTCGACGCGATTAAAGCACGCCGGAGTTCAGACCGGAAGGGCTACTATCTTTTCGGGCATTCGGCCGGCGGGCAATTTGTGCATCGTTATGCTTTTTTCGGCAAAGCCCGGCACATGGAACTGGCCTTGGCCGCCAATTCCGGCTGGTACACGTTGCCAACGCGGGCGGCAAAATATCCGTATGGTCTCGGGGGACTGCAAAACAGCCGATACGACATTGACGTTATGCTGAAAGCCCCGCTTCTGATCTTGCTGGGGGATCAAGATATCGATCCTGAAAGTTCCAATTTGCGGCATACCGCCGGAGCGGATGCGCAAGGCCCCAACCGATATGAGCGCGGTATCTATTTCCTAAAAGTCGGGAACATGATGGCAAAGCAACGACGACTGAAATCCAAGTGGAGCTATAATATTGTGCCCGGCGTCGCCCACGACAATCGCGGCATGGCCGTCATGGCGGCGGCCGTGATCGCCCAGCATGCTCAAGACGGTAAGGATTAGACCGTTGAGCCAGGACATGACAGCATCGCGCGGACTTCATCAGAATATCGGCCTTGTCGCAGGGCCGGCCATTGCGCTCCTCCTTTTCGTCTTTTTCAGGCCTGAAGGTCTCCCGCTCGCCGGGACGGCAACGGCAGCGCTCGCCGCCTGGATGGCCATCTGGTGGTCAACCGAAGCCATTCCCGTGGCCGTCACGGCCTTTCTGCCCTTGGTCCTGTTCCCATTACTGGACATCAATTCCATTCAGGTCACGGCCTCCTCCTATTCACATCCGATTATCTATCTGTTTTTGGGCGGGTTCGTCATCGCGCTCGCTATCGAGCGATCCGGTCTTCATATCCGCGCCGCGCTGAAAGTCTTCCGCATGGCGGGCTTGAACGGGAAATCCCTTGTCGGCGGTTTTATGGCGGCGGCGGCGTTGATCAGCATGTGGATATCCAACACCTCAACGGCATTGATGTTGTTACCCATCGCTGCGTCGGTGACGCTCGTTATCCGCGATACAATGTCGAAGACCTTGTCAAAGACAGAGATCGCAAACTTTGAAACCTCCATGTTGCTGGGCCTCGCCTATGCGGCGACATTGGGGGGAATGGCGACACTGGTGGGAACCCCGCCCAACACATTTATGGTCGGCTTCATGTCCGACGCCTATCAGGTTGATATCGACTTCATGCGCTGGATGATGGTCGGGGTCCCGCTCGCTCTCGTTATGATCCCGTTGACGTGGCTTGTTCTGACCCGCTTCCTTTACCCGGTTAACTTCAGGGCGACCCCGCAAGCCAAATCCCATATTGACAATCTCTCCGCTGGACTTGGGACAATGCACACGGCCGAAAAGCGTACCTTATATCTCTTCATTGCGTTGGTGATCGGCTGGATGTTCCGCAAACAGATCGTGGCGGTCACGGGTTTGTCCGGATTAACAGATTCCGGCGTCGCCATGGCGGCCGCTGTTGCGGCTTTCATAATTCCAAGCGGAAAACCCGGTGAGGGTCTGCTGGTTTGGGAGGATATGAAAAAGCTGCCATGGGGCGTTTTGATCCTGTTTGGCGGCGGTCTCGCACTGGCGGGCGGCATGACCGCAACAGGGCTGACGCTCTGGCTCGGAAAACAACTGGCGCCCCTCGGCGAGATCAATATTGCGCTGTTGGTTGTCGCCTCGGCTATGCTCGTGATTTTCCTCACAGAGCTCACCAGCAATCTGGCGACAACGGCGACAATCCTACCCGTTATGGCCGCGATTGCGGTGGAGACGGGTCAGGATCCGCTAATCTTCGTGATACCCGTGACACTGGCCGCAAGTTGCGCCTTTATGCTGCCTGTGGCGACGCCGCCAAACGCGATTGTGTTTAGTTCAGGGCGGGTATCTATCCCGCGTATGATGCGGGCAGGTTTCGTTCTTAATTTAATTGGCGTGTGCGTCCTGTCCCTTGTCGCGCTAAAACTCGTCCCGCTTGTTTTTGGATAGTCCTATGAATGTAAAGTTTGCGCTTATTCTGTCCGCCTTTTTGGCCTCCGCATGTGCGACGACGACGCCGACGGACTTAAGCGGGGTGAGCCTTAGCACCGATTTTGAAGCTGGCCGCGCCGACACAATGACGCGAACGCCAACGGGCTTCACGGTCGCCCTGTCGCCAGAAGACACGCCAATAAATGACAGCCCTTGGTATGCGTTCGACATTCTCGGCGCGCGCGGTGAAACGGTTCCGATCACTCTGTCATACACAGGCGGGACGCACCGTTACGCCCCGAAAATCCGAGCCGCGGATGGGCAGTGGGAAACCCTCAACACCACGGTCGACATTTCAGAGGACGAAACGAAAGCCACATTTTCCGTCACGCCGCAGGCCGACACGATCCGCATTGCCGCACAACCCATCATCGACACGGCAGATCATGCCGCATGGACCGCTGACATGGCGGCTTTCGATTTTGTGGTGCAAAGTACCATTGGTCAATCCGTTGAGAATCGGCCCCTGCTCATGCTGGAAGAGGTCGATGCCCCGGACGTTGAAAAGCCCTATGTCGTTCTGATCGGTCGCCAGCATCCGCCGGAGGTCACTGGCGCGCAAGCCCTGCAGCCTTTTGTCGAGACGATTTGGGCGGATACGGAATTGGCGAAAAAATTCCGCGCGGAATTTAACCTCATTGTTATTCCGCTTGTTAATCCAGACGGCGTCGCACGCGGGAATTGGCGGCATAATGTCGGCGGTTTGGATTTGAACCGCGACTGGGGGCCGTTCACCCAGCCGGAAACCCAAGCCATGAAACGCGTGCTTGATCGGTTCAAATCGGGCGAAGACGAAATCGCGTTGTTTCTCGACTTTCATTCGACATGGCGCAACTTGATCTACACCCAAACAGATGCGGAGCCGACCACGCCTGCCTTCTTTACACGGGACTGGATAAACGCGGTCAAGGCGGTGTTGCCGGAAGAGGTTTACAGCTTCACACGCGAAGCCAACAAAACCTCCGATCGACCTGTGTCCAAAAACTATATGTATCGGACTTACGGGATTCCCGCGATGACATTCGAAGTCGGGGACGACACACCGCGCGACGCCACCGAAACGGCCAGCCGGATTTTTGCCGAACAGATGATGATCCGCCTGCTGATGAGCCGGGGCTTGGAGACGCCGAAATGAAATATTTTCGGCTCAGCTCCCTCAGCGCCTCCGTTTTGACCTTGGCGGTCATAGGCGGGGCGACAATGGGGCTGATGACGAGCGCGGCCTGCGCGCAAGAGGCCGAGTCGATTTCCTCGCTCTTTACACCGAACAGCCGCAACCAAAAGGTCATGGATATCGAAGCGGCGATTGCCCAGGCCCAAGCGGGACACGGCGTCATTCCGCAATCCGCTGCCGATCAAATTTCGGCGAAAGCGAAGACACAATTTATCCCGCTGGATGAGATTTCCCGTGAATATAAAAAAACCAACCACCGCATGGTCGCCTTGCTCAATGTCTGGAACCGCAGCCTTGATCCATCCGCGGCCAACTATTTGCATTACGGCGTCACGACAGTCGATATTTATGACTCCGTTCGCGTTTTGCAGGTGCGCGATACGATCAATATTCTCATTGACGATATGCGCGATATTGAAACGTCATTGCTCTTGCTGGCGGAAGAAAATCGCGACACGGTCATGGTTGGCCGGACCCTTGGGCAACATGCGCTCCCGATCACCTTTGGCAAAAAAGTCTCAGTCTGGGCCGCGCAAAACCGCCGGAATATAGAGCGGCTCAAAGATCTGCTGACGCGGGTTGAGAGCCGCGGGGTTTTAAAGGGTGCCGTGGGAACCCATCTCGGATTAGGGCCTAAAGGTATCGACATAGAGCGGGACGTGTCTGCGCGTCTCGGGCTGGGGGCGCCGGACCCCGCCGACTGGCACGGCTCCCGCGATGTCTTTGCGGAATATGGCCAGGTCTTGGCATTGATATCAAAATCTTACGGCGCCATGGCCGAAGAGGTCTTTCGGCTGATGACGACGGATATTGGTGAGCTGTCAGAGCGCCAGGCGGACAGCAATGTCGGCAGCAGCACGATGCCGCATAAGAAAAACCCGCGCCGCCCCGAGCGCGTCGTCGCGCATAGCCGGAAAATTCTGCGTCTTGCGGAAATCCTCCTCGATGATGTCGCGAATAGTTTTGAGCGGGACAATACATCGGGACCCAACCGCGTGATCGAAGAGATTTCATTGGAGGCCGAAGACCTGATGAGAGACACGAAACGAATGATCTCGGTGATCGACGTCAACCCGGCGCGCATGCGAACCAATCTGGATCAGACCGACGGCATGGTTATGGCCCAGCGGATCATGTTGTTTCTGTCAGACTATATCGACCGCAGCGATGCGGAACACCGCGTCCGTGAGGCTGCGCGCCTGTCTCTCGAAAGCGCAATGAGTTTCAGGGAAGCCCTTCAGAATGATCCGGTGCTTTCAAAGCCACTCACCGGTCATTTGGATGAATTATTGGACCCGCAAGGCTATCTCGGGCTCGCGGCCGAACAGGTCGATGAAACCCGTCAATATATCGAAAAGCGTCGCGCGACTGACCCCTGATTGTGCACAGGCCCGCTAGGGGGCGGGTTTTTAGCAAAACTTGATCACAATGAAATTCGGACCCGTGAGGATTGTCTATAACGGCATTGTCAGAGACTGGATAAAAGACAAATAAGGCAAAGAGTTTTTTCGGACACGAAAAGTCAAATGGGGAAACCGCCAATGGCGATCAAGACACTCGGTTTTATGTCCAGCTTGGCTCTACTGTGTGCCTGCCAACCCACGTCAATCATTGATGATAGGTCAGCACCATCCCCATCCACGCAGGAATTCCTAGAGATTGCGTGTCCGTCGCCGCGCATAACTGGCTTCGATAATCTTCCGGATGTCACGACACTTCCCAACCCCTTTCTGATGGCGGATGGACGCGTCGCCTCAGATCGCCACGATTGGGCCTGCCGTCGACAGTCTATTCGGCAGCAAGCCTTTCATTATCTCTATGGAGAGAAACCATCCAAGCCTGATGTTTCGGGCACTATGACGCGTGACGCCATTCATGTTTCCGCCGCCGTTGACGGGAAAACCATCCGTTTCTCTGCAGCGGTGAAGCCCCCCGAAGGCGACGGCCCGTTCCCGGTTTTTATCGGTATGGGGAGCGGATTTGCCGAACTCCCTGAGCCGTTTCAAGAATTACTCTTGAGCAAGGGCATTGCTGTCGTGATCTATGATCTCTACGAAATCGGCGCCGAACGCCAAGGTCCGGGTCACGGCTTGTTCTATGATCTTTATGGCGCCGACCACCCGGCGGGTCTGCTCACCGCTTGGGCGTGGGGCGTCAGCCGCCTGATCGACGTGATGGAAATCGACGGCGCAGTATTGGACCCTTTGGCCGTTGGGGTGTCCGGTTGTTCGCGGTTCGGCAAAGCCGCCTTGATTGCCGGCGCGTTCGATGACCGTATGGCCTTAACCGTTCCCAATGAGCCCGGCATGGGCGGCCTCGCCTCATTGAAAATGGCACCTGTGATCGAGCCGGAGGGAGAGCCCGTCCGCAATATCGTGCAATATGAGCCGTGGTTTTCGACCCAAAATTTTGAGCCCTTTATCGACGCGACCGAAAAATTACCGCTCGACACGCATGAGGTTGCCGGGCTCATCGCGCCGCGCGGATTGGTTGTTTTGGACAATCCCTATATTGAGCATCTCGTGCCGAAGTCCGGCTACGGCGCGGCCATGGCGACACGCGAAATCTACAAAACCTTAGGCGCAGAAGACGCCTTTAGCTATCTTGGCAATGTTGAAGACGGCAATCATTGCCATTGGAAGCCGGAGTTTGTGGACCCCCTCTCTCGCAACCTCGATAAATTCCTGTTGAAAATGGACGGCGTTACGACGGGCGACATTGACGCGCTGCCCGAAGGGACGGTTGATATGGGCGCTTGGATCGAGTGGGAGACTCCTGAGCTTTAAGCGCTTTCATTTGAACCGCTTCAATCCGAACCGCCCTATTCCCCCTGTCCGGGCGCATTGGGGAAGCTCATAGCCTTATACGCGTCCAGACTCAGCGCAGGGGGCAGGGTTCCGCTAGGCAGGTCGAGGCCATTGACGCTCATCCAATAGGCCAGCGACGCGTCACGCCACCACTTGGCCTCACGATATTGAATATCCAGAAATTGCGTGATTTGAGCATGCCGGGACGGATCAATTCGAGGCTCGAGCGATTGCCACGATTGCGCAAGCTGGGCGACATGATCGACGCCGCGATCATAATGGGAGACCAGCGAGTCCCACAGCGGCTCGCCACTTTTCATCTCATAATCCCACGGCACACGGTGGAACCAGAGGAGCAGCTCTTCAGGCGTTGTTTCTGTGTCTGACCATTGAGCCCGGAGCGGCTCTGCATATTGGCTCACCGCATTGGTGCCGGACGCTGTGCGGTCGACACCAATGGCCTCTTTCGTCGCGCGGTGATAATAATAGGGCGTCCAATCGGCGCGTCCCAAATCATCGACCCACGGGGCCGGGCCGTAATGAGTGTCCGTTCCCATCAGGTGGCTCAGGCCGAGCGGCGTCATATAGTCGACGACCGCTTCGCGCGATGTCATCATCATGTCGACCACCACGTCGGTCGCGTCGGCGTCGCCGGAGAAGGTGAGCGCCGCCCATTCCTCCGCTATGGTTTCTGCCGATAAGTCCGGGTTCCACGCCATGCGACCGAAGGCGAACCAATTGGCCTGATCAAAAATTGACCCCGACCAGTTGCGGTCCGAGCCAATATTCGACACGCCCGCCATACCCGTGACGCGGTTATTATGAAGGTCGCCGTCAACAATCCTGGCGACCGATGACCCTTCGCCGTCGGCAAACGTCTCGGATTGAAGAACCTCTTCCCACAGCGTGCCGAGATAAGCGAGATGGGTTGAAAAGCCGAGATATTCCTTCGTGATTTGCAATTCGAGCATGAGCGGCGTCTGCGGCATTTGGCCAAACATGG
>Ga0115567_10001830_pt1 | contig 21113 bp, 14 predicted proteins | sample COGITO_mtgs_1204_2_FD_88679 | JGI IMG/M metagenome (GOLD analysis project Ga0115567, IMG submission 88679) | Pelagic marine microbial communities from North Sea - COGITO_mtgs_120412 | ecosystem: Environmental > Aquatic > Marine > Epipelagic | place: Germany:Helgoland, sampling site Kabeltonne... | reverse complement strand
TAATTCTCGAAGCAGCGATGACCACTATTCAAGATTGTGAAGATTCCGTGGCGGCAGTGGACAGTGAAGACAAGGTTGTTGTCTATCGGCATTGGCTAGGGCTTATGCAAGGTAACCTAGTGGATAGTTTTGTAAAAAATGGTCAGCAGGTTGAGCGTCGTTTAGCGCCAGATCGTCACTATACTCATGTCACTGGTGAAAAACTGCAGTTACCAGGCCGCAGCCTCATGCTGGTGCGTAATGTCGGTCATTTAATGACGACGGATGCAGTACTGCGCAATGGTGAAGAAATACCTGAAGGTATTCTTGATGGTTTTATGACTGCTTTTGCCGCGCTGCACGATCTAAAAGCCCTAGGTTCACATCGAAATTCGCGTCAAGGCTCTATGTACATAGTGAAACCTAAGATGCATGGTCCCGACGAAGTTCAGCTCACTGTGGACCTTTTTGCAGCGATTGAAACCACTTTATCTCTACCAAACAATACTTTAAAGCTTGGTATTATGGATGAAGAGCGCCGTACTACTTTAAACCTTGGTGCCTGTATTGCAGCTGCGAAAGAGCGAGTGATTTTTATTAATACTGGCTTTTTAGATCGAACTGGTGATGAAATTCACACCTGCATGCAAGCCGGGCCAGTGGTTCCGAAAAACGACATGAAATCTCAAGCATGGATTCAAGCCTATGAAAAATGGAATGTGGATCATGGTTTAAGCGCTAAGATGCGCCAGCAAGCGCAAATTGGCAAAGGCATGTGGCCCAAACCAGACTTAATGAAAGCCATGCTGGACACCAAAGCAGGCCAGTTGCGAGAAGGCGCTAGCTGCGCTTGGGTGCCATCACCTACAGCTGCGGTTTTACATGCTTTGCATTATCATCACGAAAATGTCAATAAAATTCAGCAGTCTTTAGAAGGGCGAAGCTTTCAACCGCTGCAACCTTTGCTGCAAATACCCCTGGCCAAACCAACGTGGTCAAAAGATGATATCCGCGCTGAGCTGGATAATAATGCCCAGGGTATTCTTGGTTATGTGGTGCGCTGGGTGCAACAAGGCATTGGCTGCTCGAAAGTGCCAGACATTCATGATGTGGGCTTAATGGAAGATAGAGCCACCTTGCGAATTTCATCGCAACACATGGCCAACTGGCTTGAGCATGGCGTCTGCACTGAGGCTGAGGTGATGGACGTCATGAAACGCATGGCCAGTGTGGTGGATCGACAAAACGTCAGCGACCCAGCTTACACAGCTATGACGCCAAACCTTGATGATAACCTGGCATTTAAAGCTGCTTGTGATTTGGTGTTCAACGGTAGGGTGCAGCCTAATGGTTACACTGAGCCTTTACTGCATGCTTACAGAAAGGCGTATAAAGCGCAGGGTTAAAGGGTGCGGCAGCAGTAAGACAGCGTGATGAAGAGCGCTAGCCTTTGACTTTAGGGGGTCTGTTTAAAAGGAAGCAGTGTTTTACAGTCTTCGTGATAATCCTTTATTAATTCAGATTCTCGGGCGACATAGTGTCGAATGGGTTCTCGAAACCGAGGTGAATTGATCCAGTGCCAAGAGCATGTTGCCACTGGTTCAAAGCCGCGGCTAAGCTTATGTTCCCCTTGTGCACCTGCATCAAAATATTGCAAGGAGTGATCAATTGTATAGTCTATACCCTGATAAAGGCAAGTCTCAAAATGAAGAGCATCTTTTTCTTCAATGCACCCCCAGTATCGGCCAAAAAGTGTAGTATCACTGGTAAAAAAGAGTGAGCAGGCAATTAACTTGTCAGCTTGCTTTGCCATTAAACATACAATGTTATTTGGTTTAGCAGCCGCGATAGTTTCGAAGAAATTCAAGTTCAGGTAGGGTATTTGGCCTTTTTTAACATACGTTGAGCAATAACATTGATAAAAGTTGAGCCAGTCGGTCTCCGACATATCGCCTGCTTGAGTCCAATGGTGCTGTATACCTTGTTCTGACATTCGTCGCCGTTCACGTTTTATGGTTTTTCTTTTTTTTGAATGTAGCGTGGCAAGATAATGATCAAATGACTCGTACTGACGGTTTTGCCATTGAAATTGCACGCCAGTGCGTTGCAGCAAAGGTAAATTTTGCCAGTTTTTTGACTGGGCTTGAGGTGTAAAAAGACAATGCCATGAGGAAAACCCAACAGTATCGCAAAGCAATCGTATCTGCTCAAGAGTAAACGCCAAGACAGAGTCAAAAAGTGCTGGCTGGGCACAGATAAGTCGCGGCCCTGTTACTGGGGTGAAGGGAATCGAGCTCAGCAGTTTGGGGTAGTAGCGCATTTCATACTGATGATAAGCCCGCGCCCATTCTTGATCAAAAACATATTCGCCATAAGAGTGATGTTTAATATACAGTGGTAACACGGCTACAGGAATGTTATCGAGCTTAACTATCATATGATGGGGCTGCCAGCCAGTGGTCTGCTGAACGCATCCGCTGGTTTCAAGCGCATTTAAAAATGCATATTGCAAAAAAGGCGTTGAATCAGAGGCGATGCTGTCCCAAACTTTTTCCTCTATTTGGCTTAATGCACTTAAGTAAGTCACCGTATAATTCATTGTTTCTCTCATTTGTAGCCAAATAAAATGCTTTAAATATGAATTATACCTTGATCAGAAAACCACAGTGCTTGTTTCATAAAATTAATCGCAAAGCCCAGTATTTGCGTATAAAGCTCTTATGTAGAGAGCTTTCGATTGCCAAAAACTCTCATTTTATAACAGGAGATGCTCACTATGAAAAAGAGCACCATTTCACCAAGCATGCCCTTTTCTCAGGCGTGTGACAATAACAAGCAGCCTATTCTCGATGTTCTAAAATTAGTCTTTACAAAGCCGATTACTGTGGTTGAGATAGGCAGTGGTACAGGTCAGCATAGTACTTATTTAAGTAAACATCTTCCACATGTCATTTGGCAATCAACAGATTTGCAATGTAATCTTAGTGGTATTGAGCGTTGGCGTGATCACAGCCAACACAAAAATCTAAAACCAGCCCTTGCATTGAATGTCCGTGATCAAGAATGGCCCATTGATCATGTCGATGCCTTTTTTTCTGCAAACACGGCGCATATTATGAGTTGGGAAGAGGTTGAACTTTTTGTGATCGGTGTCGGAAAACATCTTTTACAAGGCGGACACTTTTGTCTTTACGGTCCATTCAAATACAACGGTAGTTTCACAAGCGACAGTAATAGGGCTTTTGATGTCCATTTAAGGGATGTTGATCCAAACCGTGGTATTCGAGATTTTGAAATGATACAAGCGCTAGCGCTTAAGTCTGGGCTTGAACTGATCGCCGACCATAACATGCCAGCCAATAATCAAATGGTAGTGTGGCGTAAAAGTAACGATGAAGAGTGTTTCCACGCCACCTGATAAAATTTTTAATACTGGAGGTGCTCAGATGTCTACACTAGTTTAAGTAGACTAGGACCTAAGTTTATGATTTTTAAAAAACTAAGCACTAAGATTCAATATCGACCTTGATGTAGTTGTCTAACCCACGTTGAGAGATCTCAAAAAGCCATGATTTCTAATGGGCTTTCGTGCCCCTTGAATTCATCTTTCAAGAAACCATACTTCAAAAAATATCTTACCAGCTAGCCCTCTATGTGTAATACTCCAAATCTATTCAAATTTTCGTCAGCGGACACCTGCTCATTGTTAAGTGGGTAAGATATATGGACATTTTTATGCAACACGAACTTCTTTATGCTTTTAGCAGTATCACCATAGCTGTAGTGTTATTTTTGACAATTATGCTTTTTAATGAGATTGGTTTTCGGACTGGTCGATTTGTACAAGAACGTACAGACGATGAAGTTAAGACTGCAACAGGTGCGATTCAAGGTAGTATTTTAGGTTTATTGGCGCTATTGCTTGGGTTTACTTTTAGTATGTCTATGCAGCGTTTTGATAATCGCAGTGTTGCTGTTATTGATGAAGCCAATGCTATAGGTACTGCCATATTACGAGTTGAGCTCTTGCCAAAAGAGTTTCAAAAACAAGCTCACACGCTTTTTCAGGAATACGTGCAGCTACGTGTTGCTATTGGCCAGGTGGATTTGACTAAGTCAAACGAGCGACAAAGATACAATAAACAATTGACAGATCTGCAGCATCAACTTTGGAATCTGGCTATCGTTGCCACTGAAAAAGACCCACGACCTGTGACCACAGGTGCATTTGTAAAATCTCTTAACGATGTTATCGACAATCAAGGCAAGCGTAACGCATTATTGCAAATGCACGTGCCTGAAGTGGTTTTACTCTTATTATTCGTCGTGTTTATCACCTCAGGTGGCATGATGGGCTATTCCTCTGGATTAAGCGGTAAACGTATTTTTATACCAATTGTACTGGTCTCTTTATTGATTACCTTAATAGTCTTTATTATTATTGATCTTGATAGACCTAAGCGTGGTTTTATTCAAGTTAGTCAAGGCGTGATGATTGAATTGCTCGATTCATTAAATGGCGTTGCCAAAAAGTAGAAATTTCAAATTGAATGCTCTTTTTTGAGAAAAATCTCATCAAATACGGTAAAAAAGCCAATCAGCTGATTGTAGTTTTGCCATTGAGGATGAATTGAACCTTTGTCAAAACCTGTGTATTCTTCTGTTTTTGATGCACGAGCTGCGTAAATAGTCGCTGGCGCGAAATGGCTGCGCTCGATATATCTTTGTCAAAAATGGCCTCAAAATTCTAAAAGCAATGCTTTTAGTTACCAATGTAAATTGCGCTTTTTTGAACATTTTTTCCTCGATCTCTCATCGCTCGTCTATTTGGCGCCAGCGACTAAATAAGGTGTATGGGCGTTTAGTGTCATCATCAGGATCACGTAATGAAAAGTGATCTAATCTTGTTTGGGCTACGGTTAATGCCAATACTTCAGCATGATTTAATGAACATTGGTTAGACACCACTCGGTTCACCCCTAAGCTAATGACTTCATTACTGCTCTTATCCATATTAGCCGCAGAAAATGGCCCATTTTTTGAAAAAATATAATCTGGTATATGCCATTTATTTATAAAAGTTTCCCCCATATCTACATCATGTATATTTTGGCAGTGGAGTCTAAAGAAATTAAGGTAACGTGATGTTCGACTTTTTAAAGCATAATCTTCAAATTAATAGCCAATCATTTTTGTCTCAATTGCCCATACAGCGAGATCTGGCGGGAGAGCATGTCGCCTATGCCTTTAATTTTGTAGGCCAGTAGGTTTTTAACCTTATGCCACCAGCTGCGGCCCTGCCAGCTTTGCAAAGTGATGTTGCTACTGTGTTGGATATCCTCTTGAATCATGTCGCGCATGCGCTGGGCAAAAGCGTGATCGAGGACTTCGATGTTGGCTTCTAAGCTCCAACGTTGGGTGTAGGTGTCGAGGTTGCTGGAACCTAAGCAGACAAAGTCATCACAGATAACGATTTTCATGTGGAGAAAGCGTTGCTGGTATTCGAAGATACGTACGTCGGCTTTTAAAAGCTTTTCGTAGTAAAACTGGCCAGCAAAATGCAGCAGTGGATAGTCACTATGAATACCGGGTAAAAGGATGGTGACTTTAACGCCGCGGGTGGCGGCTTTTTGTAGTGCCTGTCTTAGTCGACGATCTGGTGCGAAGTAGGCTGTGGCGAAGACAATGGAGTGCCGGGCTTTTTTAATACGATTAATGACGGCTTTGAGAATTTGCCTTTGAGCGTAACCTTTTGATTCGAGCCAGCGAATTTTGTCAGCTTGAGGTGTTGACGTTGCATGGTATGTAGGAGGTGAAAATGGCGATGTGGTTTGACACCATTGCGGCCGATGGATGATGTCACACTCTTTAGAATACCACTTGCGAGCTAAGGATTGCAGTGCATCGATTAAGATTGGCCCCTGGATACGAAACATGTTTTCGCGCCAATGCACAGGGGCGGTTTGGTTGAGAATACTAGGATCACTTGGTGCGAAAGTATCGGCGATACCTGTGCCGCCAATAAAAAGTGTAGCTTTATCAATAATAAGCAGTTTGGTGTGATCTCTTTGCAGAATAAGGTGTAATCGGTCCATTTTGACTGGGTTGTACCAGCCAAAGAGCACGCCTGCAGTAGTGAGTTTTTGACAATCTGCCGTCGAAAGATTTTTAGAGCCAATCACGTCTAACAAGCAACTGACTTGAATGCCTCTGGCACATGCGTTGCTTAAGATCTGAATAAACTGGCTAGCAGTTTGGCCAGATTCAAACCAGTAGAGCGAAAGATGAATGGATTTTTGTGCTTTTTGGCATTCAGCAAGCATGGCGGGGAAGAAGGCTTCACCGTCTATAAGAGGCGTGATTGAATCGAGGTGCCGCCAGGGGTATTTTTTCATGCTAAATAGCCTCACAGTTTTTGTGGCACACATGGCAGTGGGCGACTGGCGAAATATAACTATTCAGAGTCTAAACTAAATTGACCAATCTAATCAATATTCACTGTAAAACTGAAGAATTTCTCTTCAGACCAACTATGAACTAATCTTTCTATGTACTCATAACGCTATGGGTAATATCCTAAATCCGATTTGCTTTGGATTTATAGGTCGCGATAAGACTTTTTTATTCAACCATATATAGGTTTTTAGTGTCTAAGGAAGATTCAGCTCGTAAAGTTCATCGGCATTCTAATTCCTTGGATATTAATGCCGAGGATGCAGCAAGTGGTCAAAAGGATCGTCGCAGTTTTTTTGTGATCATTATTTTTCTAGGCTGTTTTAGCTTAGTTGCATTATATGGCGCGGTTTACCTCAACGCAGCCATTCAAAATCTTTTTCAAAGCGCTATCAACGAAGGTTTGAACTGGGAGAGTACTCGTCAAAAACTGACTCAACTCAGCGTTTTAGCTGGTCGAGTCAACGCGCCTATTAATGATGTCTTTATTTCCAGGCAAGTAGACACTGAACGAGAGTTCATGCGTAAAAACTACGTGTCTGTTTTAGAGATCCTCAATCAGCTTAATGGTCAACTTGAATCCCGCAACGAAGAGACTGGCGAGCAAATATTAGTCTATCTGGATGATGTGAATGCCAACTTGTACTCAATGATGACCGAGGCAGAGTTTGTTTTTACATATTTACAGGGCAGTCAAATTGATTTAGCAACTGAGCGTATGGCCTTTGCGGATCAGTTATTTCGTGAGGCCAGTGCGTTACTCGGCAGTGCAGACGAAGTAGTACAACGAGTTTCTCTACAGCGGTTTAATCAAGACGCCAATAGCGTTCAAAAATTATATGCCCTGGGAAAGGTTATTATCGCAGGTCTTACCTTTTGTTTTATTATTTTTGTCGCTGTTGGTATTCGAATGGTGAGAACTTTGAATCGCAACCAAAACACTTTGGCCTATTCAAGAGTTTTGTTATCAAAAACTTTAAATTCTGTCGCAGATGCGGTTATTGGCTGTGACCAATATGGCCGAATCTCTGAATGGAATACTCAAGCTGCACGGTTATTTGGTGCAAATCTTGGCGGGCGCATGTCGTTAGTCGAGATAGTGCCTGGGTTAGCAGCATTTATGAATCCAAATTCCTCAACGCTTAGAATTGAAGATGAAATGCACATTGACCATTTAAAAGCCTTTGGTGATGTTGATCAACTTCAGGAAGAGCCGAGTATTGATATTGATATTAATGTTGCTCGCATTGAAACCTTGGACCAAGGCAATACTAAAGCGAAGCGAACCTACGTATTAACGATTCGAGACATGCGCGAAGTTCGTAAAAATGCTGCCATTATAGCGCGTAGCCAGGCTAAATTACGTTTACAGCTCTTTCAAAACGATCTAATTCGACAAAAATTAGCAGATCAGGCTGTAGTTTTAAAAGAGGCTAAGTCTAAAGCAGAAGCATCCACCCAAGCCAAGAGCCGCTTTCTGGCAATTATGAGTCATGAGTTGCGAACACCCATGAATGCCATATTAGGGTTTTCACGAATTTTACAGCGAGGTGATTTAACCCAGTCGCAAGAAGAAGCTTTACGACGAATCATCGACGCATCAAATCATTTATTGGGCATTATTAACGACATTCTTGACATGTCAAAAATTGAATCTGGCGGGCTGGTATTAGAGCAACGACCAGTTGAATTTGTAGAGGAACTTAAATCTGTCGTGCAGACCTTTAGCGCACTTCGTCAGAAAAATAATATTGGCTTTTTTGCGTACGTTGACGTCAATACCCCGACCCGACTTGTTGCCGACACTACTCGTTTACGACAGATAATTACTAATTTACTTGGCAATGCCTTTCAGTTTACTGAAACTGGCGCTGTCTGTTTGCGTATTTTTCCTGTGCCGCGAGTTGAATACACTGGTGATAAAGATGGGTCGTTACACTTGTTGCGTTTTGAAGTGCAAGACACAGGCATAGGGATGAGCCAAGAACAGCAAACGCGAGTTTTTGATCCATTTACTCAAGCAGACACGTCAATTACTCGAAAGTATGGCGGTACCGGTCTGGGTCTTACGATTACCCGGCAGATTGTGCAGAGTTTTGGTGGCAAAATTGAACTTGATTCTACTGTAGGCGTAGGGAGTTGTTTTAGTTTTACGCTTCCTTTTACAAGAGATGTGGATGAAGTTCCATATCAGCCGGTCGATTTTAAGCAGCAGTGTCCTATTCAAGTCGCCGTCATCAGTCAGGACGATCGGTTTATTGATTGGGCGCATTATTGTTTGTCAGGTACTCATGTAACCTGCGTTGTTTTTAGTGACGTGGATCAGACTTTCATAGACTGGTGGCAAGGCGTGCTCTTAGAGGAGGGATTGCCTCGGGTTTTAGTCGACGGTTTTCTCAGTCGCTTTGCTGGGCAACAACTTATTGCTGCCTCCGAGCAGTGTAACGCGATATTGTTAACCTGTTTTTATTTGGTGAATATCGGTGCAGAGAGCCGTTTTGAAGCTGAGCAAGTATATGGTCGAACGCTTTATATGCCTTTATTCCCCATGACGTTAGTCGACGAGCTTTGGGGATCTCAGCAGGATACTGAGTACACGCCTAATCTTGCTGTTGATTTAAAGGCGTACACAGTACCTAAACTAACCGGTAAACAAATTTTAGTGGTCGATGATATTTTAAGTAACCGTCAGTATTTACATGAGTTACTCAAAGTGACAGCCTGTGGTGTGACCTTAGTTGAATCTGGCCAGGAGGCTATACAGCTTTGCCATGTGCGTGTGTTTGATTTGGTGTTGATGGATATTCACATGCCGGTAATGAACGGCTTCGATGCAAGCATCGCTATTAAAGCCATACGCTACGCCAGTAAAACTCACATCGTGGGTTTGACTGCAGATGCAGTAAATGATGTATTAGAAAACTGTCTTGAACACGGCATGACCACTTGTTTGGCTAAACCCTTTAGTGCTGGTGATTTATACTCAACACTTGGTTTTCTCTTCAATAAAACAAGCGATGGTAATAAAATTATCGATGTTAATTCTGTTGAGAATCTCATGTTTGACACAGTCAAAATCGATGTGCAGGGCGCGCTTGAGCGTATTTCTCAAAAAACAAACTTATATCAGCGGTTAATTAATGCCTTTTTAGATCGAACTGTTGATCTTGATAAACAACTTCAAGCTTTATTAGACACACCACCAAATTCTGAAACAGCACAATTTTTAGCATCTGTACGTGGCACCGCTTTAAGCGTCGGTGCCGTTGAGCTTGGGGAGACCTTATCTAACTTTGAATCCGCCATGCTTAGCGGCCATGAAGTTAAGCTTGCATTTATTGAATGCGAGAACGTATTGCAAAAAACTCGGTCAGCGATGAAGGTGATCGATAAAAAAATTGGTGAGTAACGTGGAATAGACAGTATGAATACACAAGTTGAAGCTCTTTTGAAAAGTATTAATAGTGTGATGTTAGGTAAAGAATACCAAGTGAAACTATTAGTCGCTTGCTTGCTTGCTAAAGGTCATGTGCTGTTGGAGGATTTGCCTGGAATGGGTAAAACCACTTTATCGCATGTCGTGGCAAAAGCCTTAGGCTTAGATTATAACCGTGTGCAATTTACTAGCGATTTGCTGCCAGGGGATATTCTGGGCGTGACGGTTTTCGATCAAAAAACCAGTGAGTTCGAATTTCGCAAAGGCCCAATTTTTGCGCAAGTGGTGCTTGGGGATGAGATTAACCGAGCGACACCCAAAGCCCAGGGTGCGTTACTTGAAGCTATGGAAGAAAAACAAGTGACAGTTGATGGGGTTACTTACCCTTTGCCAAAGCCTTTTTTCGTGATTGCAACGCAAAATCCTACAACTCAAATGGGCACTTTTCCCTTACCGGAAAGCCAGCTTGATCGTTTCTTGATGAAAATAAGCCTGGGTTATCCATCCATGGAAGTTGAGCGGCAATTAATACTTGGTCAAGATAGGCGAAGCCTCATTGATACAGTTGAAAAAGCCTTAACCAATGCAGACTTATTAAAATTGCAGTTGGCAGTACAGCAGGTCCATTTAGCGAGTACGGTTGTTGATTATATTCAAAGGCTTGTGGCTTACACGCGAACCGGAGGACATTTTCACATTGGTATATCGCCACGAGGGACTCTTGCTTTAGTTCGCGCCAGCCAAGCATGGGCGTTCGTGCAGGGTCGAAATCACGTAGTGCCGGAAGACGTGCAGGCAGTTTTAGGCAGTGTGCTAGAGCATCGTTTACGAGGCAGTGCCAATCACTCGGGTCATGAAGGCGCTTCCTTAGTCAATCAATTATTCAATAACGTTGATGTTTTAAATGATAAAGCCAGTTAGATCATCCGCTAAGATGTCTAATCCGCAGCGCCTTACTCATGGCTTGCGTCGACGGTTCGCTCTGTGGTTAAACCGGCGTATTCCGGCAAGTGATCGTCTTGAGCTCAACCATAGATCAATTTTTATCTTACCCAGTCGAGAAGGAGTCCTGTTCAGCATTGCGTTGTTCGCTATGTTTGTTGGTGGGGTTAATTATGCGAATGGTTTGATCTTAAGCCTTACTTATTTTTTAGCAGCCTTAGCTTTGGTTGTTATTTTACAAACTTACCGCAATTTAAGCGGCTTGATTTTATCGCTTGATACATTTGAGGCTGGTTTTGTTGGCGATTTTGTGTTGTATAAAATACGGCTTGCAACTGCCAAATTAAAAGGCCATGAATCTATTGAAGTTGGTTTTGATCGATCAAGCTTAACCATGTGTGCGGTTGAGCCAGATCAGGCGACTACAGTCCAATTATTTTTACCGGCACATTGTAGAGGCTGGCAAAAACCAGGCCGACTTTTAGTGCGCACTCGATTTCCACTTGGTTTAATTCAAGCGTGGAGCTGGGTTGATTTACGACTTGCCGGTGTTGTATTTCCTGCCCCTGTCAATGGCGAAAAACCCATGGGCAAAAGCGCCGACACCGGCGAGACACAAACGCTTGCAAGTATTGGCGATTTCGCTGGCCTTAACAGTTATCAAACAGGTGATCCTCTCTCTCGCGTCTACTGGAAAGTTTTAGCAAGAGGGCTGCCTCTAGCCACTAAAACTTTTGAGCAACCAAACCAGAATGGATTTTGGCTGAGCCTTGCGATGGCTGAGGGTACACTTGAAACACGATTAAGCGTTTTGACCTATTGGGTTTTAAAGTGTACTGAAGATCAAACGCCATTTGGGCTTGACCTAGGCGATCAAAAAATTGAACTCGATCAGGGCGTGGAGCACACGCAACGCTGTCTTGAGGCATTGGCACTGTATGGTCTAATGCCTATGAGAGGTCATGTATGAGGTTGGCTAATCCAAGACTTAAAGCCCGTTTTAAAGTTGGTTCTAAAGCTAGACCTACAGTTTTAGTAGGTGATTTTCAATCACCTCGTATCAGTTTTATTTGGGTTACGCTTGCTCAAATTGTGTGTACTTTACCTCACCTACTCAATGTGCCTTTTTGGGTGATTGTACTTTGTTGCATCTGTGTTTTTTGGCGAGTCATGGTGTTTCAAGGCCGATGGCGTTATCCAAAAAAATACTGGCGCTACAGTTTTGTCATTCTGTCTATTTTCTTTTTAATGTTGTATTTTCCAGTGATTCTGAGTATTGAGGCGGCTGTATCCCTACTCATCATCACTTACTACATGAAATTACTGGAAATGTTTCGATTAAAAGATATTTATGTCATTTTAGTGTTGTCATACTTTGTTATTGCGTCTGCTTTTCTTTTTCGTGAAGACATTGTTATGTTGGTCTATTTTTGCGCTTCTTTTGTGTTGACCACGGTCGCGTTGGTCTCTGCAAATCGCACAGAATCTAAGCTTAAAAGTGGTGGTAATTTTAGATTGGGTGTTACCCTTTGTTTACAAGCGCTGCCTATAGGCTTATGTCTATTTGTCTTTTTTCCACGATTTGGACCCTTTTGGTCGCTAGATGTACAAAATGGTGGTCCTAGTGTAGGTATTAGTGACACCATGTCGCCTGCCGATATAGCCGAGCTTGGCGCGACCGAGGGCGTGGCTTTTAGAGTTGAGTTTGAGGGCGCGCAGCCTTCGATTCAGGATTTATACTGGCGAGTGTTAACGTTGACTGATTTTGATGGTCAGCAGTGGCGCTCAATTTTTTCTGACTTACAGGCCCAGTTGTATTTTTCTGATCCACAGCTTCAGTCAAGTTTGCGATCTTTGGTGCAGCCAGGCCAAAAAGTGTTTGATTATCGTATAAGTCTTGAGCCGACAGAGCAGCAATGGCTGCCCACATTAGACACTCCTATGAGTGTTTCTGAGAAAACCTTAGTCATGCCTGATTATTCTAGAATGGTCAATGCACCAATTACATCGCCTAAATCGTATTATGCTCGATCGTCGATAGATTCTACTGTAGATAGCCAAATCAACCCTTGGCTTGCCGATCGTAGTTTGCAGTTACCCAGGGGATTTAATCCACTAGCACGACAATTTGCGATTGATGAGTTCGGTCGGGTCAATGGTGATAAAAAACTTTTCATCTCAAATATGATGAATTTATTTTTAGAATCAGAATTTTTCTACACTTTGAAGCCTGGCACTTACGGTACTCATATGATTGATGAGTTTCTTTTCGAGCGTCGAAAGGGTTTTTGTGCTCACTATGCGTCATCATTGGCTTTTCTATTGCGTGTTGTCGGTATACCGAGCCGCGTAGTCATTGGTTACCATGGCGGCGAGTTAAATAAATTAGGCGGGCATATGGTGATTAATCAATATGATGCTCATGCATGGGTTGAGGCATGGCATGCAGACGAGGGCTGGGTTCGACTAGACCCAACCGCTATGGTGGTGCCTTGGAGAGTTCTCATTGGTGTTGAGGAAATGATGCGTCAATCATCGAACTCTGAAGTGCCAAGTTTGCAGGGGTCCTTGTTGCGAAACAATGTTGTCGGCAATGGTTTGCGACAATTTGTTGATTTTGCTAATTATCGATGGTCTAAGTATGTTGTTAATTTTGATCAGGACACCCAACGTAATTTAATGGAAAAAGCGTTTGACGAGCCATCGCTGACCAAGCTTATTTCACTTATGGTGATGAGTATAGGCGCTGTACTTTGCGCTATAGCGTTAGCGTTGCTTTGGCAGACCCGAGATCGAAATAGAAGTCAAGAGGACCGTATTTTATTTAAAGTGCTTGGTGTCTTGGGGCAAAAATATGGTGTTCGGCAACCAGCTCAAACACTTGAGCAATACTATCATGTGATCGAAACCAAAGCGAAACAGCAAGAGCTAGCCAGCTTCAAACGTGTTATTGAGTTGTACCAGAGACTGGTGTATCAGCCACAGAACGATGCAAACACTAAAATAATTAGAAAAGCATTTCAACGAGAGTCGCATCGACTTATTCGTCAGTTGAAGCATATTTTTGGATGAGTTCTCTATGCTATGGGTATAACACCTAGAACTTAAATGCGTCGTTCTTCCAGGGACGTATTCATCACGATAGTTGAAAATAGAGTCTTATCTCATAGAGCGAAAATTTTCTGCTTTAGTAAACGCCCAAGATTTTATATCCTCAGGATTCAAGGCCCGCCCTGTAGTCAGCGCGTATTGATCAAAACGTATAGTTTTACCTATGAGCTGTTTTGTGTAGCCAAATAAAAATGATTTTTTACCTGAAGTAGACGTCTTCTTAAAACCCTACATGCTGTTAGACGTGGCTCCCAAGTACAGTGTAAGTGTGATTTACGTCACAGTTTGGTCGCTTTTAGTGCCGGTTTTGTAGATATTGACGTTTTACGGTTTGATTTACCATCAGATCTGAGTAACCTATAAGTAAGAGCAGGCTTTGGCGAATCCCTCAAAGGATCAACACAGCACAGTCAAAAGCTTTAATTTGAGTGTAGGTAAAAGGCAAGTGCATGATCTTAGCTTCGAGACTTTTATTTAAACATTGTGTAGCAGTCATTGTGTGCTTTGGATGTCAGCAGGCAAGTATAAGCCAGGCGGCCGAATTCGATTTAATGAGCACTGAAAGTCAGGATTATGGCATTGCAGTCACTCAAGCACAAACACCTATGAGGATATCGGAAATGCTCTGGGCCATCGTATTTGATGATGGCATACAAGCATTTGCAGGCAGTCAATGGTTACCTCGATCAGACACTAATGACCTTGGATTTTTTATCCAACGTCAACCAGGCGCGGTGAGTTTGCAATACCGCTTTTAATTTTTAGAACACCAATAGCCATGGCATCAAGGATGATGCCTTTTTTTGGAGCTTAGTGTCTTGGCGTTGCGTTAACATGTGATTCGGGCGCTAGACTATTCTGCGGCTAAAACTTCGTACAGGTGATACACCTCTGGCTGATGCTGATCAATGGCTGTAGCGATGTATTGGTCGGGTTGAGGAATGCCGTCACCAGTTTTAAAGGCTCGAAATTCTCGAGCTTGTTTTTCAACGGTTAAACCAGCTGGCACTTCAGCCCACAAGAATAAACCTCTATCCATATGAACGTATCTAAGAGACAGAATCTTAGAGCCCACCGGCAGTTCTAACTTAACCGACTCAGGCGGCATTGGCACTGTGTACTTGTGAATGGTTTTCATTAATAACCCTCCTATTAAAGTTCGAATATTGTAAAGCCTTTAAGCTGCTCTTTTTTAAATGTTGTTGCATTGGTGACAACTACCTTAGTGTGTTCTTGTTGTTGAAAGTAACGAGAGGCCACGTCTTGAATATCAGTCAGGCCTACATCTAAAATTGATTGACGAAACGCGCGGCGTTTCGCTTGTTGTCGGCCATGCAATTGTGAATAAAATTCTTGTATTGCTTCGCCAGATGGTGATGAAGGCTTATCAATTTCACTGATAATTGACAAGATCGCTTCCTCTCGATGCTGATGAGTATATTGGGCCTTAATCGCCCAATCCATGGCTCTACCAAAATCATCAAAAGTTCCAGATAGTCTTGGATCTCTGTAGCTGTAAAAGTCAAAAGTTTTTGCCTTGGGATTAACTATGGCGCCACCACCGTAGGCGCCACCTTTTTCACGAAGTGCTGTGTGTAAATATTCGTTATTCAGAATAGTTGCCAGCACTTGTAATGCTGGCAAGTCGGGATGACCTCGACTAACGCCGGGGATACTCATAGCACAAAAATTGATTTGAGTCGACACCAGCCAAGCTTGATGTTGTTTTGTTAGAACTGTAAAATCACGCATCATAGGTTGGGGTTGACTTGGTCGCCAGTTTTTATCGATTAACTCCACCCAAGGTGCCACCGACTCAGCTTCGCCAATAACGCATAAGTGATTGCGTTGCAAGGCAATGAGGCCGTGTAGCTGTTGAAAGCTGTCGATAAGATCATCCATTTGGCTTGGTTGATTTGTGTCTAATGCCTTGAGATTTTGTATCGCCGTTAAACCTGAAAGCGCCATAGTATAATTGGCGTAGGGGCTGTAACACGCATTAGCACTATTTAAGGCAAGAGTGTGACCTCGATTGGTAATGCTCTGAATCATCCGCTGTCGATATTCATCGACTAATTCTTTTATACGTTGAACCTCATCAAAGCGAGGTTTCAAAAATTGTGTTTGTAAATACTCCAGCATGAGCTCAAATCGATCGTTAAGCGAGTTGGTGTGCATCACACTATAGCTATTAATTTTATCAAATTCCACAGCGTGATTGCGATGATTTACATTGGCTAAGAGATAGCCTGTGTTTGAGAAATGATTATGCTGTATTTTAAGATAGTCATCCGTTCCAGCACCGACTTCAGTCCAAACCTTGTGAAACATGCTCAGTGTAGTGACTTGATCAAATGTTAAGTTTGGCAACTCAGTTGCTGCGTGCAGATATACCACACCATTGGTTTTTGCACCATAAGCAGTGGTGGTAAAGTGGGCAGTTTTTGTTGTCGTAAGGGCTGACACAAACGAGATATCTTTGGGAATGTCGCTCAATTCTAATTTAGGCAAGAGCGCTGGATCGTCTTTCGCGGCTTGACGTTCCATGAGCTGAGTTGCTTTTGTGACTAGCGCCTGAGTTTGAGTCGGGGTTAAAGCTTGCTTTTGTTTGGCAAGGGCTGCTTGTTGCGCTGCAGTTTTTAATGTCGTAATATTTTGATCAGGGCGTAAGAGCAGTGATACTCGATGAGGGTTGTCAAGAGTGATTGATTGTAATAACTGCAATAAAAATTGCGGATCTTTCAACTGCTCCTTTAATATAGTAATCGGCGCGCTAATGTCGAGTTCATCTTTGATAGATCGCTCGTACATAGCAGCTGAGATTACGTCCATTGCCAGTTCTAAACCATACGGTTGGCGGCTACCAGTAATTTGCTTTTGTGACAATTCAAGTTGAAATAGTCCGCCTGCAACTGCTTCTTCTTCAAAACCATTGGCCAGAATATCCTCGATGGTTTTGAGAATATGGCCTTGCATTTGCTGTTGATTTCCATCTTCACAACCTTGAAATCCTGCACAAATGATTGATTCACGACCTACATCATAATGCCCCGTCAATGGTGAGTTTGAGCCAAAGCCTGCAGTTTCAAGAGCTTTTCGTACAGGTGATGACGAGTTACCAAACAGTAGCGTACTTAAGAGATCAAGCGCTAATGCTTGAGTACTTGTCTTAGGCTCTGACACTAACCAGCCAACCACGAAGTGGCATTGATGACCATCATCTACTTCGTGTGTCTCATATGCTTCTTCAATAAATCGTGGTGAAAACTGCCTTACTTCGTAAGGTGCTTTAAAACTTTGACCAGATTGGAACCGACTTAAGCATTTCTTCTCAAAGTTGGCGTGATGCTCATGTGCTGGGATATCACCGAAGGTGACAAAGTAGGCATTAGATGGATGATAATGCGTTTTATAAAATGTTAAAAGCTGTTCATAGTTTAAAGTAGGGATCACATCTGGCTCGCCACCTGAATTAAAATGGTAGGAGGTTGAACTAAAAAGGTGGCTTTTAAGCCGATGATACAGTTGGCTAACAGGTGAACTCATAGCACCTTTCATCTCATTGTAGACAACACCTTTTATTTCAAGTGGGGATTTTGGATCTTGCGGATCGGCAAATTCTAATCGATGGCCTTCTTGAGCGAAATCTAGCGGATCAAGCCTGGAAAAGAAAGCGGCATCGAGGTAGATGGACAGTAGATTGTGAAAATCTTTTTTATTTTCAGTGGCAAAAGGGTAGGCAGTCCAGTCACTTGATGTGAGTGCGTTCATGTATGTACTCAAGGATCTACGCATCATCATGAAAAATGGGTCGCGCACTGGGTATTGCTCACTACCGCATAATACAGTGTGCTCTAAAATATGCGCGACGCCAGATGAGTCAGTAGGCAAGGTAGGAAATGCTACCATGAACACGTTTTCTTTTTTTTCACTTGCGAGGTGGATATGGCGTGCACCAGTGACCTTGTGACGGTAGTCTTGAAGCTCAATGCCTAGATTTTGTAGGGTGTGCGTTTGCGTGAGCTCGAATGTATCGCCGACCATAAAATGTCCTCTATAGATTAAAAAATTCGCATTCAAACAAGAGTGTATACGATTTCACATTTTTTTTTCAATTAAGATGCTTACTGATGGCTATTTATATTTGCGTTAAAAGTGATCATTTTGAGTTAAATCACTGGTACGTTGAAGCTGAACCCGCTAGTCTGAATGGGGCTTGTGGTTATCGCCTTATTTTTCTTATGATAAGACCACGACGACTTGCCGAAGATGCAAGAGTATTAATTGAGTTGAACAAATGGAGGCTTTCAATATGTTATACCAAGGTTCATCGTTATATTTAAAGATGATTGAAGACGGCGTCGCAGAACTAGAATTTAATGCCAAAGATGAGTCAGTTAATAAATTTGATAAAGCCACACTTGACGAGTTGGCAGAAGTTGTAGACCTTTTATCGGACCAAGGTGATTTAAAAGGCGTTTTAGTGACCAGTGCTAAGCAAACATTCATTGTTGGCGCCGATATAACTGAATTTTTAGGGTACTTCTCTAAGCCTGCGGACGAAATCGCGCAATGGGCCTTAAAGATCAATCATATTTTTAATCGATTTGAAGATTTAAAAGTACCGACTTTGGCCGCCATTAATGGTTTGGCCTTAGGTGGTGGCCTTGAGATGTGTTTAGCGTGCGATTTACGTGTCATGTCAGATTCAGCAGAAGTGGGTTTACCTGAAGTTAAACTCGGTATTTTTCCAGGTTTTGGCGGCACTGTGCGCATGCCAAGGCTTATTGGTGTCGATAATGCTGCAGAGTGGATTGCAGCTGGTGGCCAACATAAAGCTGATAAAGCCATTGCAGATGGTGTGGTTGATGCTGTGTGTGCTCATGAAGAGCTTAGAGTTGTGGCGTTAAAAACCCTTAAAGGTGCGATGAATGGCTCGTTAGATTATATGGAACGACGCAAGCGAAAAACGAGCCCTTTGACCCTTGTGCCGATGGAAAATATGATGGCTTTCCAGTCTTGTACGGCCATGATTAAACAAAAAGCTGGCCGCAATTATCCAGCACCAGTGGCAGCTATTAAGACCATGCAAAGCCATGCATCCATGAGTCGAGATCAGGCTTTAGAAGTGGAAAGTAAAGCTTTTGCTGAAATTGCAAAAACTCAGGTAGCAGCAAATTTAGTGGGCTTATTTCTTAAAGACCAGGCAATCAAGAAGAATGTCGGCCGTTGGGCCAAGCAAGCGAAAGAGATTCAGCAAACAGCTGTTCTTGGTGCTGGTATTATGGGTGGGGGTATCGCCTATCAAAGTGCTTATAAGGGTGTGCCCATTATCATGAAAGACATTGCCACCTCAGCTCTTGAGCTTGGCATGAATGAAGCCGTGTCTATCCTTAAAAAACGAGTTGATCGCAAGAAAATGTCTGTTGAAAAAATGGGCCAGGTTATTTCATCCATTACACCTACCCTAAATTACGGTGATTTTGAGAACGTGGATGTGGTGATCGAAGCGGTTGTTGAAAAAGAAGCCGTCAAAAAATCTGTCCTCAAAGAAGTAGAAGCGGCAGTTAAGCCTGGCACTATTCTCGCGTCGAATACATCAACCATCTCGATTACCAGCCTTGCTACAGCGCTGAAAAAGCCAGAAAATTTTGTCGGCATGCATTTTTTTAATCCAGTGCATGTGATGCCCTTGGTCGAAGTGATTCGGGGTGAAAAAACGTCAGATGAAGCTATTGCTACCGTTGTCTCTCTAGCAAAAACGATGGGTAAGACCCCGATTGTGGTGAACGATTGTCCAGGTTTTTTAGTCAATAGAGTATTGTTTCCATATTTTGGCGGCTTTAGTATGTTGCTTCGAGACGGTGTTGAATTTACAGTTATTGATAAAGCCATGGAGAAATGGGGTTGGCCAATGGGTCCTGCCTACCTAACGGATGTGATTGGTATTGACACTTGCGTGCATGCTGGAAAAGTTATGGCTGAAGGTTTTCCATCTCGAATGTCATATGATTTTAAAGATGCCATTCAATGCCTGTTTGAAGCTGATCGATATGGCCAAAAAAATGGCAAAGGCTTTTACAAATACGAGAAAGATAAAAAAGGTAAGTTACAAAAGTTAGCTGATGACACCGTCCCGGGTGTAATTAAACAAGCAATCACCGACAACAAAGAGCTGACAGACGATGAGATAGTCCACCGAATGATGGTGCCTATGTGTTTAGAAACGATTCGTTGTTTGGAAGAAGATATTATCGCAAGTGCAACTGATGGCGATATGGCCTTAGTTTATGGTATCGGCTTTCCACCATTTCACGGTGGTCCGTTAAAGTGGGTTGATACGCTTGGCCTTAAAAACTTTGTGGAGATTTGTGATCGTTACGCTGATCTAAGCGAGCTCTATAAGCCAACGGAAAAACTTCGCGAAATGGCTGAAAATGGCGACACTTTTTTTTAGTTGTTAAACGAAAGTATTCAAATTTATTGCTCTGCGCCTAAAAATTAAACGCTCTGGGTTCAATCAGAGTATCAACATTAAGCACTGCTCGTTTTTTTCATGCAAGCAGTGAAGAGGAGATTAATTATGCCTTTTCAACCGAGAGATGCGGTGATTGTGGACGCGGTCCGAACGCCTATGGGTCGTTCCAAAAATGGAATGTTTCGTCATGTACGAGCAGAAACTTTATCCGCTCGTTTAATTACTGCATTATTAGAGCGTAATCCTGGATTGGACCCATCCTTAATCGAGGATGTTATTTGGGGTTGCGTTAATCAAACCCAAGAACAAGGTTTTAATATTGGCCGAAATATTGCCATGTTAGCTAATTTACCACGTACTGTGGCTGGCCAAACAGTGAATAGACTGTGCGGCTCTTCGATGCAAGCGCTACATAACGCAGCTCAGGGCATAATGCTTGATATGGGCGATGTTTTTATTGTCGGCGGTGTCGAGCACATGGGACATGTGCCTATGGATCACGGTTTTGACTTTAATCCGGCGGCATCTCGTTATACCGCTAAAGCGTCTAACATGATGGGACTAACTGCCGAAATGCTGGGCCGAATTCACGGTATTAGTCGTTCGCAACAAGACGAATTTGGTTTAAGGTCCCATCAGCGAGCTTGGCGAGCCACTGAAGAAGGTCTTTGGGACAACGAAATTGTGGCAACTGAAGGCCATGATGCGACTGGT
>Ga0115567_10001828_pt1 | contig 21122 bp, 18 predicted proteins | sample COGITO_mtgs_1204_2_FD_88679 | JGI IMG/M metagenome (GOLD analysis project Ga0115567, IMG submission 88679) | Pelagic marine microbial communities from North Sea - COGITO_mtgs_120412 | ecosystem: Environmental > Aquatic > Marine > Epipelagic | place: Germany:Helgoland, sampling site Kabeltonne... | reverse complement strand
TTTAGGGCAAATCGTTCACCGAATTTCGCGCGACTATAGTCAGCAACCGGCCCATCGGTCCACAGGCTGTATGGTCGAATGATACAGCGAAATGATGTGATGCAAGTGCGCCACGCGCCCCGGACCCCACCCCAAGGCATTGGCATGGTTGACTCCGACCTGCTAGAGCGGGCATGCGAAGGCAACCTCGCGCCTTTCGGAGAATGTCCATGCCCCGCGTCCTGATTACCGGCACTGCCGGCTTCATTGGCTTCCACCTTGCAAAGCTGTTGCTGGCCGAAGGCTTTACCGTTCACGGCTATGACGGAATGACCGACTATTACGATGTCGCGCTAAAGCAGCGTCGCCATCAGATGTTGCTGCAAAATTCAGGCTTTAGCTGTACCGAGGGTATGCTGGAGGATCAGGCGACCCTGGATAAGGTGGCGGATGATTTCGCGCCGGATGTGATCGTGCATTTGGCCGCGCAGGCGGGCGTGCGTTACAGCCTCGAAAACCCGCGCGCCTATCTGGACGCAAACGTCATCGGCACCTTTAACGTGATGGAGGCCGCGCGCCGACTAAAGGTCGATCATTTGCTGATGGCTTCGACATCATCTGTTTACGGCGCGAACGAGGAAATGCCGTTTGATGAATGTGAAAAGGCCGACACTCAGCTGACCATCTATGCCGCCACCAAAAAGGCGACGGAAAGCATGTCCCACGCTTATGCGCATCTGTGGGATCTGCCAACGACGATGTTCCGGTTCTTTACCGTTTATGGCCCGTGGGGTCGGCCCGATATGGCGCTGTTCAAGTTTACCAAGGGTATCCTCGAAGGTACGCCCATCGACATCTACAACCACGGCGAAATGTACCGCGACTTTACCTATGTCGAGGATCTGGTGCGCGGCATCCGCCTGCTAATCGACGCAGTCCCGATCCGCCCAATGGACGGCGTGGTCGAGGCGGGCGACAGCCTCAGCTCGGTTGCGCCGTGGCGCGTGGTCAATATAGGCAACTCCGACAAGGTCCGCCTGCTCGATTTTATCGATGCGATTGAGGCGGAGCTGGGGATCAAGGCTAAACGCAACTACATGGACATGCAGCTCGGCGACGTACCGGCCACGTGGGCCAATGCAAATCTGCTCAAGATGCTGACGGGATATCAACCCCAAACCTCGTTTCGCGAGGGCGTGGCGAAATTCGTCGTATGGTATCGTGAGTATCACAGCATATGAGCCAGACATCTCCTTGGTACAATTTTCGTCTGGTATGGCGGGAAATGCCGTGCCGACGAAAAGTGCAGTTTGCTGCACTGCTGGCGCTGACGATTTTCAGTACAGTCGCCGAGGTTGTCAGTATCGGTGCGATCTTGCCGTTCATAGCTGTTCTGCTTGACCCCCAGACGGTGCTGGCGATCCCTTGGGTCGGTGCGATCCTCACGGAGGCCGGGTTGCAAGATCCCGTACGGCTGCGCGTGTTTTTCACTCTTGTTTTCATAACGCTGGCTGTATTGTCCGCAGCTGTGCGGATGCTTTATTTCTGGAGTACATTGCGCCTGTGCTATGCAATCTGCTCCGACTTCGCGGACCGTGCTTTCACTCGTGGCCTGTACCGTGATTACATTGACCACGCACGCAGTCACTCCTCCAGTCTGCTGGTGGGACTGAACATCAAAATTCAGGCAGTCGCGCTCGGCCTTCTGGTACCGGTGACGACATTGCTTGGAGCAGTTCTGCTGATTACGGGCATTCTCTTCGCGCTTATTCTCGTCGATCCGCGGGTTGCTCTAGTGTTGCTGGCATGCGGGTTGATGATCTATTCCGTTGTTTTGCTTATGACCCGATCTCCGTTGATGCGTGCAAGCCAAGCTCTGTCGGAAAATCTAACCGAAATGATGCGCATCATGCAGGTTGCCACAGGCGGCTTGCGCGAAATCCTGACTGACAACAGTCAGGAGCATTTCAGGACAATGTTCACCGAGGTCGAGCGCAGGTTGCGCCGCAATCAGGTCAAAATTTCGTTTCTCGGAGGAGCGCCGCGATATGTCACTGAGGCGTTGTTTCTCGTGCTCATGGCACTTATAGCTTTTTTCGTGGGAGCCGGCGAAGAGGATCTAGCGGCAGCATTGCCTGTTCTGGCAGCGTTTGCTCTGGGCGCTCAGAAGATGCTTCCGGCTGTTCAGCAGGTATATCAGTCATATGCGAGTATTGTCGGCCAAACAGTCAACGTACGCGATGCGATCGCACTGTTTTCGGGGCAAGAAGCGCAAACCCTGCGCGCAACGGGACAGCCCTTACCCTTTACCAGCACACTGGAGCTTTCGGATGTAGGCGTGCGCTACAACGCAGAAGGCCAATGGGCACTGCGATCGGTTGACCTCTCCATCCGTAAAGGAGAGCGGATCGGTGTGATCGGCCCCACTGGTAGCGGCAAGAGTTCCTTGGTGGATCTGATCATGGGATTGCTGGCTCCCGATGAGGGTAGCATATCCGTTGACGGAAAGATTATCGCTGACGACGAGCGGGCGGATTGGCGGCGTCAGATTGCACATGTCCCGCAAAGTGTGTTTCTTACCGACGCTACGGTTTCTGGGAACATCACTTTTGGGTTGCCTCATCACACGTTAGATATGGACCGTGTTCGGGAAGCTGCGAAAGATGCGCAGATCGAAACTCTGCTCGATAAAAATGCAGGAGAGCGGGGTATTCAGTTGTCTGGGGGGCAAAGACAGCGGGTCGGAATTGCCCGCGCGCTCTACCGGGCGGCGGATATCATCGTTCTTGACGAAGCGACGAGCGCGCTCGATAGCGCTACGGAAACTCGCGTGATGGAGACAATCTATGCGCTCGACGGCGATCTGACTTTGATTATGGTCGCTCATCGGCTGAGTACGTTGCGAGATTGTGATCGGATCATCGTTATGGAGGCGGGGCGCATTATGCGTATCTGCAGTTATGAGGATCTGGATATATGACAGTCAAAGAGCGCCCTCGTGTCCTGCATGTGACCAACTGGTATCCTAATGCTGATAATCCTGCTGAAGGTATTTTTGTGGAGGAGCAGGTGCGCCTGTTTTCGCAGGCCACGGATACGCGGCTGATCTGCGTACAAGTGCGTGACGGTTCGCATCTGCTGCGAATCGAGCAGGAGGAGCGCGATACGGGCGAGAGGATTCTATTTGTGCGCACACGCATCAGCATTTGGCGTATCCGCGAATGGATAGGAACCCTTGCCCTCGTGTGGGTGCTGATCAGCGAGAGGGTTTGGCGTTACGATCTGCTGCATGTTCACATTGCCTATCCGCTGCTAGCGCAATACGGAATTTGGGGGCGGTTCCTGCGTGTACCGCTGCTGATCAGCGAGCATTGGAGCGCTTATCATCGGCATTTTCAACGACCTCAGGGCGATCCCAAACTCGACCGAATACGTCGCATCTTTCGGCGTCCGATCCATGTGGCGGTAGTCTCCAAAGCGCTGGAGCGCGATATCCGAAACTTCTCAGGGTCCAGCAGTTTTCACTCACATGTCTTATCCAACGTGATGGATATGGACACGTTCGCTCAGGTTGTGCCGCGTCAATCCGATCCGGAGGCGCCGCTCGCTTTGTTTATGATCAATATTTGGCGTAAGATCAAAAATCCCTTTCCACTGTTTGAGGCGCTGGCTGCTTGGAAAGCGGAAGGTGGAAGATTTACGCTCCGTCTCGGAGGGTATGGGCCGTTGGTGGAAGACATGAAAGCCGCGATTGCTGCGCTGGGACTGAACGACGAGGTGGTATTTCTGGGTCGACTGAAGAAGGTCGAGATTGCGCAGGAGCTGGGCCGAGCCGATTTCTATCTCTATTCCTCGAATTACGAGACGTTTTCTGTGGCTTGCGCACAGGCGTTGATTGCTGGAGTTCCGCTCATGGGTCCTCCCCTCGATGCCGTCGGCGAATATGCAGGAGAGCATGAAAAGCTTGAGGTCGCAGAAAATTCAGCCCTGATCTGGCAGGCTGCTTTGAGGCGCGCGAGTCACACAGTTTTTGATCGTCCTGCGATCGCCATGCGAATGCAGGCACGGTTTGCACACGCGCAGATCCTTGATGATTACATGCGTGTCGTTGCGGCTGCACGGGCGCAGGGGTTCGTTGCGTGAGCGTTCTGATCATTTCGCCGCAGGCATGGGATGCTCATCCGGTAAGTAAGCACAATTATGCCCTCACCTTAGCCGAGCGCGGGGTCCGGGTTCTGTTTCTCGACCCGCCTACAGATGGCATTCCGCGCACGGTGACGCCAGTTCCAGACGTGCCGGGGCTGGAGGTCGTGCGCGGACCGCAGGTGATGCGCGGGCTGCGTTATTTACCGAGAGTTCTGCGCAATCTGATTGAGGCGCGCTGGCTCGTCGATCTGGAACGACGAACCGGCGAGCGGATCGAGACAGTCTGGTTGTTTGAGAATTCGCGTTTTTTCGATATGCGTTTTGCTGCCGATCGGTTGAAAATTTATCATCAGGTTGATCTGGTCGAGGATCATCACCCGCGTGTGGCGGCGCGGACTGCCGACATCGCACTGTGTACAACTGATGCCATCGCCGCACATCTAGCGGGTGAGGAAACTTTGGTCGTTAAGGTGCATCACGGCACAGTACTCCACACAGATAGGGATCTGCCGCCCGAAATGGCTAATGCCTTCGACCCTTGCCGTCGTCACGCAACGCTTCTGGGTAATCTCGAGATGGCTCTTTTAGATTATGCTACTCTGCTTCGTATGGTCATTGCACATCCTGATATCATTTTTCATTTCATGGGCGATGCTAAGGCGCAGACTCCATTGCGGATTGCATGCGAAGGTTGCGACAACGTTATGTGGTGGGGGCGTGTTGCCCCGCATCACGTGCCCGCGCTATTGAAGCGTTCGGATATCTTGCTGTTGGCCTACCGGGCGAGCGAATACGCGGATCAGTTGGCCAGCCCGCATAAGCTGATGGAGTATCTGCTCAGCGGCCGCCCCATCGTTGCCAGCTGGACGGCCGAGTACGCGGACAAGCCGGGGCTGATCGAGATGGTTTCCTCTGATGGTGACCTTGCAGCGCTGTTCAAACAGGTGATCGACGCGATCGACATCTATGACGCTCCCGATCGGCAGACGGCGCGCCGGACCTTTGCGCTTGATCACACCTATGGACGGCAGCTCAACCGCATTGGAGAGCATCTGCGCGATGCGCGTTTGCCCGTTCCGTTCCCGATTTCAGATACCGGAGCATGATATGGTCACTCAAGATCGGCGCCGATTACTGTTTTTATCCAAATACGATATTACGGGCGCGTCTAGCCGCTATAGGTTTTATCAGTTCCAAAGCCATTTTGAGACCGCAGGCTGGGACTGCACCTTCAGCCCACTTTTTGATACAGCCTATCTAGAAGGCCGTTATAAACAGGGCCGTGGTCGGTTCGGTGACATTGCACGCGCTTTTGGTCGGCGACTCGGAGCGTTACCTCACGCTCGGCGGTTCGATATGGTTATCCTTGAAGCCGAATTGATCCCGTATCTGCCTCACGGTTTGGAGCGAGTGCTAATGTGTGCTGTGCCCCACTACGTCGTCGATTACGATGATGCGATTTTTCACAACTACGATCGTCACGGTCGCAGGTCGCTGCGCGCACTTCTCCATGACAAAATAGACGGCGTCATGCATGGCGCGCAGGCTGTCATTGCGGGAAACGGCTATCTGGCCGAACGTGCGCACAAGGCTGGTGCGCGGCGTGTGGAGATTATACCCACAGTTTTGGATGCAGATCGTTATGTTCCGCGCGGATCGATTCAAGGTGCACCGCCTGTCATCGGCTGGATAGGGTCGCCTTCGACAGCAGTTTTTCTCAATCAGGTTGCGAAACCATTGGCGCGGATCGCGAAAAGCCACGGTGCGCAGGTGACATTAATTGGTTCTGGCCCAGTCACCCTACAAGACGTGACTCCACGCATCGTTTCGTGGAATGCGCAAAGTGAGGCGGCTCAAATCGCGGCTTTCGATATTGGCATTATGCCGTTACCCGACACGCCTTGGGCGCGAGGTAAATGCGGGTTCAAGCTGTTGCAATACATGGCAGCCGGGGTCCCGACGGTCGCTTCTCCAGTCGGTGCGAATTGCGAAATAGTTGTACCTCAGACAGGCATCTTGGCCGAGACTCCGCAGGACTGGTATGCGGCTTTCGTGGACCTGATTGAGGCTCCGCAAGACGCCCACCGCAAGGGGCTAGCAGGTCGAAAACGGTTGCTCGAGCATTACGTGACACAGGCCGCCGCTCGCCATTGGATCAGCCTGCTCGACGATCTCTATCGTTTCAATAACCGTTAAGTACGTAGAAGGGAGAAGACCATGTGCGGCTTTGCCGGATATCTTGCACCACCTAGAACAGGCGAAGGTTTTGCTCCCGAAGTTATTGAGCGCATGACTGATGCGCTTATCCACCGTGGACCGGATGCCCGTGGAATTTGGAGCGATAGCGCCGCGGGCATAGCTCTGGGTCATCGACGGCTGTCGGTCTTGGATCTGTCACAAGCGGGCGCGCAGCCTATGGTCTCTTCCGACGGACGATACGTGATCGTCTACAATGGTGAGATATATAATCATGTAGATATCCGTGCCGAACTAGACGCGGCCGCGACCAAGGAACAGCCAAGGCCCATCTGGTCGGGCGGATCTGACACCGAGACACTCCTCGCTGCGATTGTGCACTGGGGGCTGAAGGCTACGTTGCACCGTGCAGTGGGAATGTTCGCCTTCGCGCTGTGGGACCGGCACACTGGCCACCTTACTCTGGTGCGAGACAGATTTGGAGAAAAACCACTATACTTTGGCTGGCTCAATCAAGCGATAGTCTTCGGGTCCGAGCTTAAGGCGTTTCATACTTTGCCTGGATGGAAGGGAGATGTTTGTGTGCAGGCCACGGCGCTGTACCGCGATTTGGGGTTCGTGCCGGCTCCCTTCTCCATTTACAGTGGTTTCTACAAGCTTGAACCGGGGTGTTTGGTAGAACTTGCGGTAGGCCAACCCTCTCCAAGGGCTGCCCCACGGCCCGGTGCAGGACACGTCATACGGTGGTGGGATAGCGCAGCACAGGCGCGCAGTGCCGCAGGCGATATGCTTTCTGATCCGCAGGAGGCGAAAGGGCGCATCTGTCAAGCATTGCGCGATGCGGTCGCAGGCCAGTTGATCTCAGACGTGCCGATCGGCGCATTTCTATCCGGGGGTATCGACAGCAGTCTGATTTGCGCTCTTATGCAGGAACTCAGCCCTGTGCCAGTGCGTACTTTTACTATTCGCTTCGATTCTGCGGAATTCGATGAGGCGCCCCATGCTCGCGCTGTTGCGCAGCACTTGGGAACCGATCATGTCGAACTGGAGGTTCAGGCACGCGATGCCATGGATCTTCTACCTCGACTGACCCATATCTGGGATGAACCGTTCGCAGATTCTTCGCAAATCCCGACACATCTCGTTTGCCGAGCGGCTCGCAGTCAGGCCACCGTCGCTCTATCTGGTGACGGGGGAGACGAGATGTTCGCGGGCTATAACCGCCATGTTTTCGGGCAAAGATTGACTAAGCTGGGCACGAGTATGCCCCACGCGGCGCGTGGCGCGGTGTCCAGAGCAATTCTTGCGATGCCTACCAGTGCGTTGGACCGCATGGGAACGCTGCATCGGAGATTGCCTTCGGCACTGGGCCAAAAGGCTCACAAATTTGCTCGAGCCCTTGCCAGTGCAGAGGATCCTGATGGGATGTATCTAGGTCTGCTTGCGGATGGCTCTGCGTCCTCAGAGATCGCGCGCTCGGCTCTAGGCGGGCTGGATGTTCGGGAACTCGATCCATTGCGCAGCCTGCTATTGCGCGATGTCATGTTGTATCTGCCCGACGATATTTTGGTGAAGGTTGATCGCGCTTCAATGGCTTGTGGGCTTGAGACGCGCGCGCCCTTCCTCGACCACCGCGTCGCGCAGGCCGCTTGGTCGCTGGATCCTGAGCTGCTGACCGGGGATCGGCGGGGTAAAAAGGTTTTGAGAAGAATTCTTGCCGATTACGTCCCATCCGCCTTGACCGATCGGCCAAAAGCCGGTTTTGCCTTACCGCTGGCGGCGTGGTTGCGAGGACCGTTGCGGGAGTGGACGCAAACTATTTTGGGCGGTACGCTTGATCCAAATATGCCGTGGACTCGCGCGGAGATCGACGCGTCTTGGACGACCCACCAGTCAGGCTATTCGGACCGGAGCGCAGAGCTCTGGCGAATGATCATGCTGGCAGACTGGCTCAGCGAAAGGTCACGCTGAGCGTGAGATCAGAGTCTATGAGGTATGTTTGAGATGAAAGCTGAGCGCAACCGTGCCGTACGAAAACAGAGTGATGACCTAATACGTTCAGATATAATTCTTGAGGCGAGATGTTCGGAGAAGGTTGGCGCGTCTGGGATCTGAACCGTGCTTTCGAGCGATGTATCCTGAGCAAAGAGAGGCTGTGTCGGAAAGTAGATGCGTAACCTGCCGGACCAGAAATGCGCGCTCCAGTCGTCGGCTAAATAGCTTATTGGGTTCTGGTGGGCGATCAATCTTACCATGGCTTCGCGCGAGATGAGATATGCGTTCGCCCTCCAGACCCGTCGGAAGGAGTCGCAATAGAGCTTTAAATCCACTGTCACATCGTCATGGTTCGTTACGGCGCGCGCGCGCATGGACGTAGACAGGGTTTCTGGCATGCCTACATTGCAAATGAAAGACTCTGCGCGTGCAGCTCGTGGTTGCAGTAGGTCGGCCAATTTCTGCATTCTTTTGAACGTATCCGAGTGCAATGGTCTGTTATCGTCTTCGAATATCCAGCCCAGTTCGGTGTCTTCCTCCAGAAGAATGCGATAAGCATCTCTATGGGATACCGCACAGCCTATTTCGGCAGGGCGAACCTCGCGCTCGTAGGTCCGTAAAAGCGCGCGCCGGTCTGAAGCGGAGGCGAGCACATCGTCGGACGCACCGCGCAGATCAGTTGCCAGATGGTAACGTCGAACCAGGTCCGAGGGGAATCCTGCAGCCACGAGACGGTGCCTGCGGTCCTTACTTTCGCGTAGAGAAATTACTTTTGCACTTGCCAGATCGCCGTACTGCATTGTCGAAAGGTTTTTTTCAGAAATATGCGTCACAGCCGTCCGTCGCTTTCGTCGCGTGGAAACAGACCTTTGACGTCGAATAGAATTACGCCTTTGCGCCCTAGCGCGCGCAACTCTGACGACGCAGTTTCGCGATATTGCTTATGATTCACTGCCAAAACGATTGCATCGTAGCGGTCCGGCTCCAGCGTGGTGATTAGGTCGATGCCGTATTCAGCGTACGCCTCGGACGGATCGGCCTGAGGGTCGTGGACTTCGACTTGAGCATTGTAGCTGTGTAGAGCCTCAATCACGTCGATAACCTTGGAATTGCGCAGATCAGGGCAATCTTCCTTGAAGGTCAGTCCCATCACCAAAATTTTCGAACCGACCACGGGGAAGCCTGCCCGCATCATCAGTCGGGCGACGCGATCTGCTACGTAAGGACCCATCGCGTCATTGATACGACGCCCGGCCATGATCACTTCGGGATGGTGCCCAACCTCAATAGCCTTGTGAGTCAGGTAGTAGGGATCGACACCGATGCAGTGCCCACCCACTAGGCCTGGCCGGAAAGGTAGAAAGTTCCACTTAGTTCCTGCAGCCTCAAGCACTTCGAGCGTGTCGATCCCCATCTTGTGAAATAGCAGCGACAATTCGTTCATCAGAGCGATGTTTACGTCGCGCTGAGTGTTCTCGATGACTTTTGCGGCCTCTGCTACTGCAATCGAGGGGGCCATGTGAGTGCCTGCCTCTATGATCTTAGCATAAAGCGCATCAATGGCCTGTGCTGCTTCAGGGGTCGAGCCGCTCGTCACTTTGCAGATAGTCGTCAAACGGCGCAGCTTATCACCGGGATTGATCCGCTCTGGGCTGTAGCCGGTAAAAAAATCGACGTTATGTGTCAGGCCGGAGGTACGTTCGAGAACCGGCACGCAGATTTCCTGCGTGCATCCGGGAAAGACCGTGCTTTCATAGATTACGACATCGCCTAGCTTAAGTGCAGCCCCAACAGTTTCAGATGCGCTGATCAGAGGTGTCAGATTCGGGCGTTTGGCCATATCTACGGGGGTGGGAACTGTGATAATAAATACACCGCAATCCTTCAGCGCATCCCTGTCATTGGTAATTTGTAATTGGCTGGCTGCGGTCAGTTCCTCTGTCGTAACCTCGCGTGTGCCGTCATGGCCTGAGCGCAGATCCGCTATTCGCGTGGCGTTGACATCGAAGCCAACAACTGGGCGGTGTTTGCCAAACTCGACTGCTAGCGGCAACCCGACATAACCCAGACCAATGACAGCAATTCGAAAGGTATCGAGATTCATGCGTAAGGCTCCTCAGTGATCACCGATCCGTTGATCGGCCGACTATACGGCGTTCTAGTAGAAATCACGCGGGCCGGTACGCCGCCGACTATTGAAAAGGGCGCCACATGAGTGTTCACGACGGCACCCGAGGCGACGATGGCCCCGTTGCCGATAGTCACTCCCTTCAGAATCGAAGCCCCATATCCGATCCAGACATCATCGCCGATACGGACTGGTGCGGTGACTATGCCTTGTTGGTTCATGGGGATGTCCGTTCGCACGAAGGTGTGATCGGTGTCGCGTATACTGACGTGATCTGCGATCATCACATCGCGCCCTATGATAATCGCCTCATTGCATCCGATGACGCAGGACGGGCCACAAAAGGAGGCTGCTCCCATTTCGAACGACCCCGAGCCCTTTATGACCGTTCCATGTCCGATCACCGCTCGTTCCTTTAGTTGGATTTTGAGGCCCGGGCCGAAACCAAGCTGGCCCGTACCAAAGGGACGGATCACTACCCCCTGCTCAATACGCGCACCCTGTTCACGGAATAAAAATTGAGCGTTGCGAAGCTCGAAGGCTTCCCGCTCCAATCTCTCGAACAGGCGATATATCAGGAGCGCAACAAATCTGAGAGGTCGTTTCATGAATGCTCCTCGCTGTGCTGTGTTCTCTGTGTTATCGCATAACTTCATATCACTATCAGGACCAGAGCCGTTATCACTGCGCTTCGGTTTGAAATGCCCTTGAGCCAAGGAGATGTGCGTGAAACTCGCCGTCGTTATCCCTTTCTACAAGCTTACATTTTTTGCCGATCTGCTTTCTGCGCTAGCGGCTCAAACAGATCAGGATTTTGTGGTCTATGTCGGAAATGACGCTTCCGTATCGGAGGCGGAAGATATCTGTGCGCAGTTTCGTGATCGTCTCGACATCCGCTATCACATGTTCATGGATCGCTTGGGCGATCGCGATCTGGCGGGCCAGTGGAACCGCTGCATTGAGCGTGTCGAGCAAGCCGACTGGATTTGGGTGATCCCCGACGACGATCTGCCCTCCCCCGACTGTGTGTTGGAAATCCGACAGGCAGTACGCAAAGCCGACAATGTTGCTGCAGATGTGGTCCATATCCCATGCACGGTGGTGAACGCAGATGGTGACGTTCTTGCAGAGCGGTGGGATTGGCCCGAAATTATGCCGGCCGGAACATTTTTTCTCAGACAGACGCGAGAATCTATGCTCACCCTGACATTAGCTAATATAGTTTATCGCGCCGATCGCTTGCATGCAGAAGGCGGTTTCATCTCCTTTCCTAAAGCATGGGGCAGTGATCATGCTACTATGCTAGCCGTTGCTGGGGAGCATCCTGTTGTGACGGTGCCGCGAGCCCTGCTAAAATTTCGGATGAGTAGTGAGAATATTTCTGCTCAATCCTCTGATTATTTCGAAAAACTGGGCGCCCGCTTGCTGTTTGCGCAATGGTTATCCGAGCAATCACAGAGATGGTATGGCACAACCACTTCCATGAACATTCAGCATTGGTATTACTTTAAAAGCGAACATACCGTTCTTTGCACATGGCCTTTTTCATTTAGAAGCGCAAGAATATTGTTTCAAATCGCCGAAATTTGCGGTTTACGACGTAACTATCGGCAGATGGCAGGTATTATGGCGCGTGGATTCTTGTCGCGCTTGCGCGGATTGGGGCGCAAAGGACCTGAGTATATTGTCACACGATCCGACGCAGACCAAGAAAAAGCGATATACTCACAGTGATTGCGAGCGAGATACCGAACGCGAGGATGGCAAGTGGTGCGATTGCTAACCTCGAAAATCCCACGCATTCCAGAAAGTACCGAAGCACGACAGCAAAGGCTGCGGCTGTCCGACTGATATCTGACGTTGTCTTTTCATATGAAGAGAATCTTGCGTAGGGCACGTTGCATCGGCTGCGGAAGGGCGCGGAATATTTGTCGGGCGCGCCCTGACAAGGAGTTTTGCGCGGCTTGGTGCTCTGTTTTGCGCAGCGATGCAATTTCAGCGCCTAGCATGTCTATAGCTAATTCCAGTTGCTCTTTGCTCATTGCGAAAGGGGAGTTCGGAAGCTCTGGTGGCATCAGAGAAAGGTCGTACTGTTCAGTTGGCTCAACATATCGCGCGACCATTTCGAAAGCCGACGCAAGCCGGGTCAGCATCGCTTGCTGCGTTCCGTGATCTGGGCAGAGATGTTGAGCTTCAACCTGCGGCAGACATTCGCAAAGGGGATCTGATAGAAATTTGCTAGCACATCCCCCCAAGTGCCGGTTGAGCCGCCTCTGCATCACATATTCTCCATGAGATAGGCTTCGATTGATTTTACCCTCCGCCGGTTCGGCCAGCATGATTTCAGGGTGGCCCAACCAAGCGCAAAGGGTGGAGGCCAGCTGCTTGCGGTGCCGTTCGTAGTTACGCACCTCAATCGTCATTCCGTCGACTGTCGCTGCGGCCTTCATCAGGGTGGCGACCCTTTCCGGCGTATCGTAATGTGCAAAATAGTCTGAAATTTTTCCAATCGCGCCATCGCGTTTTATTCGCTGCATGTATTGCGAGGCGGCATGCGTGATCGGATTCCGAATGAAAAGCAGAATGCTAATCTGCGTAAACCCGGCCGCGCGTGCATCACGCATGAGAATTTTCAGATCGTCCTCACCTTTAAGTGCGGTCAGACGGTCAAAGAGAAACTCGCTAGAATAGACTAAATCAAGGTTTCCGATCTGATCACACTTGAGATACTCGGTCAGATTTGACGAGCCGATCGGCAAATTTTGACCGTTTCCGCTCGTGATTTTGCCATTGCTTGGATCGGAAGGATCATGCGGATAGATCAGTCCAGCCCGCGCAAAAACTGCACGATTGCGATGTAGCAGACCCTGAAGATAGGTTGAACCAGTCTTATGGTGTCCGATATGCAGGCAGAGTTTGGAGGTATTCTGGCTCATTTGGGGTACTCGCGGTTCATCGAATTTCAGGCCCGAAATGCCCGCACATCTCGCATCATGCAATACGTTACTTTTGCCCGCGTGCAGGGTTGAGTCTGGTTGTAAAGTAAGCCATCGCTCCCTAAAAGAAGCTTGCAGTAGGTGGCTCACGAATATGGGTTCTCATGTAAAAAGTTTTCTGGACAGAACGGAGCCCTAGAATGACCACTTCTCCTAAGGTCATCATTTTCCTGTATAACAGATTGTTTGATCCTCTAATCCAAGGTAATTTTTGGCTCTATATCCAAGATTACCTTGATGATGACGAGACGCCGTTGCGCTTTCATCTCGTCACTTACGAGGACCCTAGGTATCCCCTCACCGAGAGACAGAAGGGGATTGTGGATCGGTGGAAAACTAGAGGGCTGGAATGGACCCCGCTTACATGGCATGCAGGGACAAATATCCTTCGAAAGTCCCGTGATGTCCTGTCTGGGTTTGCGGCGCTGGTACGACTTCGAGCGCAAGGTTGGCGCCATGTAGTTACGCTTGGATCAGTTGCTGGATCATTTGCTTATATGTGTGCGCTGCCGCTGAGAATGCGTTTGTTTCAGTATCAGTATGAGCCACACAGTGAAGTATCCCGCGACGCAGGTGCTTGGGCGGAGAGTAGTCCACAGTTCCGCCTTGCGCGTTTTTTTGAACGTCGATCTGCCGAGTACTCCCACGTGATAGCTTCAGGGACGCGCTTCATGGGGGAGCGCCTAAAAGATGAGTGGGGGGTGCGTGCTAAATTCTTTCGGGTGCCGACCGTAGTTAACGAGGATAAATTCGCATTCGATGCAGACGTTGGAGCGCAGGTTCGTGCCGATTTGGGCATTTCTTTGGATCAACCTGTATTATTTTATACTGGAAAATTTGGCGGCCTCTATTATGCGAAGGAAATTGCGCAGGCCTATGCTTGGTTGCGTGAGTACGAACCACGTCTGCACCTGCTTATAGTAACTCCGAATGACGATTCTTACGTGAAAAGTTTGTTTGATTCAGTCAACGTATCCGATGAATTCTATTCAATATGCCACAGCTCCTATGACGATATTGAGCGCTATTATTTTGCGGGCGATTTGGGTTTGATCACGATCCCACCCGGGCCCGGGCAAAAATTTCGCTCTAGCATCAAAGTTGGCGAGTACCTGTGCTCAGGCATGCCTTTTCTGACACCGACGGGTGTGTCCGAGGATTATATCCATGCGATTGAGCAGGATGTGGGTGTGGTTGTGCCGGACTTCTCCGAAGCGGCTATCCGCGGCGCCTGGCCAGAGATCCAACGCTATCTTGAAGAAGATCGTTTCAGGCGGCGTGCGCGGTGCAGAGCGTTCGGTGTCTCCTATCGCGGGTTTTCGTCGCTCAACCCGGTTTTTCGTTCAGCGATGAGCGCATTGGTGCGCGACAAGGGAGTCTCCGATGCAGCATGAGATGAAGTCCGTTCTGGTGACAGGCGGAGTTGGTTCAGTGGGCCGCTCGGTTATCGAAAGGTTGCTCACGAAGCGCCCTGATGTCGGGAGGATCGCAATTTTTTCACGCGATGAGCATAAGCAGGGAGATATGGCACGTGCGCTCAGAGCACATGCCGATCGGCTCGATTTTGTGATCGGAGATATACGTGACCGTGACCGATTGCTCCGCGCGATGGGCGGTATTGATACCGTAATCCATACGGCTGCCATGCGTCTCGTCCCGCACGCCGAGGCAAATCCAACCGAATGTATACGTACTAATATTGAGGGTGCCGTAAATTTGGCCCACGCGGCGCAAGATGCTGGTGTGCGTAAGGTGGTCGCTATTTCCAGTGATAAGGCGGTCGCACCCACTACGATCTACGGGGCATCAAAATTTACGATGGAGCGCGTATTCTTAGATGCCGACAGGCGATCGGATGTCCGCTTCTCAATTGTGCGCTATGCAAATATCTTGGATAGCCGTAGTTCGGTTGCACCGCTTTTTCTTTCACAACGCAATACCGGCGTGCTCACGCTTACTGATCCGCGGATGACACGGTTCTCTATCACAATGCGTGAAGGCGTGGATCTAGTGATGTTCGCGGCCGAGCAAGGTTGGGGGGGAGACTTGATTTGCCCTATTTCTCCTTCGTACACCGTGCGTGACATGGCGATGGCTATTGCGCCCGACGCAGAACACAAGATAGTCGGCGCACGTCCTGGTGAGAAACTGCACGAGGCGATGTTTTCGATTACCGAGGCGCCATATGTTGCTCGTCGCGGTGGCTACTATGTGGTAGCCCCAAGTGTAGGGCGCTGGAGCCGCGATGAGTATTGTAGTAGTTGTTCGGACGCGCAGTTACGCACGCAGCTCACGGAATATGATTCAGGGACCAATCCTGATCAAATTGGAGTCGCGGAGCTGCGCAGCTTAGTCCATAAAATTCTGGGTGGCGCGACATGAAACGGCGACGTCCGTTTGGGCGGGCAGGCTACGGAGATGTGCTGTTTCGGGGGAGGGTTATGGTGCGCTCCGGTTTTTTCCAATGATGAGGCGAAGACTCTCGATGAATCTTGCTATCTCCCCAGCTGGCTCGCAAGGGTACCCCCATATATAGTCTCATAGTACCCAATCACAGCACCATTGATGTTTTAGGAAGCTTGGAAAGTAAAGCAGATGGTCGAGAGGGCCTCAACTGGCGATCAACTGTCAATTGTCGAACGCGCTTCGACATCTGGATGAACTGACGTGTTGACAGATTCCATTGCTGAAATCCCAACCGTATCTGTCGTAACTCCGGCTTGGAATGTCGTGCACTTTCTACCCGAGACGATACGCTCAATGATGGGCCAAAGCCTGACGGACTGGGAGTGGATTATTGTCGATGATGGCAGCACCGATAGAACACGCGCGTTGCTGGAAAGTCTTAAGGATCCACGCATCAGGATCATTTTTCAACAAACCAATGGCGGTGCAAGTGCTGCACGCAACACGGGTCTGGACATAGCCCGCGGACGCTACGTGACCTTTTTGGACGCAGATGACGTTTTACCGGCGGGTGCTTTGCGCGCGCGCGCGAGCTATCTTGACATGCATTCCGACGTTGATGTGGTGAGCGGTCCGGTGGCCGTGACGTCTCAGGGACGCAGCGTCAGGCATTACCGCCCGTCCACATTGCAGGGCCCGCTGTTGCCACGCCTCGCACGGCTGGATGAAACGGTGTTTTTTGGTGTGTGCTACATGTTGCGCCGCGCGTGTATCGGCACATGTCGGTTCCGCACTAACATGAGCCACTGCGAGGACATTGCATTCTTTCTTGAACTGGCCGCCACGCTTGGGCTGACTTATGGTGCCGTAAGTCAGGATATCTACGAATACCGGTTGCGGGAGGGATCCGCGATGTCGGATCTTGACGGTATAGAACAAGGGTATCTCGAATTGTTGGCGCATGCCCGCAGATTGCCTAATATAGGAGAACACGATCTCTTGCGCATGCGCGGACGCATTGCATCAATTATGTTCAAGAGTTGGGTGCGACGTGGTCGTCCTGTCAAAGCGGGCACGGCCACTTTCCGCGCTCTTACATCGGCATGGTGGGCGAAATGAACTACACTGTTATTTTCGCAGGACTTATCATGCTGCGCTTGAGTCGACTTACTTCACTCTACTGGCCGGTTTTGATCTTTTTATTCTTGTTTTCGGGCTGGCGTTACGAGGTTGGCTGCGATTGGAGCGGCTATATCCGCCAATATAACATCTACAGTCAGATGACACTGTCCGAGCTTAATTGGCTAGATGAGCCATTGTGGAAGATGATGTTCATTTTTCAGGATCGGTTGGGTTTACCCTATCCGTGGATCAACGTCTTCTCGTCAGCAGTCTTTTTCGCAGGGATGCATGCGATGGCTCGGCGACAACCTGACCGACTGGCGTTTTTGATTCTGCTTTTTCCGATTCTGATTATCAACATGCCGATGTCGGGCATCCGGCAAGCAACAGCGATCGGGGTACTTGGTTTCGCGTTCGTGGCGTTCACGGATCGATCCCTGCTGCGATTTGTAGTTTTCGTATTACTGTCGAGTGCCTTTCATACGAGCTCTTTGATATTTCTTGCTCTTGCTCCTTTAGTTAGCGGGTCATTTTCTCGGAAACGGATCTTAATCTCAATTCTGGTTGCAATACCGGGCATGGCAATATTGGCGAGCAGCGCACTGGCAGATATCGCTGTCAGTCGCTATGTAAATACTGGAGTAGACTCTGCAGGCGCGCTTTATCGAGTAGCGTTTCTCTCATTGACTGGAGGGTTGTTTTTTGTGGTTCTTAACTCTTCTTGGCGTGACACCTATCCACGTGACCATAAATTGGCAGCTATCGGCAGCTTAGCTATGATGTTTCTACTTGCGCTGCTCCCGTTTTCTTCAGTTATCGCAGATCGGCTGGCGTATGGGATTATGCCCATTCAAGCTGTTATATTTGCTCGCATTGTAAAGTTACCACGCGTCAAAAATCGAAATCTATATATTTTTGGAGCCTATGCGTCTCTTCTACTTATACTAGTGTCTTGGACGTCTCTGTCTTGGATTTTCGATATCTGCTATATTCCTTACAATACATGGATATTTGATGGATCAAGATATATTAGTGAGTCATATTAGTTTTATTGAAGCTTCCTACTTGAATACAGCCATCTTAAGGCATGTATTTCAAATTTAAAGTGATATATCAAACCTGATAAAATACCGAAAAGGGTACACAGTACAAATACGATAATCCAATTATTAGACCAAGCGAAGGCTCTAGCGACAAGAGATTGAACTGGGTTGTGGATCAAGTAAATAGCGTAGCTGGCATTTCCCAGAATAAGGGGCCATCTTGGTAGAGAGATCTGATATTTTGTTTCTAGCATCACACCGCTCAGAATTATCATTGCAAATGCAACTCCAAGAGCAGCTCTCGTGGGACTTCCAGGTAGAAACGCGAATAATATTGCGCACAATCCGAACCCAGTGGCAATCCACCAGTAGTTTTTTGAAACGCGGGCGTAAATTTCCGCTATAGCTATTCCGAGAATAAACAGAATTATAACAGGATTGAGTAAGTGGGAAAAAAATGCGTTGAGAGGCCGATCGGCGTCGAATGGCCAAAAGTAATTGGCGACAACCACAATTAACCAAATAAAGACAATCCATTTGAATCCCTTAGTCGCATAAAAAGTAAGGAAAAATACGTAAAATATCATCTCGTAGGTTAACGTCCAAGCAACCGATAGTGCTGGTGGTGATGTCGTTGGTATTAAGGTGAGACTCGTCAACAGGCCCCAGTCCCGACTTGTTGCCGATAGACTTGGCAAAGCGTTGTAAGCCAAAATCAAGAGGATGCTGATAGGTAAGTAGGGGATGTAAATTCGTATCATCCGCTTACGCAGAAACCGTAACGCCGCTGTCGTTGAACGTGAGTCTTCCCGGTGAATGCTGAAAATGATGAATCCGCTTAGAATAAAAAAGTAATCAACACCCAGTACACCCCATTCAAAAAAAGATGTATTTTGTTCGTTCGTGAACGCATCGCTGGCCAGACTCGCGTGATATACTACCACCGCTATGGCCGCGAGGGCACGACCTAGCTGCAGCGTTTCTAATTTTGGGACACTCATTTCACGATCGATCCTGATCTACGAGATCCGCTAAGTATCGCCCGTAGGTGCTTTTCCCCAGATTACGTGCGCATCGTGTGAGTTGATCCGCGTCGATGAATTTTTGGGCATAGGCAATCTCCTCAGGGCAGGCGATCTTCATGCCTTGGCGACGTTCCAAAGTGCCTACGAACTCTGCGGCCTCCAACAAGCTGTCGGGCGTCCCGGTGTCGAGCCAGGCGTAGCCGCGGCCCATGCGTTCGACGCTGAGGGTTCCCTCATCTAGATAGGTCCGGTTGAGATCGGTAATCTCCAACTCGCCACGGGAGGAGGGGGTTAGAGCCGCTGCACGTTCCGACGCCGTTCCGTCGTAAAAATAGAGGCCAGTCACCGCGAAATGCGAACGTGGCTTCGTGGGCTTTTCTTCTATCGACAGAGCTCGGCCTTCAGTGTCGAAGGCCACAACGCCATAGCGTTCAGGATCTGCTACGCGGTAGGCGAAGACCGTTGCTCCACTTTGTCTCTCGACCCGCGCACGTGCCGAGGCCAAAATCTCGGGCAAGCCATGCCCGAAGAACACGTTGTCACCTAGGATCAGGCAGGAGGGCTGCCCACCCACAAAATCCGCACCGATCGTGTAGGCTTGGGCTAGACCACCCGGTGCAGGCTGTGCGACATAGCTCAGCGAAATGCCCCAGTCAGACCCGTCGCCCAAAAGGCGTTCGAACGCCTTGCGGTCATGCGGTGTCGTAATAATCAGCACTTCGCGAATGCCCGCCAGCATCAGAACGCTCAACGGATAATAGATCATCGGCTTATCATAAACCGGCATCAACTGCTTGCTGACGGCCTGTGTGATGGGCCACAGGCGCGAGCCGGTGCCTCCGGCCAAAATGATACCCTTCATGTGCGGTTCTCCATCAAGCGGTTGACGACCTCGGACGTGCCTTCCTGCCAGCGGGGCAGGGCGATGCCGTGGGCCTGTGACAGTTTCGTTGTGTCGAGCCGTGAGTTGCCGGGCCGTGCGGCCGGTGTGGGATAGTCAGAGGTCGTGATGCCGGTCACGCGCGGCGCGCTGAACCCGTGCCGGGATGCCACGGCAAAGGTTTCGCGTGCGAAACCGGCCCAACTGGTCGTGCCCTCGGCCACCATATGAAACGTGCCGCGCAGGGCAGGATCGGGCGAGGTGGTCAGATTGCGCGCAATGCCGATCAGCGCCGAGGCGATGTGATGCGCGCTGGTGGGATGCCCGATCTGATCCTCGACCACCTTTAGCTCATCGCGATCCGCGCCAACGCGCAGCATGGTTTTGACGAAGTTCGCGCCGAACGGGGAATAGACCCACGCGGTGCGCAGGATTGCGTGGTTGTCGGTCGCCGCCGCAACCGCTCTTTCCCCCGCCAGCTTGGACGCGCCATAAACACCTAGCGGGCCGGTGGCGTCGCCCTCGCGCCACGGCGTATCGCCGCTGCCGTCAAAAACGTAGTCGGTGGACAGATGCAGGATCGGAATATTCAGATCGGCAGCGGCCAAGGCAACAGCCCGTGCGCCGCCCTCGTTGATGGCAAAGGCTGCGTCCGCATCGCTTTCTGCTGCATCAACGGCGGTAAAGGCTGCGGCGCTGATCACAGCATCAACGCCCGCGGCGTGCAGGGCAGGGGCGATGGTTTCGGGGCGGGTCAAATCCACCTCCGGTCGGGCGAGGGGGATCAGGGTGATGCCTGCCGCCGCTGCAACCTCGGCCAAGGCGCGGGCGACTTGCCCGTCGCGTCCGGTGACGGCCAGTTTCATGTGCTCAACCCCCGACGTTCGGTCGCGGCGGCGCGCAGAGGCTGCCACCACCAGTCGTTTTCCAGATACCACGCCACTGTCGCGCGGATGCCGCTGTCGAAATCATGGGTGGCACGCCAGCCCAGCTTATCCTCCAGCTTGGTCGCATCAATCGCATAGCGGGCATCGTGGCCGGGGCGGTCGGTGACGAATTCGATCAACCGCTCATGGGGGGCTGCATCGGGGCGGTGCTGGTCTAGCTGGGCGCAGATGGCGCGCACCACGTCGATATTACGCCGCTCGTTGCGACCGCCGACGTTATAGGTTTCACCCACGCGACCTGTTGCGGAAATCAGGTCCA
>Ga0115567_10001821_pt1 | contig 21142 bp, 16 predicted proteins | sample COGITO_mtgs_1204_2_FD_88679 | JGI IMG/M metagenome (GOLD analysis project Ga0115567, IMG submission 88679) | Pelagic marine microbial communities from North Sea - COGITO_mtgs_120412 | ecosystem: Environmental > Aquatic > Marine > Epipelagic | place: Germany:Helgoland, sampling site Kabeltonne... | reverse complement strand
GCAGCTAGCGCGTAGTTTTCGTCATTGGCAACTATAAAGTTACAGTGATTGTTTTACGAGAGTCACTACCCTCTCGGCATGCACCTTAGGTTTCGTAACCAGCGTCGAAGCCAAGTCACCCCCAATCCAGCCTAGTATACGTGGAATTGTTGATGCGACCTAGCTGGCATTTTAGGCCGCAAAAGACAGGCCATCCCATTTCTTCGTATGATCACAACCGTGTTAACATTTTTCATTTTCTACAGGTACACACCATTAAAACCGCGATCATTCTTGCAAATCTTGGTACGCCCGATGAGCCAACTGCACCGGCCATCAAGCGCTATTTAGCAGAGTTCCTATCCGACCCCCGCGTGGTCAATCTACCGCGTTCAATCTGGTTGCCGATACTGCATGGGGTAATCCTTAAGACCCGACCCAAGAAACTCACCCACAATTATTCGATGATCTGGGGCACCCATGATGGCCCGATCAGGAATATCACGGCCGCGCTGACTCGACGGGTCGCCGCATACTTTGCGCGGAAATATCCTGAGCGCGATTTACACTTTTACACAGCAATGACTTATGGCAATCCTGCGCTTAAATCGATCCTGAACCGGGCGCAGGACGACGGTTGCAGCGAGTTCCTCCTCATACCTTTGTACCCGCAGTATGCGGGCGCGACCACCGGCGCTGTTTTCGACAAGTGGGTCGCAGCAACCGATGATCAAATTGTTCCAAATTTCAGGTTTATCAGTGAATACCACAAGCACCCAAAATACATTCACGGATTAACAAAATCGATCGAAAAATATAATCATAAGCTGTTAGCGGGCGCTCACTTGCTATTTTCTTTCCATGGGATCCCCATGTCCCAAAGTGATGCGGGTGACCCCTATGCAGGCCAATGTGAGGAAACAGCGCGCCGCGTCGCGCATGCTCTGGGGTTAACCAAAGATCAATGGTCGGTTGCCTTTCAGTCCAAATTTGGTCCCGCGGCCTGGCTGACCCCCGCCACGATCGATCAAATGCGCGCCTTCCCCACGGCCGGTAAAAAAGATCTCTTGGTGATCTGCCCGGGCTTTTCGGTCGACTGTCTAGAGACCATTGAAGAGATTAAAGGTGAAAACCATGATGCCTTTCTTGCTGCAGGCGGCGAAGCTTTCCAATATGTTAAAGCGCTCAATGCAACCCAAGATCATGTCGCGCTGATGGTGGCCCTCGTTGAGGAACACTTGTTTGAACGCGAACTTCGGGGTCGAACCCCGCCTCGAGTCAATCTCAACCAATTTTAAGGGTGCCCTATGGAAATTAGAATGGATGGTCGGGTTGCCCTCATTACCGGTGGTAGCAAAGGCTTGGGTTATGCCATGGGATTAAAGTTTGCAGAATCCGGGGCCCAGATCGCGCTCGCTGCCCGAACTGAAGCAGCGGTCACACAAGCGGCTTTAACCATTGCCCAGACCACGGGCCAAAGGGCCATCGGTTACGTTTGCGACGTCGCCGATGCCGATGACCTCCAACGACTCCACCAAGCGGTTACAACCGACTTCGAGCGCATCGATATTCTGGTGAACAATGCCGGCTTCGCAAAAGCCGGCGCCTTTGAGACCATCACCGACGATGAGTGGCAGTACGATCTAGATCTAAAGCTCATGGCCGCGGTTCGCTTAAGCCGCTTGGTCCTGCCGTCGATGAAAGCCAACCGCTGGGGCAGGATTATTAACATGTTAAATACCCTTGCTAAGACACCCGCCAAAGGCTCGGCCCCGACCTCAGTAACGCGCGCTGCCGGTATGGCGCTGACCAAGGTCCTAGCCGGCGAAGGCGCCGCCCACAACGTCCTGGTGAATGCCTTGAATATTGGCCGGATTGAGTCCGACCAGATGGTACGGGCGCACAAGGCGAGCGGGTCGAACGATTCATTAGAAGCTTTTATCAAAGCGGCAGGCAAATCGTTACCCATGGGGCGCCTGGGCTACGCCGATGAATGTGCGAGCTTGGCCTGCCTTTTGTGCTCGGATGCCGGCGGCTACGTGAGCGGTACCGCCATAAATGTCGATGGCAATTTATCGCCTGCCCTGTAATCCTCAACCCAAGACTCAATCTCGTTACCTTGCGGCCCGCAACCATCGCGCGCCGTCCAGCTCAACCCAATGATTCGACATCAAACAAAAGGTGCTTATGACCCTCACTGCGTTTGTCCTGCTTATCCTGAGCCTTGCGCTCACGCTCAACCTGTACTACCCCAGGCTCAGCAACGCCCGCTTCATGGTTTATAGCTTTGTCGCTGGATGGCTAGCTGGCGAACTGGCGCTGCAAATCACCCTCGTCGAAATGCTATTCGCCGCGGTATTGCTGATCAATGGGAGCTTTTCAGGTTTGATTGGTTTTTTAGCCATTCTCGCGCTCTTCGTGAATTGGCTGGCCCTGCTGCACCATCACTATCAGGGCCAAGCCCTCGGCCCCGTCGTTGAAAATGCGCTGCAGAACGGCTTAGGCGCCAATTATCGAGCTGCCATCAACCCGGATCTCCGAAGCGCACTTCAACTGGCGCCTGACTTTTTAACCCAACTGCGGCCTTTTAAACGCGATAAAACCGGGCTCACCATCACCCGAAACATCCCCTATGACCACCATGGCTTAAAGCTTGATATCTATGCGGCAGACACAAGGCCCGCCTCAGCACCGGTCTTGATGCACATCCACGGTGGGGCCTGGATGTACGGGGACAAAGCCGGCCAAGCCGTACCTTTAATGCAACACATGGCGCGACTCGGTTGGATCTGCTGCTCGGTGGCTTATCGCCTGAGTCCGAGCGCCACTTACCCAGATCACATCATCGATTGCAAAGCGGCGCTGAGTTGGATCAAAGCCAATATCGATGATTATGGCGGCAATGCCGGTTTTATAGCCGTCACCGGCGGGTCCGCAGGTGGGCATCTCACAGCCTTACTCGCCCTCACTCCGAACGACCCGGCATTCCAGCCCGGCTTCGAAAACAGTGATACCAAGGTTCAGGCAGCGGTACCCTTTTATGGGGTTTTTGATTGGACCAACCGAGACCAGCTGCAACACAACTCAGGCATGAAACGTATTTTGGAAGATCAAATCGTAAAGCAAACGCTTGCCGCGGCCCCAACCCTGTTCGAAAACGCCTCGCCCTTGCTGCGCATAACCAACGCCGCGCCGCCCTTCATGATCGTCCATGGCGATCAAGATTCATTGGTTCCGATTGGTTTAGGCCGGGTTTTTGCTGCGGAACTCCGCACTGCCTCAGACAACGCTGTCGTCTACCTTGAGGTGCCAGGCGCCCAACACGCCTTTGACGTTTTCGCCTCGCCCCGAAGTGAACACACCAAGTTGGGCGTCGCGCGATTTCTCACCCACGCCTACAGTCAGCATTTAGCGCAGTCAGACACTAGGCTTTCTTCTTGATCCGAACCGGAATGCTGCTTGAACGCGTCATCCCAGTGTAGCGCTGGATATCGGTCTCGCTGCTGACCAACAAATTGGTGTTAGCCCCGTTTTCTCGCACCGAACCCTGCTTGTCGGGCGACAACCCCCAACAATGATGCATTGCGATCACGCCAGGCTTAATCTTGGCATCTGCTTTGACGATGGCGGAAATTTGTCCGTGGGACGACGCGATTTGAACCTCATCATCCTCTTCAATGCCCAGCGCCGCCAAATCCGCAGGATGCAGGTGTGCGGGATTGGTGGTACCACTTTTTTTCTTCAATGCTGGCAAGTTATGCCCAAAGGAATTCAACACATATTTACTTCTAAATCCGATCAGAAGATGCGGAAAATCGGCATTGAGTCCAGGCTCGGCGCGCAATTCCGCAAACTCTTGTTCAACCCCATCTGGGTACAGCTTAAGCTTACTAACGGCGCCTTCTGGTGCGGGTTGCACTTCAGACACAACCTCTTCAAAAATATGACCACCGGGGTTATCCCGCAGCCAATCAAGATCCACTCTAGAGCCCTTGGTAATTGCTTTTAACAAATCAAACTTCTCTGGCTTGGGTTGGTTTGGAATCACCGACCGACCAATATTGATTTCCAAATTCAGGCGATCTGCGATGGCCCAATACAGCTCCCATTCCTCAATAACATCGTGTTCGGACTCGATGACGGCCCGACTGTATTGGCTGTAGGGTTTCTCATACCAGGCATCGGACAATAAGGTGACGTCCTCACGCTCAAGGGTGAGCTTCGGCGCAAGCACATAATCGGCTAATTCCGCCGTGGCAGAAATATACGGATCGATACATACCAAAAGCTCAAGGTCCTTCATCGCAGCAAGCGCTTTTTCCTGATCCGGCCAAGCCATGATGGGGTTTCCCGCAATCACGAACAGGGCCCTTACCTGCCCTTCTCCAGGCGTGAGAATTTCATCCGCCAATTGCGCCGTTGGCATCTCCCGTGCTGGCCCGAGACGTCCCGGTGTCACTAACTCTCCTAAGTCTGGCCGCACCCGACAGCGCTCGCCCTGACCCCAAGCAACCGAGACATCGGCGACTTGCGCGACTTTGGGTGATGGCGGTGACAACATGCCAGGATTGGGCAATCGATCTCCCGCACGATAAAACCGCCCGCAAACAATATTGAGCGAAGCAACCAAGTGTTGGGTCAAGTTCGGGTGCGCGCCCATTTCCGGGCCCGTACCGGTAATCGCGGTCCCTTTCGGTCCACTGGCAAACAAGCGCGCCGCCTCTACGATCAATGCCGCTTCAACGCCCGTTCGCATGGCGACGTCCGCCAGATCGAAACCCGAGACCTCTGCTTGCAACGATGCCAAACCCGCAACGTTTTGTTCGCAAAAATCATGATCCTGCAGTCCTTCACTCAAAATCACCTTCAGCATGCCAGACAGCAAGGTCGCATCTTCACCGGGACGGACCTGTAAATGCAGGTCTGCGCGCTTGGCCAATTCTGTTTTTCGCGGGTCAACGACAATCAACTTTAAACCGCGCTTCTGCGCGCGCCGTAACTGATCAGCCGGACTCACCGAGGGCACACCGCCTGGGGGGGCATAGTGTGAAACCAGTGGGTTATTGCCAATAATCAAAACCACATCGGCGTCGTGAAACGAATGACTGCCGCCCGTCCAATAACCAATCCGCGAGCCAACAAAGACCTTTGCCGGCTGATCAATCGTAACGCTGGTATAGTAAGACGGCGATTGCAGCGCATTATGAAAGGCCCGGCTGTAAACAAGTTGGGCTGAGTTCTGAAAGGCAACCGTTCCGTTATACGTCGCAATCGAACGGGGCCCGTGCTCCGCCACCAACGCTTTTACTTTCTCAGCGATTTCATCGAAGGCGACATTACTTGTAATCGGGGTAAATTCTCCGTCCTCGCCTTTTTTTAAGCAGTTGGTTAACCGCGCGGGTTGATACATTTGCTCAACCAACTGCCTACCTTTAATGCAGGTATAACCGCCATACATGGCGTTGCTGGTATCGGGCTTGACCGACAGCACCTTGCCGTCTTCAACCTCTGCCAACATTGGGCAATAAGCATGGCAATACCGGCAAAAAGTTTGATGGGTTGTCATGGTAAGCGCTCCGCGTCTGTGTGTTTGCTCAAGCCAGTTCAGCGTCTGGCCAGAGCGCAAAAGTTAAAGTCTCGGCATGGTTGCAAACATTACGCGCCAGGTATTTCTGAGCCTGCGCGCGGCTCGCCCAAGCTTTCGTTCATCCTGGATCGTCAGGACTCGCTCATTCGACAACGCCAAGCGATGTTGAACCTGATCACGCCTTGCAGCTTAGCAAACCATCTTACTCACCAAGGGTCAACGCATAACCCTAAATTGATCTGCGCTGCTTGCTTGCGCCCCAGACTGCAAAGCCCATCCGCTGCAGACTTCCTGCAAGACGCCTGGGTTGCACGGCCAGCAGAAAGGTTCCGGTCAAAGCCATGATCGGCTGAGCGCTGGGGCTTTTTTGATTCCTCGCCACTGAACCGCTACGGTATCAGCTCCGCCAATCTACTTTTTAAGAAAAGGGGTAAATCTGATGCAAACCTTCCAACTCGGTGACACCCGCGTTACCCGCATTGAGGAACTTATCGGACCTTTATTCGACCCGGCTACGTTTTTCCCCACCTTTCATCAAGGCTTGGTAGATGCCCACAAAGACTGGTTACTCCCAAACCATATGGATGCGAAAACCGGCCGAATCATTGCTTCCATGCATGCGTGGCTCATCCAAACGCCGCATCACAATATTTTAATTGACGCCTGTATTGGCAATCACAAAGATCGAAACCCTTACCGCGCTTGGCACCAAATGAAGACCGATTGGCCCGCCCGGCTCAAGGCAACTGGCGTAGACCCTGCTCAAATCGATTATGTGCTCTGCACGCATTTACATGTTGATCATGTCGGTTGGAACACCCAATTGATTGATGGGACTTGGCAACCCACCTTTGCCAATGCGCGTTATGTCTTTTCAAAAACAGAGCTGGCGCACGTTGAGGCCGCGCTTCAAACCGCTGATCCAAATGATGAATTTGCTTTTGTGAATCAAAAAACGTATCACGACAGTATCAAACCCATACTGCCCCAAACCGATTTGGTGATCGATGAGATGGACCTCATCAGCGATCGACTGAGTATCGCCCTGACGCCAGGTCATACACCTGGCAGCATTACCCTGGGCCTGACCAGTGGCCATGACCGCGCCCGGTTTTGTGGCGATATTTGTCATCATCCGTTGCAGGTCTATGAGCCCAGCATGAACAGCGCTTTTTGTGAGCTTCCTGAGCAAGCGATTCAGACGCGAATCAATCTGCTTGAGGAGTGTGCAGAGAACAATTTGCTGCTCATGCCGGCGCATTTTGGTCCAAGTCATGCGGGATGGGTGCAACGCTCGGCAAGCGCTTACACGATCACGTGGTGCTAGGGGCTCGTGCACGCAGCAACGGATCAAATCGTCTTAACAATCTCATGCAATCAGAGCCGCGGGTATAAGACTTAGGGCGTTCGTTTAGAGGATCTTCAATCGATACAACGACGCCCGTGTTGCATCACCCTGCATTGATTCGAATCAAATCAAAAAAGTCATTCATCATTCGGAACGTCAGGCCCCAAACGACCTGTTCGCCAACCTGATAACCGGGAAAAGTGCCTTCACGCTGAAACTCTGGGAATCTTGCGTCCGTTAGCGCACGACCGCTGATCATTTCATCGAGATTGCCCCAAAGCACTTCCGCCACTTCCTCATTGGGCCGCAACGGGACCCCTTCGACTTCTAATGCAAAGACCTGAGGCGTCACCACAAGGTCAAAGCCCGCTCTGGGGTTCGCCCGAATGCCCGTCAAAGCGCCCAAATAGCGTCCAGCTTGATTCAAATCTAGTCCGATTTCTTCTTGCGTCTCTCGGCGCGCCGTTTCAACCAAATCGGCATCGATCGCTTCTCGATGACCACCCGGCAGCGCCATCTGGCCCGACCAGGGGTCCCCCTTTTTTTTGGCTCGAAGAATAAACAAGGCCCGCAACCCGCTCACCTGCGGCTGAAGCACCAAGGCTACCGCCGCCTCGCGCTGACCCGGTACTATTTTCGGCGTTGCCTGCCTTTGATTTGCAAGACAGGATTCGATGGTTTCAATTTGTAAAGACGAACGCATGCAGTTTGAGTGCTCTCATGACAGTGCTGGCGGCATTGCTTTGGAGCATACCATGGTGGATCAGAAGCTGCTTTTGGCGGAGAATCTCCCTTGGCCGAACCGTAACAAGGATGAATTATGCCGAGCACCCTGACCGCACAGATGCAACGCCTACTTTGGCTTGCGATCGTATTCTTGCCCGGCTGCGCCGTTAACCCTGTCACGGGCAAGAACGAGCTCATGCTGCTGGATGAGTCACAAGAAATTTCTATGGGCGCAAAACAATATGAACCCAGCCAGCAGTCCCAAGGCGGACGCTATCTCAGCGATCCCGACCTGACCCGCTATGTCAGCGAAATTGGTCAACGCTTAGCAAGGGTCGCCGATCGATCGCTGCCGTATGAGTTCGTCATCATCGATGACAGCACGCCCAATGCTTGGGCCTTGCCAGGGGGTAAAATCGCAGTCAACCGAGGCCTGCTTACCAAACTGAATTCCGAAGCAGAGCTCGCGGCTGTCCTCAGCCATGAAATCGTCCACGCAGCGGCGCGCCACAGCGCCAAATCGATCGAGCGCGGCATGCTGCTGTCCAGCGTGATTGGCGCCGCCAGTTCTGCAATCGATCAGAGCGCGGGCGATTATGGCCGTATCTTTGATACTGGCGCACAATTGGGGGCGCAATTTATCGTATCCTCCTACGGGCGAGAGGCGGAACTGGAGTCCGATGCCTACGGCATGGTCTATATGATGCGCGCGGGCTTTGACCCAGAGGCCGCAGTTTCGCTGCAAGAAACCTTCGTTCAATTATCCAAGGGCCAGTCCCGTAACTGGCTCGACGGTATGCTCGCCAGCCACCCGCCCTCACAAGAGCGCGTCGAGAAAAATCGCGAGACCGCGCAGCGCCTAAAACGGGCCGCGCGCCAAGACCTCACCCTGGGTTTTGATCGCTATCAATCCAAGCTCAATCGGCTGAGTCAACACACTCAGGCCTACAATCGGACCCAAACCGCGCTCATCGCTTTAAAAGAAGGCGATCTGGATCAAGCGCAATCGAATATCCAAGCAGCCCTTGCGCAATCCCAGACTGAGGCACAGATCCACAGTGCCGCCGGTCAGATTGCCATGGCCAAACAAGCATTTCGCCAAGCTCAGCAGCATTTTTCAGCGGCGATTAAAATCAATCCCGGCCACTTCCGATACTTTCTGGGTCGAGGCTTGGCGGCCAAGGCCTTGAATCAAACCGACGCAGCACGGACAGACCTTCGACAAAGTCAGGCCCTGTTTTCAAGTCAAGCCGCTGCCCAGGCGCTGGCTGAACTCGGCGGGTAACCAAGCCGTATCCCGGGCCTATCTTCAGGGGCTAGGCCTGCTATATTAATCGAATGGCCAACCCAAATACCGCGTCAAACGCCGAGGCTCCGCTAACACCAACCGTGCAGCGAAGCCGCTGGCGCAGCACCTTCGCCGCATTTGAAATCAAGAACTATCGTTGGTTTTTTCTCGCCCTCTGCGGCAATTTTGCCGCCATGAACATCCAAATGTTCATTCGAGGTTGGCTGGTCTATGAAATCACCGCGTCCTACGAAAAACTTGGATGGATGACGGCGGCCGGCGGCCTCGTCGGCCTCCTCGCCGCGCCACTGGGCGGCGTCGTTGCCGATCGTGTGCGGCAAAAAAAAGTTGTGCTCCAGATCAGCGGCGTTGCCAATGCACTTATCACCTTCTGGATTGCGGCGCTTATTTATCGTGGGGAACTCATCTTCGAGCACTTACTCGTGTCATCGATCCTGCAGGGCCTTGTGATGAACGCGATGATGCCAGCACGGCAGGCTTTTACCAAGGATATAGTCGGTCTCAATCGCCTCACCAATGCCATTGGCTTAAGCACCTCGGGCATGAATACGGCCCGATTGCTGCTCCCAGGCTTGGCGGGCGGCCTGGTTGCGGCCCTCGGCGGCGGCAATGGCAATATTGATCCAGCGCAATGGGTGTATTTGCTGATGGCCGGACTGTATTTGTGGTCTGCTGCGCTCATGTCTTTTATTGACGTTAGCGATAAAGCCGACGCTGATATGCCCACCGGTTCAATGCTGGTCGAGCTGCGTCTTGGCTTTCGATATGTGCTCGATACCCCCATTATCTTCATGCTGCTCGGGTGCAACTTCGTCATGGTGTTTTTCAGCTTAACTTATTTCATGCTGCTGCCTGGCTTTGCGAAAGACGTCTTAGCAGCGGGGCCGGATCGGCTTGGATTATTGATCTCGATCTCAGGTATTGGTTCGCTCCTCGGCTCGCTCTACATCGCCTCGTTCGGAAATCGGCGTCGAGCCCGGATCCTGTTATGGGGGGCTGGCATCATGGGCATTAGTTTGCTGCTCTTCGCGGTATCAACCCATTTTTGGATTTCGGTCGTGCTTCTGACCGTCGTCGGCTTTGGTCAAGCAACCCGCATGTCGCTTAGCAATGTCCTGATCCAATCCTATGTCGACGACGAGTTCCGCGGCCGGGTGATGAGCATCTATATGCTGGAGATGGCGCTGTTATCGGTCAGCATTTATCCAATCAGCCTGCTTGCAGAATTTTACGGACCACAATGGGCGGTTGGTTTATCTGCGATCGGTTTAATCATTATGGTGGCGATTTTATTCAACGTCCCACGCTATCGCGATCTCGATTAAACTCCTTAAATCGATGACGAGCGTTGGAGACACAGGTGGCTAACCCACATTGGGAAAATCCAGAGACATTGGCTTTTGGGCGCCTGCCGGCGGCGGCCCATTTCCACCGATTTGCGAGCAAGGCACAAAGCCGAGCCAATCAATCCAACCGCGAGACGGAACTCTCCAAAGGCTGGCGATTTCTACGGATACCGCACCCAGACCACGCACCAACGGGCTGGGAACAACCGGATTTCGATGATCAACAGTTTAAGGCGGTAACGCTGCCGGCACTGTGGACCATGGACCCCCATGAGGTGGATCAACCCATTTACACCAACGTTAGAATGCCCTTTCGGCAAGAACCCCCGCGTGTGCCTGATCAAAACCCAACAGGACTTTATCGGCTCACACTCAATCACCCATCCAGTACCAGCTTGCAGTCCATACTCGTGCTCGAGGGCGTTGAAAATTGCTGCTACGTTTTTTGTAATGGCCACACCGTCGGGTTCAACAAAGATTCTCGACTACCCGCGGAGTTTGATTTAACGCCGTATTTGGCCGTCGGCGAAAACCTGATCGCCTTAATGGTTCTAAGGTTTAGCGATACAAGTTATATCGAGGACCAAGATCAGTGGTGGCATGCCGGCGTTCATCGCCCGATTCGATTGTCCCGTCGGCCCTGGGTCAACCTCAAAGATATTCATGCCAAACCGAGCTTCAACCCAAGCAACCAGAGCGCTCGGCTCGATTTGCGTATCTCACTCTCTGCAATCGGCCGGGCGGCCCTCGGACACAGCGTCAGCGCCGCCCTGTACCCATCGGGTCAAGATCGAAATTTAACCCAAGGGCTCGCTGGCCAGGTTGACCGGGCTCAATACTTTCCGGTTACCGGCAAAGGCGCGGTAATCGAATTGTCAAAAGCCCTTAGAAAGGTTGAACCTTGGTCGAGTGAACACCCTAACCTTTATGATTTGGAAATCACGCTGCAGGACCCCAAGGGCCGAGTGCTTGAATGCGCTCGATTAAAGATCGGGTTCCGACACATTGAAATCAAAGATCGCGAACTCCTCATCAATGGTCAAGCCGTGCTGATCCGAGGGGTTAATCGCCACGATCACTGTGACCAGACTGGGAAAGTCATTTCTGAAGCTTTGATGCGGCAAGACCTAACGCTCATGAAGCAGCACAACATCAACGCGGTTCGCACCAGCCACTATCCAAATCAATCTCGATTTTTAGAGCTGTGCGATGAATACGGCCTATATGTCATCGATGAAACCAATCTTGAAGCGCATCACCACTACGCTCAGCTCGGCCAAGACAGTCATTGGGCACCCGCTTTTTTATCGCGTGCAACTCGGATGGTCGAGCGCGATAAAAACCATGCTTGCATTTTCTCGTGGAGCCTTGGTAACGAAACCGGCTATGGCCCAAATCAAGTTGCCATGGCCGCCTGGATCCGCGCGTTTGATCCAAGCCGACCTATCCACAACGAAAATGCAATCTGTGAGCAAGGCGTCAAACGCGATTGGGATGCCAATGCCGAGGGCTCTGATCTCGTGTGCCCTATGTACCCGTCAGTTGCCGACTTAATAGAGCATGCCACCACCAGCCAAGATCCAAGACCCCTCATCATGTGCGAGTTTGCCCATGCCATGGGAAACAGTTGCGGCAACCTCAGCGAGTACTGGGATGCGATCGAAACTCATAAAGGACTGCAGGGCGGTTTCATCTGGGAGTGGATCGATCACGGGATTCGAGCGAGCGTTGATGGCCAAGATTATTGGGCGTATGGCGGTGATTTTGGGGAAGCGATTCACGATCTGAACTTTGTGTGCGATGGGCTCTGTTGGCCGGACAGAACCCCGCACAGCTCTTTGTTGGAGTTTAAAAAGGTGATTCAACCGATCAAAGTCCGCAAACGCCGGGGGAATCGCTTTGAGATTATCAACCAACAGAACTTTACCGACCTGGCCGGACTGACCGTGACTTGTTATTACCTGGTGGACGGCTTGATTCAAAACACACGGGCACTCACCCTGCCGCAAGTTTGCGCTGGCGCCTCAGCCGAGGTACTTGTCGCTGCGCCCAAAGCCTGCGCACGAAAGCCCGGTGAGCACAGCATCCTGTTCGAGTTCGCGCTCAAACAAAAGCAAACTTGGTGCGATGCCGGGCATGTGGTGGCTTGGGATCAAATCGCCTTGAAAACCGTTCAAAGCGCTGCCAAAACGCGCCAGAGCAAGTACCCGACAACGCCGCTCGATCTCCAAACCCAAGACGGGCGGATGCAATTACGCGCCATGGACTCAGTGTTTTGTTTCGATGCTGGCGGCTTGACCGAAGTTCGCTCTCAAGACCAAGTCATTTTGAACGCTAACCTTGCGATCAATATCTGGCGGGCGCCCCTTGATAACGACGGCATCAAAGGTTGGGCGGGGCAGCAACATAAAGCGTTGGACCGGTGGCGCGCGCAAGGCCTGTTTGACGCCGTACCCGAGCGCGGCGATCTGTCGATTATCAAGCAAGGCGTCGATGGTGTTGTCCTAAGTCACACGACGCGCATCATCACGCAAGTCGGGCAAATCCGCTGCAAAACGCGGTACCACCTGACACCCGATGCGGCATTGCACGTCTCCCATCGGTTTCAAGTGCCCAAGGCTTTGAAAGACCTGCCGCGTCTCGGCGTTCGGTATCGGCTGAATCCAGACTTTGAACATCTGTCTTGGCACGGCCGAGGCCCTCATGAGACTTATGTCGATCGCAAACAGTCTGGTCGTTTAATGGTGCACCAAAGTACAGTGGGCGCGCAGTATGTGCCGTATATCCTGCCTCAGGACCATGGCAACCTGACCGATGTGAGATGGCTTGCGCTACGCAATGATCGCCAACTCGGTCTGGCCGTGAACGGGCATCAGTTGTTTGAAGCGTCCGCCAGTCATTACCCCAAGGAATCGCTTTTGAATGCCTTTCACACCTATGAGGTCTTGCCAGATCAATACGTCTGGCTGAGCCTGGACGTCATGCAACGCGGCGTGGGTGGCGCCAGTTGTGGCCCCGACACTTTACCCGCATACCGCTTATCCAGCGGCACTTTTAGCCTTGACTACACCTTGGTACTGCAAACCCCGGAGCACTCAGGCTGATCCTTGCTCGCCATTTAGGCGAGCATTAGGCGCTCAAACCCAAATCGGCCACGGCCCACAAGCAGCGAATGCAATCTAGCCCGCAATATCTCAGGGCCTACAAGGCGAGCAAGCGCTTAGCAACCCCTAAGCGGGCAAAGCGATCAGGTATTGACCAGGATAAAAAGCCCTCGGCGGTGGATTGACCTGTTGCAGGCGCGGCAGTAAGGTGCATCAAATTGATGACAACAGCACTGATATGCCCCAAGCCAAAGCCTTCCCCTTTGAAGCATCCTTAAAGAAACTCGAAACCTTGGTTGAGACCATGGAAGCCGGTGAGCTCTCCCTTGAGGACTCCTTGAAAGCCTTTCAAGAAGGCATTGCGTTAACCCGCGCATGCCAGAAAGCCCTAACGGAGGCCGAGCAAACCGTCGCGCAGCTGGTAAAAACCAGTGATGGCATCGCATCCGAGCCCTTCGAGTCTTCCGATGACGGCTGAGTTTCTAGCCCCGTTCCAAAACCGAATCGAAGTAAAGCTTGCACAACGACTCAGTGCATTTGACCAACCCAAAACGCTCTCTGATGCCATGGCGTATGCATGTCTTGGTGGGGGTAAGCGTCTGCGCGCAACCCTTGTCTATCTGAGTGCCGAGGCGCTCGGGATTAACTTGGATCAAGCAGATAGCACCGCAATCGCCGTTGAACTGATTCATGCCTATTCGTTAATCCATGACGACTTGCCGGCAATGGATGATGACCCGTTACGGCGTGGCAAACCCAGTACCCACATTCAGTTTGGAGACGCGCTTGCGATTCTGGCGGGAGACGCACTACAAGCGGCTGCCTTTCAAACACTTGCAGAGGACGTCCTACTTGATCCCGCAGCAAGGCTTCGTCTTATCCAAGCGCTGAGCGCCGCATCTGGCATCCAGGGTATGGTGGGCGGCCAAGTGTTGGATATGGCTGGGGAACACCAAACGCTTAGCTTAAGTGCCCTCAGCGAGATGCATGCGCTCAAGACCGGTGCGCTCATTGAATTCTCAGCAGCCAGCGCCGCGATCATGGCGGACAAGCAAGTGCCCTTTGAGCGACTGCTCCGAGCTTTCGGCGCGCAACTCGGCCTGGCATTCCAGGTGCAAGACGACATTCTCGATGAAACCAGTAGCACTGAAACGCTCGGCAAGCAGCAAGGCTCGGACCGAGCTCAGGCAAAATCAACCTTTGTTTCCTTGTTAGGCCTTGAGGCGGCGCAAAACCATCTTGCTGACCTGACGAAGACCGCTTTAAATCTTCTCGAGCAATCGCCGCTTGAAACCGACAATCTGCGTGCACTGGTTCATTACATGGTCGAAAGAAAACATTAATACCGAGAAAATCTCGCGCAGCTTTCGTGTAAACTGCATCCACCAATTGAATCAATTCGCCGTATGTTCTACACCATCCCAACCGAGCGTCCCCATACGCCACTGCTCGATACTGTCATTGTTCCGAGCGACTTAAGACAGCTGAGTTTGGCTGAGTTGGATCAATTGGTTGATGAACTCAGGCACTTCCTGCTGTATACCGTTGGACAAACCGGCGGGCACTTTGGCGCCGGCCTTGGTGTCGTTGAATTAACCGTTGCGCTGCATTATTGCTTCGATACGCCGGACGACCACTTAATCTGGGATGTCGGCCATCAGACCTACCCACACAAGATTTTAACGGGCCGGCGAGAACAGATGGGCTCCTTGCGGCGCAAAGACGGGCTGGCACCCTTCCCATCAAGAGACGAAAGTCCTTTTGATACCTTTGGTGTCGGGCACTCCTCGACTTCGATCAGTGCTGGCCTAGGAATGGCCTTGGCTAAAAAAGCCCAAGGCAACCCATCTAAAACCGTTGCTGTCATCGGAGATGGCGCCATGACCGCCGGCATGGCCTTTGAAGCCCTGAATCACGCCGGCTCGCTTGATGCCGATATGCTGGTCATCCTGAACGACAACGCCATGTCCATTTCAGAAAACGTTGGTGGACTCGCAAGTTATTTTGCCCGCATTCTCTCAAGCCGGTTTTATTTAAATGTTCGCCAGGGCGGCAAGAAAATTCTAAGTCACCTGCCTTCGGCACAAAACTTCGCGCGAAAAACGGAAGAGCATATGAAAGGCATGGTTGTGCCAGGAACGCTTTTTGACGAATTAGGCTTGAACTATATTGGCCCGATTGACGGCCACGATTTACGCGCTTTAGTTTCGGCTTTAACCAATATTAAGGATCAGAGGGGGCCACAATTTCTGCATCTTGTGACCCAAAAGGGCAAGGGCTTTGAACCCGCCGAAGCCGCGCCCATCGGCACTCATTCGATGTCAAAAATTGAAACCACCCCGGTTGGCCGCAACGAAAAACTGCCCAGCTACTCCAACATCTTTGGGCAATGGGTCTGCGATAAGGCGCAAGCAGACGCCCGTCTTATGGCCATTACACCCGCCATGCGCGAAGGCTCAGACCTGGTCGCGTTCTCCGAGCGCTTTGCAGACCGTTACTTTGACGTTGCCATCGCAGAACAACATGCGGTAACCCTGGCTGCTGGACTCGCATGCGAAGGCATGAAGCCTGTCGTCGCCATTTATTCCACCTTTCTACAGCGCGCCTATGATCAACTTGTTCATGACATCGCCATTCAGAATTTGGATGTGCTGTTTGCAATCGACCGTGCTGGGCTGCTTGAGGATGGGCCGACCCATTCCGGGGTCTTTGATTACAGCTTTTTACGGTGCATCCCCAACATTGTTCTGATGGCGCCTTCAGACGAAAGTGAACTCAAAGCCATGCTCGAATTTGGCTATGATCATTCGGGCCCCGCCTGTGTGCGCTATCCAAGAGGGGCCATTACCGGCGAAGGCTCTGAGACACCGATCGAAATCGAATTGGGCCGTGGCACCATCCGCCGCTCCGGCAGCGAGATTGCAATATTGGTCTTTGGCAGCATGCTGACGACGGGACGCACTGTCGCCGAACAATTAAATGCAACCCTTGTGGATATGCGATTCGTCAAACCGCTTGATGAAGCCCTGATCAAGCACCTTGCAAGCCAGCATGACTTCGTTGTAACCCTCGAAGAAAATGCGATTCAGGGCGGTGCCGGCTCTGCTGTCAATGAAAGCTTAGCCAGAACCGGGTATCGCGGATTGGTTTTAAACCTGGGCATACCGGACGAATTTATCCAGCCCGAAAAACCTGCAGAAATGATTAAGGCTGCCGGCCTGGATGCCACCAGCATCTTGCAGCAGATCCTTGACCATCAGGCAGCCTTCGACAATTAGCCGAGCGTTGATTGGCCCAGTAAGTGTCCTAACTTTCCTGCTTTCGTCTTGAGATAACGATCATTATGGTCGTTGTGACCGGTCTCTATTGGCATGCGGTCCTGCACTTCGATGCCCAATTTGGTCAAGGCGTTAACCTTCACGGGGTTATTGGTCATCAACCGAACAGACCCCACCTGAAGATGCGCAAACATATTACGACACACCGTGTAATCTCGGAGGTCCGCATCAAACCCAAGGCGTTCATTGGCTTCAACGGTATCAGCCCCAGCATCTTGAAGCTGATAGGCTCTGATTTTATTAATCAAGCCAATGCCCCGACCCTCTTGCCGGAGATAGAGTAAAACCCCAGCGCCTTGTTCAGAAATTCTCTGCATCGCCGTCTGCAACTGCGAACCGCAATCACATCGCATGCTAAACAAGCAGTCTCCCGTTAAGCATTCGGAATGAACGCGGCACAGGACCCCTGCCTGATTGGCAATGGAACCAAAGGTGAGCGCCACGTGTTCCTGGCCCGTATCGGGATCCTCAAAACCGTGCATGACGAACTTGCCAAACTGGGTTGGCAATTCACAGGATGCGACAAATTGGACTGGCATTGGGAAATGCTCTTTACCGTTCGAGAGCGAAGTGTACCAGCAGTCTGCCTGGACTGAAAATCAAGATCATCGCATTTTCCGTTACCGAACCAGCGAAGCTTTGCGATCCAGACAAACCATCCAAGACAAACCGGCGCCTTGCGATCTATCGCGATTCCTTCAGGCTACCTCTGAAGCAACCCGTGCTAACGCAACGCGTACTCACCAATATCCAATGCTCCCGATCCTAGATGGGACTTGAAGGCTTCGGCGCTAGATTCGACAGCCTCATCCTCGACACGCAGCGCGTTCACCGAATACGTTCGAACGGTCTCGTCTGCTTCTTATCCCTAGAACCTAATCCGGCAGACCCAACACTCGTTTCGCAATGATGTTGGCTTGCACTTCGTTGGTCCCGCCGTAGATCGTAACTGCCCGACTGGCGAGCCAAGATCGTGTGGCGCCCAATTCCTCGGGCGAAAAGCCGGCCGCCTCCCAACCCATACCCTGGCTGCCCATCAAATCAGCCGTTAAAGCTTGTCTGTCTTGCGCTAAAGACGCGCCATAGAGTTTAAACATCGAAGTTGCCGCACCCGGTGCGGCGCCCCCTCGTGCTTCTTCGCCCATCCTGCGCTGCGTTAAAGTAAACGCGCGACTGCGCATCTGCCATTGAATGACCTCATCGCGTTGGCTTGCTGTCTGAACTGGATCGGTTGCATACCGACGCAAAAGATCCGTGAGATCAAGATCAATCGTCACCCCAACGGGCCGAGATCGGCCGGCTGATGGGCCAAGGCCGCCCTGACCTGAGCGTTCATGCTGAAGTAGGCGCTTAGCGATGCCCCAACCCTCATTTAGCGTGCCCACAAGGTCTCGTTTTTCGGCCAAGGCACCCTCTAAAAAGGTTTCACAGAACGGCGAGCTTCCTGAAATAAGCTGGATGGGCTTAACAGTGACCCCAGGTTGATCCATGGGCAACAAAATAAAACTGATCCCCTGATGCTTCGGCACACTTGAATCGGTTCGGACTAAGCAGAACATCCAGTCCGCATATTGCGCCCCGGAGGTCCAAATTTTTTGGCCATCAATCTGGAAATGATCACCATGCAGTACTGCCTTGGTATTAAGCGCCGCTAAATCAGAGCCTGCGCCCGGCTCGCTATAACCCTGGCACCAGGCCGCCCCGCCTTTGGCAATCAAGGTCAAATGCCGCCGCTTTTGATCCTCGGTGCCGTGCTCCAACAAGGTCGGCCCCAGCATTCGGGTGCCCATGTTTACCAGCGGTGGCCGGGCATCAATGGCCTGCATCTCTTCATACAGTATCTGGGTTTCGGCCAAGCTTAAGCCAGCGCCGCCATATTCTTTTGGCCACTGTGGTACCGTCCAGCCGCGCTCTGCCATCACCTCCAACCACCGCTGGGTGTCAGGCTGGAAAGCGATTTTCGTGCTTCCACTGTGGGTCTCACCCGGTCCGCGAGCACCGGCAGGGCAGTTAGCGGCTAGCCAAGCTCTTGTTTCCGATCGAAATTGCACTAATGCTTCGTTCACGCCTCGGCACTCCTTTATCGTCTCAAATAGATGTTCGCGCTCAACTTATGATGCGGGGCTCAACTGCACCAGCAAGCCATTCGCCTCAGCGGGATGCACAAACGCGCCGCCAATCGTGCGGACGCCGGATGCCGACAAGGACTCGGCCGTGGCTTTCGGATCGGCAACGGCAAAGGCCACCGTGTGCACACCATCGCCAAGCTTATTCAAAGACGCGGTCAGGGGCGAGGCGTCTTGGGTTGGCGAAATCAATTCTAAAAAGGTGCCGTTGTCGAAGCGATAAAAGGCCTGATCTGCCATCAGCGCGTCTGAGTGCGCCCGGTCAGGCTCAATCCCCAGAATCTTATTGTAGTTGGCTACCGCGGCCTCGATATCAGCCACTCGAATGACAACGTGGTCTATTCCTTTGAAACTCATTTAACACTCCTTTTCTTAATCTTAGAATCACTGCTTTCATTCTGGGACAACTCAGCGTTGCGACCAAGGCGGAGATCCCTACTGCCCATTGCGCGGGATATCCCGAAAGGGCCCGGTATCCATCCGCTGCTCTTTTGGCATCCCCAACACGCGTTCGGCAATAATATTACGCTGGATTTCGTCGGTACCACCCGCAATCGAAATAGCGGGAACCGAAATCAGCGTTTCCGCAATCACGCCATCAGCCGCCGAATCAGGGCCGCTCAACATCGCGCTTGCGCCTGAGATCATGGTGTGCACATGCGCCGCGTGCCTTGCAATCACACTCGCGCCGAGCTTTCCAATCGATCCCGCCGGTAACACGCCTTGACCGCCAGACTTTTGGTGCGCTGAAACCTGGTTTGCTGAAATCCGTGCGGCCTCGGAGAGACAAATCAATTTCGCAATTTCTTGGCGAACCACATCGTTTTCAATCGCGCCCGTGTCTTGTGCCCGCTGCATAATCAAGTCCGGGCGGCCTTCACGCTGGGGATACCAAGTATAGGGCTCATTATCAATTTCGAGCTCTCGCGCCAGCTCTTCATAAACCCGACCCGCCGAGGCCGCGGCCGGCGCACCCTGACTCCGACCACGGGCAAAACCTTGGCGCTCGATCGAAAGCGTGGTCGTGGCAACCGCCCAACCCTTACCCTCACCGCCGACGAGGTCATCAAGCGGCACCCGGGCATCGGTTAAAAACACTTCATTAAAGGATGCGTGGCCATTCATCTGCTTTAAAGGCCGAACTTCAACGCCAGGCTGGCGCATATCGATTAGGAAATACGACAGGCCCTGGTGTTTGGGCAGGTCCCAATTCGAGCGCGCAACTAAAATACCAAAGTCGGCATGGTGCGCACTGGTATTCCAAACTTTCTGGCCATTGATGAGCCAATGATCGGCCTTTCGCTCCGCCCGAGTTGAGGCGCCGGCAAGGTCGGATCCACTCCCAGGCTCGCTGAACAGTTGGCACCAAGCGTGCTCGCCGGTCAAAATCTTCGGCAAATAGCGCAGCTTTTGCTCCGATGTACCATGGGCAAGAATGGTTTCCGCCGCCAATCGACGCGGTCCGACTTGCGCGGCGCCGACAATTTGCCGTTCGGCAAAAACTTGCGATACCACCAACGCCTCGGCTTGGGAAAAGTCTCGTCCAAAATAGGCCGCGGGCCACAGCGGCGCCGCCCAGCCCGCAGCAAGCAGTCTTTTGCGCCACTCGACCAATGACAAATCCGGTGAAAACTCAGCGTCTAAAAATGCTTCAAGCTCTGCTCTTATCTGATCATGCGACATCTTGGCCCTCCTGCAGGATATCAATCATCCGCGCTCGATGTTGGTAGGGGGCGCCCAGCAAAACTTCATCACATTTTGCGCGCTTGAACCAAAGGTGGGTGTCGTTTTCCCAAGTAAAACCAATGCCACCCCGAAGCTGAATGGCGGCCCGCGCCATGTCCATAAAACAATCTGCGGCCATGGCCTTGGCCATGCTCGGATAAATGGTCTCTTGCGCATTCGCCGCCAAACAAAACCCAGCGTGATGCGTCGCTGCTTTGGCGAATTCAAGACTCATCAGCAGATCGGCACAGCGATGCTTTAAGGCCTGAAATGAGCCAATCGGCCGGCCAAACTGATATCGACCTTTGGTGTATTCAACGGTTTCATCTAACAACCGAGCAGCGCCCCCAATCATCTCATGCGCTAAAGCGACGCTGGTTAAATCCCAAAACCGATTCAGGTCCCGCGGCGAGACTGACCCGACCCGGGTACCGGCGGCCTGATTCAAGGTTACCCGCGCAACTTTACGGGTCATATCAATCGAGTCTTGCGCTGCGACCTCGACGCCTTGTGCCTTACTTGCGAGCGCAAAAAGCCCTAGTCCTGAATCCTCT
>Ga0115567_10001820_pt1 | contig 21146 bp, 13 predicted proteins | sample COGITO_mtgs_1204_2_FD_88679 | JGI IMG/M metagenome (GOLD analysis project Ga0115567, IMG submission 88679) | Pelagic marine microbial communities from North Sea - COGITO_mtgs_120412 | ecosystem: Environmental > Aquatic > Marine > Epipelagic | place: Germany:Helgoland, sampling site Kabeltonne... | reverse complement strand
GTTGCCGCTGGCATTTTGCGCCGGGATCAGGGCGAATTCAGAACCGCTGGCAGGGCTGAGGCTGTCGACAACCGCTTCCCACTCAAGGTCCGGATACGCATCGATGACCACGGTGGCCCGTTGCCCCGGCTCGACGCCATTGAGCTGGGTTTCCTTGAGGTTGGCCTCGATCCAGGTGTCTGCGGTGCTGAGCATACTCACCAGCGTCAATCCGGAGGGCACCATCTCGCCGGCCTGGGGGACATCGTTGGCGATAATGCCATCAACCGGCGCGTACACCTCAGTGCGGGCCAGCTGGTAATGGGCTTTGTCCAGCTGGGCCTGCGCGACCTTGAGGTCGGCCTGTTGCTCCAGCGGGGTGCTCGTATCCCCGCCCAGTTCGGCGGCCAGGCTCGAGAGTTTCTGCTTGTTGATCGAAATTTGCGCCCGGGCACGGCTGAGTGCCTGCCGCGCCTCATCCAGCTGGGATTCCGATATGGCAACCGGTCCCATTTTTTCGTTTCGCCGCAACTGGCGCTGATAGAAGCCCGCGTCTTTTTGGGCCTGCTCCAGCGTTGCCTCCGCTTCGGCGTAGTCTGCGCGACGCGACAGCAGCTGGTTTTTTACCTGGCCCAGGTGAGCCTCCGCTTCATCAACAGCCAGGCGGAAGGGGGTGTTGTCGAGGCGCACCAATAACTGGCCCCGTGTCACCCGCTGGTTGGCTTGCACCGGCACCTCGGCGACAATGCCGCCAACGTCGGTCGCCAGTGACAGTTTGTCGGCTTTGATGTACGCGTTTTCGGTGTGCACAGTACCCTGGCCGCCGAACATTAGCCAGGCAACAACCGCGGCGGCAACCACAATGCCGGTGGCGAATCCCACGTGTCGGGTCGTCAAAAGGGGTGTATCACTCACGGTTTAACCTCTCATCCGAGCCCAGGTTCTGGCGAACCCGGCTCAATAAATCCTGTAGCTGGTCGACTTCTTTTTCGTTCAGGCCGGCCAGGGCCTGGTGCCGGGTTTCCTGCGCCAGCTCGCGCAGCACCACCAGCGCCGGCTGCGCCGCCGCGGTCAGGCGTATACGAAAACAACGGCGATCCTGATTGTCTCGGCAGCGTTCAACCAGGCCTTCCTGCTCCAGGTTGTCCAGCTGCCGGGTCAGGCTGATGGGCGCGACATCCAGGCGTTCGGCCAACTCGGCCTGCTTCAGTCCTTCCTCCTGGTCCAGATGCCATAACACCTGCCAGCGGGAGCGACTCAAGCCGTGCTCTTTGGCGCGTCGATCAAAATTCCGGCGCAACAAACGAGCGGAGCTATGCAGCTCGAAGCTCATTCGGGCGGCGAGGTCTTTAGTGGTCATAAGACGCCTTCAGTTCCGTATTGGATGGGACCAGTGACTACGGGTGGCCCCCGCAGTGAAGATCTGGCTCAGTTATTCAACAGCCAGCCCACAACTTAAGTGCGATTATTATAAGTATGCTTACTATATTTTCAATGGCAGGGTGAATTTTTACCGAACTTTGCCGGGCGTGTAGTGAGAAACATTGAAAGGGAGAATGGGGGTTAACATCTCGGATATGTTCACATAACAGTATGTTTCGAAAAGAAAAATATGTCGTTCGTCGTCTGCTGTTAGTGCGGATGGGTCGACTTGTTTGTATTGATAGGAGCGTTTTGCTGGCGATGCAAATGTTGCGGATGAAGTTGACCGTGCCCCGATAATTCGAGCCATGCAGAATGTGGGATTTCCATCTATTTTGAATGAACGGAGATCTCAATATGAAACGCAAGATCTCATCCGCTGATGCCCGCGGAGCAAGCAATCTATTGAAGCTTTATAAGCGACGCTGGCAGTACGGTCGTTTGGAAGGCATTGCCGGCTTCCCAAAACTTGGCCACAGGGTCCCAACCTTGGAGCACAGCAACGACGTCATATTCCGGGAACACCATGATCCGTTGTCCGCCAAGTCCATAAGCCCCGAAAACGAATGTGCCTCCGTTTGCCTGCTCGGGTATCCACCATTGATAGCCGTATTCAGTCGAGTTGGCGCTCGCCTCGCTTGAGGGGGCCGGGATATAAGGCGTGACGGAACGGCGCACCCATTCTTCGGAAATGACGCGCTCGCCGTCCCATAGCCCATTTCGCAAAAATAGGTAGCCAATTCTCGCCATGTCATGGGCTGTAAGGTAGAGCCCGCCTTCGGTATCGGCTTCGCCATCAGGCGTAATTTTCCAATGAAACACATTGATACCGATTGGGCCAAAGAGCCTTTCCTGCGCCCAGTGGTCGACGCGTTGGCCGGTCGCTTCGTGTAATATTTTGCCAAGGAGAACGCTTGCACCGTCATTATATTTGAAGACTGTGCCAGGCTCTTCATACATCGGCTGGTCAAGGATGAACTGAATCCAATTCTCGGAGTTTTCAAGCGCATAAGTACTGTCGGTTTCAGACCCGAAGCCATTTTCGTCATCCCACGCGATGCCTGTTCGCATGGTTAACAGATCATTAATCGTAATGCGCTCTTTGCGCGGATCAGAATTGTCGAATTTGTAGTCGCTAAAAAAAGGGAGTATCAGGGCATCGGTTCCTTTGATGAATCCCGCATCGATTGCGATACCGAATGCCGCGGAATTGATACTCTTCGTCACTGACTGAACGGTATGCAGATCGCTTCCATGATAATAAGGGTGCAGATCAGCATCGTCATAATTATAGATTGGGTTGCTGAAATTTGGCGTTAATCGCTCAGCTGGGGCAAGGTTCTCTGCCAGCGCTGCATAGTCCCGCCCGATCTTCTTTTCGGCGACGATGCGGCCGTGCCGAATGAGTAGAAAATGATCAACACGACCGTATTCTTGCGCGACCAGATCTTCGATGAACCGATTGACGGGCTCTGGATCGAAGCCTTCTGCTTCGAGGGTCGAATATTTCCACTCTTGTTGCGGCCAAGAAATACCTGAAACGTATTCGGAAGTTCTGGCGTGGGCAGCATCGTGGTTTTTAGGAACTGTACAAGCCACTGTCAAGCCTGCCACGGCACCAGCGGTCAACAAACGCATTGTTTTAAATGCTAAAGATGGGCGCCTCACATAGATGTTCATTCGGTGGCTTTACCTTGTGTTGATCTGCACTTAAAACTGACCCAGGGGTCAATTTTGGGTGAAATTCCACAGCCTGCCTGCAAGGTGGAGTGAAGCGGTTAGATTGCCTCGCTCAGCTCGTTTCCGGAGATGAAACCCGGGTCGTGTATCTCGTGCCGAACATCCCGCCAAGCTGGGTCTTGACAAGCAGTGACTCACCTACTGCAAAGGCTCATGGACTACCAATAAATTAAAGAAAAGTTATTCACTACCAAAAGTTGGTATCCCTAAAATGAGAGACTACACTCATTAGGTTGCTTGCTGCAAACTAGTGTATCGACCCAGTAATTACACCAGTGCCGACTGTGAAAACCGCCACTCACATGGTCGTGGATTGGGACAGGGACGTCGTTGACCTTCAATGGGGTGGCGTTGGCTTCTGGAGAACATAAAATGATACATAGACTGAAGAGTAATCTCACTCATCAAGCGCTGGGGCTCAGAGCAGCCAGTGTGGCGGTGTTTTTGGGCTCTATGGCTGTTGCCCCCGCCGTTTCGGCGTATGAGGCCAACCTGACTCGCTTCGGACCGCAGCAGTACGAGTGCGAGCGTGGAAAACCGGCGAGCAACTGGGATTCATTTGTGGCCATTGAAGGCCCGGCGGAGCTGGTCCTCCAAAATGGCCGGGGCAGCTACGCCTGGATCAAGATCAATGGCGTCGAAGTTGTCGGGCCGCGAGACTTTCCCAGGAGCGGCGAAGTCGTCGTACCGGTGAGCCTCGCCAAGGAGAACACGATCGAAGTGAGCCCGCACGGCAAACCCGGGGATTGTCTCGGCGTTCGGGTGACCCAGTTTACCGAACAAACCGATATCGAGCTCACTGGCCTATCCTATTTCGGAGTCAATGTGCTCAGTATGGATGTTCAGCGGGAATTCTACGATCTGTTGGGGTTTAGTATCGAGATCTTTCCGGCAGGGCCGGAACAAAGCATGACCTACGCCCAGTCGCTCGGGTTTGTGGGCAACTACTGGATCTACGTCGCACTGTCGTTCCTCGGTCCAAACCAGCCTTCCGTAGACACGGTTGAATTCAGGGGTTTCTCGAAAAACCTGGAGCCACCCTACGCCAACCTGAATCACATTGGGATGGCCTACGCTACTTTCGCAACGACCGACCTCGATGGCGACTACGCCTACCTGCAAGCGATGGATGTGGAATTTGTTTCAGCGCCGACCACCGCGCCGAATGGTGAGCGTTTCGCATTTTTCAAGGACGAGACCGGCACCTTTTACAAGCTGATCGAGGAGAGTGGCCCAACAACTCCCGAAGCTGACCTGACGCGGATGGTTAACGTAAACCTGAACGTGGCGGATCTGGAGCGGTCGCGTGAGTTCTACAGGCTGCTCGGGTTCGTGTTGGAGGAGGATAGCTCGCAGGTTGGTTCCGGCGAACTCGCTGCAGCATACGGGTTCGATCAGCCCATTGAATTTGAGGGTTTGGATATGAAGCTCGCTGGAGGCCTTCCGTCCGGTCCCGGCGGCGCGGTGATCCAGTTGCGGCAGTGGAAGACTCCCTTCAACCCTGAGGCGCCCTACGGTGGGCCGGTAAATCATTTGGGCATCGACCGGATTCATTTCCCCACGACAGATCTGATCGCGACGATCGAAAAGATGAATGAGCTTGGTTTTGAGCAGATCGGCCCAATTGGCGGTAGCTCCGGCACGGGCGGCATCGTATTCTTCTATGACCCCGACGGGATTAAGGTCGAGTTTTCAGGTCCGATACACCAGCCCTTGGTCGAATAAGGTCCGCGCACAAGACCGAGGAAGAGTGAAGGGACAGAGTAGTAGGTTGCTCTGTCCCCTTTTTGGGACCGGCGGTCGACCAAAATCCTTGAGTGGCTGTGGGCTGGTTTGCGATGCACATGGGCGTGCAGCGAATGGGCCTGTTGATGACTCGGTAACAAATCTCGGATACCGAACTGTCTGAACATATTCATAAAACGTCGGCATAACGAGGAAAGGCTGGGGAGGGGTCCTCTGCCGCAGTCTCTAGACTCCGGGCTTTTTTGATGTTGTCATTGACAAGTGGCAGCGAAAATCAGGAGGAGAAATGAATATTAAGATTCACCGAATTTATGATGGGGATCCTCCGCAGGGGTATCATGCCCTTGTGGATCGTTTGTGGCCACGTGGGATTTCAAAAGATGAAGCCGACCTCGACGGTCACTGGAAAGATTTGGCTCCAAGTACCGATCTTCGAACGTGGTTTGATCACGATCCGGAAAAATGGGGAGATTTTAGAAAACGATATCTAGGTGAACTGAGCGAGAATAAAAAAGTAGCGAAAGAGCACCTGGACGACGTGAGTCAAAAGAATCTCATCCTTTTATATGGTGCGAAAGACAAACAGCACAGTCACGCTCATGTTCTAAAAGAGTATCTGGAAAAATTAATTACATAGACTCGAGGTAATTACCTCCCCACTATATCTCGATCGCGCGCGTGTAGAAGTAATTGAAATATAACGACTCTAAGTGGCCGGTCCGGTTTGCGCGGTGCGCCGGGTCAGCCGCTAATGCGGTCTTTCAATCATCTTGATATCGGTTCAGGAATAATAACGACAGAAGAAGTAGAGCCCAAATGGATTTCGGGTGTTTGGCGACGTATCGGGGCGTTGTTTATGGATGCTCTAATACTTGGCATAGCGGGTTCTGGTCTTGGACTGTTCCTCGAAGGTGCTTTTGCTGAACTGGGCGCATGTTTTCAATAATCTACTTGTATGTATTTAACAGAATCACGCGCCAATCATTGCACGATCTGGCTGTCGGCACCCTGGTGGTGAATGTGGGGGGCGAAAAACAGGAAGGACGTAAAGCCTGGTACGGACACAAAGTCGTGGTGGTTGTGTTGTATCTGGCGGCAGCAGTAGTTCCCGCTTTCACAACCAAGCTTGTGCAAGATGATCTGAACGAAAATATGCCAGCAGTTCTGTCGGCCCTGTCGAATGAGCCGGGTGTTACCTACGCCACCCTGTCTTCAGGCTCGTTGACTGTCGATCCGTTCAATGAAGCGAAAGAATCCACGACCTTCATAAGCACCCAGGTATACCTTGATAGCAACAACATCGCGGATGTTGAACTCGCCCGTCGACTTGCCTCTGTAGTTATGGCCCATTATCCCGAGGCACTGCAAAAAGACGCGGTTCAAATTACGCTGGCGTACGGTTATGACATCGGCATTTCTTCCAGATGGTATCGCCATTCGCATCGCTTTGAGCCTCGCGGCGCGGAGTAAGCGTAATCTGGCAGCGCGCCGATTCCGCGTTGAAATCGCGGCGGCTACAGCGATGGTCAGGCTCAGATGAAGCCGATTACTCTCCAATTTTCATTAAAAGGGTCGCAAAAGTCGCTTTTTGCTGAAAACCCTGCGCTAAGTGTGTGACAAAATGTGTGATTATGCATGTGATTATTGACATTTATTCCGGTAAGTGCCGTAATAATGGCGTCACTCGTTATCTGGGTCGTATGTTTCCATGCTGGTGGCACTAGGGGGTCAAATCAAAGATTTATTTATTTTAGGGGGACACCATGCCTGAAAGGAAATCCATAAATACCGTTGGGGCGCGCTATCAACGCGCGCTGCCCGCGTTAATGCCACTGCCTCTCGCAGTGATGATGGCGGTCAACGCCAATAGTGTTTTAGCCCAGTCGGCAGCAGACGCTGCCTTGGAAGAAGTGGTCGTGACTGGCTCGCGCCTGGCTCGCGGCAACGATGTCTCACCGAGCCCGGTCACCACGGTTGATGCCGCCGAAATCGAAGCCCGCGGCACGATTCGCGTTGAAGACATGCTTAACGTGCTGCCGCAGGTGTCACCCTCCGAAACATCCAGTAAAGCGAATGAGGCCACAGGTACCGCGACAGTGGATTTGCGTGGCCTGGGCGCTGAGCGCACACTGGTGCTGGTCAACGGTCGCAGGCTGCCAATGGGCTCGCCGATTGCTCCTGCTGCCGACCTCAACCAGGTTCCATCGCAACTCGTTGAGCGTGTAGAAGTTCTGACAGGTGGTGCCTCTGCGGTTTATGGTGCAGACGCCGTTGCCGGTGTTGTCAACTTCATCCTCAAGGATGATTTTGAAGGCATTGAGGTTGATCTCCAGTACGGCGGCTACCAGACGGGCAACGAAAACGACAATGCCGAAGCTGTGCTCAGAGAGTTCAATCAGCCTGTGCCAGGCTCTACCTACGATGGTGAGTCTTACAATGTCAGTATTATGGCTGGTGTGAATGCAGATGAAGATCGCGGCAACATTACCGCTTACTTCACTTACCGCAAACAGGACGAAGTCCTGCAGGGCGAGCGAATAGGCAGTGCCTGTGCCTTTGGTACGCGCAACAACGGTACCCAGTATACCTGCGCCGGTTCAAGTACGACCAACCCGGCGCGCTTCCTCAACGGGGGCCCGGTCGCGAATCCTTTCGACTTCACTCTGGGAGCGGATGGCAGTGCGAGGCCCTTCCAGAACCCGGAAGATACCTACAACTTTGCGCCGCTGAACAACTACATCCAGCCTAACGAGCGCTGGAGCTTTGGTGCAATCGGTCACTACGATGTCAATGAGCACGTTGAAGCATATGGCGAGTTTGGCTATACCACCAACGAGATCGTCGACCAGATTGCTCCCGCTGGCATATTTGCCGGTCAAACCAGCTCGATCAACTGCGACAACCCGTTCCTTTCCGCAGAGCAGCGCGACATTATCTGTACTGCCAACGGCTTCTCTGGCAGCGATGACGCACCCTTGAACATCGCCCGCCGAAATGTCGAAGGCGGTGGCCGTATGAATACCGTTGAGCACAGCTCTTTCCGTCTGGTCGGCGGTCTGCGCGGTGATATCAATGATATCTGGTCATACGATGTATCGGCTCAGTATGCCGAGGTCGACTACTCTGACCGGGCAACCAACTTCTTCAATATCAGCCTCGTAGAGAACGCGCTTGAGGCTCGGATTGATCCCGCCACGGGCCAGCCCGCTTGCCAGGTTGCCATCGATGGTACGGATACAAGTTGTGTGCCTTATAACCCCTTCCAGCCCGGTGGCGTCACCCAGGAAGCTCTTGAATATGTTCAGGCCCCCGGCTTCCGCGAGGGTACGGTGAAGCAGAAGGTTTTTATGGCTTCTCTGACCGGTGATCTGGGCGCTTATGGTGTCACAAGCCCGATGGCTGAAGAAGGTCTGCTGACCGTATTTGGCCTGGAGTACCGCAAGGACGAGCTCAGCCAGACCAATGACTTCCTGACCCGCACTGGCGCACTCGGAAACCCGCGTGCAGACGTCTCAGGTTCGATCCCCGTCACGGAATTCTTTGCTGAATTCCAGATGCCGCTGGTTCAGGGCGCGAAAGGTATCGAAGATCTTTCTGTGACTGGTGCCTATCGTTTCTCTGACTATGAAGACACTACTGGCACCCAGAGCACCTATGCCTTCGGTGCGAGCTACTCGCCGAACATGGATATTCGATTCCGTGCCCAGTATCAGCGCGCTACGCGTTCACCGAACCCGCTTGAGCTGTTCGCTCCGAACAACCGCTTCGAGTTCAACCTGCCAGAGTTGGCCAACGGCACCTTTGACCCGTGTTCCGGCCCGAACCCTTTCCGTTCGGCCGAAGATTGCGCGCGGACCGGTGTGACCGGGGCTCAGTACGGGCAGGTGGCAGACTCGATCGGCGGCCAGTTCAACAATCTGCAGGGCGGCAACGAGGATCTGGATGTGGAAACATCCGACACCTATACCTTCGGTGTTGTATTCACACCTGACTTTGTTGAGAACCTGACAGTCTCTGTCGATTATTTCCAGATTGAAGTTGAAGACTTCATCGCTACCGTTCCAGAGCAGACAGCTCTGAACAACTGCCTGGATAATGGCGACCAGTTCTTCTGCGGGTTGATTCAACGTGATCCAGTCAATGGCCGTCTGTGGGGCAACGAAAACGCCTTCATTAAAGCGACCAACGTGAACACCGGCTCACTTGAAACATCTGGCTTCGACATTTCGGCAGCCTACGGCTTCGATATTGGTGATCTGGGAAGCGTGCGCGTGAACTACATTGCCACCGTTCTCGATACACTGGAGAAGGTGCCCCTTCCGGGTGAACAAGCCATCGATTGTGTCGACTACTTCTCGTCCAACCGTGCCCAGTGTGGTGTGTCCTCTCCCGAGTATCGTCACCAGATGCCGATCATCTGGACCACGCCATGGAATGACATCGATGCGCGTCTTACCTGGCGTCACTTTGGTGAGGTGGATTTGCTCGGTACTGACGGCGAAGCCACTTCGGAGCGCCTCGCTGCAAGGGATTACTTCGATCTTTCTGCGAGCGGCATGATTATGGAAGGCATGGAGATCCGTATAGGTGTGAACAACATCTTCGATCGTCAGCCTCCTCTGAGCAATCAGGTGGGTGGTGCAGGCGGCAGCTTCGGTACCGGCAACACCTTCCCGGGTGTTTACGATGCTCTGGGTCGCTTCATGTTCATCGGTACTACGCTGACGTTCTAAGCGGGATAACCGATCTGTCTTCAGGCCACCTCGTTTACGGGGTGGCCTGGAACGGTCCTTCTATAAAGTTAAAGCAGGTGGAGCGATGTCGTGACAAAAAGTCTGACTCCCCCTGTATTCGAAAAAGCGGCCCTTTCGCTGGAAGGGCCGCTTTTTCGATTACGGGGCATGGTGCAGCGTATGCGCCGAACAATTCTTGTCGGTCTGGCGGTGTCGGCCTTGAGTGTCCCAAGCCTTGCGGCACAGGTGCCGCCCCTGACTCTCGAGCGTGTCTTCGACTCGCCGAGTTTGTTCGGAACGGCGCCTTCAATGCCCCTCTGGTCACCCGACAGCGAACACCTTGCATTTATCTGGAGCGAACCAGGGCAATCCAGGCCGGGCTTGTGGGTTGTGCGACAGGATGGCTCGAAGCTTGAACAGCTGAGCAACCGTCAGCTCGATGAAATGGGGGCGGTTCGTGAGATCGCGTGGCTGCCCGATGCCAGATCTCTGATCAGTCTTGGCGGTGACGGCCTGTGGTTGACCACTCTTGCAGGCGATGTCCGTCGACTGGCCGGGCCGCAGGCTGGGGCCTCGAATCTTGCAGTTGCTTCCGGCGGTGCCCGTGTCAGTTGGCTCAGAGAGGGAGATCTTTGGGTATTGGAGTTGGCCACCGGGAAAGTTTCCGTTCTGACGAGCGTTGGAATCGAGCCGATCTCCGATCTGGAAATCGGGCGTTACCGACGACCTGATCGCGAAATTGGCCCGGGAATCTGGGGCGGTCCGAGCTATGCGTGGTCTCCGGATGGACAGTACATTGCCGTGCATCATGTTGATCGGCGGGGGGTGGGCCGTGTGTCCTTTCCGGATTATCTTGCAGCGGAGGATACCTCCCCCAATTTCGTAAGACGCGGCTATCCCGGTGACCCTAATGAATCTCGCTCAGTGGGGCTCCTTAGCGTCGAATCCTCTGAGATGGTGTTGCTTGATATGGCGGATACCACCGCCAATCAGGTGGTGGATTTTTCCTGGTCGTCAGACAACACCCTGCTGTTGGATGTCGCGTCTGATACCTCTGTGGATCGCTGGCTTTATACGGTAGATCCTAAAACCCGTGTGCTCAATGAAATCTGGCACCATCGCCGCGACAGTCGCGTCTATACGAAGTTTGGTGCCGGGTGGAGTGCCGATGGTAATGAAGTTCTGTTCATTAGTGATCAGGAGAATTATTACGGGATTTATGCCTTGGATATTCGGGCCTCCGACCCCTCACCCCGGCGTATCTCTGACCCGGACTTCGACGTCCTGGCGCCGCCACTTGTCGTTCCCGAGACGGGCGACGTGTTTTACCCGGCCACCGGCGGAGTGCCTTATGAGCGGCATGTTTACAGGGTTGCCGGGGATGGTACGGGTCCTGCCCGTATAACAGGGCGGCCGGGTCATCACGAGGGATACCCTGCACCGAACGGAGATTCACTTGCGCTTATCAGCAGCGATGATCTGAACCCGCCCGAGCTGTATATCGGCGACATTGATGGAGAGTCTCTGCGTCGCGTTACCGACTCGCCTTTGCCGGAATTCAAGCAGAGAGAATGGGGGCGTGCCCGATATGTGAGCTTCCCCAGCGGTATTGATGACTATACCTTGTACGCCCGTATCCTAGAGCCGCCTGTGCTGGATCCTGGGCGCCGCTATCCGGTCCTGTTTGGTCCAATGTACTCCAATACCGTTCGCAATCGCTGGGCCGGCGTGTACACCGAAGTGCAGCAGCTTCTGGTGCAGCTGGGTTACATCGTGGTTCAGGTGGATGTTCGAGGCAGCACCGGTTACGGCCGCGAATTTCGCGAAGAATTTCTCGCGGATTTTGCTGGCGACGACATCGAGGATATCGTCAGCGCTGTGCGTTATATGCGCACGCTTTCCTATGTTGATCCCGCGCGGCTGGGTATATGGGGCAGCAGTTACGGTGGCTCACTGACTGTGTACACACTTCTTTCGAAGCCGGGTCTCTTTTGCGCCGGCGTAGCGGGAGCTTCGGCCGTTGATCCACTGTATTTCGGCACGGATGATGTGGCTATCGTGCGACACCCCAGTACCGAACCTGAAATATTCTCGCATCGGGCGGAGAAGCTGGCGGCAAACCTGGAAGATCATCTGCTGCTGATTCACGGAATGCAGGATCAGGTCGTCCCTTTCAGAACGGTGGCTTCTCTGGCCGAAGCGTTCATCCGTGAGGGCCGTAATTTTGATTTTGCCTTCGCCCCCGGTGCGACACACGCATGGCGTGATGAGTCACCCTATGCCCGCTTCTTGTTCGGAAAACTGATTGAGCACTTTGATCGCCACCTGAAATCAGGAGACTGTTAATGAACTACCCAACCTTGCAAAGCCTCGCGGCCGGCTGTCTAGTGGCCGGCCTTGCCGCTTCAAACGTGCACAGTGAATCCAGCGGCGTGACAAGCGACGCCATTGGCGACGCCGAGCCACTGTCACCCGTTGTCCTGAGGGCCCTTGAGGCAGCGGCGCGCGGCGAGGCATTCGAGGGCGATCTGCACCCGGGAACAGCGAAAACAGGCAAGGCATTGTCAGCCGTGCAGCAGGCGTTTGACGTGAGGCACTACGCTTTATCGGTTCGCATCAAGCCCAAACTGCGATCCATTGAGGGCAAGCTGGACGTGACTTTCCGAGCCATCGAATCTTTGTCTTCGATTGAACTGGATCTCGATCCTGATTTGGTCGTGCACGGAGCGAGTGTGGCCGGAGTTGCCGGTACGATCGAGCGCCACGGCGACAGTTTCACAGTCTCTCTCCCGGCACCCGTGAATGCGGGAGATACGGCGGCGGTTACGGTGAGCTACGGCGGTCAGCCGCATGTTGCGCTCGCACCGCCATGGCACGGCGGGTTTGTCTGGTCCGAGGTCGATGGCACACCGTGGTTCGCAACCGCGGTACAGACCGAGGGTTGTGACTTATGGTGGCCGTGCAAGGACAGCTACGCCGACAAACCGGAAGAGGGCGTAGAGGTAGCCGTCACGGCGCCGCACGGTGTGAAAGTTGCCTCGGTGGGTATGCTGGCTGGTGTCGAGAAGGGCGAAGATGGGTTTGACACCTGGCGCTGGATATCGCGGCACCCCTACACCGGTTATGCCATTGCCATTAATGGTGGCCCCTATGAGCTTGTGGAGGAGTCCTACACCGGTATCAACGGGACGCTCTATCCGGTGCAGTTCTGGGCGCTGGAAAAGAACGTGGACAAGGCGCGTGAATTAGTTCGCTCTGATGTCTTCGCGGACCTTGAGTTCTTTGAGAGGATGGTCGGTCCCTATCCTTGGGGGGACGAAAAAGTCGGCTTTGTGGAAACCCCACATCTGGGCATGGAGCACCAGACTATCAACGGCTATGGTGAGCAGTACAAGCGGGGTAAGCACGGTTTTGACCAACTGTTGCACCACGAACTGGCGCATGAATGGTTTGGCAATGCAATGACCCATTTGCGGCCACAGGATGCCTGGCTGCATGAGGGTTACGCGGCCTATATGCAGGCTGTGTATGCCGAAGAACTCACTGGCAGCATGGGTTATTTTGATCGGATGTACGGTGCCTATGAGAGCAATGAGCACTGCCTGCCCGTGGTGAATCCCCATGTGGCGGATGTCGGTGAGGCTTTCGATAATCGCGACATCTACACGAAGGGCGCGTGGATGCTGCATACCTTGCGCAACTATATCGGTGAGGAGGCTTTCTGGTCCGGCACGCGCAGGTTGGTGTATGACACAGATGAGCCCTGGTCGTTGTCTTATCCTATTGCGCCGCGCTATAGAACCACCGAAGACTTCATCAAAATTATGAGTGAGGAGGCGGACGAGGACGTCGCCTGGTTGGTCGAGACGTATCTGTACGAGGTTGGCATGCCCAGGTTGCAGGCGCAGCGCAGTGCTGAGCGTCTCGATCTTGTCTGGGAGGTCCCCGGCGACCGATCGTTTCCCATGCCGGTCACGGTCAGTGTAAATGGTGAGGACGTGCGCGTGGCGGCGAGCGAAGTATCAACAGGAATTCCCGTCCCTGCCGGTGCGCGAGTGATCCTCGACCCCCATAGCGACATACTCCGGGCATTGCCGATCATTGGTGATTGTTCAGAGCAAACCGACGCCCAGATCGAGTACAACCTTGACCGTTTCACGCGTATGGCGCGGGAGTACGGGTGGCAGCGCTAATGGGGGCGCCAAATATCACCTGCCGCGCAGCTGACAAATTTGCAAGGCTGGACCCTGCGGGCAGCGCTTGACGCAAGACCAGTGCGATCATGTACGAATAATCAGCGGACCAGCGATAACCAACCAGAGGAAACACAACGCATGAAACCCACAGGCCTTATAGCGGGATTGGCCCTGCTTACCACCGTCAGCTTCTCCTTCGATGTGCTTGCAAAAGGTGAAGCGCAACAACGCTGGGAATTCATGAACCAGATACGCCAGGAGAAGTTTGACCTCGTTCTGCCCGAGGTGATGCGTGAGAACGGCGTTGATATGTGGATTACGGTGAGTCGAGAGGGTTTTGATGACCCGCTGACCGAGGATTTAGGCAAGGGCTATGTCGGTTCCTACGGCTACTATATTTTTACTGACCGCGGAGACGGTCGTATCGAAAGGGCAGTACTGGGTGTTGGCACTGCTTTGGTAGAGGACAACGGAGCCTACGATATTTTCGGTAGCCCGGACGACCTGGAAGCCTTTGTGCGGGAGCGTGATCCCAAGACTATCGCACTGAATTATGCGACCGACATCGGCGCAGCAGATGGGCTGAGCCACACCAGTTATCAAAAACTCAGTAAAGATTTGGGCTCCCGCTTCGCGAAGCGCTTTGTGTCAGCGCAGAAACTGGTGTCAGACTTTCGTTCGCGCCGCGTCGCTACAGAAATCGCTGGTTTTGCCCGCGCCGGGGAATTGTCGCGGAATATTGCCGAGCGCGCGTTCTCGAACGAAGTCATCACGCCGGGGTTGACCACGCTGGCCGACGTAGCCTGGTGGATGCGTGAGCAACAGTTCAAAGGCAACCTGGGGACATCCTTCGGGATGCCTTCGGTTTACGTAACCGGGCCCGAGGGTATTGTCGCTTCATCTGACGACCACGTCATACAGCGCGGCGACTTTCTCGCCATCGACTGGGGTGTAGGCTATCTCAACTTCTACACTGACATTAAGCGCCACGCGTATGTTCTGAAAGAGGGCGAGACACACCTGCCTGACAGCATTCAGAAAGCTTTTGATAATGGCCGCAAGGTCCGTGACCTGTTAAAAGCCAACATCAAGGCAGGGCGCACTGCGGGTGAGCTCTATGAGAGCCTGCAGACCGTCATCAATGACGCCGGATTCAAGTTCATGGATTCCTTCAACAGCCCTACCGCCGATCCCGCAGTAGTTGATGTGATTATCGGATGTCACTCCGTCGGCAATCTCGGCCACGGTATCGGCCCGTCGATTGCCTGGTTTAATCCGGAGCGGATGACCTACACTGTGAAGGAGACCAATCTGTTGTCCATTGAGCTGTTTGCGTATACCGCAATCCCGGAGTGGGGCGGCAAGAAGTTGAGAATTCCTTTGGAAGATGATGCGGTAATTACCGCGCGCGGTGTTGAATGGCTTTACCCGGTCAATCAGCGAGTACGGTTGATTCGCTAGCGCCCTGGCTGGAAATATCCGGCTGAGCCATGAGCCCGCCGCCGCGATGGCGCCGGGCTCATGGGCGACTAGTTTCAGAATGGTTTGTCGGCTGCGTTTTCCATAATCATGCGAATGTCGGAATCATCGCCGGTAAGCTGCCAGTGCACCAGCGACATCGGCACACTGCCCGCCTCGTTAAACTCCCGGAAGAAGTCTTTAATGGTAAAGGCCTGGTTTTCCATCTGCCGAGAGCGGTGCGCCAGGACCCTCTCGAGTAAATATTTGCCGGTGACGTAGCTTGTGCCATAGCCTGGCTGGCGCAGGTAGAGATGTTGTTCGAACTGGAGCAATTCCGGCTCATTGTTCATCCAGCCTCTGGGCGTCCATTTCACGTGAACCTGGCTTGCTTCGGACATGTCCATCTCATTGGAGTGTGCATACAGTGACCCGAGTCCGCGCGCTGCGCGCTGCGCGAGCATGATCCAGACCAGTTCCCGTGATCTCGGACTGTCTTCGTAGAGCCCCGCGTGCATGAACATTTCCTCAACCCCGGTCGCGGTGCCCTCGTTGCGGCTGTCGAAGATATTGTAGAGCATCGGACCACGTCGGATCGGACTGGGGTGCGGCTCAGCCGCCATCTGTGCCAGGTCGAACCAATGGTAGAAATGGGAATAGAGCGGTGTGGGATCGATGTGCGCACCGATTGAGAAGAAGTTGCGCTTCTCCTCTGGCACATACTCAATGAGGTGCTCGCGCAGGGCGGGCTCAAGATATTCTTTGTCCTGTAGGATGTCCTCGTCAATCAGCCATGCAATAAAGTCCCGGGCCTTTTGGTCTGCAAGTTGATCGAGTGCCTCCCGGGTGTTCGCAGCTGTCGCAGGTGGCAGATCGCGGTTGGCGTGTTCCTCCAGCTTTAATGAAGACCAGGAGCGATCGACTTCCCGTTCGAGCAAGCGCACTTCGTCCATCCAGCTCATGGGCACATAGTGAACCTGCTGCAGGAGCCAGGTGTAGTTATCGCGGCCTACGCCAGAAGGGCCGGTCTTGGAAGGCAGCTCCGCGTTCAACCAGGCTACGAGTTCGTCAGTTGCGGCACTGGCTTCGTTCAGCGCGGCGGTCATCTTCTGGCTCGGTGAACCGATTTTCGTCCGAATCTGCTTGAGAAGCTCACCCTGGTCTTCGATGTTGCGAATACCGGCGCGCCACAGATCCCTGGCATTGCCGGTCAGGTTTTGTTGTGCCTGTCGCATTAGCGGCGGAATGATGGCGAGGTCGGAGAGCATGCGCGCCTCCTCGGCATCCGAGAGCGGAAATTCGTAGGTCCAGAGTTCCAGTACGGCGTGGTGGGTTGGCCCCTCATGCGCGGGCACATCACTCCGGTAGGGCCAGATGGACTGGTAGAAAGCCGGGTCACGAACCCAGGGCTTCAGTACCTTGTGGTTAAACTCGAATCCATTCATTTCAGCCCGCACGACATGCCAGTCGACCTGTTGCTCGACGGGCCAGTCTGCCGGGTCTATTGTGTCAAGACGATCTTGAAGCCGTTCGAACCGGGTATAGTCGGCGCGGAATCGCTTGGCAGTATAGTCCGGCGCGCCATCTAGCAGGGGGGGCTGTTCAAACTCGCGCCACTCTTCGAAGAGTTCTGTTAGGTCTGAATAACTGTCGGTTGCTGTATTCAATTCTTGGGCATTGGCTGCGGCTGCGATGCCTGCGAATGTGAGCCATAAGAAAATTCGTACCGGAAAACGGCCGTTTTGGTGGATCGCAATCATAATTCTGTCCTGTTTTTGCGGCTTGAAAAGCGTTTCATTGTCGCGCAGATTCAGGTGAAAAGTACATCGTATTGAAGCAGTGCCAGCTGTAACTTGCGGTTGCGTCTAGGACATTGATGGCAATGACAGGCGATTTCGCGAAGGGGGCGTGTGGTGCATAAGATATTCTCAGGTGCAGGCCGGACGATTGCTTGTCGTTCACGTATGATGTCTGCGGCTCGAAGGTGCTTCCGCTCAGCAGAGTGTCCCAAACATTTGCCTGAAACCCGCAATAGAAGAGCCCTTTTTGTGGGGGCATTCTCTGGTCACTGGTCACTGGTCACTGGTCACTGGTCACTGGTCACTGGTCACTGGTCAGTGGGCAAAGGTAGCGGTGTATCCCGTGACGCAGTTTATAACGGCTGCAGCCGCGGTGAGGTTATAATCGATGCAACTAATCGCGAGTAAACCCTGAGTCATGCCAGTCGATCTGAAATCCCTGTATCCCAAGCTGATTAACCTGATGCTGGATACGGTCTTCGTGGTCGATGGGGGTGGCCAGATTGTCTATGTGAATGATGCGTGTGAGGCATTGCTGGGCTACCGCGCCGCCGAGCTCACTGGCACACCGATCACGGACTACATGCATCCCGAGGACCTGCCGGCCACACGAAAATCCATTGTTCGGGTTATGAGCGGTCAGCCCCACAGCGATTTTCGCAACCGGTATATCCGCAAAGATGGGTCTGTCGTCCACATCCTGTGGTCCGCCCGCTGGTCCGAGGAGGAGGGCGTGCGGATCGGTGTGGCGCGAGATGTGACCGCCACCAGGCGGGACGAGGAGAGGCTACATTTTCTCGCCCACCACGATCCACTGACAGGGCTGGCGAACCGGTCGCTGTTCCGCGATCGATTGGACTCGGCGGTGCGTGCAGCGCATCGCCACCAGAGTAGCCTGGCTTTGCTGTTTCTGGATATCAACGACTTCAAGTCTGTTAACGATACCCACGGACACGCGGCGGGTGATCGTGTGCTCTGTGCGATCGCCGCGCGGTTGGAGCGCTGTGTCCGTGAGACGGATACAGTGGCCCGGATGGGCGGTGACGAATTTACTGTGCTGTTGACGGATATCGAGTCCATCGAGTCAGTTTCCAGCAAGGTGGAGCAGATTGCCGCGGTCATGGGCGAGCCGTTCCGTGCTGAAATGGCCGGGGTCAACGTGCCGTCCTGCAGTATCGGCGTGGCCTGCTATCCGGCCGACGGGAAGAATGCGGACACTCTGCTGAGCCATGCGGATAACGCTATGTACCGGCACAAACAGGGCATTCACACTCAAGCTGCTGAGCACGGGTAATTTTAACGTCCCCGGCGCGCTGTGGTTGATGCGTGGGTAGTCTGAAAGACAGGGTGACTCTGGTGTCGGTCCCGGTGGTCAAGGGAGAAAAAGAGCCTTTTTCTGTGGGGATTTCATTTGGCGGTTGTCGGCGAAGGCTTTCTTCCCCACCATGGTGCCATCTTCGCTCTGCCCCATGGGCTGGACGAAGAAAACCCACATTCCATATGTAACCGGGAGAATTGAACTATGCAGGATTTGCCTCACCACTACCGTGTCAGTGCCAAAGCGACAGATACCGGGGATGTTGTCCTTGGCAGTGCCGGGCTGGATGATCTCGTCACCGCACCGCCGGCGGAGTTTGGCGGCCCGGGCAATCGCTGGTCCCCCGAAACTCTGCTGATCGGTGCCGTCGCAGACTGTTTTGTGCTGACGTTCCGGGCCGTGGCGCAGGCCTCACGTCTGGAGTGGGCGTCGCTGGATTGCGATGTGGAGGGTGCACTTGATCGTGTCGAGCGCTCCACGCAATTCACCGGGCTGACATTGAAGGTGCGCCTGCAGGTGCCCGGTAGCGTTTCGGTAGAAAAGGCTGAGCGTGCTCTGCACAAAGCTGAGGCGAACTGCCTGATTACCAATTCGTTGAACTGTGAAGTGACGCTGGAGACAGACGTACGTCACGATAGCTGACCAGGCAGCTTTCGTACCTGAGTTCGCCAATGGCGGGAGCTGCTGCCGCGAGCGCGGAGGTAGTGCTAAGGTGACTCAATCTTGCCATTCACACACGGATGCCCTGTATGGAAAAAATCTCACACGCTGTCATCAATCCGCTGAAGTCACTCAACCTCCTGTCCCGCGCAGAGATCGAAGGCCTCACTTCCAGTCGCGGGGATCTATATGCGCTGTTTCGCAATTGCGCCCTGGCCATACTCAACACCGACAGTGACAAGGATGATGCGGCAGAGATTTACGCCGATTATTCTGATTTTGATATTCGTCTCGTGCAGCAGCCGCGCGGGGTCAGGCTTGAATTGTCCAACGCACCGGCCCAGGCTTTTGTTGACGGTCGCATGATCCGGGGTATCCAGGAGCACTTGTTTTCCGCGCTGCGCGACATTGTTTACACTGATTACAAGATCACCGGCGGACAGCATCCGCCCCTGAGTTCAGATCAGACCACCAACACCGTATTCCGTATTCTGCGCAATGCCGGCATTGTCATGCCGGATGTCCCCCCGCAGTTGGTGGTGTGCTGGGGCGGCCACGCGATTCCCAGGGAGGAGTACGACTACGCCAAGCAGATAGGCTACGAGCTGGGCTTGCGCGGGCTGGATGTCGTTACGGGCTGTGGCATCGGCGCCATGAAGGGGCCGATGAAGGGCGCGGCGGTGGGCCACGCCAAGCAGCAGATCAAAAACGGCCGTTACATTGGCATCAGCGAGCCGGGCATTATTGCCTCGGAATCTCCCAATGCGATCGTCAACGAGCTGGTGATCATGCCGGATATCGAAAAGCGGCTGGAAGCCTTCGTGCGTCTGGCGCACACGATCATCGTATTTCCCGGTGGCGTGGGTACGGTCGAGGAGGTTTTATACCTGCTGAGCATTCTGATGTACCCGGACAACGAAAACGCGGTGCCGCTGGTGTTCGCCGGGCCCGACTGCTGCCGGGATTATTTCGCCCACCTGGAAGAGTTTCTGGTGGCATGCCTGGGCCCTGAAGTGCGCAATTACTATCGGGTGATTGTCGGTCGGCCCGATGAAGTCGGTCGCGCGGTCAGGCAAGCGGTGGAGGGGGTGCACGGCATCCGTCGCGATGCACGCCAGGCTTACTACTACAACTGGGGGCTGCATATAGAGCCATCCCTGCAAGAAACTTTTGTGCCCACCCACGACAATATGGCGAATCTGAATCTCTCGCCGGATCTGCCCGGACACGAGTTGGCCAGCCAGTTGCGCCGGGCTTTCTCGGGTCTGGTGGCGGGTAACGTCAAGGCCTTTGGTATCGAGCAGGTGCAGCGCTACGGCCCCTATCAACTGCGCGGGGAAAAACGGCTCATGGAGGCCATGGATACCTTGCTGACCATGATGGTGAGGGAAAAACGCATGAAGCTGGGCGAGTGCGAAAACGACTATACGCCCTGCTATCAACTGGTGTGATTTTGCTCGTCGATGTTGAGGCGGCGCATGGTCCTTGCCAGGTTGCTGCGATCCAGATGCAGGGCGCGGGCGGTCGCCGCCAGGTTGCCTGCGTGCAGGCGCAGTTGTTCGAGAATCAGCTGGCGCTGGTATGCGTCGACGCGTTCGCGGAAGCTGCCGGTATCATGTGAAGTGGTCGCCGGCGTTGCGGACCGGGGCGGGGACGTGTTCCGGGGGAATGCCTCCCGGGGCAGGTCGAGGTGATCTGGAGCGATGCTGACGATGCTGGTCGTAGCGCCCTGCTCGCGGCTGGCTTTGAGCGCTGCGCGGCTGAGCGTGTGCTCGAGTTCGCGCACGTTACCGGGCCAATCGTAGCTCGCTAGCAGGCGTGTGGCATCGCGGGTCAGGCGCAATCGGTGAATGCCGAATTTGTGTTGGAACCGCTCGAGAAAAAACCCCGCCAACAATTCTGCATCACGGTCTCGCTCCCGCAGCGGTGGCACTGGCAGTGGGTAGACCCTCAAGCGATGATACAGGTCAGAGCGAAACCGGCCCGCTGCCACTTCCTGTTGCAGGTTGCGGTTGGTGGCGGCGATAATCCGCACGTCGACCGAGATGGCCTCGTCACTGCCCACTCGTTGTATTTCGCCGTTTTGCAGGGCCCG
>Ga0115567_10001814_pt1 | contig 21190 bp, 6 predicted proteins | sample COGITO_mtgs_1204_2_FD_88679 | JGI IMG/M metagenome (GOLD analysis project Ga0115567, IMG submission 88679) | Pelagic marine microbial communities from North Sea - COGITO_mtgs_120412 | ecosystem: Environmental > Aquatic > Marine > Epipelagic | place: Germany:Helgoland, sampling site Kabeltonne... | reverse complement strand
GGCGCGGGTCGCGGGGCGCGGGGCGCGCCGGACCTGACGCTGCACCTCGGGAACCTGGCGGGGACGCTCGGGGGCAGTGCCACCGCGGGGCTCACGGGCGAGGAGCGCGGGGTGGCGGTGACGGCCGCGAGCCTTACGCTCCACGCGGGGGGTGCGAGCGGCGTGGCCTACCAGCTGGAGGCCGAGGGCGCAGGGGCGGCCGTCGCGAGCGAGGCGGAGGCAGCGGGGATCCTGTCCCGCGTCCGCCAGTTCTTCGCCTCCTTCCGCGCCGCGGGCGAGGACCTGCTGGGCGCACAGGGCGGCGGCGCCGCGGAGGGGCCGCTGGACACCGGGCAGGAGCCCGCCGGGCCGCGCGTGCGCGTCAGCCTGGTGGACGCCGGGACGATGCGCGAGCGCCTGCGCACGCAGCGCGCGACGCTCGGCGCGCACGCCACGCTGCTCGACGCGGACGCGCGGTCGCTGCTGCTGCGGAGCGACGAGCGGCTCTACCAGCAGCAGGGCCGCACACTTCACTACCGCGCCGGCTACAGTGCCATGGGGCAAGCGCCCGCGGAAGTGCCCGCAGGGGCGGCGCGCGAGCGGCACTCGGTGCACAAGACCGCGGCGCACGTGCTCGTGCTGCGGGGGCTTCAGGCGCACGAGGTCGGGGCGGAGATGGCCAAGCAACTGGCGATGGCGTACCTGTACCTGCACGACCTCGAGAGCGCCCCGGCGCTCGTCCAGGCGGGGTTCACGGAGCTGCTCTGCTACCTCTGGCTCCGCGGCGAGCTGCGGCGCTGCGAGGAGGAGGCGGCAGCCGCCAGCGCCCAGCTCGACAAGGTGCGGGCGACGGCCGCAGAGGTAAACGCGGAGCTGGGGGTGATCGAGCAGAGCGTGCGAGACGCGCTGCGGGAGCGGGAGGAGGCGAACGCGGCGGAGGTGCACGCCAAGAAGAAGCTGCGGGAGGCGACGGACGCAGAGCGCTACGGCTGGCCGGGCGCGAGGCGGAAAATGGAGGCGGCGCTGCAGGCTGAGCGCGACGCGGTGCGGGAGTTGGCGGAGGCAGAGGAGGCAGAGAACGCGGTGCTAGGCGATCTGCTGCCGCAGGCAGAGGCGCGGCGCACGAAGCTGGCCGAGCACGAACGCGCCGAGACAGCGCGGCACGCCTTTGCGCAGCGCCACGCGGCGCTGTTCCGCATGTACGTGCTGGCGCAGGAGAACAATCCCCACTCGCTGTACGGCGCTGGGCTGCGCGAGGCACTGGTTGGGCTGGCGGCGGTGGACGGCGAGTTGCCCACGCTGCTGGCGTTCTTGCGGCGCAACCGGCGCTTTCCGACACCGCGCGCCAAGACGCCAGCGGAGCTTCTCGAGGCGGCCGAGGCGCAGCGGCGCGCGGAGGCGGCGGCGGACGCAGAGGCGTCGGCCGCCCGAAACCGGCTGCTGCGGGACCAGATGGCGGCCATCACGAGGCGGCTGCGGTCGGCGCCGCTCGGCGCGCCCGGCGCTCTGCCCGCGCTGCTGTATGAGACGAACCCGCGGCGGCGTGGGGCTGCGGGCGGGGGCGGAGCGGACGAGAGCTACGAGGAGCGGGTGCTCGGGGAGCTGCAGGACGCGCTGGTTCGCGCGAACGTGCAGAGCGGGGCACGCGGGCTGAGCAGCGAGCAGCTGCGCGAATTTTGCGCGCTGGAGGTACGGAGCGAGCACGACCAGGGCTTCTGCCTCGCGGCGGGGCAAGAGGCGCTACAGACGGCCAAGGACCGGCGGACAGCAGGAGACCTTGTCGGCTGCAAGCGTGAGCTTCTGCGCTCGCGCGCGGCCTTGCAGCACGCAGGCGAAGAGGGTGAGAAGTTGACCTTTGGTCTTGACCGCTTAGAAAAGGTTGTCAACCAGGAGATCGCCAAGTTGGATACTGCGCGCAGCTTTCACTCGCAAGCGGCGGCAGCAGCGGACAAGGGCGACCTCGACGGGTTCCACAACCTCCTCGACCAGGCTTTGCAGTTATACGAGGAATGCGGGGAAGCCGCCGAGCGCGAGGACATGCTGCCCGCCCTCTTTGAACTCAAGGAGAAGGTGGCAGAGCACGAGATGCAGCTGCGCACCATGAACACGGCCATCAAAGAGGTGGTGGCGGCACTCGAGGCGGACCGCCTCGAGGATGCTGCTCGTAACATTGCGCGCGCCGTCAATGTCGCTCCCGAGGCGGGCCCCGCAGGAGCGGCGCGCAGCGAGGAGGTGGCGCAGCTGCTGGGCAAGGTGCTGATGAAGCTGAAGGGGCGCGTGCGGATGGGCGAGGCTGAGGCGCGAGAGGAGTTGGCGGGGCAGCGCCTCAGCAAGGTGGCCAAGGAGATGGATGACATCTGGGAGGCGTGCCGCCTCGCGGCTGTCGCCAAGGGTATCCTCGCGCCTGATGCCGACAGAGCTCCTGGCCCGAGCAAGGCCAAGCTGTCGGAAGCGCAGGAATTTGAATCTATCGTCACGTCGCTCTCGCTGGAGCTGGAGGGCTCGCAAAAGCAGCGCGAGGCAATGTCGCAGCTCGATATGGCGACAGAGCTCAAGACGCTTCCGGAGCTTGAACAGGAGCTAGCCGCACACCTGGAGAAGGCCAGTGCCGCGCTCGAGCTACTGTGGAAGGCGCAAGATTGCCTTAAGCGCTCGGGTACGAGCGAATCGTTGGAGAAGATTGAGGCATTTCTTGCAATATCTCTTGAGCTCGCCATTCGCTGCAAAGACGCACCCAAGGCCAAAGAACTCCTGGCGGCGTCTACTTCCCTCGCATCGGGCAGGGCCGTCGACGGCGGCATGCCTTTCCTGTGCTCGGCTGCGGCCGCCGACAACCCCGGGGCGATCGAGCTTCTGGTCGCAGCCGGGGTCGACGTGAATATTCGCGATACGAAAAAGGCGAGCGCGATGCACTACGCGGTCCGGCACTGTTCCGCAGCTGCCCTCAAAGAGCTGGCTCGCACGCCGCGCATCAACGCCAATATCAAGGACGGAGATGACCTCACCCCGCTGCACCTCGCGGTTTCAGCGGGCAAGGTAAAAGAGGAAAACAAGCTGCGCCGCGCGTGGGGCCTGAACCAGCGCCGGCGCGACCCCAACTTTTTGGCGCTGACAGCAGACGCAGTGCAGAGCAATCGCCATAAGCGGAACGAAGAGATGGTCGCAGTGCTGCTCCAGGACTTCGCCAAAATCAACCCCAACGTCACGACCGGACCACATGCGCGCACATGCCTCCACCTTGCATGCGATGTAGGCTTCATCCGGGCAGCGGAGCTGCTTCTCAGGCATCCGCAGATTGATGCAAATCTTGTCGACAAGCGTGATCGCTCGGCGCTCGTCTCGGCCATCTGGAATCGGCGTGACATTACAGTCCTCGTCCAGTCGGTCAAGGTTGATCTCAATAGGACGATGCCTGACAAAGGGTGGACACCGCTGCATGTGGCCATCGTCAAGGGAAACGATGCGGCCCTGGCAGTACTGCTCGCTGCGGGCGACGACCGTGTGAACCTTAATCTGGAAGACCACATGGGTTGGACGCCGATGTCACACGCGCTACATGATGGAAATCTTCTGGCTCGCAAGAGGCTGCTTCACGCTTACAAGAGTAACCCAACCGGTCTACAGACGTGCGTTCTGTACAGCTCGGCCATGTCGATGGTTGCGACCGTCGATCCCTCGCGAATGGGACTGTTCGAGCTGTGTTCGCCATCGGCGCTGCGAAAGCTTCCGCGGCACCTGACGGCGACCCGGCAGTGGGAGGCGTTGCGCGACACGCTCTGCAACCTCGCGTTTCTCTCAGAGGTGACCTCCAACTTCGGCGTGCGGAAGGCACTCGACCAGCTTGACCGGGCGGTGGTGGCCGTCGAACAGTGGCCAGGCGTGCACACCTCGTTGGTACGCGATCTCAGAGAGAACCGGGCGGCGCTCGGGGAAGCAGAGGTCGAGCTGCGGTCAGGACAGGCCGAGCTAGTCGACGTGGCTCTTGCCAAGAATCTGTTTGGGGTGAAGCCGGTCCGGGAGAGGGTGGCATCAATGGCGGATCGCATGCTGCAGCTGATACGCGCGTCACCGCACTCAAGCGAGCTTCCCGTTGGCGCGGCTCTGCTGCAATTCCTTTCCATGAGGCCGGCGATCCAGCGAATGGACCATCTCGGCTACGGCCGCACAGCGCCAGAGTTCGGGTTGGCCCTGCGAAAGAGCGAGGAGTTTGTGCATCCGGAGCTGCTCAGTCTCTACTTTTTCGAGGAGGCGGCGCGAAACGTCGCGGAGCAGGCGCCGCTCTCCGCCCTTCCCTGGGCATGCTCGGCTGATCGTGGAGCAGCACAGCAAGCAGCGCAGCGAGCAGCACAGCATACTGCAGTTGGACGGCTGGCTGCGCTGCTCTCACTCAGCCGGGGACAGCACGAGACACGCGACCTGTTGCGCATCGAACTCGAGCGGGCGGTGCCCGACGAGGACATTCCTGCGCTGCGGTCTGCTCTCTGCTCACTTCTGTATGAAATTTGCAGCAAACCAGCGTCAGTGTTCATCACCGTCCCCCGCGTGTACCGCGCCAGCGAGAGCAGCTCTGTGGCGATTGTTGCAATCTGCACACCGCTCTTTTCGATTCCGAACGAGGACGATGCCATTGAGGTCCGGAAGCTGGTGGAAAAGGCGTGCTCGCTTTTCCAGAAGGGGGACAATCGGCTCCAACCGCTCATCCAGGGTTGGGGGGTTTCGGCCATTGTGTCGACGACTCCGTCGGTCTTCCTCGCCTTCGAGATCTGCGCGCCCGCGGCCGTCACGGCCCGCCTCGGCGCCGCGGAGGAGTTCGGCGCCCAGGTCGCCCTCGACGTGCTCGCCTGCTGCAACGTCCGCCCGCCCAGCCTCCGAGTGGCGCGCATCTCTCCCACGTGCAGCCGCGTCCTCCTCGAATTCCTGCCTGAGACGTCGCCAAATCTCGCGGCAAAGGCGCGCGAGTACCATACGGACAAGATGGCTGCGCAGGTCGCCCGGGTGCTCGAGCAAGTGGGTTCCCGTACATCACTGCTGGCCAAGGGAGTCGTAACGACCAGTGTAGTGTCTGCAAGCAGTCACGTTTCAGTTGTCCCGCCACCTTGGCGCGGCGAATGGCGTGAATGCTCGGTGCACGTCACATCGGCGACAACGGATATGTGCAACGAGGTCGCGCACCTGCAGCACCTGCTCCTCCCAGCGCTCGGATACCTCGCCTCCAACCGACACGTCGCCTTGACCCCAGTCCTGGAGGCGCTCAACCCGGGAACCACTCCTCGTTTCCGCCAGCTTCTAGGCGTTAGTGCGCGCAATCGCGCCGTTACAGGGGGGAGCGGTGCGGCGGAGCTTTCGGTGTCGCTAACTCTGGTCGGTCATCGCCTGGAAGACCCGCCCTTCCGATCAGCATTCCCCGGCCGCCCGCGCCTCCCGATCATGCCCACCTTCGCCCCTACCTCGTCGTCCGCCTTCGGCCCAGCGGGCTCCTCCTCCAGCCCTGCAGTCACGCGTGCGCCGTCGGTCGCTCGTGCGCCGTCCGTCTCTCTGGCGCGTGCCCCGTCCACGGTGCCCTCGCCCGCACGGCTCACGTCCTCGGCTCTTGCTGGCGTTGAGGCCCCGCAGGCTGCGGCTCCGCCGGCGCTCGCGCGGCGCGGGAGTGTAAGCGGCAGCTTCCGCATCGTGCACCAGGCCTCTACCGCCGACGAAGCGGTCGCAGGCCTCGAGCAGCGCCCGGGCCTCGGCGAGCTGCGCGCCCGCACGCTCCAGTGCCCGCACGCCTACGAGGCGCTGGTGATGGTTCGCGACCGGCGCTCGGACGAAGAGCTCGAGGCGGTGCTGCCACAGCCGGCGCGGCGTGTGATGCTTGACGCGCAGCCGAGCGCGTCGAGTGAGGCGCTGTTGTGGGAGGAAGAGGCAGCAGCAGACACCGCGGCGTTCAAGCGCGACATGCAGGCGAATGCAGCAGCACGCTGCACACCATACTCTGTGCGGGTCGGGGCCACCGCTTACTGTCACGACACATCTGCACTGCTAGCTCGGCTGCAGGAGACGGCCGAGGCGGTGGAGCGTGTGCGGGCGCATCTAGGGCTCCTGCTTGGGCGGCAGGCGCGCGCGGACGAGCCAGACCTTCGCTGCAAGGCTGCTGCGCGGCGACTGGAGGCGCTAGCCAGGGAGTTCGAGCAGACACACGCTGTGCTGCGGCAGGAGCTAGCGCGCCTTGGCGCGGAGCCACCGCGTGCCCTCATCGAACTGGAGGAGTCAAGCGTTGTTGCAGACTTCATTCTTGCGCCCCAAGGCTTAGCAGGGTCAACTGGTCCCGCAGGGCTCTGGACGCTTGGGCGGCAGTTGTCTGCGCCGCCGCCAGCCGTTGCAGAGCACTCTGAGGCACCTGACGCTTCAGGGACGTCAGGCGCGGAGGCGAGTGATGCGGTTGCGCCTGCTGCAGAGGCGGAGACGGCCTCGGAGTCAGACGCGACCCTTGAGGCGGCGCTGGGTGAGGGTCGGTTCAACGGACTGGTGGGGAGCGGGGTGCAGGTGCAGGTGGCGCAGGGGATGGTGCTCGCGGGGCTCGCGGTGGTGCGGCTGATGGATCTGGCGGTACCCGCGGCGGTGATGGAGGCGCCCTTCCACGACCACCTCGCGGAGCGCGAGGACCAGCAGGCGCTCATGCGGCACGCAGCGGGAGCCTTCTGCGCACCGGAAGGCGAGCCGCGCAGCTCGGCACTCTCCGAGCTCCTCGGGTCCATCCAGCAGCACTGCGTCGCGGCAGTCGGGCGAGGCGCAAAAGCCCCAGCACGCGCGGTTGTGGCCGCGGGTGGCCCCGGGAGACGTGATGCACTTGTCGGGACAGCCAAGGGGGAACTTCACGCAGCAGAACTACCAGCAATTCTCGCGGTGGGGGGCGGGCGGCTCAGCGGAAAGACAACCCTGCTCGCGGCGGCGGCAACGTCGCTCGCGGGCGACGCACGACCGCGGCAAGCCTTGAATGTGCTAGTGTACCACACTCGGCCGCGCTCGTTTGTATCGCTGCTCGAGTTTGTGGCCTTCGAGGTGGCTCTCCAAACGCGCGGGGCGCTCGGCTTTGAGGAGCACACACCGCCTGGGGGAACGGTGGATGAGGCGTTGTCGCGGCTCAAGGAGGAACTTGACGCGGCCCTTGCGGCGCGGGCCTCAGTGCTGCTCCTGCTCGACGACCTGGACGAGCAGCAGCAAGTAGCATTCTCGCGGATCGTGCTCGCCTGCCGCCGCAGCCAGAGCAGGCCGGGGGCGCCACCTGCGGCCATCCAGGTGGTGTTTACCACCGACTCGCCCGAGAAACTGCTGAAGGCGATTGCTCATGCGGGGGTCGGCGGCGGAGATGCAGCCGGAGGCGGCGTGAAGGTTGTGGCACTCAAGGGGCTTTCACGTGTGGAGCAAGCTGTTGCGTTTTCAGCAGCGCTGGCGTCGCACCCCTGCGGGCGCGAGGGCGCATGGAGCGACGAGCGGCTGCTCGCGGCGGTGCACGGGAAGCAGGAGGCGGACTCGGTTTCGTACCTGAAGATTCTGGCCCTCAACGTGGCGCTCGACGCCGACGACACCCTAAACCCGGCAGAGATGGTTGCTGCGGCGCCCAGCACCCTGGCGTCACTCTGGCGTGGGGCCGTCGTGCCTCGCGCTGCCATTGCCGCCGGCCTCCTGCCAGAGGACGTGGAGACGGCGCTACGGGTGCTAGCGGGCGACCCCTACGGACTCTCGCTGCGCCTCTGGCACGAGGCGGTGCTGGAACGAGCGCCGCCCGTCGCCGGGGAGGGCCGCGTCACGCCGACCCATCTGCGGCTGCTCGCAGCCCTCCTCGCGCCACTCTTCCTGCCGCGGCTCTCGGCGGGCGACAACTTCGCGCTCGCCCTCCCTTCTCTGGTGCCTCTCCTGGGCAGCGATGCGCAGCTCCGCGCGGGGCTCGAGTCTTCGCATTTCTTTGACGACCAAGGTGGGGCCGATCCCGACGGCTTCATGGGCGGGGAGACGGTGTCGCACCTGCACCCGACCATCACCATGAAGCTAGGTGACATGTCGCAGGCGTGGCAAGAGATCTTTCTCAAGCGCTTCGTGCGCCCCTTGGTCGCCTCGGTCGCGCCCGACATCCTCGCCTCGCTCGAGTCGGACCTCGCGGCCGCGCTCGCTCGGACGGCCTCCTCCGCCGCGCCCACGCCGCGCCGCCCCGGCTCGCCGTCGGGCCCCTCTGCGCATGCCTTCACAGTGCAGCGGAGGGCTTCGATATCGGAGGGTGAGGGCAGTGGCGCGCTTGTGGGGCTCATCGAGGACGCGGTCGCGGGGCTCTTGACCGCAGACGAGACCATCGCGTCGGACCTCCCAGCCCCGCTCCCGCGCTCGACCTCGGCGGCCGCGTCACGCCGGGGCAGCGTCACCCTCGCCCCGGCGGTGCTCGAGCGCGACGAGTCGCGCGAGGCGGGCGAACTGCTCGCACGCCTGGGCTCCGACGAGAGCGTGGCGTCCGTGACGGGCAGCTCGGCGCTGCTCCGCGCACTGCAGCCCGGCGGTGTGGCGGCGCGGGGCGCTGGGGCCCGCCGGGGGTCTGTATCCTCGGTTGCCTCGGCGGAGGGCGACAGCGAAGCGGCGGTGGAGCGGTCGCCGCTCGAGCGCATGGCTGGCCTCATGGACGAGTGGCGCAAGGTGATTGACCCGCTCCTGTGGACCGCGCGGTACGCGCCGCCCGCGCGGCACCTGACGGTCGACGAGGCGGAGGTGGAGTACACCGTTTGCGCGCGGCTCCTCACCGCGGTGGACGGCGCGCTCGAGGACCTCCTGCGCCCGGCCGCCCAGGCAGTGCTCGCCACCGTCGAGCTCGCCGTCTTCGCCTGGGTTGCAGAGCATGCGCCGCCACCCGAGCCGCCCGCCGACACTTCTGCGTCTGCCCGTCACGTGGGGGCTGAGACCGAGCGTCTTGAGGAGCAAGGGTCCACGGAAGCGGTGACAGCAGGCGCTTGGTCACCGTACACAGTGCCCCCAGACCTGGGTGATCGCGAAGGGGGGTGCACCCTATGGGTCTTTGACGTGCTCTCCGGAATTCTGGCTGACAACCCGATGGGGAACCTGCACCATCACAAAGGCTCCTCCCGACACATCATCCAGAGCCTTTCGGCGCGTTCGAACAAGAAACCGGGCCGCCACTCTGATCATGGCCAGCACACGCCGAACGGAGGGGGGGATGCAACGCTGCATGCTCATCAGCCGCCTCTCATGCAGCAGCTGAGGAAACTACATGGCGCTGAGACAGGAGACTCAGCGGTGCTTGACGCTGCGGCAGCGCTGGACGACATTCCCAAGGATGTGCTCGCGTGGTTCAAGTTCACTGGAGCGCACTTGGAACTCAAGGCGCTGCACGGAACATTAGAAGCAAACTCAGAGAAGCTCATGGCTATTATGTCCGATAGCTATCGCGCCATGTGGCTGGAGCGCTCCCTGTCGCCTGCTGATGTGCGCAAACTGCTGTTGCGAAAGATCGACGACGTTGCGATTTCATTCAAAGCGGAAGTTGACGTGCGGGTGCTGGGCGCAGAGGTCGGCGCCAAGCATGGGAAAAGCACACGAGGTGGGCTTCCTGACTATGAGGCGGCCGCGTGGCGGTCAGTGACGCCCAAGCAGGTGCGGACGGTGGCCGAGCAGCTGGAAGACGCGTTGGCGCTGTACGATGCGCCTCTGGTGCAGGTGGCACGCCGCGTTAGCAGTGAAAAGCTGGACGAGGCTCGGCAGGCGCTGGAGGCAGCGCTCGCCGCGAAAGACCCTCACGCGGGGTGGCGGGCGCTGAGGGCGGCGCGGGCGTGTGGGTACGAGAACGGCCTGGTGCACGAAGGAAGCGACCCCAAGCAAGCAAAGGCTATGGCTGCACTTGAGCAGCAGCTGAACGAGGCCACAGCAGAGCTTGTGACGGACGTGGAGAAGTCGGTGGCGTTCGGTCCAGGGCTCGAGGGCGGGGAAGCGGGGGTTCCACAGCTCATCGTCATCCGGGCACGCAACAGCCTCGGGCGCAACATCGCCGGCGGCGGGGAGTCAGAGCTGTGGAACGTGCAGGTACTCGGTCCCAAGGGGGGGCAGTCGGTGCCGGTGACGCTGCGCGACCAGCGGGACGGCTCGTACCATGCGCGCTTTTTCCCTCCGCATCCAGGGCGCTATCTCGTGTCTATCACACATCGGCACCCAGTGCTTGATACGCCACTGCCGCTCTTCAAAGATCCTTGTGCTGTCCAGTTCGACTTTAAGCTGCCCTGGACGCAGGACTTCGTATCGGGTTTGCCGCGCCGTTTGCCGTACAGCGCAAAGCTCTCCACGGTGAACGAAAACGATCTGCTGGTTGTCGAGCCCACCTCGCAGGCGCTAATGCTTCTCGTGCGCCTCCCAGGCTCCGCTTGGAGCTGCCACCAACTTGCCCTCTGCGGCGACTTGCAAGACCCAGAGCGCGTGCAGGCCCTGGTGCAGGTGGCGCCCAACGTGCTCCTTGCCACATGTGTGCCGTCAGGCCGCGAATGTGCGCAGCACATCTTGGAGCTGGAGGCTTTCCGCCTCACAATCGACCGCAGCACGGCGTCCATACGTGCTGAGGCGCTTTCTCTCGAGCACTACGCGGTTCCAGCGGAGCTCCTCGCCCCAGCTGAGTCCAAGACCGCCGATGAAGACGACGAAACTGAGGCCAGTCTCGCTGCCCAAATCCAGAGCCTTCGCTGCGCGCGCGCAGAGGGGGCGCTGCAGACGGTGTTGGTAGGTGAAAGGCCCTTGCAAGTGGTGCGGCGCCCGCGAATTGAATCGCCAGGAGGCTGGGCGTGGGATGAGGCCGTTGCAAAGGATGCCAGTGGACAAAAACAAGGGAGCAAAGACCAGGCGCAGCAAGGTGGGATGCCCGTAAGTGCGGTGCTGGAAGAGGAAGATTGCCCTCGTCCTGCGAAAGAACCCAAGACGGCGGGGGCAGCTGCGGTGGAGCCTACGAGGGTGCCTCTTGTAAAAACTCGACACGCACCGCCTCCAGGCGCCAAGGATCCTCCAATTCTCCACGCAGATCAGTTGCTGGCAGACTTCCGCCGTCCGATATTGCGTATTTCAGCGCGTGGCACCCGCCCATGTGAGCTGATGATGGTCCGCTACGTGCCGGACATGGATTCATGGGTGCAGCGCTCCTGCGCGTTCATGTGTCGTGCATCGCACAGCGATTTCGCACCTTCCGGCGAGAATTTTCTCGCCGTGTTTGGCGGCGTCGACGCTGATGACGTGATCGTCGCTGCTCCAGCAGCGGCGGCCGAGGCGGAATCTGGTTCGGTTGTGCCTGCTGAAGGCGCCGCGGAGCAGAGCGCCGCTGCTTCCCTGGAGGGTGTCGATCAAAGCATCGAAGGCGCGCGAGTCGGATTGGGGGCTGCTGCGGGTGATATAACAGCTGCTGGAGGTACCACGGTCGAGAGTCTGGAGTGGGATTTGATCCACCCGACGGGTGAGATCCCGGAAACTCGTTCCAACTTCAGAATCGCAGCAGTCGGACCCCTCGTCATACTCCATGGCGGCGTGTCCGAGGACGGTGCCCGCATATTCAACGACCTCTACGTCTTTGACTTCACTCCTGGCCTGCAAACCTGGACTAGGGTCCTGCAGCTTGCCCGCAGCTCGCCAGTACGAGCGACCTACGCATTTGGCAGCAGCCAGCTTGTTGCCCTCATCCCAGGCCACCCGTCGGCCTTGCACACGCTCGACTTCGCAGCGCTCTTAGGCCGGGATGAGGCTTACAGCGTCGAGCGAGACAGCGGTAGCACAAGCGGCGTGTTGGCGCTGGATGTGGCCGGAAGCTGCCACCGCGCTGCACGCAAGATGCTCGATCGTCTAGTCGAGTGGTCCGGTGCCGTCAAGACTGCATTGGCTGGAGACGGGAAGGGGGTGAGTGTTACTGGAGCGTACAAAATGGCGGTTTACGCTGCACTTCCACGGCGGCGGGTTGATATGGCCATGGAGGGGCTCTCAGAGCTCTTGGCTCTACTTGGTGACGCTTCCGCCATGCAGCACGAGACTGACGCCTTACGCGCACAGTTAGCCAGTATTGCTGAAGATGCCAAAGAGGCTCGCACGCATATCATGCAGCAAGGCACCTCAACGGAGGTGGCGGGACCGCACACACTGCGCAACGTGTTCCTCCTGCGCAGTATGCTGCGCGCATATCCCCCAGCACATGTGTGCCCCTCAGGCAATGTGCTTGGTTCCCCCGCGGCAACCGCGGCAGCTGCGTCGATCAGGCGTCTGGGAGAGCAGCTGACCGAGCACCGGGAAGAGATGGAGCGGCTGTCTCAGATCGAGGGTCTCTTCGCCGGGGAGGCGGCAGTGGCGACTGCACTGGAGGAGATTGAGGCTGAAGAGACACTCTTGGAGACGTACGAGGACCTCTGGGCTGAAATTCGCGCCCTCCGGGCATTCGCAGCGAGCCAAGCGCTTGATGAGTCTTTCGTGGAGGGTGTGGTGCACCATGCGCTGGAGGTGCGGCGCAAGGCCATGGTGAACGTGCTGGTGCGGCACGAAGAGGCGCGCGAGTCACCCGCGGGCCGTGCTGCCGTCGCTGCGTGCGACGGCGCCCTGCAGCTCGCGGCGGAGATGCGCCCGCTCGGGCTCCAAACACCAACCGACACGCTGTTGCTCGCGCGCCTGCTGTTCGCCCTCACAGGGAACCCCGACTTTCTCGCTCCCCCGACGCTGCTTGCTGCTCTGGAGCGGGGGGCGCTTGTCGACGCGCGTGCCAAGGCCACGCTCGCCCAACTCTCCTCAGCTGTCGCAGACGGTTTGTCGCTCAATGCGGCGGCGACTGCACTACTCGCCGAGCACCGCGCGCAGCTTCCCGCAGGCGACTCGGGCGCTTCGCCCACGGGCTTAGTCGAGTCCAAAGAGGCCCCAGTTTGGATCCAAGATTGCTCATTTCTGTCTGCAGCTACTTTCTGTCGCGTGCGACGTGCGCGTCTCGACGCACGGCAAGACTACGCAGCCCGTCGAGAAGGGCTTGCACAAGCCTCGCGCGCGCGAGCAGCCTCACGCGCGGGGTCGAATGCGGAAACTAGAAGTGGCCCGTCGCCTGTGGGGCGCACGGCCAGCTCTTCGGCTCCGCCCCCTGAGGGCGTGCCGCCTCTGGCCCTCCGCCTCGCAGAGACGTCCGGCGCCTCGCAAACGTCTTCTGCTGCCAACGATGGCGCTGCGCTCGAGCGCGTTCTGTCGGGCGGCGAGGGGCGTCGCAGCGCCGAGCCTCGTGCCGGCGGCGACCGGGCGCTGCAGGACGGATTTGATTCGACTCGCGCGCCCGCCGAGCTGCGCGTTTGGATTGAAGTCGCGGGTGACGCAGCGTTCCGAGCGCCCCAGGAAGCACTGCTGATTCACGGTGCGCCAGCGGCTTTCGCGTGCCTCTCCCCGAAACGCGTGCTTCTCCGCGCCGGAATTGGCGGCGGCCAAACGGCCGAACGCAGACAGGGTCTGCTGGTGTTTTCGGTCGGGTCGCTCCGGGGGCCCTTTCGCCTCTGTTATGGCCCTAACTTTTCACACATTGCCATTATTCTACCCGGCGCAGCGAAAGGTAGCACGCCGCCGCTTATGCAAGACCGCACGGAAATGCAGCTTGCACCGCACCCGGTTCCTTTCGATTGTGGCAGCTACGGTGGGCGCTACACCCGGAGCGATCTCTTCGCTGAGCTGAGTGAACTGGAGCGACATGCAACGCTGACTGCGGGAGCCGAGGCGCTTGCCGCGCAAGATCAGGCAGCAGCAGATGTGGCCGTACACGCGGCAGCTGCGATCTCCCGCGATGCGGTCGGGCGCCCCATCGTCATGGACGGCGTGCATCGCGGCATCGGGATGATGCGCGCCGTCGCCGCGCCCCACTCTTACGACGCGGCGAACCGCCTCGTGATTGCCGATGGTGCGGGGCGCATCGCCGTTCGCCAATTTGTGTTCTCTTCTGTGCACGATCCCATGCCGCCCGATGAAGCGGCATATGTGGCCGAGGCCGCAGATCCGTCAGGAGTTAAGTCGGCGTTAGAGGGTGGCGGAGCGTCTGCCGGCGAAGCCACAACAGCGGAGGAGAATAAGTTGGCAAATGAGCTCGAAGCGGTCCCAGAGGCAGGGGGAACAACCGTCGGAGAATCGTCGTTGAGCCCTGAAAACGCACCTGCGGGCACTGATGCCGCCCAAGCAGCGCAGGTTGGCGTGGAGCCGGGGACCGAGGATGGGGGTCAGTGAGAGACCCTTTCCCGGCGATTTCGCTCTCCGTGATGCGTTGAGACATGTGCCCAAGTAGATGTGAAGAGTCTGCGACTGCCATCGCATCCAACCATCCTGCCACCCTGCTCGATAGGCCCCGAAGATGCGTCGGCCGAATAAACGTCCACATGTGAATCGAACCAGTTTATTCGTCTACTACTCGTTTGCTAGTCTCTCTCCAAACAGGAGCCAAACCGGTGGGACTCGCCCAAAGCCCTCCCATAGCTAGACTAGGGTGCTCGCATGGGTCTTTGATACTAGGGAAATGGCTTCCGACTACTCACTCGGCGGGCTTGTACTTGAGGCATATGCCGTTGACACAGTGGCGCGCATTAGTGGGCGTGGGGAAGCCTGCGAAACAGTCAGTTTGTCGATTAGCATTTCGCTGAAATGAATCGCCATCCCCCTCGATACACCATTCGTGAGGGTTTGCACGGCTCGGAAGCTTGGCTTGGCGAGCAGCGCCCCCCCTTGCTGAGGGCGTAAGTTGAGGGGGCTGGGATGCGACCCTCGCCCTTGAACACGTGCCCGAGGTGCCCCCCGCAAGCGTTGCAGAGAATCTCCGTGCGGCTCCCATCTGCATCGGCCACCTCCTTGATGGCCCCCTCGAAGCCCTGTCCGCCGCTACCGCTCGCTAGCTCAGCATAAGTATACAGGCACGGGTTTCAAGGCATTTCGTTTGGGAGCAGAGCGGGGTGCGCCTCGTAAAAGGCAGGCCAGCCGCACCCCGAGTCAAACTTTGCGGTGGCACGATACAGCTTCGCGCCGCAACCGACACACGCGTACTCGCCTTCTTTCGGGTAGTGCTTGTTATACTCTGAGGTGCCAGGGGCCTCAGTCCCCTTCTGCCTGAGGACGCGGAACTGCTGAGGCGAAAGCACAGTACGCCATTCCTCCTGCGAGTAAGGTACATTGCATAAGCACTCGAGCATGCGCAGGCGCTGTGTGCTCCCAGCCAGGCAAGGTGCTGCCAACGCTGCGCGCTTCAGAGCTTTGCGAACGAGACGGCAGGTGCCGACGGTACCTCGCTCTTCTGAGTCGACATACGGAGTGGGGTCGCTGAAATACTCCTGTGCCATGCAATGATATCAGTGCGTGCATCCCAACGATATACAAGGCTCCGCGCAAGACCGCGGCATTCGGCATTCATTCCGTGACTAACAAAACCTGGGTGCGAGGACAGCAGCAGTTCCAAGGGTTGAAACTTGGAGAACAGAACGACGAGCCAGAAGAGAAGCCACTGAGGACGGAGCGAATGCCTTTGTTGAGAGGAGGGTGACGCTCAAAACCAGTCCCCGGAGCGTGCGCCCGTACATCAAGCTACTTTCACTCTCTGAAAAATTCCTTGGCTCTGGGGAACTCCGAAGTGGAAAGCGCGGAGTAGGCTGCATCGTGGGCTGCAAGCGGGATGCAGCGCGATGCCCACAAGGGTATAGAATATCTTCGCGAGGTAGACACGCGGCAGTGCAGTGTCACGCATCTCCCTGTGCGAAGGCCGCGTAGCAGTATCGTTTGCACAGTGGCTGCAGTCCTACTGTTGTGCACAGCGCCGTCGGGCGATTGCCAGTATGCGCGCCCCTCGCCGCGCGTGCGCACTCAACGAGCATCAAGTTCACCGGAGGCACTTCCACCAGACATCACCCCCGCTGTGACAGGTATGGTCGAGGATGAACAGATAGAAGCTCCGATGGATGCTGCAGCTGGCACGAGAGCTGAGCGTGAAACGGTGCAGCCAAATTACGCGAGCCAGGCTAGAATCAGCACCGATGGGCCAACGGCTGGCGCCGGTGTAGCAAGTTCAAAGAAAGGATCAGTGCGCCAGGCTTATGTCACGCTGGTCACCACACCAAAGTATGTGGTTGGTGCAGAAGTTCTGGCCAAAAGCCTTCGAGCTTTCAACACCACGCGGCCTCTTGTCGCATTGGTTGACACGTCGCTTCCAGAAACGGTGAAAACTCGGCTAGAGGAAGCCGGCTGGCGCACTCAAGCGATCGAACACGTGGCAAATGTCAACTCTGAGCAGCTTCAGAATCGCCCTTGGTTCGAGACCACCTTCTCCAAGCTCCACGTCTTCGGCCTTACCGAATTCGACAGGTTACACCCAACAACCTCAGCCCAAACAGCGCGCCCGCATGCTCCAACCCTGGCAGAAATGGGGGGAGATACTTCGCTAGGCACGAGCACGAGCAACCGTTCGGCTATAGGACCCTACCCTGCCGCGCGAGGGCGGTTTGGTGTATCATGACGTGGCTGGACGGGTGGCAGGATCGTGTGGCTTGACGCTGACCTACTAGTGCTCGAAGACCTCGACCCACTGTTCGCTTGCGAGCTCCACTCCGATCCTGCCCATCCTCCTTTCGCAGCTGCTTCTGAGGCACCCTTCCCCCCCCATCTCAGAATCCGCCAAACTCATCCGCGCTGGGACGTCATCGTTAGCATCTTGCAAAATCTAAAGCATCGTGCCGTAGGTTTTCCCACCTGATACCTTCAACTCGGGCGTGATGATTGTGGCACCTTCAAAGAAGCTACATCAGGAGCTTTTGCGCGCCTCCGCCACACTCAGGTCCTACGATGGCTCCGACCAGGGCTTTCTGAACGCTTATTTTTCTCGCTGGTGGGAGGCCCCAGCCGGGAACCGTCTGCCATTCCGCTTCAACGTGCCGCAGACGCTCGCGCTTTACTTTCCGCCTGGCTGGCGGAGTGTCCTTGCTGAGGGTATTGCCGTCCTACATTTTGCTGGAGACGACTCGATGAAACCATGGAGCTTCTCCGGCGTCGTCCCTCCGTCTCTCGCCTCCTATCTCGCACTTTGGCAAGCCCTTGCCCGCGCCCCGCTCAGGGCCCCCTCCAGTGACCTTGCCGCCATCTACGCAGCGCATCGGCTGCCTGCCGCCCAGGACGAAATGCACGCCGCACTCCGCAGCTTTGCGCAGTGACCTCTCACGAGCGTTGTGTAAGAGGGTGAAACGGTGGAATGTATTCTCAAACACTCATAACGAGTGAATGCACCGGACGACTAGACAGGGCCCTCACGCTGAACGGATCCGGTCACGTTATATTCTTGGGCCAAACATTGCTGTCGTGCCGCGGCAAGTCAACACCCGCAAACCGCCTCGCTCCGATTGATCCACGTTTTGCCTCTCCACTGGCAAATTCTCTGGATACACCCGTGGTTTGATTTGTGCACCGTCATGGAAGTTTTACTAATTCCATGCAATAGACTTCCGAAAAGCATCAAGGCCAAAACCGACTCCCACGAAGTCAAACAATCTACTGCCTCTCGGCAGGCTCGTCCTGCCATGTTCACGAGGTGTCAGGGGATGCTTCAGCTACCGTCTCGTGCGATCTACAACCCTGATCGCTGCCTTATCCTTTGAGCAGAGCATTCACTCTTCTACCTTGGTGCGCGACGAGTCGCCGCAGCACCCGAATGTCTCTGTCAGCTGCGCGGGCATCTCTGGCATCGGCGGCATCTCCATCTTGGGCAATTCGAATCCCTTGTTTTCGCCTTTTTGAAGGACCAGAGATCAGAAACACACTCAGCACACGACACAAACAAAGATGCTTCATCCAAAGCGACCCGCCAAGTAACCGCAGAGTAGTCCGCATCGCGCACTTCGCGTAATTACCGCTACTACTCTAGTTGTTGCAGCCAAAAGACTGCAGCCGCGATGCACATGCAAGTGCGCATGCGGGAAAAAGCTGCGGGCGCGACTCACATCTACCGACCAAGATCCGGCAAGTGCGGCAGATTTGGACATCAACAAAAGAGCTAGGGGTGTTTCAAGTGTACCTGCCTCGCCCTCGGCTCCCTCTGCTGCTTGTCCCGGCATCTACGAAACCACGCCTAAATCAGTTGCACCGATTGTGCGGCATGCGACTCAGGCAGATATTTAGTCTGACGGCATGGGGAGTGAGGCTGAAGTCGCAGAAATAAATTGCTCTGCTAAGGTTTCGATACGTGCGGAGCTGCGCAGGGCAAGGATTCACCCAGCTGGGCATCTCCATCTTGGGCATTTCCAGGTTCGGGAACTGTGGCGCAGCACCGTCGCCCTCTGCACCGTCGGCAGGTTTGCCGCCCATCTGTGCCAAAATGTGCAGCGCATCGTCACCGGCCGCGGCGAAACAGCTGTGGCACAGAAAGTCACACACGGGAACCAAGTTGCCAGGGTAGAGGCATACCCAGGATGGGAGCTCCATCTTTGGCATCTCGGGCATCTCCATCTTGGGGATCTCGAACCCGCCAGATCCTGGCTGCTCCTTGGGCTGGATGGGCGCGGCCTAGTTTAGGCCTTGGGCGTAGCGCAAACCGCATTGCGTCAACTTGATCCGCCCCACATCTGACTCACAGCAACGCAGGCAGCAAATACATCTCTGAGACAACAGCCTACTCTCTGACCTCATGTACTGCTAGGGGGCCATCGGGCGAGCACAAAGTCAGGTACGCAACCACTTCGCGACAGTGGGCGCCGCTTCGTGGCAACCTAACACTGCGCTTGAGGCAGAGGAGCAACAGCCTCCGCTACTGCATCACACGCCGCTCCCTAGAATCGGCGGATCCGTCCCAAAAATGGACCCACGAGGACCCGGAGCGCAGACACGGTGAGCCGAGGTCGCCGGACGCACCTGCTCGTCGGCCATGTCTGGTCCTCTGCAGATGTTGGAACCGATGGCTCTCTGGCTTGATCGAACTCCCCTACCAAAGTACACACGACGCGGTACTGAAAGGACGCGATTTCCCTCCGGTTGATGATGGCTCTCACTTGCAACGAACTTTCCCTGAGGCTGAACCAGGGCAGCCTTGGAGACGGCAGATGCTACCACTGCGCGTCCAGCGCCTGTGACAACCGAAGTGGTGCGCGAGTGTCCTTCCAGAGGGTAGCGATCGAATAATCTGAGATGGTTGAGGGCGCTGCTCTGCATGGGGATGGTGCGATGACCAGAACGGCAGGCCCCCGGTTGGGCACCCCGAGCGGTTCGTCCTCCTGCCCGTGGCGCGTTGAGAGCATGATGATTGGCCAGCCTGAGTTGATTTCTGCTGGCTTCAAGGATTCATCAGTGCTGGGGCCTACTTCGAAAAGCGGCTGCAGGATGCGCGAGAACCTGACCAGGCTGCTGAACGTGTGCAGGCGCGGTGAATCTGGGGCGAAAAGGCAGCGCAGAATCAGAGCTTCTCTCACAATTTGTGGTGAAGCAACATCCGCAGGGAGACCGATATGTAGTCACTGCGCGGACGGAATGTGACCACCCGCTGCATAGCCGCCCGTCCTCCGTGGCGGATTTCGCGCACATGCAGCGCCATCACGTTGCGCACCAAGGCGATGATGCTGCATCACACCAGCACTATTACACCCGCTGGCGTGAAATCGCCACGTCGAAGACCGAAAAGGTAGCCTGCGTTCCCGATTTGCCGCACCCTCCTTCGTTGCTGAGCATCTCTCGGTCAGCCCCGAAAACTACGGAAGTCTTTGGGACTGAAGAAATCTGTCTCGCTGACCTCGCCGTGCACACCCCAACATAGCTTGATTAATCGCCAAATGATGCAGAATGCGGAAACACTGCTGGCATCTGGGACGTATCCTACAACTCCGCATTCGCTGCTGCGCACCCAGCCTCCACCATCATCGCGAGGCGCGCGATCCTTCGTGCTTTCGGCTCCAGCGCTTGCGCCGCTGCGGCAGATGGCGCCGCGGGCTCCACCAAAGCCTTTGACGCTTCAGGATCGGAAGCGGCGCGATCTGGAACGACAGCGGCGGGCATGGGGCATCGTAGATCGAGGAGCCAGCATCAACAACCGCACTTCGGCAGATGATTTCCTCAACACTTCTGCCGTCTCACGGGACGGCAGAGGCTCGTCGGCTTTGTCGTCCGATACGCCACACTCTTCCCGAAGTGCCCTCTCACACGTGCGAGCACGTGGAGGACGGTCAGTCTCGATCGTGGCGGGCGGCAAGGGCTCCACCTCGCGCCGGGGAACAGCCGAAGAGGCACGAGCTGCGCTAGCATCTCTCGGCATCGAGCGCCCACCTACATCCTCACTAAACGTCACGTCATCTGATGCGACCTTCATTTCTGCCGCAACACCCCGTGATCTCCGGGAGCTTTCTTCGTCGCCCCTCATGGCCATCGCCCCATCCCTCGGCAGCCCTCCCTTCTCGGCCGTGCGCAGCCCTGCAGGAACGGAGCTACGCTCGAGTGGAGAGAGTATTGGTGCCCTTAGCGTCTGGCTGCCGTGTGGCCAAGGGCGTGCCCAAGATCGCAGCAACCTTGACGGAAGTGGGGAGGCGCATAGCTCACCCAAGGTGCTGGCGGGGGATTCGGGGACGCGAACGCGAACCGGCGCGGCAGCGGCGCTGCTCCCGGTCGTTGCAGCGAGTGAGGGCCCGGGGGACGCAGGTTGGGGCGCAAGTGTCACCGCATACACCGGAAAGTCCGGTGCGGAAATCTCAGCGACACCAGCTGGAGGGCTGGGTGGCGTAGCAGAGAAGAGTAGGGAAGCGGGACAAAGGGGTGGCGAAAGTGGAGAGTGGGAGCGAGAGCTGGAGGAGCTGCTCGAGTGGACTGAGGAGCTGCGGATGCCAGATGTGGTGCAGCTCTGAGCGCCCCGTCTGCGTGCTGCAAGGTTACAGGCGCTAAGGCGCGGGTCCATGTGTGATCCCAGTGTATGGCGCGCACAGGCACTCTCAGCACAGCACATGTCGCTCGGTGCAATTCCTGGAAATTTCATGAGGGTGACAAATGCCGTGATCAGGCCGCAAGACACATGCACGCAGGCTCCAGAACGCTTTTGCCCCTCTGTCGTCGACCGCTAGCACAGAGAAGATGATTGAGGTTGTAGGGTATAGGCAAAGGCAAACGCTCAGTGGCTTAATCGGGCGAAGCTTCGTCCGGGTTCTCTCTCTCTCTCTCTCTCTCTCTCTCTCTCTCTCTCTCTCTCTCTCTCTCTCTCTTTTTCTCT
>Ga0115567_10001808_pt1 | contig 21219 bp, 16 predicted proteins | sample COGITO_mtgs_1204_2_FD_88679 | JGI IMG/M metagenome (GOLD analysis project Ga0115567, IMG submission 88679) | Pelagic marine microbial communities from North Sea - COGITO_mtgs_120412 | ecosystem: Environmental > Aquatic > Marine > Epipelagic | place: Germany:Helgoland, sampling site Kabeltonne... | reverse complement strand
TCACCGTCTTGATGATTCATGTCACCGTCTTGATGATTCATGTCACCGTCTTGATGATTCATGTCACCGTCTTGATGATTCATGTCATCGCCTTGATGATCTCCACCCATATTATCATTACACTCTACAGGGTTTCCATCTTCATCTTCATTCCAGACCGCATAAGGACCTTCATGTACACCATCTTGATCTGTATCTAACATGTACTCATCCATTCCACCACATAGAGCATGTTGGTTACCCTCCCAGTGAGTAGCTGGCGCCATTGGACCACCTTGATGATCGCCGCCTTGATGATCTCCATCCATATTAGGAGCACCATCATCGCCATCACCCATTTCATCATGGGTAAGTTGTTCAATCATAGTCAATTTTTCTAAAAATTCATTGACAAGATCATTATCTACACCATTACCTTCAAGTGCTTCGCGAACTTTTTGCTGATAATCTCCAGCAGCACCATCGCCAGAAGGAGCATCAAAGCCTTCAGGAAGAGGGGGCATCATATCATCATTATCACCGTCATCGCCGTACTCTGACCTTGTTATAGGTTCCATATTCATAGCAAAGCTTTGCAACATCATTGCAGCGTTTTCATCTATTGTTCCTGCTTCTTGCAAATCCTGGACCATACTTTTAACAGCATCATATGCTGCATCTAATTCTGTATCTTCTTGGTTTTGTGCAAAGGCAATTGTTAAGACTAACAAACTAGCCATTAATAATTTGGTTAACTTCATATCATCCTCCGATGAGTTAGTTGTTTATTTATTTAAAAAAGTATCTTCCCCGCATATACTCTCAATTCTATAAGAAATTACAAATGAAACTATTAGTATTCCATTAATTATCAAGTGATAGAGCTCACACTAGTTTTGAGCTTTAATTAACCTACCTAAATCAGATGTGGCTCGAGTGAACTCTTGTTCAAATGAACCATAATAATCATTCACTTCATAAAAAATCTTTGCCGCATCTCGATCGACAACATGACTATTTTTAAGTAGCACATCAGGAGATGGGAATAATATTTCAATCCCTGGTTTAAAATATCTTAAGCTTAACTCAAGATCAGGGTTCATCTCAAGCATCTTCTTCATAACCAACACTTCATAGAGTCGACGCTCATCTTTATCCCTAGAAAGAAGTATCGTAAAAATATCATCCTCAGGAATTTCTCCTCTAGCATTGAAACTTTTGAGTGAATTTTTATAAGAATCTTTTAAAGTTATATAACTAGTTATAGCGGTTGGTCGTACAAAAGGTTTCTCGACAGTAGCTTTCCCTTTTAAAGAGTAACTTAACTTCAAAGCTTTACGACTAGGCATATTTAATATATCTTTTGAAAGTGGTGATACGCCAAAGCCAGCTGGATCCTCTGGGTCATCTTGAAAATAAATGACTCTTTCAGGATTAATATATTTATAGTAGCCTAGCTTTTCAATTACATCTAAAAGCATTCTTTTTACTAAAGCAGATTCGCCAGGAATTTTTCCTGACAAAATACTCTTGTAAGGCTCACGAACCATCAATGTTTTATCTTTCTCTGATCGTTTATTTACTTCATTAAGAATATCATTAAAGATTGGACTCTCATATATGAAGCTAAGATCAAAGACATCAGAATGTTGAATTCGGTAAGAATTAGGAAAAGAGCGATTGTCAAATTTATTAAAGAGCTCAGAGTCTTGTGGAACTACTCGACTAAAATTATCTTCGCTCTCTGTTATAATATGAGGAGTGATTACCACAATAACTTCTTTTTTTATTCGTTGCTCAGATGAGACAGCAAATAAACGACCAATAAATGGAAGGTCTTTGAGGACAGGAACTCCCCCCTCATTTTCTGTCTTCTTTTCATTGATTAATCCACCAATAATAAATGGTGTATTATTAGCAACGCGCACAAAAGATTGAACTTTTCTATTATTAATAATTGGTGCAGCCTCTACATCAATAGTACCAGCAGCGCCAATTCTTTCCTCTGTTTCACTAACGATGGTTTCTACTTGAATAGTAACGCGTGAACCATCTTCACTTATTCTAGGTCGAAGATTTAAAACAATACCGACAGGCACGTAGTCTACAGATTTTATTTTTGCTACTTGGTCTGTAATAGTTTTTGTAATTGGAATCTGTTGACCTATTTGTATTCTTGCTTGACGACCATCTAAAACCAAGACAGATGGTTTAGATAAAATTTCGGCTGCTTTATTACTGATTAAAGCTTCAACGTTTGCTCTAAAGTTAGAGGAATTGCCCATAAGTGTTCTATCGAGAACCACCGTAAATGGTGAGATTGAACCACTTTGCGGTGGTGGAAAAGTAGCAGAATAACCTTGACCTGCATTTGAAAAGTCAATCCCTAACTCATCAAGACGATCATTGTTAATTTCTAGAACCAATGCTTCTATTGCAATTTGATTTGCAGGAACATCAATCTTGTTTTGGATAAGATCTAAAAGCTTTGCTACCGAGTTAAAGTCTCCAGGTTTATATCCTACCATTAAGCGTTGCATAGGGTCACCACTAGTAGTATAATCAAGCGTTACACCTCCTAGGTCAACCCCCAGCGCAGATTTCTTAGATGATTTAGCTTTAGATTCTTTTACTAAAGAAATTGTTTCAGTATCTGGTAATTTTATAATTATAGGCAATGCATTTAAGCTGTTCAGATCCTTTGATTTATTTGAAAAAATCGGGGTAAAATTATATTCACCTTCAATTTCGCCTTTGCCTGCTTTATACTCTACCACTGCATAGCCCATGGTCTTCAATGTAGCTAAAGCCCTATCTGTTTGAATATAGCTAAGCTTTAATACTTCATAATCAAGGTCTCTCATTGAGTTAATTTTTCCACTCGTGAATCCAGTTGGCACTTTAGCTGAAGGTCTTTGTGTTACAGCGCCTTTCTGAGCGGCAACAGGTCGTCTTTGAGTGTTCGCTCCTTGTTGAGCATTCACAATGGTAATAAAAATAAAGAATAAAGATAAATAACGACGTATCATCTTGGCTCCACAATATCAATTGACATGGACACATTCATTCCATCATAAGAAGCCGAGACATGTCCAGTTGAATAACCGCTTTTTGGGTCAAAAAATGCTAAAGTTTCAAAAGTAGAACCTACCTCATCATCCAGCTTGACTATAATACTGGTAGTTGAACCAGGACTATGAAAATCAAGAGCGCCTCCAATTGCATCCATCTTCATTGTAGTAGGAGGATTAGAACCGGTGATTGAAGCTTTGTCAACTAATCTTTCAAGTAATGCTATAAGTTTAATAGTATCATCCGTACGAACAATGTCATCTGAAATTGTCAAGGTAAGTTTAAATTCATTATTTTGATTTGATGCAGACTTTGAGGTATCGAGCGCTTCATCTCCACATCCACTAATGCTAAAAAGAATAATCCCTGCTAGAGCAAGCATAATTGATTGTCTCAAATTAGCTATAAAACTAATTTTTATGTTATTTTGAACGTATTTCACCTGTTTACCTCGGATATGGTGTATAAAAGTGTAAAACTTTTCTCGCAAAAAAGTAAACGTTTTTTCAATTCATTATTTAAAAAGTATAAGGATAATTATATACTATTGTGATTCTATTTTTTTCACCAATAACTTTAGATGCAGAATGCTTTGTAGTTTCGTAATAAATCAAAAGATATTTTCACCTATACCATATGAAAAAGAGAGCAGTCTTTATTATCTGAACTTGCTAGTAACTTATTATAATTATGAATGACATAAATAAAATCACTTCAGAAAATCAATTAAACTATAATCTTGACCTTCTTGGTTTAATTACAATTGAAAAAATGTATAAATGGACCAAGATAGTTGGCATATTAAATATTGCCTTAGGTGCTGTTTATTGCCTCTCTATATTATTTTTGTCACTACCAACATTTATCATGGGTATCATTACAATTATTATGGGCTCAAAGCTAATTACAGCTGCAAACCATTTTCAGTTTGCTGTCCAAAATAAGGATGGCGAATCGTTTACAACAGCGGTTGATCAATTAAGACAATATTTTCTAATTAATGGAATTTTATTAATTGTAACATTTACTATCATTGGCTTTTTGCTCATATTTGTAAGTTTTTTCTCAGGGTTAATTATGGATTTTTTAAATGAAAGTGGCTTTGATTACACAATAAGCTCAGCTTTATCATTAATAAAGTAATAAGCGTATAAGTAAATGAACTTTATTAAAAAAATAATTAAGATTAAACCTGGCGAAGGAAAAATGGTCCTCACTTTTTTCCTTTTTTCTTTTTTTACTGTAGGGATGGGGCTCGTTGCTAAAACTGCTCGAGATGCTTATTTTTTGAGTAGATTTGAAAAATCTCTTCTCCCACTAATGTTCTTAGCTATTGCTATTGTCATTGCACCAATACTCACTTATTACACCAGCTTATCTAAAAAGTTACCACCAAAAACATTATTTATGATTACCTGCTCTATTTTTGGAGTATCTTTTATTTTTCTTCAAACAATTATGACTGGAAACGTCATCCCAATTGCTTATATCTGGATTGAAGTTGCTGTGGGTATCAGTATTATCCAGTTTTGGACTTATGCTGGTGAATCTTTTGAGCCTCAACAGGCCAAACGTTTATTTGGAATTATTGGTGGCGGTGGTTCTTTTGCTGTTATGCTTATTGGAATGAATTTAAAACCTTTTGTTAATGCCTTTGGGACTGATGAGTTACTATTTCTATCAGCTACTTTTTTAGGCCTTGCCTTTATTTTTGGGACGATGGCAGTACAATACTTTAAAAAAGACCAATCGAAAGGTCCAAAAAAACCTATAAAAAACACCCAAAAGAAAAAGAAAATGGATCCTTTTATTGTTGGGATTGCAACGATTGTTGGTTTGTCTGCTATAGTTACAACACTAGTCGATTACCAATTTAAGATGATCGCCAGTTCTTCTTTTCCAAATGAAGCTGATTTGGTTGCATTTTTTGGAACTTTTTACTCAATTGCAGGAGCGGCTTCTATCATTATGCAATTTTTTATTACTGGTCCTTTACTTTCAAGATTTGGTGTTTTACTTGGACTTCTTATTTTACCTTTCTTTCTTGTCTTGGGAAGTACTTCTATTTTATTAGCTCCAATGCTACTAACTGCTAGCTTTGCAAAATTCTCAGATCAAACTTTCAAATTCACAATAAATAACTCATCCCTAGAATTAATTTGGTTACCCGTACCTCCGGATATAAGAAAAACATTCAAACCTCAAGTAAGTGGTACAATTAAATCAATCGCAGAAGGCTTAGGTGGCCTCATTACTTTTTTATTAATTAAAATTATTGCCCTTCCATACTTAAGTCTTGTTGCTCTTGGTTCTATTGTGATTTGGCTTTTTACTTCATTTAAAGTAAAAAAAGGTTATGTAAATCAATTGCAAACAGCCATCGCTAAAAGACAAATCGATTTTGAAGAGTTAACTATTGATGTTCAAGATGCTGCAATGGTTAAAACTATTGAAGAGACCCTTTCAACCGATGATGAGATTAAACAATTATTTGCTTTAGAAATTATTGAAGGTCTACCCTTATCCTCTTGGAAGAAAATAATTAATCAATTATTCAAGAATGGCACAGCAGAAGTTCGAAAGCGCATTTTGTCTATGGCTTGGGATGAAGATACTATTATCTCAAATGAAGATATTATTCAAGCAATGAATAAAAGCGATAAAGTTTCAGTTGAAGCTATAATTGTTGCAGGACGACGAAAATTAGAAGATGTTCTTCTTGATTTAGAAACTTTATTAAATAATCAAGATCAAGATACCTGTGTTGCAGCTGCAGCGGCAATATTGCAGATTGGAAGTGGGCCGACTGATAAAGCTAAAATGATTTTAAACGACATGTTAGATAAAGAAGATGAGGCAACTCAAGCTACTGCACTTAAGAGATTAATTTATAATGATGATATATTGACAAATGAGAAATTATTATTATTTCTCCAACATGATAGTGACATAATTAGCAATGTAGCTTTAAATATTGCTGAGAAACGTAAAGATGAGCTTTTGATTCCTGCAATTATATCTAATTTATCTTTACCGAAGACAAGTCTTCAAGCCAGACAAACTCTAAAAAAATTCTCTGAAGAGCTTATCGAAGAGCAGTTTAAACAATTACTTCAATCAAAAGAAATAACTAGAAAACTCAAACTAGGTATTATAAGAACACTAAGAGAATATCCAAATGAAGCTTCAATTGAATTATTAATTTCACAATTAGATGATAGCGACCAGGATATATATAATTTGGTTGTAGAATCATTACTCACCATCGCACGTCTCAACCCAATTAGAGAAGAAAAACATGATCGTATAGCTACTGAAATAAGTACAATTGCGAAAAAAGTATATGCACTAAATGAGTGTATAAACATGCTGCCTGATGATGAGCACCAGTTTCTTATGAAAGATCACCTTAATAATGAAATTCAAAATACGCTACCTACTTTATTAAAGCTTGGAGTGCTTGATGTCCCTGATACTCCAATTGAAACTTATATTCATACTGTAAAATCTGGAGATCCCTCTAAACTTCCATTTCTACTCGAATTTTTTGAAAATATTTTTTCTAAAAATGAACGTGAAATTATTAACCCTTTAATTGAACAGATCTCTTTAGATGAGCGGCGTGAAGTTGGTAATCTTCATTTTAAATCACTACCAAACGACTTAGATCAAGAATTAGTAGATTCTGTCTATTCACCAAATAAATGGGAATCAGTTATTGCTTTAGATTACCTATTAATTTCTAATAAATTTGATGTGATCAAATCTTTAGATTGGCAAAAAGTTCCAGATTCAAAAGCAAATCAAGAGTTAATTGCTAGAAGAATACAAAAAAATGGTGCTAATCTTGATTTCATTCCATCAGAACGTTTTAAATTAGACAATGAAAGCTTATCTATGTATTCAACTTTAGAAAAAACAATCATTTTAAAATCAGTTGATTTATTTAAATCAATCCCTGCTGAAAACTTATCTCGAGTAGCACAAATCACAGATGAAGTTTCTTACGATGCAAATAATCCTATATTTGCAGAAGGTGATTATGGTGATTCTTTATTTATTGTTGTTGATGGGAATGTTCGTATTCATAAAGGCAATCAAGAATTAGCAATGTTAGGAAAAGGTACTTGCTTAGGTGAGATGGCTTTATTGGATGATGAACCTCGTTCTGCCGATGCAACAGTAACAGAGGATTCTACTTTATTTAAAATTGAGCAAGAAGGATTCTACGAAGTGATGGGTAGTCAAAGTGATATAATGGAAGGTATCATTAAGTTATTAACTGGCCGACTAAGAGTAGCCAATGATAAAATGATGGGTAAGTAAATATTTTCAGATCTTATTTTTTGGCAATATTTTTTTTAACTCCTCTTCCGTCTTATCTTCTACTGTCTCTTTTACTTTTGACTTAGTTTCAAAAACTTTCTCTTTAACGTTTTCAACACCAGTTTGAACACCATCTTTTATTGATTTAACCGATACATCATTACCAGTAAAGACCATATAGGCAACCCATAATGTTAAAATTGCAGCAACAACTAAAACTAACTTGATTAGTTTTTTTATCACCCCAAAAAGAATAATTAAAGCAAGTACTACAGCGACAGCCATATAAACTGGATTAGAGACTAAAGTTTCAATTGATTGATCCATTAATGATTTCCCTTCAAATCTAATTTCCGATGATTAATTCGACCTGAGCGCTTTTCATATTCTTCTATCATTTTCATAATAATTGGATCATCAGGCATCTCTAACTTCATAGTATCAATTTTACCTGACTGTGATACTATTTTTCTTTTATTTGTTTGTAATTCTATTACTCCAATATAATAGCCTTCCTTTCCAGCTTGAGTAATAAGTGCACCATTAACAACTTCTGGTTTCTCTAGTGCTGATTGACTATGTGCTCCGATAATCACATCTAGTCCTTTAATCTTTTCTGCAATAACATAATCTAGATCAGCTCCTTGGTGAGTCATTAGTATAAATATATCTGCTTTTCTTTTCAACTTTTTCATTTCTGCTTTTACTGCTTTAACAGGATCAGTTAATATTATTTTATCTTTAATTTCTTTTGGATAGTACTTAAGTGCATAAGGATCCACAATCCCTAGGATCGCAATTCTTAATTTATTTTTTACCACAATATGAGATTTTAAAACACCTGGATAAGCAATATTTGTTGCAATAATATTTGTTTCCATTTGGCTTGTTAATTGAGCTAAGGAACTTGAATCCATAGTTAGTTCTTGGTCCCCAAATAAAATTGCATCATAAGATAGTAGATTATAAGCTTCTGCCATTAAGCTATCTTTAAGAGACTGATGAGTCATAGTGAAAATATCACCCGAGTCTAAAATAAGTGTATTAGGGTTTTCTTTAAGAAAGTTTGAGAAATAAATAGATCTTTTCTCAACTGACCCAAATGGACGAACAGGACAATAGCAGTTTTCTAAAGCTCCATTGGTATTGTTCGTATGGAGAATATACAATTTGCCATCCTGAGCAAAAATTAAATTCAAAAATATTGAAATTATCACAAGTAAGAATAGTTTTCTCTGTCCTGTCATGTCTAAAATTGAGCGTAATGAAGAGATTAATCAAAACATTTTTATTTAGTTCTTTTGTTTTTTCACAATATCCAGCGGATTCACTTTTATCGTCACCTAATAATTCAATTGCCCAAAAAATATTTTTGTATCCAATAGCTCAGTGGCAGGGTATTTCTTATCGTAATAGTTCAATGAATTGTCAGTTCTTTCCAAGTTGCTCAAACTATGGGGCTCAAGCAATCCATAAAGAAGGGGTTGTCTCTGGACTAGCCATAGCATCAGATAGAATAATTAGATGCAATCATAATGCATATAATGCTCACAATAAAATGGGTGGGAAATTCAATAAAGATGGTCGATTAATCGACCAAGTTAATTATACTGTTTTAAATAAATCTAAAAAATCTCCTTTAATTGCTGCTGGATTATCTATGGTAGTTCCTGGCTTAGGAAGAGCCTATGCTGGCCGTCCAAAGGATGCTATTTTTGGTTTTTTGATGTCAGCACTCGCAATAAATGCAGGTATAAGATCAATAAAGAAAGAAAGCTTTCTTTCCCCTTTATATATTGGTATTACATTAACATTTTATAGTGGGGAAGTATATGGTGCCTATCGTACAGCAAAATATTATCAACCAAGAATTAAAGAATAATTTATAGTAATTGCCACTGTAGCTCAGTTGGTAGAGCAACGCATTCGTAATGCGTAGGTCAGCGGTTCGACTCCGCTCAGTGGCTCAAAAAATAATTATATATTCAAATAACTCCATTCTTTTGAGAAAGGAACGCTTGTCATAAGGACCGAACCTTCTCTTGTAACAAGTAGGTTATCGCTTGGATTAATACCAATGCCTCGTTTGGAATCATATAATCCTGGTTCAACACTAAACATCATTCCTTCTTCAATTGGCGAATGATCACCTAGTGAAAAATAAGGTGATTGATGACCTTCAAAATTAAACCCAGTGCCATGACCAGGTCGATGATAAATATAATCCTGCATTCCATTATCCACTTGATACTTATGTACTTTATAGGCGACATCAGAACACAATACTCCAGGCTTAGTCTCTTCAACAATTATCTGAACAGTATCGGCAACTACGGACCACATTTTATCTTGATATTTTGAGACAGGGTTTATTTGATAATTCCGATACCCCTCTCCTCCACATCCTCCAATCTTTATATCAGTATTCACATATACAGGTTCCCCTTTTCTAACTTTATTATAGAACAATTGATTAGGGTGAGGATAGGCAGTTGAAATGCCTGCTCTTACATAATCTGAAGTAACCAATACGCCAACTGCACTATGTGGTTTACCATCAAAAGAAAGATCTTCCATTAAAAGATTTATTCCGTAAGCCTTCAATGCTTGTCCGATTTCAAAATCATTCGTATTCGTTCCGTTTTCCAAAATATAATCTCTAGCAAAAGAATGAATCTTATCAAAATATCGGTATGCTCTTTGAGTTAAAGCAATCTCCTCTTTTGTTTTAATGATCCTCATTTTTTCGCACATACTATTAATATTAATAAATTTAGTTTTTGGAAGATATTTATTTAGTTGAAGCAATTGTTTCGCTGAAAGATTCATATCGGTTGCAATTTTTTTACCTTCGTATCCTTTTTTCTTTAAATGCTTAAGTAACCATTCAAAAAGATCTACTTGTTTTCCAGCAACAACTTTTCCTTTATTTGGAAATCCTCCCTCTCCGTGAGGAAAACAAAAATAATAGTTATTTTCAGTGCACCACCATGATTTAATTAGATCACGATCAATCCCAGGTGAAAACCAGTATGCTGTATCGTTCTCTTCTTGAGGAAACAAAACCCATGTTGTTCTTTTGCCACTACCTCTAAAACATCCAGAAAAATAGACCTTGTTTACATCATTCTCTAATATAATAGCATCCACTTTCTGATTTAAAAGCATATTCTTCAGTACTTGAACTCTATCTTTATACCAAGATAAGGGTAACCTATCATATCCTTTTGGCGCAGGCTTTGGATGATTACGATTAGTCACTAACAAAGATTCTGATTCTCCTGGGGTTTTAATAAGATTCCTTGCACTTAATCTCAGACTAGCTAAGCCTAACCCCATACTTTTAATGAATTTTCTACGATCAATTGACATATTATCCTCCATTATTTGGTATTAATTACTATAAATCTAACAACCTCTTTTACATTTAAATCAATTTTTTAAGAAGTCAGATATCAGCTTTTCAGTTATTATCATTTGGTCTTTAACTTCATTTAATCTTTTGAGATACCACCAAATGGCATTCTTTTGAGCGTAAAGTCTATTTTTTAAATCTATATTAAAAAATGAATTTTTAATATAGACTGGATCAACATTTGCTTCAGGATTTTGCGCGGCCATAAAATTTATTGTATATTCATCTCTTAATCGCTGTTGCTGGCGATCATACCTATCGCTATTTTTAGTTATTCTAGTATATTCATATTCATATAAAAAAGATATTTCATTGGTGATATTTATTTCGTCTGAAGAATTAAACCTTCCACTTGAGACAGAAGCCTTATATGCTGTTTGTCTACCATATAATGTTGGACTACCAACAAACCTTAAATTGGTAATTATTGAATCTTGGTTGTAGGGAATATTACTGTTACTATATTCAATTAATTTTTCTACTCTTTTAACTATAATATTATTTTTACTTATAACTTCATTTATTGCATCTATATCTAATGTTACGTCTTCAAGAATTTTAATATAATCTTGTTTTAATTTACTATTCAGTTCATCTTTTTGCCTTTTATCCTCAAGAGTTAAAGAGCCACTAAGACCTAATAAAACAGCTAAAAATTCAATTCCTCCTCTTGCAAGTATATTCTTCATTCAATTATCCTTAATATCATTTTAGAGACGTTTTATTTATTTGTAAAAAAATCAAGAAAACCAATAAGCTTTTTTTATATTAATCTATTTCATTGTTGAATTTGAACAAACCACTTAAATGATGTCAAATGAATTAGTTCTTAAATATATTCTATCTTATAATTCTAAATAAAATTAAAAGAAGAGTAAAAAATGAAAAAATATTCTTTTGAAGTGACCACCTCAGATAAAATTAAAACTGAAAATTTAGAAAAATGGTTCAGTCAAGATGGAGATGCTTATGATGTTCTTAGTACAATGGTTGATTATGAGCGAGATAAGGAAGAATCAATTCTAAGTTTTGATGATGATGGAACTTTAAGATGCTCAGTAAAAAAATTGATTTTAGCTTTATATGAATTCTCAGTTGAGTTCAATTGTGAACTAAAAGGCGAATTTTATACATATGGTAAATATGATGCTCATCATTACAAGGCACCTAAATTTATAAAAGAAGAATTAACGGATTAAAATTATAGAATCTTTTATTTAATTTGATTTCAACATTTTTTCTACTTCTAAAACATGTAATTCTTCTTGACCAATCATAGTTCGAGCATATTCTTCTAAATAGACTGAATCATCATTTATTAGTTTTAATAATTCATAATAACTCTTGATAGCTTTTTTTTCATGCTCAAGAGTCTCTTGAAGAATTTCATTAATATCATGTTTGAAAGTTTCTTTAATATTATTAATGTTCAATGGTGGGTGACCACCTAGACCAGTTATATGTTCACCTGCCATATTTGCATGATCTAATGACTCTGTTGCTTGAGCTTTGAAAAAATCAATCAAAGGTAATCTATTTGGGCCAAATATCATTAAAGAGTAATGAGTATATCTAATTACTCCTGATAATTCTAGATCAAAAATTTCAGTTAGCTTATTTATTATTTCTGTTTTTTTCATGTTCTTTCAATCTTTCTTAATCTACTGTCAATAAATCAACCTCAAAAATCAAAGTGGAGTTTGGTGGGATAACTCCCATATCTTGATTGCCATATCCCATGCTAGGAGGTATAGTTAATTTTCTTTTTCCCCCGACTTTCATTCCTAAAACACCTTGATCCCAACCACTTATTACTTGGCCAGCCCCAAGGGTAAAACGAAATGGAGTTCGTCCTGGATTTAAGGAAGAATCAAACTTTGTACCATCTGTTAAAAGGCCTGTATAATTTACAGTCACGATGTTATTTTTTTCAGCTTCTACGCCATCACCAACTACTAAATCTTCTATAATTAGTTCACCACTCATTGTTTCTTTTTCCTTACTGCAACCAGCAATTAGTAATAAAATGATTATTGCAGGTATTTGCCATTTGTTTTTCATGATTTATCTCCAAATTAAAGTCCATAAGTTTACATTAATTGACTGAATAGAATTACCGTAAATTTATGTATATGCATTTCTTAAAATATGACAAGGCCAAATACGGAACCTTCATCTAAATTAAACGTTATTCTAAATAATGCAGACTATTTTATTATTAATTAATATTTTAAAGAAAAGTTTTTTGCTTTTCATTGCATTCTTTGCTTTGATTTTTACTCAAGATAATCGTCTTCGACTAAAACAAGCTAATCTCTTGGAGAATATCACCATTGATGGTGTGTCAATGCAGTATCTAAAAGGTGATGTTATTTTTTCTAAAGGCAATATGACCATAACATGTGATTGGGCACGTTTCAACCAAAAGACTGAGCAAGGTTTTCTTTTTGGTAAAGTTTCAATGAATGAGGATAATCAAAATCTAACCTGTGATTCAATGTTTGTGGATTCACCCAAAGATATCATGATTGCATATGGAAATGCTAATGTTTGGGATAGCACTTACAGTCTAGTTGCGGATACCCTTTTTTATTATTCCGAATTAGATAGTGGTTCAGCAAATGGTGGAGCGACTTTAACTCAAGAGAAACAGACCATAAAAGGTGATCGCATTGAATACAAAGACATTCCTGAAGTTGAGGGTGTTTCTTATGCTGCAAGGGGCAATGTTACAATAACTGAAGAAGGTAGAATAGCAACTTGTGGAGAAGCTATTTATGATAGAGAGAAAAGTAATACGATCCTCAAAATTAATCCAGAAATTATTGATAATAATCAAACGATATCAGGAAGTGAAATTTATTTAAATTATAATAATGAGTTATTAGAAAGTTTATTTATACCAAGCAATGCACATGCAACACACCCTTCAAAAGGGATTCGTGAACGTTTAGAAATTATAGAAAAAGATACTACTATTTTTCAAGAACCACTTGAGTTCACTGATGATATGACTGGTTCAATAATGAAAGGCTATTTTGTTGATGGTAAATTAGATTCTATTCGATTGGAAGGAATGGCCACAACAATCTATCATATTTTTGAAGATTCTATTTATCAAGGTAAAAACCAATCATCTGGAGATACCATCACTATGAATTTCGGAGAGAATGATATTGAAAAAATATTTATTTCTGGTGGCTCTGAAGGTACTTACACACCTGACTCTACAGGTGCGGATGTTGATGGTCCTGTAATATATACATCTGAAGATATTGAATATGATGTAAAAAATGAGTTTACTGATCTTCACGGTGATGCCACTATTGATTATACAAACGTAAATCTTTCAGCAGGTTTTATTAATGTTGCATGGCGAAATAATCTTTTAAAAGCTACGCCAGAATCTGAAAGAGATTCATCTTATGGAGTAATTAGACCTTCAATGGTTGAAGATGGCGAAGAGCCAATGGTTGGTGACACCATGATTTATAATTTAGAGACTCGAAACGGGAAAGTAATCAAAGGCACTACAAAAGCTGAGGATGGATTTTATCACGGTGAAGAAATTCGTAATCAAAATATGGATATTTTTTATGCTGAACATGCAGCATACACAACTTGTGACCTTGAAGATCCACATTTTCATTTTGAAATGAATCGCATGAAAATGATCAATGAGGATAAAGTTGTTGCTCGACCTATTGTTCTCTACATCGCAGATATTCCTATATTTGGGTTACCTTTTGGTGTTTTTCCCCATCAAAAAGGGCGACGACATTCTGGTTGGATAATGCCATCATATGGAACTGATGCTCGATGGGGTGGCTACATAAATGGTCTTGGGTTTTATTGGGCTGCAAGTGACTATTATGATTCAAAATTTACTATGAGCCTTTATGATAGAGATGGGATTACTCTCAGATCTCAGAATCAATATAGTAAACGATATAAGTACAATGGAAATTTTGATCTTGAGACCAAACAACGTTTCTCCAGTTCTGTACCAGATGAAGATAGAGATATCTACAATCTTGCTTCAAACAGACAAAGTGATTACGTGGTGCGTTGGAATCATAGACAACAGTTAAGGAACAATCAATCTGCGGCAGTTAATGCAAGTTATTATTCTAGTGGTGATTATAATAGACGCACAGGCATTGAGCAACAAAAACGTTTGAATCAACAATCAGTTTCAAACGCTACGTACTCTAAACGATGGCCAAAGTCTCGAAATAGTTTAAGTATAAATTTATCTTCGCGAAGAGATTTGATGGCAGAGAAAAAAATTGATCAAAACTCTGTCTTTTATAATCAGCCAAGCAAAGCTGGACAGCAAATTAATATTACAAATAATACTTTACCTCAAATGGCTTTTTCTCATAGTCAAAGAGCTCTTTTTCCAACAAAAGCAAGAAAGAAAAACTGGTATAACAACATTAACTATAATTATTCATCCAGGTTTACAAATAACATTAAAAATTATTATGAATCTGAAGCCTATTCAATTGATGACTCTAGTAGTGGTTACAGATGGGTAATTGATAATAATGAAGATCCATTGACTAATACTTTCTCTGATTATATAATTGCTCATTCCACGGGGATAAATATGTCATCGAAAATATTTAAATATTTTAATGTTTCACCAAGTATTTCTTTAAAGTCAGATTGGGTTAATCGTACGTTTTCTGGCACGATAGATACTTCAGGAATAATCAATAAAAATGAAATTAAAAGTTTTGCAACAAGAACAACTGGTTCATTTAATGTAAACATGAATACTCAAGTTTATGGATTGTTACCAATTAAATTTGGCAAAATTGAAGCTGTTCGTCATGTTATCTCACCTACTTTAGGCTATTCATATCGACCAGATTTCTCTAAAGAAGTGTTTGGAATGAACCCAGGCTATTACCAAGAGATAAAGCAAGACAATGGAGAATCAGTTTACTTTGATCGTTTTTCTGGAACGTTAGCCGGTGGTACTCCAAAGGGGGAGAATCAATCAATGAACATGTCAGTAAATAATGTTTTTCAAGCTAAAATAATTGATGGTGATAAAGAATTAAAACAAGATCTATTTTCTTGGAGAATGTCTACAAGTCGAAACTTTGTAGCTAAAGAATTTCAATGGAGTAATCTTAATTCTTCAGTTCGAGCGAATATAAATAGAAAACTAAATTTAGATTTTTCCATGACTCATGATTGGTATGAGTATGATAAAAAAAATGACTTACGAATTAATAAAATTAAAACAACCGGTGGCCTTATAACACCGAGACTTATTAATGCACGTTTTTCAACTGGCTTTAAATTTTCAGGGAATCGATTATCTTATAATACAGAGGATGATCAAGTTGAAGAGGCTGATAGTAGTGTCTCCTTCCAGCGTATAGATGGTGCTAACCTTGCAGGAACTATTGCTGGACTAGATAATAAAAAATCTGCTGGTAAACTTTGGGATACATCAATGAGTTTTAGTTTTGCATATAATAATGCAAATCCAAATAACCCTCAAAAAACTTTCTGGATGTCTTCAAATTCAACAATTCAACTTACTCCGGGCTGGCGTGTACAATACAATGCAAGATTTGATCTGATTAAACAAAATCTAGTAAGCCATACTTTTTCTGTTAATCGTGACTTACATTGTTGGGAACTCAGCCTAAACTGGACACCAAATGGATATGCTTCTGGACTTTATCTTAGATTAAATGTTAAATCACCAAATCTTAAAGACTTAAAACTTGAACAAAGAGGAGGAACCTTCAATCGACCATCTTTATTTGACCGCTAAGCATTTATCCTTAAACTTGTTCTATTAATATGTCATCAGAATCATCAAAAAACTGGATAGTAATAGCTGAGTTTAGTGGTAGCGTATATGCTGAAATGGCTGAGAATATCTTAATTGATAATGATATTCCTTGTTATACAAAAGGTGATTTTTTAAGTACTGCCTATAGCATTAGCGCAATGACTCTCCCTGGTGGTTCTGTAAAATTGTATATTCCTGAGTCTTTTAAAACACAGTCAGAAACATTACTTATCAATATTTTACCTAAAAATGAATAACAAAACTATTCGAGCTATTAAAGGCACTCAAGATATTCTTCCTGAAGAAAGCATCAAATGGCAATCACTAGAAGATGAAATCAGAAAGATATCAAGCTATTATGGTTACCAAGAAATTCGAACACCCGCATTTGAAAAAACAAAATTATTTTCTAGAAGTGTTGGAGAAGAAACAGATATTGTTTCAAAAGAAATGTATAGTTGGACAGATCAAGGTGGTGAAGACCTAACTCTTAAACCAGAACTTACGGCATCTGTTGCAAGAGCATTTATTCAACATAATTTAGGTCTTATTAGTCCTGTTAATAAGCTCTATTATATTGATGCATTATTTCGAAGAGAAAGACCTCAAAAAGGGCGTTATCGTCAATTCCACCAGTTTGGAGTAGAAGCTTTTGGATCTGAGTATCCTGAAATAGATGCGGAAGTAATTGCTTTGGCAATATCTATTTTTAAATCGTTGGGGCTAGAAGGAATTAAATTGAATTTAAATTCAATTGGATCACTTGAATGTCGAAAAAATTATAGAATAGCTTTAAAAGAGTATTTAAAGCCACACCTTACAAATTTAACAGAAACAAGTCAAAATAGATTCAATCATAATCCATTGCGGATTCTAGATACTAAGGCTCCCAATGAAATCAAGATTCTTGAAGATGCACCAGATATTTCAGATTATTGGACAAATGAAGATAAAACTCATTTTAATGAAGTAATAGAATATTTAGAAATTTTAAAAATTGAGTATGTGCTAATGCCACGACTGGTTCGGGGACTTGACTATTATACGAGGACTACTTTTGAGATCACAGCGCCAAGTTTAGGCGCTCAAAATGCAATATGTGGAGGTGGTAGGTATGACGGTCTTACTGAAATGTTAGGCGGCAAACCAACACCCGGCATTGGTTTTGCAGCAGGAATGGAACGAATTCTCTTGGCAATGAAAAGTAAGCAGTTTAATAAAAATAAAGTTCAAATATATATTGTTGGGTTAGGAGATCATACCCGTACAACTGTAATTAAATTAGCTCAAGAGTTACGAGAGCAAAATTTAATAACTGAGTTCGACTTACTACGTCGCTCTTTAAAAGCTCAACTTAGAGAAGCTAATAAAATGAATGTCAAATATGCCATTATTATAGGTGAAGAAGAATTAGAGTCAAATCAATTAGAAGTAAAAAACTTTTCAACAGGAAATCAACAAAAAGTTAAATTAAGTAAAATTGTTGAGCATATGAATTCTTTGTCTTTTTAAAAAAATTTTTTACATTATAATACACACATATGAATAATTTAATTTTCAATCAATTTTAAAAGAAGATTTAAATGAGTACAAAACCATTATTAATTGTTGAGTCTCCCTCGAAAGCAAAAACTATATCTAAATATCTTGATAATAAATATGATGTTCGATCAACAGTTGGACATATAAAACAATTGCCAAGAAAAAATATATCTGTAGATATTGAAAATGATTTTGCTATAGAAGAAATTATTATTGAAGATAAAAAGAAGTTTGTTAAAGAATTAAAAAAATTATCAAAAACAACTTCTAAAATTATAATTGCTACTGACCCTGATAGGGAAGGTGAAGCAATTGCAGCTCACATTGCAAGTGAAGTAGATAAAGATAAAATATCAAGAGTTCAGTTTACTGAGATTACTAAAGAAGGCGTTAAGGAAGGAATGAATAACCCGAGAGAAATTGACGAAGATTTAGTTAGAGCAGCGACTACAAGAAGAATCGTTGACAGATTAATTGGTTATAAAATTTCACCTGTTCTTTGGAGTACGTTGCAAAAAAATATGAAATTTGTTGAAGGTCGTCTTTCTGCTGGTAGAGTCCAATCTGCTGCATTAAAAATTATAATTGAAAGAGAACGGTTAAGGCAAGCCTTTCATTCTGCCCTTTATTATGATTTAAAAGCAGAATTTCAAACTGGAAAAGATTCATTTAGTGCAACTCTAATTAGAGTGAATGGAGAGAGAGTTGCTACTGGAAAAGATTTTGATCCAAATACTGGTAAATTAAAGAATGATAAAGCCTTACTCCTTTCGAAGGCTCAAGCAGATGAATTGGTTAAAGAGTTAACTAATGGAAGTTGGATTGTTTCAGATGTAGAAGAAAAAATTAAGAAGTCTAATCCAAAGCCTCCTTTCACAACATCTACTTTGCAACAAGAAGCTGGAAGAAAACTACGATCCTCTGCTAGAAAAACAATGAGTAACGCTCAGCGTCTTTACGAAAAAGGTTTCATTACATATATGCGTACTGATTCAACTAATTTATCTGATGAAGGAGTTAATGCCGCTCGAAATGAAATTGAATCAAGGTTTGGCAAAGATTATTTACCTTCTCAAGCTAGAATTTATTCTTCAAAAGTAAGAAATGCTCAAGAAGCTCATGAAGCCATTCGACCAGCCGGAGTTGCATTTGTGAATACAGAAACAGTTAGAGCTGAAATTGATGAAGACGCAGCGAGCCTTTATGATTTAATTCGTAAACGAACCCTATCCTCACAAATGACATCAGCTAGAGTGAAACAAATTTCAGTTACTATTGAAAATCAAAAATCAGAATTTCGAGCTAATGGAAAAGTGATACTCTTTCCAGGATATATGGCTGCTTATGTTGAAAGTACAGATAAAAGAAATGGTATAACTGAAGATCTAGAAACCATCCTCCCTAATTTAGCTAAAGATCAATCTCTTGAATGCAATCAACTTGACTCCGATGAACATTCGACCAAGCCTCCGGCAAGATTTACCGAAGCTTCATTAGTTAAAGAACTTGAAACCCAGGGTATTGGAAGACCATCAACTTGGGCAAGTATTATAGAGACTATAGTAACAAGAACTTACGTTAATAGAAAACAAGCAAAATTAACTCCAACTTTTTTAGGTCTTGCCGTTACTCAGCTTTTAGAAAATCATTTTACATCTCTAGTAGATAGTCAATTTACAGCGCAAATGGAGGATGGTCTTGACTCCATATCAAGAGGCGATATTGAACCTCTGCCTTTCATGAGTGAATTTTATTTTGGTTCTGATAAAGTAAAAGGACTTGAGGGAATGTTAGATGAAAAAGTAGATATTGGTAAAGCTTGTTCTATTCAATTGGATTATGATGGAGAGCCTATTGAAATACGCGTTGGGCAATATGGTCCGTTTGTTCAGCAAGGAGAAGTTAGAAAATCTGTACCAAGTGATGTTTTTCTGGGAGATCTCAATGTTGACAAAGCTTTAGAAATTCTAAATCAAGAAATCAATGAAGATCGTGAGCTTGGTACTGATCCAAAAAGCAATGAAAAAGTTTTAGTTAAAAGTGGCCCTTATGGTCCTTATGTACAACTTGGTGATACAAGTAAGCGAAAAGGTATTCCAAAAGGAACATCGCCAGAAGATATTGATCTTGAAATGAGCTTAAAACTCTTATCTCTTCCTCGAATATTAGGTAAGCACCCTGAGACAAATGAAGATGTCAAAGCCGATTATGGAAGATTTGGACCTTATGTTACAGCTGGTAAAGGAAAAAATGGAACTATTCCACCAAATATGTCACCAATAACAATTAACTTTGAAGAAGCACTTGAACTAATTAAAAATCGTAATAGTGGACCTCAAGAACTACGGAATCTTGGAAATCATACTGAAACTGGAGAATCTTTAATTATTAAATCAGGTAGATATGGTCCATATATAACCGATGGAAAATTCAATGCTTCTCTTCCCCGCGAATCTGATCATGAAAAGATTACACTGAAAGAAGCAGTTGTTTTGATTGATAAAAAAAGAGCCGCTCCACCACGGAAAAAAAAGCGTAAAGCAAAGAAGAAAAAGAAATGAATCGAATAATAACTATTTTATCTTTTTTTAGTATAATTTTTTCTCAAGAAAAAAATGAATTGATACTAGATATCGAACAGAGTCTAATGGCTACTTGTTGTTGGAGTGGAACAGTCTATGACCATGGAAATAAGGAAATGGAGATAGAAATTGCTGGAATGGTTCAAAATGGAAAAACTAAAGTGGAAATATTAAACTATTTTACTAATAAATATGGTGAAAGAGTCCTCTCTTCACCAGTCGTAGAAGGGTTTAATTTTTTTGCTTGGCTTGCCCCAATTTTTATTTCAATCTTATGTTTTATTACACTTATAATATTTATAAAGTCTCCTCAAGGTACTGTTAAAACTAAAATATTTAAAGATGACCTAAATATTAAATACAATGATCAAATTGAAAAAGAATTAAAAGATTTAGATTAATGATTAGACCAAGTTTTTCAAGCATAGAGATACTTCTATAATGAGTATTGAGAAAATTGTATCCCTTTGCAAAAGAAGAGG
>Ga0115567_10001803_pt1 | contig 21256 bp, 18 predicted proteins | sample COGITO_mtgs_1204_2_FD_88679 | JGI IMG/M metagenome (GOLD analysis project Ga0115567, IMG submission 88679) | Pelagic marine microbial communities from North Sea - COGITO_mtgs_120412 | ecosystem: Environmental > Aquatic > Marine > Epipelagic | place: Germany:Helgoland, sampling site Kabeltonne... | reverse complement strand
TCAGCCAGGCTTTTGAGCTTATCCGCGGGTAGACCGCGCAGCTTTTCCTCGGAGACTGCAAAATAATCCGCAATCTTCTGGCGGTCGCCCGGTGAGCCGTCTGCCTGTTGTCCTTGGAAGAACATTTCCTTAGGCTCGAACACGTCGAGGTCCTTGAGTTCCTTGACCATGGTATCGGTCGCCTGACGATCCCGCTCGAAATTTTGCAGAAATTCGAAGGCTTCCTTTGTGAAGGCCGATGTGTCGTCCCCCGCGAAGAATTCTTGTTGCGGTGACGCCTTGGTCACGCAACCGGCCGCTTCGTCGACGCAAACGACGAAACGATCATTGGAGGGGTCATTGGCGAGCACGAACGGATAGCGGCGCGCAAATGACGGCATGTAGAAATCCGAATTGAACTCACCGTCCGTCACGAACAGGTTTTCCTCGCTCCGAATGCCCATAACGGCCAGGGGTGAGCGGTCATCGCCCGCAAAAATAATGGGAAAGCTAGAGGCAGCCGAACCGAATTCGGCGGCGGTCAATGGCAGAAAATGCGAACTCTTCATGAATTCAAACGGCTTCTCGACCGGCGTAACGCCATAGCCTTTATGCTGTTCGCGGTTCAATGGAACCGGCTTTTTGTAAAACATGACGTTTCCGCTCACGGTGGGTTGCTGCGCTTCAGCCATTATTGCCTCTTAAAGTCAGATGAATTGGGATCGAATTTATGAGCACGGCGCTAACGTCCCTGTCGTTTCGTGCCGTATTGTGACCGTTCGGTCTGTTGTTTCCAAGGTTGCGCCTTAGCCGATGGCCGGAGCGCCATCAACTGGCTTTTCAGGTCGAAGGATTTCTTCCCCGCACTGCATAAGCGCTCTGCACCGTTAAACTTTGCCATTTGTGCCCGCTTCCCCTATCAATCCGGAATGGGACAGACCAAACTTCAGGAACGATTGAGCGCCGCGCGCGAAATCTGCGTAGCAGCGGGCGAGCGGTTCACGCCGCTGCGCGAGCATGTGTTGGAGCTGGTTATCGAGGATGGCGGCGCGGTCAAAGCCTATGACCTGCTCGACCGCCTGAAACCCGAACGCGGCAGCCCCAAACCGCCGACCGTTTACCGGGCGCTGGATTTCCTGTCCAAACTGGGCCTCGTCCACCGCGTCGAAGCGCTCAACGCCTTCATCGCCTGCGATCATAGTCATGAGGGCGACCTGGCCGAGTTCTTCATCTGCGAGCATTGCAGCGCCGTCGAGGAACGGCACGCCCATGACCATAATGACTGCAAGCCCGCCGGGTTCGAGATCGCCCGCAGCGTGATTGAACATTACGGGACCTGTCGCAATTGCCGCAAAGCGGCGTAGGACCGAATGTTTCAAACCGTTTGGGCTGGTGACTGCTCGGCATGGGAATGCGACGAGCTCGGACATCTCAACATGTCCTATTATCTGGACAAGTTTGAACAGGCCCGCATGGGATTGTTCATCCGCCTGGGGCTAGTCGAAGCGTTTCGCCCGGATGCCTACTCCACTGTCCGGTCCCGCGACATTCATATCAAATATTTGGCCGAATCGCGGCCCGGCAATCCGCTGCGGATCGAAAGCGCCATCATCGCGCTGCACGAAACCACCGCCGAAGTCGGCCATGTCATGTATCACCGTGACGGCCGCATGGCCGCGACTCTGCGCGAAATTGTCGAGCATGTTTATATATCGGAAGATAAGCGTTTCGCCTGGCCGTCCCGGCTGAGGGCGCGGCTCAGCGACCATACGGACCAGTTGCCCGCTCCGGCTCGCCCGCGCGGGCTGTCGCTGGATTGGGATTTGCCTTCGCCAACTGCGGCGGCTTTGGATGATGTTGGCGCGGCAGATATAGGCGGCGGGGTGTTCTTGCCCGCTGATACCATGCCGTCCGGTCATGTCCCCTTTTCTAGAATTTTCCGCCGGATTACCACGACATTGGGCTGGTTCGACGGCGGCTGGCCCGAATTCTCCGATCCTGACTATGCCGCCGCAGGTGGGTCCGCTGTGGTGCTGGAAATCCGTGTCCATATGCCGTCCCTGACCTATGCGGGCGACGCCTATCATATGCGTCCCGCCGTCGTGGCGGCGAACACCCATACCCGCCTGATCATGCACAATATCCTCAACACGGTGACCGGAGAGTGCATCGTATCAGGCTATGCGGCGGGCGGGCTATTCAATCTGAATACGCGGCGATTGATCAAAGCGGACGAGGCGCAAATCGACGCGCTGATGGCGGCCGCCATCCCGTCTCTGGCACCGCCGCCCCTTCGTTAGATCCGGCTGATGACGTCGCGTAAAACCGCGGTGGCAAATTCCGGCTCCTGCAGCGGAAAGAGGTGATTGAAGTCAGGTTGAAATTCAATCGACAGACCCGGCTGTAAGCGCTGTAAACGCAGGCGCTGCGAGGCTGAACTCACCCGCCCCCGCGCGCCCGCAAACACGATCCGGCTATTATCGGGCAGCAGCGGGGCATGGCGAAAGACATTATGCGCCTGCGCGGCAAAAATCGCCTGCTCCCACAGCGGTTCACAGGCAAGGCGCATCTGTCCGTCATCCGTCCGTTTTAAACCGCCTTCCAGATAATCGCGCAGAATTGCATCCGGCACGCCCTTGAAGGCGCCGCGTCCCTGATAGCGAGTGAAGGCGGCGTCGGTGCTGTCAAAGACGGCTTTGCGCTGGGCTGATTTGCGCGCAATCGGAATGCGGCGTTTCATATAGGCGCGACCCGTTGCCGTCGCCGCAACCTTGCGAAACAGCCACGGCACCAGCACCGGATCAAAGCCGACATAGCCCGCCACCTTGCTGGCGATCTGCGGCATAGCCAGAATGCCGCTGACCGCGCCATAACTATGCCCCGCCAGCACAACCGGCGAGTCCACGGCCTGTTCAAACACCGCCGCGATATCGTCCGCAAAAATCTTCCAGCTGGCGAGCGAAGCGATATCCGTCGGCAAATCTGTCAACCCGTGCCCGCGCAAATCCAGCGCCAGCGCATGCCCCTCCCTATTCTTGGCGAGAGGCTCTATCACATGGCGATAGCTCTGTGCGTTGAAGCCGTTGGCGTGACAAAAGACGAGCCGCAACGGCGTCGCCGGATCGCCAAAACGCAGCGCGGAGAACGTTCCGCCAGGAAGATCGAATGAGGAGCGCTGCAACGCTTAGGCAATCTTGATGTCGAGGTCGTCCTGAATCGCCTGCTTCAGTACGGGCAGCAAGGTCTGGTGGCCGCGCGGCTTATTCATCGCGAAGGCGTTGAGGCTAATCGATTTGAAGAAAGCGACGGATTTGGCGATGGCCGCGTCGACATCATCAACCGCTTCATCAAGGTAGCCGACCTCGACCGCCGCGTCCGGTGTAAACATTTCGCCGTTAATAAAGGCGCGCGAAAAATGGCGTTGGCTGAGCCGCGGCATCGCCAGCTCGCGGCCGAAATTATGCATGGGCAGGCCGTTCGCCGTTTCCGGCAGTCCGACCTGAAACGGACCGTTGCGCCCGATCCGGTAATCGGCGGCAAGGAACAAAAACGCGCCGAGCGCAATCACGTGGCCGTCGCCCGCCGCGATAATCGGCTTACGCGTTTCCATCATCCGCACGGCAAAATCAGAGCCGCGCTTGACCAGCTGCACCGCCGTGTCGCCGCCCAGCATCAATTCCTTGAGATTATAGCCTGCCGAGAAAATACCGTCCCGTCCGCGCAGCACGATGATTTTCGCCTCTTTATCGGCGCGGTCCATCGCCGCATTGACCGCATCGAACATCAGGTTGGAAAAGGCGTTCGCTTTGCCATCATCCAGATGGATGGTCGCCACATCGTCAGTCAGGTCATAGCTCAGCAAATCAGTCATCAGTCAAACTCTCCATTTCATCTGCAAAGGCGTCCTCGCCTCCCGCGCGGGCCGCGTCAATGATACGTTTGCGTATGGCAGGGGGCTTATTTCCGGACATTTTGCGAAAAGCCTGAATAGACGTGATCTCCAGCCGCACGGCGACAATTGCGCGGCTGATGCGGGCGACATAATCCGGCGCATCACCGACGGACCAGCCGTCATCGCCTTCATAAGCCATCGCCAATTCCGCCAGATGTGTTGGTAGCGCATCGTCTGGTAACGCCGTCAATGTTCCGCGCGCGTGCACGGACGCATAATTCCACGTCGGCACGTTGGCCTCGGGCCTATCGTAGAGGGTCGCCGACACATAACCATGCGGTCCGGAGAACACGGCCAGAGCCGCTGCCCCATCTAGCAAGGCCGCCATCGGATTGGACCGCGCAATATGGCCATACAGCGCGCCCTGCTCGCCCTCGTACGAAAAGAGCAGCGGCAGATGTGTTGCCTCCAGGCCATCTGCCACCACGAGGGCAAAACTATGCTCGGCCATGATCCGTTGGGCAAAGGCCGGGTTGTCATCCATATAATAGGGCGGCGGGTAGGACATGGCGCTATCTTACCCGCTTATATCCAAATCGCGGATCAACTTGCGTAACCGTTAAGGCGTGACGTCAAATTTCGCGCGGAAATCTCGCGCCGGATCCGTGTCCGTCGCAGGCCGGGCGAGCGAATAAGTCAGCGTCCCATCACTAAGGTCGAACGTCCAGATATTGGCGTTCGACACGGCAATCCCGTTCTCGGTGAAGTTCGCCTTAGTCACATCATCAGCGGGAAAAGCTTGCCGTGTCGCCGTGCCGCCATCCCTCGCAAAGCCGCCATATTCGGTCACGGCAGAAGGCGAGCCGTCCGGCTCAATATGTTCATGACGAAATTCCAACCCGTCATCCGTGCGGCTGAGAACCCAGGTTCGCGATTCATCCGGCCCGACCGCCAGCGGCATCCGGATCACATCCGTCGCGCAACTCACCGGCCCGACAACCAGCGTCTCGTCCATCCAATTCGTATCGACGGCTTGGTCACTGACGACCTCGCCCGTGAAGGTGCCGTTGCAGAGCGATTGGAGGTTGTTGAAGAAGGCGGCGGTTGGGTTGTTTGCGGCCGTGCAGGCGGCGAGCGGCGCGGCCGCCAAGACGATCGCTGTCGCTCGGGCGCGGCGCAAAGAGGCACTCATTACGTATCCACCTCAGCATCCAGCGCATTGCTGATGATGAAATCGCGGCGCGGTTCCACCACGTCGCCCATCAGCTTGGTGAAAAGATCGTCGGCGGAATCGGCGCCGTCGATTTTGACTTGCAACAGGCTGCGCGCGTTGGAGTCGAGCGTGGTTTCCCAGAGCTGGTCCGGGTTCATTTCGCCCAGTCCCTTATAGCGCTGGATCTTGAAGCCTTTGCGGCCGATGGCAAAAATGGTTTCGAGCAGTTGCGCCGGACCATTGATTTCAATCGCGTCCTTATCGCCCTGCCGGAAATAGGCCGTACCGTCGAAGGTCTCGCGCAAGGGCTCGCTCATCCGGTGGAGGCGGCGGGCATCGGCACTGTCGCGGAAAGCGGGGCGCAGCGCGTAGCGTTCCATTACGCCGCGCACTTCGCGTTCGATCACCAGCGCGCCGTCATCATCATAGCGCGCAGTCCAGCCCTCTTCGCCCTCATCAGAGATCCGGTCGAGACGCTTCGCCGCGCCGTCCAGCAATTCCGGCATTTCCTCGGGGTCGAGCACGCCGGAAATGGCCAGCTGCGAGATCACGCGGTCGGGGGAACGATGTTTGAGGCGTTTAATCAGGGATGACGCCTGCAAGGCTTCCTTGGAGACCCGTTTCAGGTCCTCGCCGAGCACAACTGCGCCGGAGGCGAGTTCGAGCCGCGCATCGCGTGAACCCGCCTCGATCAGATAATCATCCAGTTCGGATTGGTCCTTCAGATACTGGACGCTCTTGCCGCGCTCGACCTTATAGAGCGGCGGTTGGGCGATGTAGAGATAGCCGCGCTCGATCAGCTCCGGCATCTGGCGGTAGAAGAAGGTCAGCAGCAGCGTGCGGATATGCGCGCCGTCCACATCCGCATCGGTCATGATGACGATTTTGTGGTAGCGGGCCTTGTCCGCGTTGAAATCATCGCGGCCAATGCCCGTGCCGAGGGCGGTGATCATCGTGCCGATTTCCTGGCTGGATAGCATCCGGTCAAACCGCGCGCGTTCTACATTCAGGATTTTACCCTTGAGCGGCAGGATCGCTTGGTTCTGACGGTCGCGGGCCTGTTTGGCCGACCCACCCGCAGAGTCGCCCTCCACGATGAAGATTTCGGACAGAGACGGGTCGCGTTCCTGACAATCGGCGAGCTTGCCGGGCAGGCTTGCAATATCGAGCGCGGATTTGCGCCGGGTCAGATCGCGCGCCTTACGGGCCGCTTCGCGCGCCGCCGCGGCTTCGACGATCTTCATGATGATCTGTTTGGCCTCAGTCGGGTTCTCTTCGAACCAGTCGGACAGAGCTTCGCCCATCGCGGACTCGACCACAGGGCGGACTTCGGACGAGACAAGCTTATCCTTGGTCTGGGAGGAGAATTTCGGGTCGGGCACTTTAACCGACAGCACGCAGGTCAAACCTTCGCGCGCATCGTCGCCGGAAATCGAAACTTTTTCCTTCTTGGCAATGCCGGAGCTAGCCGCATATTTATTGATCGTCCGCGTTAGCGCGCCGCGAAAGCCCGCCACATGGGTTCCGCCGTCGCGCTGCGGGATATTATTGGTGAAGGCGCGGACATTTTCGTGATAGCTGTCATTCCACCACATCGCCGCTTCGACGGTGATGCCGTCCGCTTCCTTTGAGACCACGATCGGCGTATCGATGACGGCCGATTTATTGGCGTCGAGATGGCGGACAAACGCCTCGATCCCGCCTTCATAATAAAGTTGCGTGACGATATCGTCTTCGGGGCGTTCATCGGTCAGCGTGATATTTACGCCGGAGTTCAGGAACGCCAGCTCGCGCAAACGCCGTTCCAGCGTGTCGCGATCAAAATCCGTCATGGTGAACGTCTCGTCCGATGGCATGAAGCGAACTTCCGTCCCGGTCAGCACTTTCACCGAGCCGTCGCGGCGCGTTTCTTCTGGCGCGTCGCCAATGATTTCAAGCGGCGCCACCGCGTCGCCGTGATTGAATTCCATCGCGTGGATTTTGCCATCGCGCCACACGGTCAGCTTCAGCCAGACCGACAGCGCGTTGACCACAGACACGCCCACGCCGTGCAGACCGCCGGAGACCTTATAGCTATTCTGGTCGAACTTGCCGCCCGCATGAAGCTGCGTCATAATCACTTCGGCGGCGGAGACGCCTTCTTCTCCGTGGATCGCCACAGGGATCCCGCGGCCATTATCGCGCACGGAGACCGAGCCATCGGAATGCAGCGTGACCTCGACCTTATCGGCATGACCAGCCAAGCTCTCATCAATCGAATTATCGACGACCTCATAAACCATATGATGGAGGCCGGAGCCATCATCCGTGTCGCCAATATACATGCCCGGACGTTTCCGGACGGCATCCAAGCCCTTGAGAACCTTGATGGAATCCGCGCCATATTCAGGCGAGGTGTTGGCGGGATCGGGAATGGCAGCGGCAGGGTCGGACATAGAGCTCGAATCAGTCGTTTCGGATGCGCCTAACATAAGGATAAATCAGCAAATTGCGAGGGCGGAAGCAGGGTTGGGTCGTGAGAGGTTACGTATGGAACGCCGATATTTCACGGCTCACAAAGGCGGCTCGCTCGTCCTCGCTTATTCCCGCAGTCAGAACGGCGCGAATCTTCATTTTGAATTGTCTTTACGCAGCTTTTATTGCCGTTAAAGTTGAACCGAAGTTCAGACTGTTGGGGCAAGCGCATGGCACTTCTTTTGAAACCATCATCCGTAAAATCGCTGTTTATGGGCTTGGCCGCCCTGTCGGCCCTGTCTCTGCTATCCTGTCAGGACACGCGTGATCTCACAGCGCTTCGCCCGGATATTGCAGCGCTCATGCCCGGTCTGCCGGATGTGCCGGAGTCACTCTGGTATGAGCTAACTAAAATTGATCCCTCGCAAGGCAGTCTAGACGCTGTCGCAACGGCACAATCGCTACGGCAGGATGCGACGAGGCAGCTCGGCCCGGACCACGTCTTTATTGGCGTCATTGATAGCATTGCCGCCGACCCCCTGCTCATGGTCAGCGACGTGGAGGCCGCGCAAAGCGGCGCACGCTCGGCCCTGTCTGCTTTTGACGCGGCGTCACTGAGCGAAACAGTCTTGTATCAGGAAACTCGCGAAGGACTCGAAACCGCGCAGATGCGGCTGACCGAAGACGAGGATGCGACTGCAAGGCTGGCGCGGCTTGAGGATATTCTGGCGGCAAAAGTCGCGGCGGGCGCATCCGATCTCTCCCAGAGCGAGGCGCTTTATGTGATCGCGCAGTATTATTATGGCCAATCGGACTTTGCCGCCGCTGATGCGGCGCTAGAGCGCGCGTTGGATTTGTCCGCCGGGTTTGACGCCAATGACCCATGGGCGCTGGCCTCGCGCGTGGCTCAGCTGGTGCAAGCCTCCACCCATGCGCATGATCAAGGTAACTCCAAAACGGCGATTGACCAATCCGAAGCCGCGCTAGCGCTATTGCGGACCCATGCGGATGAACGCCACGCTTGGATAGGGGAGGCTTATTCGGGATATGCCTCCGCGCTCTATCTCGGCGGCCGTCATGCTGACGCCGTGCAAGCGGGCAAGACCGCGATCCGCATTTTGCAAGAACAGGCCGGCAGCGAACCGACAGCGCGATTGGGCGTAGCGATGGTCAACACAGCCGCCGCCTATCACGGCACGGGCAATCTCGAAGGCGCCGAGGACTTGTTCATGCAGGCCTATGATGTGCTCAAGGGGATGGGCGGCGTGAACGAACTTTATGCGGGCGTCTGCATCGACAATGCCGCCAAGGCTGCCAATGATTTGGGCAAGCTGGATGTGGCGAGCGAACGCTATGCAGAGGCCGAGCGCATCCTGATCGCCGAAGTCGGCGCTGATCACCCTAATCTCGGCGCGTCCTACCTCACCCATGCGGATACGCTTTACCGCCTCGGGGACTATGAAGCCGCGCGGGACAAGGCCAACCGCGCCGCTGACATATTGTCTGCCGTTGTAGGTGACGATCATATTTACGTCCGGCTCGCGCGCTCCACGGCCTTGCTGGCGCAATCGCGGATTGACCCGAGCGGCACGCGCGAGGCGGTCAATGCCCAGATTGATGCGGCAGAGCAGGCAGTCATGGCCTTGGCGGTGTCGAGCGAGGGCTGGTCCGAAGGGCTCGGCAATTCGACCATGGCCCTGTCGCAAATGGCCGAAGCAGCCTTGGAAGCGGGGGACGCAGACGCCGCTCTACGCGCGCTGCAAATGCGCAACATGACCGACGTTTCAGAGGCGGATCAGCGCCGCGCCCTGCGCAAGGCATTGGATAATGAGCAGGCCCGCGCCCTGGAAGCCCAGCTGGGAACGCTGCGCGCGCGGCGCGACGGATTGCAGGACAAGGTCACAGCCGCCCTGACGGCGAATGAAGGCGCAGACATCGCCGAGCTCAGGAGCGATTTGGTGAGCACGGAGGCAGAGCTCGCCGCCGCGTCCAAAGCCCTGTTCGAACAGGTTGATCCGGACGCGCTGGTCGCGCTGGCCAGCCTCGCCGATATACAAGCCGCACTAGGCCCACGCGATGCGGTGCTGATCCTGTCCGACTATTATCAAACCAAGGGTATTCTAGTGGGTCAGGACAGCGTGACAGTCAGCCAAGGCGAGACCGACCGCGGCGCGCTGCGCCTGCAAATCAAACAATTCACACGTGATCTTCGCGGCGCGGATGGTCTTGAAAAAACTGCGGATTTTCGCGCAAACCATTCGGGCGCGCTGTTTGGGGAGGCGGGCGAGCTGATGGCGGGAATTGACACGCTGTATGTCATCGATCGCTCGGCGACCTCACAGATACCGCTAGCGCTCCTGCCCGACCCAGCGGCCCCGGATAAATTTTTATCCGACCGCGTGGCCATCACCTATCTACCCAATGTGCCGGCCCTGCTGCGTCCTGATGCGGATATGGCGCTGGACAACCTCAGTTTCCTCGGGATCGGCGATCCGAACTTCTCCGGCGCACCGCTCGAGCCGATCAAAATCGCGCAGGCATCGTCGACGAACGAGAGTGGCGGGGCGCTTCTGGGCGCCAGCCTGATGCGCAGCGGCGCTGCCGATATTGCCGGCATTCGCGCCTTGCCGCGCTTGCCAGCGTCTCGCGACGAAATCGACGCCATTGCCGCCAACTTCCCGGTGGACCGCGTCACCACCCTGCTCGGCGACCAGGCAACCGAAGCCGCCCTACGCGCGCGCGATCTGTCCGAGTACAGTGTTATCAGCTTCGCCACGCACGGGCTGCTTAGCGGCGAGATTGGGGGTCTGTCAGAACCGGCCCTGGTGATGAGCCCTCCCCTGTCAGACCTATCCGAAACAAATGACCCGGCCGATTCAAACAATGACGGGCTGCTTCTCGCGTCTGAAATTGCTGAGATGAATTTTGACGCGCGCCTCGTTATTCTGTCCGCCTGCAACAGCGCCGGGTCCAAGGATTTTCAGGGTCTGCCGCAAGCGTTCCTGCTGGCGGGGGCTGACTCGCTCATGGTGGCGCGCTGGCCGGTGCGCGATGATGCGGCGCAGTTCCTGACAACCCGCGTCGTGTCGGGGATGAAGGACGGGCACAGCGCTGCGCGCGCCCTGTCCAGCGCCATGGCCGAGCTGCGCAGCTCTGACCTGCCGGGCGCGGATCACCCCGCCATCTGGGCGCCGTTCGTGATTGTTGGCGGTTAGGCCCCTACCCGACCGTATAGACCAGTCCGAAGCGCGTAACCGTGTCAGTGTTTTCGCGGCCGACGGGCACGTCGCTATGGTGGTCGACACGGAAACTCGCGCGAGCGGCCAGGCGGCCCGTCAGGGTGGCCGTCAGGCCAAATTCATTCCAGACATTGGTGTCGCTGTTTGAATAGATCAGCTCGCTATCATTATAGAGCGAAACCTTATCGTTGAGGGTCCAGTCAAAATCTGAGCCCAAACGTCCGGCGACCTCGCTCGTGCTATTGCTGGCGACGCCCGGCAATGTTTGCGGCGTCTGATTGCGATAGCCAACACCCGCTTCGAGTTTCCAGCCGATTGGATCAGGCACAATCACCTCATAGCCCAGGCCCGTTCCAAGGAAGTAGCCATCTTCAAACGCGCCGAAATCATCTTGGAAATAATCGGCATTGGCATAGGCGTAAAGGCGCTCTGAAATATCGCGGTCGATCTGGTAGCCGAGCACAAAACGCTGTTTATTGGTGGCCCCGGCCGCTCGGCCATAATCGGCGGAGGCATTGAATTTGTGCCGCCAGACATCGCCCTCCTTGGCCAGCTTCAGGCCGAGACCGACATCGGTCGTGTCGGTATTCCCGGTCGTTTTCGAGCCCGTCAGCGACGCTTCGCCCGCCCAGCCTGCGGTAATTTGCGCGTTGGCCGCAAACGGGAAAAGTGCCGCAATGGCTGTGGTGATCAGGGCGGTTTTTAGGGGTGTTGTGGACATGTAAGCCTCCTCAAATTGTTTGGGGGCGCTCTGACCATCTTAACCTGTAAGAAGAATGAACGGCGCTGCGATTGGGCCCGACAGCCCTGGATTTCGGCGCAAAGTCCAGCTTTTTGATGATGGCAAGTCGCGGCATAACCATGACCGTAGTGGCGGGACGGTTCAATATCGTGTGTATTTGTCCTGCAATCGGATAAATTCGGCGGCGCATATGCGGTATTTTATTTCATATTTCTTCGTTCTGATGGGACTGGCTCTGTCGCCAGTGGCGCTGTCCCAAGATAATGCCCCGCCCGGTCCGGACTATTTCGCCATTGCCCGCTATGAACGCGCGGACCTTCCCGAAGACAGTCTGGAGGCCGACGAAAGCTCGCTCTATAGGGTCTATCTCAGCGGCAACACCCACAATATCTGTGCGGGTCGTCATCCTTCTGTGATTGAATCACTGGCCTGACGCCGAACCTGTTCGCGGGCGCGAGGCAACAAGACTGATAAGAACAGCTCTGGCGTCAACGGTAATAGGGCGACATATCGACCGATTCGAGCGAATAGGCCGCGTCGCAGACACGCAGGATTTCATCCAGGCGGCGAACGCTCAACGCGCCGGATTGCAACGCCTGAGCCGGATTCCGGCCTTCCCGAATATAGGTCTGGATATAACGGTCCAGCCGCCGCCGATCCGTGCTGCCCGCTTCATCCGCGGCGAGTTTGTTGACGCGATTGTAATAGATCTGCGCCGCCTGCGGATTGGCCGCCTTTAGGGCTTCACCAGCAAGGAGATAGTGAGCCCCGCAGAGCGTATTGCTGGCTGTGACATCCGGCTTTGAGACCTTCGGTTCTGCGTGGCCCCCATAGGCGAGTATGTCGATCGTAGGAGAGAAACCGAATTTTTTGTCGCATAGCGTTAAAAGGCTGAAGACGGCTTTGAACTGCGCTTCGGGATGTTTGTACGGCTTGAGGGGATCGTCTGCATCGTATGCGGGTTCGATCCTATAGGGGAGCTGTCTTTCAAGATATTGAGCCCTGTCGCGATCACGCAGGGCGGCCACTTCGGATCGCGATAGCAGCGCGGCTTCGCGCGCCTTCACAACATCTGACGTCACGGCCGGGTAACGGCTGAACATCTCATAATCGTAGGCCGCCAGAATTCCGCTACGGGGCTGCTTGTCCTGATCGATCTGCTTGGCGACGCTGGCATAAGCCGCTGCGCAGCCCACACCATCAACCGATGTCTGAGCGAAAGACGGACCCGCGCCTGCGATTACGAGAAGCAGGGTTGCGAGGATAGCCAATCCTTTTGAAATGTCATTTGCATATCGGTCTCCCGCTTGGATCATAGGAGGCAAGCTCGCGGGTGACAAATGACGAAACCTGTTAGATTAGTGCGCCTTCACATCGACCCATAGACCCATTCACCGCTTCGGCGCTTCGTCGAGTTGCTTTATTCGCGCGAGCCTTGGGAAGACGCGCCCGACCAGTCCGGCGACGGCAATCGCGGCGAGTCCGCCCGCCGTGACGGTAAATACCGCGCCCCAGACAGCCGCCATTAACCCGGCGCGAAACTCGCCCAGTTCATTACTGGCGCCGAGGAAGATCCCATTGACGGCATTGACGCGGCCCCTCACCTCATCCGGTGTCCAAAGTTGCAGGATGATCTCGCGAATATAAACGCTGACCATATCAAAGGCGCCGACCAGCATCAGCATCAGGATCGACAGCCAAGCCAGTTTCGACACGCCGAAAATCGCCGTCGCCAGACCGAACAGCGCCACCGTCACCAACAGGATTGTTCCCGCATGATTGCGCACGGGAAAACGCGTCAGGATCAATAGCATCGCAATCGCGCCAATTCCGGGCGCGGCGCGCAAAATGCCGAGGCCCTGCGGCCCCAGTTCCAATATGTCGCGCGCATAGATGGGCAGGAGCGCCACAGCCCCGCCAAGCAGCACGGCGAAGAGATCAAGACTAATCGCGCCGAGCACTACTTTTTCGCGCCAGACATAGGAAAATCCGCCCAGCAATGTGGAGAGCGACGTCGGCTCTGTCTCGATCCGCTGCGGCGGTTTGGGGATGGAGAAGATCATCAGGCCCGCCAGAGCCAACAGGGTAACAGCGGTGCCGTAGGCCGTCTGCGCCGACAGACCGTAGAGCAATCCGCCTGCCGCTGGTCCGGCAATATGGGCGAGTTGCCAGCTGGCCGTGTTCCACCCGACGGCATTGGCGAAATCCTCGCGCGGGACGAGGTTGACGGCGAGGCTGCTGGCCGCGGGGGTGTAAAAAGCGCGGCAAACACCGAAGACTGTCAGCGTGACCAGCACGAGCGTCGGGTCGAAATTGGAGATGATGGCGAGCGTCAGGATGATCCCCGCGCAGACCATTTCCATCCAGATCGCGCTGCCCATAATAAAGCGCCGCCCGATCCGGTCCGACGCGAGGCCGGCCGGAATGACCAAAATCACGGCGGGCAGGAACTGCACCAGCCCGATCAGGCCCAGCAGCAGCGCATTGCCGGTCTCGTCATAGATCTGCCAGCCAATCGCGGTGGACAGGATCTGTACGGCCGTCGCCGATAAAAAACGCGCGCTGAAATAGCGCGCGTAGCTACTGTGCCGGAAGGCGGCGAACTGATCTTCCGACGTGGAAATTTGATTGGCCTTAGACGGGCTTGCGGAAGCGCAGCGTCATGCGGTTGCTCTCGCCGATTTCAGGAAAATCGGGCAGACGCCAGACCACATCATCAGTCGTCGGCATGTCCAGCGGATTTACGTTGATATCGCTTTGCGCCACCAGTTCAAAACCCGCCGCTTCGAACGCGGCGATCACGTCCGGCTTGCGCAAATATCCGGCATTGCCATCGGCCCATTCGGGATCCGCGTCATCAGCGCCAGCATGTTGCACGACGCCAACAATACCGCCGGGTTTCAGCGCGCCGTAAACAGAGGCGATACCGCTATCCATGAATTTGGCGTCCTCGAAACGGGCCATATTGTGCAGGGCGCGAATGAACAGGAAGGCGTCCAGCGAGCCGTCCTGCGGCAAGGTGGCAAAGGTGTAGGCTTCGATATCGACGGCGCTGTCGGTCCAGCCGCTGGCATCCGCGACCCAGGTGTCAGGCCACCCTTTCTTGCCTTCGATAAACTCGTCTGTGCCGAAATTGAAGTTCGGCCACAGGTCCAAGTCGTAATCGACACCGACAAGACGGCCGTCATCACCCAAATAGGGCAGCAGGATCTTGGAGTACCAGCCCCCGCCCGGAAGCGCTTCGCCAACGGCCATGCCCGGCGCAATCCCGAAAAATTCGAGCGTTTCTTTGGGGTTGCGATATTGATAACGCGCTTTTGCGCTGTCGTCCTGCGCCGCGAGGATCGTGTCGAGCGATGCGGCGTCAAATTCCATCACTGCCGCATCCGCTTCAACCGCAGCCGGCGCCGGTATTTCGGCTTCGGCCATGACGGGCGGGGCGGTGCTTTCCGGTTCGGGCTTGGCCGGTGAACACGCGGCCATCGCGGCGGCAGAAGCAACGAGGCAGAGAAAACGGATCGGCATGGGAAACTCCTGAAGATGTTTCGGGGAAAATTTCTCGCGTGCTATTGCAGCGTCTTATTGAAGCGCCTTACTGTAGGGCCTTGGGAGACCGGACGTCGTGGAACTGCCCATATTTGCGGAACCGTTCCAGATAATCAGGCACAACCGCTTCGATCGTATCCGGCGTAATGCCGAGCTCAGCAAAGCCCGGATGATCGCCAGAGGCGACATTGTCAGTCTTGAGATTCGTCACCTGATCGCGTGTCAGGAACGGGGTGGTAAAAGGCAGCGCGCCAAATATCTCGCCCGCCAGGCCCATCGGCGCAGCGGCAAACCACGGCACCGGCACGAGCAGGCGGCGGCGGTCCACAACGCTTATGATAAAGCGCAGTAATTGTTCGAAGGAATAAGTCTGTGACCCGGCCAGCTCGAACGTCTGTCCCCGTGTCCCCGCCTTGATGACCTTGGCCACAGCGTCCGCCACATCGCCAACATAGGCGGGCTGAAACTTCGTCTCTCCGCCGCCAATCAGCGGCAGGACAGGCGACATCACGCTCATCGCTGCAAAACGCGTGAAAAAGCCGTCGCCCTCACCGAAAATGATCGACGGACGCAAGATATCAGCGCTCGGCAGATGATCGCGAATGACCGCCTCCCCTTCGCCCTTGGTGCGGGCATAGTCCGAATCCGACTCCGTGTCGGCACCAATCGCGGAGATATGCGCCATATTGGTGATGCCGCGCGCCGCGCAGGCGGAGGCAATCGCGTGCGCGCCTTCGACATGAATCGCCTCGAACGTCTGACTGCCGCTCTCATGCAGCAAGGCAACGAGGTTCACACAGGCATCCGCGCCATCCAGCGCCAAATCGACGGAATGCGGATAGCGCAAATTCGCCTGAACCAGCTGTACCTGCCCGACATTGCCCAATACGCGCAGCTCGTGCCCCAGATGCGGGCTGCGCATTGGCACGCGAACGCGCCAACCATCACGGACAAGCGCGCGGACCACTTGCTTGCCGACAAAACCGGAGCCGCCAAAGACGGTAACGAGACCATTATGCATCGCGTAGATCAGACCTTTGTTTCAACTACGTCCCCTCTAGCGCCAAGCGGCGGCGCTGTCCATTGACGTGACCTGAATGAGGGCACCAAACTTTGCCTGATGCCTGGCCGAAAAGATTTACGAGAATCAGGTCTTAAACTTGATCGTTTTTGTGGCACATGAGGGGGCTTAAATCGCCCAAAGAGGGACGTTGGCCAAACTCCCCATTAGGTATGAAGTTCCATATTGGCAGACTACCCTTCAGGCGGTGGGAAGGGGGCGATGATTTCTGTCACATCTGATTTCTCCCCGCGCATAAACGCTTCAATACGGGCCGTAACCTCTGGCGATGCCATAAACAGATTATGCCCTGCGTTCTTAATGATTACCCTTTCGACATTGGGCATGTCTGACACAGCTTCTGCTTGGCTCTGAACATAGGTGCGTCCGTCTAGTGTGCCTGACAAAACCAAGGTTGGTACAAGTGATGTTGGCTTCTGGCGAAACTCATCTCCTAAGTCCAAGTTTGGAACATATTTATTGAGCAGAGGCATAGGGAAGTTCAGGTAAGATCCGACGAGGCCCGTTCTTGCCTCACGATTAACTTGCTCAAGGCGCCCTTCTGTAATCCCAGAGGCAACATCCATCGCGAAGGGCATCGGGCTAAATTTAATATTTTCGTCTGGTTCATAAAAACGTGATAATATTCTAATCAATGGCCCTGTATCGCCCTCATCAAGGCCTGCATAAATCTCCGCAAGATAGAGCACCCATTTCGGATCAGAGATCATTCCGCTGCTCATCCTCTGAAGGTCGTTTTTCTCAAGCAGATATTCATAAGGGCCTGCTTTCTTAAAGGGGACGGTCATCCGCATGGGGTTAGCTTCGAGCCGGGCTTGCACGCGTCGCATCATCGGCGCGAGATCCGGATAGGCACTTTTTAGCTCTGGCACTGTATTGATAGCCTCTTGAACGCGAGAGAAATAAGCGTCAGTTTCTGCTGGTAATTTTACGGTTTGGTCTAGGCCTTCAACACTGGCTAGAACGACCCGATCAATCCTATCATCCATAGTTTTAAGAGCAGCAAGGCTAAGGTGGCTGCCATATGAAATGCCCCAAAGCGAAATTTTGGGAGCGTCAAGATGTGCGCGTAAAGCATCTAGGTCCTGAACGCTTTCTTGGGTTGTATAGCCTAGTAAGTCGACGTTCTTACTCGCCCAGAACTCAAGGCAGATGTCGGCGGCCTTTTTATACATATCGCCATATTGAGCGTCGGAAACAGTTGTATTATCCTTGATGATGACACCGCTTTTGCAACGCGGCAGATCATTATCTGATGCGCCGGTGCCACGCTGATCAAAGGCGATAACGTCTCCGAATTGGCGCATAGCCATAAACAGAGGAAAGCGTTGACGCTTAGCCGTGTTAATCCCTGAACCGCCAGGGCCACCAGCAAGGTAAACAATAGGCGCGCCCGGTGTTTCCGTCGTGGCTGGGAAACGAACATACTCAAGACGAATTTTTCGACTTTCTGGATTACTCCGGTTTTCAGGCACCATGAAATGTCCGCGAAAAGCTTCGGCTTTATTGCCCTTCATGTCTTCGAAGGTGATTGGGCTTTCGGAAGCATGCACAACAGCTTTGGCGGCATTCGCACTAGGCGTGTTCGCCGCCAGACTGGTACACGCCATCAACGTGCTACCCAAAAAGACTGCCGTCATTAAACGGTGTTTCATAAGTCTCTCCTTTTCTCCCATTTAAGTTATTGCGCCCGTCCCTTCTGTCACGTTGCAATCTGTGAGCGGGGGTAAATAATCGGCGAATGGTAGCAGACAAATTTGTGGTCTCTGTTATGAATATTTATGAAGTATCTTGCCGCCATTATTGCAATTGTCGGGGGTTGCCTCACGAGCTTATCAGCTCATGGACAAGCGCCACTAACACCGAGACCACAACAAGCGGTTGTTTGTCCCGCGAGTGATAGTGACATCATTCCACCAGCTTTTACCGGCCCGGACTGCCAGTCAGTTCCATTTTATAAGGTCGATCCGCAAGGCCAGCATATTTGGGTAAAGTTTGTCACGACATTGAGGCCGGACATTTATGACGACACGCCACTAAGTTTATTTGTGTTAGCGAAAGGGTCGAGTGTTATTTATTTAAATGGGCATAAGTTGATGGAAAATGGAGCGCCTTCCGATGAAAAATCACGGGAGATTGCCGGAAAGATGGATCTCGGAATTCCAATTCCTAATGCGATGATTGAAGCCGGGGGTAACGAGATAGTTCTGCGGATGTCGTCTCATCAAGGCTTTTTGAGATTGAACGCCCCAATGCATATGGTCACCATTGACCGGAGCCGTAATATTCAAGACTCTACACTTCGTAATTATTGGCCAACGCTTTTACCTTTTGGCGCTTTGATTTTGGGTGGGCTGTATTTCGTCGTGATGGCAATTCGCGGTCGGCAATCACGTCTAGCCGCATTACTGTCGTTAATGTCATTCGCTGCTGCTGCGCAGCTCTTTATCGAGGTTAGCCGCGGCTTATTTGCCTATGCCTATCCTGTTCAGGATTTACGGCTTATTGGTATTTGGGTTTGCGCGGCAATATTTGGCCTTAGTCTTGCGGCGTTTATTATTCACCGCTTTAAATTTCTGCAGAAACGCTGGCTCACCGTCATTGCGATTGGGCTGGTGGCTTTATCGGTGACGGCTGGAGGAATGGATACGAAAGCGTCTTTGGCCTTCTTATTGCCTACAATATATGCGGCGGGCCTGTGTTTTTACAAAGGTGCAAAAGGTGACAAAACCGCATGGAAATTTGCTGCGGCGTTGATAGTTTTTGCTGGAATAAACAATTTCACAAGCGGACAGTTTCTGGATCTGTATTTTTACTATGTCGTGCTGGCGCTTTTGTTGTTCTTATTCGCGCAGCAAGCAGCAGCATTCGCCCACGAGCAACACCTTCGCCTCATCGCAGCGGAGCGGTCAGAACGCTTACAGATTGCGCTGGACAAGAAACGCGCGGAGACTGAAGGCATCTCGATCAATGTCACGCATGCGGGACATATGCGGTCCATTGACACGCAGGAAATCGTGCACATTGATGGAGCTGGAGATTACTCAAATATAGTGCTGAAGACTGGAAAAACTTATCTGCACACACAGACTTTAGTTAACCTTGAAGCTGAACTGCCGCTTCAGTTTCTACGTGTGCACCGCTCACATATTGTTAACACGGATTTTGTCGAAAGCTTAAGTCGAGACCCTTCTGGCACAGGCTCTCTGAGTCTAACAAATGGTGACATGGTGCCTGTCAGCCGTAGGATAATGCCAGATGTACGTAGGGCTCTAAACTAATACGTTTCTATGAACTTTCTCTAAAATCAGAGCTCAGCCAGCGTCCTTTCCTCGCCCCAAGTCAGACACTCGCGCGTGAGATAAAACGGTCCTTAAAGTACCCCCCTGCACCTTCATTCCATAAGTGATCCTCGCGTCCAGAGGCGAGATACCCCCACAGCGTAAGCCATTGCCTCTGCTCTGCACCGCGCTATCCTCTCCCTATGAATATTTTCATTTTGACAGGTGCAGGCATCAGCGCGGAATCGGGACTCAAGACGTTTCGCGATAATGACGGGCTGTGGGAAAATCACCGGGTTGAGGATGTGGCGACGCCGGAGGCCTTTGCCCGTGATCCCGATTTGGTGCAGCGATTTTACAATTTGCGGCGCGCGGCGCTGGCAGACGCGCAGCCCAATTCCGCCCATATCGCCCTCGCCCGCCTGCAAGATGCGCTGGAAAGCCATGACGGCACGCTGACGCTGGTGACGCAGAATGTCGATGATCTGCATGAGCGCGGCGGCGTCAGCGGCGTCATCCATATGCATGGCGAGCTAATGCGCGCGCTCTGCGCGGCCTGCGCTTATGCGTGGGACATCGCCGATGATCTGCATGTTGACAGCCAATGCCCGGCCTGCGGCACAAAGGGCAGCGCGCGCCCCGACATCGTCTGGTTCGGCGAAATGCCTTATCATATGGACCGGATCGAGGCGGCGTTGATGCGCGCTGATCTGTTCGTGTCCATCGGCACGTCCGGCGCCGTCTATCCTGCGGCCGGATTCGTGCATGCTGCGCGGTCGCAGGGCATCAGGACGATAGAGCTGAATATGGAGCCGTCGCTAGGGTCGAATTATTTCGACGAGGCGCGGCACGGCCCGGCCGGCAGGATCGTGCCGGAATGGACCGACCAGATAATTGACCACATAAAAACGGGCGCCTGAATAAAATCAGACGCCCGCAAATGTGAAACTATGGGCTTGGGGTTCATCCCAAGCGTTTGGCTGACTAGAAGCGGAAACGCCCGCGCAGCGTGACGGGCACGGAGAGGCGTGAGTTGTCTTCACCCAGAGTCGCCGTTTGGAAAGCCGGACGATCCTGCTTGCCTTCCCAGCGAACACCGGATTCCAGCGCCAGCGAGGCTGAGCGCGAAATCGGCATTTCAAAGCCGCCTGTCGCGCTGGCTGTCGCCGACCAACCGGCTTCGTTGATCAGGGTTGCCGGTCCGCCTGTGTCGATGCTGATATCCTCGATATAGGTCGCGCCCGCGGTTGCGCCGACGAATGGCCGGAACTTCGATTGCGCTGGCGCAAGATATTGGCGGAGACCGAGTTCCGCGCCGTAGCTTTCATAATCGGAGAAGTTGACATTGACGTTGCCGCCGCCATTTGTCGCGATCGTCACGCCGTCTTCACCTTCGGCTTGCTTGTAGAAGCCTCTGGCAAGAATTGTCGTATTCGGACGGAAGTCACGGGCCAGACCGGCTGACGCGCGATAGCCCGTTTTGAAAGCATCCTTATACCCGACAGCCGTGGTCGTTGAGGGCCCAGTGACAATGCCGCCATTGACGATGTCGCCATCGACGAATTTTTCGGCGCCGATATCCAGTTCGAGACGTGTGCCGCCGACAACAGCACAGCCTTGTGGTGTGTAGGTCGTTCCGCAGCGATTAGCGTAGGACGTTGTGCCGCCATACGGACTGTAAGTTGGATAAGCCGAGTGGCTATAGCCGGACCCGCCCTGATAAGCGCAGCCTGTGACGGCCATCGCAGCCGCGCCCATGGCGGTGACAAGAAAACGATTATTCATGGAAAGCCCCTTTGTTGACGATAATCGTCAGGAGCTTTGCAATC
>Ga0115567_10001794_pt1 | contig 21296 bp, 28 predicted proteins | sample COGITO_mtgs_1204_2_FD_88679 | JGI IMG/M metagenome (GOLD analysis project Ga0115567, IMG submission 88679) | Pelagic marine microbial communities from North Sea - COGITO_mtgs_120412 | ecosystem: Environmental > Aquatic > Marine > Epipelagic | place: Germany:Helgoland, sampling site Kabeltonne... | reverse complement strand
ACCTCAAATCACAAGCTCAAGATGAATCTACATACGTGCAATCCCCTCCGCAAGCATCCAAAACAATCGGTCAAGCATTAAATGGGCACGATATCTCTGGACTTTTCCCATTCATTGAAGTAATAGTTCTCCCAACTCCAATAAAAATAAGTGAGCTCAATGTGAGGGAATTACTGACATACAGAAAATATGCTGAGCGGGGTAGTGATTCCTTCTCGAAAGATAAACGACCAAACCCTGTGACCTTATTAGTCGGTCAATACGACAGTGAGAGAGAAAGTGCTCCGATAGTTACACTTCAATCAATTAATCCTGATGAGAATCAAAACTTGGAGATGCATGCTTGGGGAATCAACCTCGCACTAAATAAGTGTAGAGAAAGTCCTTACAATATGGCCAGAGCAAATGATGAGTTTATCATGAAAATGGCAGAATGGTTCTTAGAATAATTATTGTAATGCACGTTGAGTAAGTTCTAAACTTCCTATGATGTTATTTACTTTTTATGAAACGAATAAAATTCTTCATAAAACTAAAGGTAGAATATTCTTGGCTGAACCATAATGCTACAGGGAGTATCACCCGTCACCCTATCCATCTCATCAGCCATGTGTGCAGCTGCAACATCAGAAAACAAAGGATTTCTAGGGTCCTTAGTGCCTTTGACACAGATATTCCTTGAAATTCCCATGCCCTTCATGAGACCCATAGTGTATTCTTCTCTTGCACCAGGTACTAAATACAAGGATGATCTCAGTTCTTCAGGGGCAGAAAAAAAGGTATCTGGTTTAATGCAACTACAGGTGTAGAGTGCACCAATCATGGCACCGACAGCACTTGCCTGTAAACAAATATCGTCCAAAACGTCTACATTGCCTGAACTCCACTGCTTAACTAATCGTCCAACATTTGGAAATCTTTGTTCAACAATGTCAGCTCCATTGATACAGATACCTCTTGGAATTTTTTTGTCATGTAATTCTTCAGTACATGAATAGAATCTGGGATTAGTGAAATTAAATTTATCTTTCTTATCATCAACAAAGTTAATGAGAGTAGATTCATGGCCATTTTACATAGTTCCTGTCTTCCTTCAGATTTGCTTTGTGCATAAATTGTCCAATCGCCTGCATTGGAACATCGTGAGGAAATTGTTTAACTTGAATGGGAACATTTCTATATGACTGTGAAAGAGTGCTAAGGAGATCATCTGATTTGTACCGCCCACTCATCCCTGAAATAACAGGGATCCTATGCTCTGAAGAAAGTGATTTCAATTCATCTTCAAGATTGCTAAAAATTCGACAATTATTGCTGGTCTTGGTTCTTCAAAAGTTCGAGTAGTTGATTGTGCAACTCTTATGCTAGATTTATCACTGCCCTCTACTATGGTGGAAGTTTCTCCTGTTGGTTTAGAACCATAAACTGCTAATGCATATCCTTGAAACATCAACAAAGGGACACAAGAAGCAATATAAAAGTATGGGTCAGTTACTGCAGAGCACGTTGACTCAGTTCTAAAAATTTAACAGAACCAACTTTCAATAAATCATATTGCTGAGACTGAATTTCTTTCAGCTCTTTTCTAAGTAATGTTAGCTGAGGTAAATTATCTTCAAACCCCTTCAGTTTTCTAATCTCGCCACGAAAATCTCTTGTCTTTTGAACCATTGAAGAAAGTCGTCCATCAGCTGAATGTTTCTCAACAACCTTCATAGCAGTTTTAATATCATCAACAACAAGGGCTCCTCGAAGAGCGCCAATACCTGAAACTAGGCTTTGTAACCGCTCAGTAGTTTGCTCGTGGTGTGAAAGATCTGAAAAAACTCGTGACAATTGCAAATAATGAGCAACCATTGTATCATCTCTTGTATCTTCAACATGCTGCTTAATTTCTACCTGTACGCGAGAAATGCTTCCTTCAATTGAAGGGATAAGATGCACTTGTTCACGTAGAGCATGTAATGAGATCATACGTATCTTAAGATTTCAAGTATTTAAGCTTATTGCTCAAATAAACACCGGGTACTAGACAACACAAAACTTGCGTCTAGCCAAAAAGACTATAGCTGGGCCCTTTTCGACGATCCCAGCGCCGAGAGCTAACAATAACATTTATAAGCGGACCCCGTTTTCTTAAGACTCTGAGGAAATAAATGGCATCTGTAAAAAAACAAAATCCAAGCGTTCTGATTTCAGCACTTTCTGCTGAGCTAAAGAACATCAAAGAAGTAAGTGCTCCTGAGTGGGCTGCATTCTGTAAGACTGGTAATCATAAAGAACGACCGCCTGTAGCAGATGACTGGTGGCAAACTAGAGCAGCATCAGTTCTAAGAGTAGTAGCTATTAAAGGCCCAATTGGTGTAAGTAAATTACGAACTAAGTACGGTGGTCGTAAAAATCGAGGTGTTAAACCTGATGCACACAAGAAAGCTTCTGGAAATATTATCCGAAAAGTACTTCAGCAACTTGAAGCTGCAAAGCTTATCAAGCAAGTTGAACAAGGCGCACACAAAGGCCGTTCAATCACAGCTGAAGGAAAAGCACTAATCAACAAGGTGGCGGCACAATAAATGGCACGCTTCGTTCATTATTCAAGAAAAAAACGCTTAATTAAAGCGGGTAGACAAACAAGATGGGCTCCATTTTGGACAGTTCTAAAGATGTACGGTAAAGGACAAAAGGTACATCCTGGAAGACACACCGCAGTAAAAAGACATTGGAGACGGGGTAAAACCAATCAATAAAAATGGCTAACGATACACTAGAACGAACATACACAATCCCTTTGAGAAAAGAATCACAAAAAGCTTCAAGGCAAAAACGAACTAATAGAGCCGTAAAAGCTGTTCGTGTATTCCTTGCAAAACACATGAAGTCAAAGAATGTGAAACTTGGAACTGATCTTAACTTATTACTTTGGAAAGATGGATCTCGAAATCCTCCTGGAAAAGTAACTGTGCTTGCTGTTAAAGACGCAGAAGGTAATGTAATTGCAAATCTTGAAGGTAAAAATTCTAGATCTCCTAAACAATTCAAGAAACCAGCTCCACTTGTAGCTAAAGTAAAGGATGATGAGAAAAAGGAAGGAAAATCCGATGCTAAGTCTGAAGCAAAACCTGAAGCAAAAAAAGAAACAATCAAAGCAAAGCCTGAAGAAGCTGTAGCTAAGGACGTTCCTAAGGAAGCGCAAGTTGCTAAAGAAGCTGTTGAGAAATCAGCACCTAAAGCAGACGATAAAGTACACGACAACATTGAAACAAAAGCTGAAGAAAACGATAAAAAGTCTAAAGCTGCAGACAAAGTTGATCAAGTTTCTACCAAGAAATCAAAAGACATGTAATTTTTTTTCTTAACTATTTCTTATTACTTTAACATTTAAATCAACATTCTTTATTGCTTACGTAGTTGTTTTGATACTTCTATAGAAAACTAGCAGATACTAAAGGGATCTTATGACCATATATTTTTCATCCGGGTATTCATTCCCTCCGTTACGTAAGAGATACTCTGTTTTATCCTCACCGTCATGCATTATCCCAGAAGGTACTTGACGAATATGTGTGCATCCTAACTGACGCCCAAATTCAACTCCAGACACATAGAGTTGTTTTCCAAATCCCATGCCTCTAAATCCAACTGGTATTCGTAAAAAACCAAGTTCAAGATGTGGCCCTTCCTTACTGAGAAATAAAATTGAAGAAGCTCTTCCAAAATAAGAAGCATAGATTTTTTGCTTATCAATTTTTGTTTCGAATCGATCCTTTTCCGTTGTGAGTACAAATCTCTCTCTTACTATGTTAGCAAAAAGATCTGTGAGTTCATCTTCAGTATGATTCATCCCTTAAATAACTCATGTCCGTATAAAAAGACTCCTTTAACTATCTCTCTTGATACATCTCATCTAAATTTTCAAGAACACTTCGTATGTAGGGAATAGTATCTTCTGGTAGATTATCAATAGCATGCCAGGAAATCTCACTACATTTCTCAGGCTCATTAATTTTAATCTCGCCATCCCACTTTCTAGCAATAAAATATGCATTAACATAGTCGCATCCATGACTGTGCTCCATTACAGCAAATTGAAGCTGCGCAGTAGTAAGACTAATGCCTACTTCTTCTCTCATTTCTCTAATTGCAGCATCTCTAAATGATTCATTCTGATCAACATGCCCAGCAGGAAGACTCATTTTGCCGCACATATGATTAGTACCTTGTCTGCGCATTAAACACACTTTATCATCCTTAAAGAAAATCACAAATGATGCCATATTAGCGCAGTGTCTTACCATGATGGAAGAAATATTCAGACATTTATGTATCTTTTGTAATCTTTAGGCAGTTTTATAACCATACTTACTCTCCCAACAGAATGCCGCAAATAATTCAACTAGACACAAGTAAATTCCCTCTACATGGTTTTCAAAAAACAGTGAGTGGATACTGTGTTGAAGCATTGATTCTAGCAATTTAAGCTGGAGATGAGATCCCTCCTGTTCCCATTACTAATGTCGATCAGTCTATGGAAGTCTTTGTACTCGATTCTATACCGATAATAAGGCCCACTCGAGGTAACTATGTTGCACTATATGCTGGTGGCGGTCATCATAGGCTAAAGGCCCACACAATATTGGGACTCCCAGTTCCCTGCTCTTTAGAAACAAATTGTCAAAGAATGATGTCCTGGCAGATACCTGTCGCTGAAATTAAGATTGACTATGGATTTACAGCCTGGAATGAATACCTAACAAAAAAGAGGCTTTTTCCCAACTACAGAACAGTTCAAAAGAGATAATTAACTAAGCTCTGCAAATTCTAGACAAACCTTTTTATGCTCATCAAGAATATGAGTCAATATGCCATTCCCATATGAAGAAAAACAGTTTGAAATCCTAGTAAAACAACAAGCTAAGTCAGAATTGGGTAAACCACCTGCAGAAAGAACCATTGCAGAACTTCTAGAAGGCGCTATAGTTAACATCGACAAGCCAGCAGGACCAACCTCTCATCAAGTATCAGATTTCACAAAACAAATTCTCAAATCTAAAAAAGCAGGACACTCAGGAACATTAGATCCAGGAGTTACTGGTGTGTTAGTAATAGCGTATGGAAAAGCAACTAGAATAGTACAAGCGCTTCTCATTGCAGGAAAAGAGTACATTGCAGTAATGCATATTCATGCACCTAAAGAAGAACAAGAAATCAGAGAGATGTTCGCAAAATATGTTGGAACCATTGATCAACTACCGCCTAAAAAATCAGCAGTAAAAAGAGCATGGAGAAAACGAACCGTTTACTATGCAGAAATTCTTGAAATAGATGGACAAGATGTACTCTTTAGAATCGGAACACAAGCAGGGACATACATTCGTAAATACATCCACGACTTTGGTCAAAAAATGGGCTGTGGTGCTCACATGCAGAATCTTCGAAGAACAAGAGCAGGACCATTTGCAGAAGACACATTAATCACACTTCAAGATCTCACTGATGCAATACATTATCACAAGGAAGGAAATGATGAACCGATTAAAAAACTCCTTCTCCCAATAGAAACAGCTGTTGAACACTTACCAAAAGTTTGGATACATGACTCAGCAGTAAAACCACTTACACATGGAGTTGACCTAAACGTACCTGGCGTAGTAAAACTATATAGTACTATTGAACCTGATCAAATGGTTGCAATTATGTCCTTAAAGGACGAATTAGTTGCACTAGGAACCGCTCAACTCTCAGCAGCAACAATAATGAAAGAAGAAAAAGGTTTAGCTGTCGAAGTCGCTAAAGTATTCTATGAAGTTAAAGAAGATATAAAAAAAGTAGAAGAAAGTAAAACTATTTAATTTACCTTACTTCAGACACTTTTTCATAATAAGAATCTTCAGGCTTTTGAGATAAAATACTCATCCATCCATTTCTTCCTTTGAAAACGAATTGAAAAAATTTTGATGATCTTCTTTAGTTTCCCACTCTTCAATTAATGTAACTTTATTCTTATCTTCAGTGTCTCTATAGCATGTATGAGTGATATGACCTGGTGCCTTTTCAATCCCTTCAAAGGATTTAATGAGATTATCAACTTGTTCTGGTTTTGCATGTAATGTTCCAATGTGAAAAATTGTTTTAGTCATATAATTCTTACAAAACTGACCTATATAAGCATTATTGATAAAATTTCACCCTAAGAAATAACCTGGAAGTGATGCATATGTATCGACATGGGGTACAATAGGTCCCTTTGGCTTATCATCAAGCTTAACAGGAATATATACATCGCAATCTCTGATCATTCCATGTTTAACGGGTGTAGGCCCTTTACTAACCGTAATTCCATCCCTAACAATCACATCAATAGTTTCATCACTCATAAACACAAAGAATCAAACTACCGTTTAAAAAACTACCTAGAAAAAGTCCTGAAGTTATCAATGACATAATCGTACACATCTGCCGAGGAGGGATCATCACAAAAGCCAAACAAGTTAGCTCCAATGACTGTCTTGCTCCGTAAAGATTCATTGATAGATCCTAAAAAATCTTCCCTGCTCATATGTCCTTGGCTAAATCCACTTGCACCTTCAGAAAATGCTCTATATCTCAAAAGAAATTCCTCTGAGCTCAAAGCATCAATATCAAGGGTCATGTATACCCTATCTCCTAATTGAGATAGGCCATCTTGCAAATCTCTATGCACCACCTTATCTACAAGTCCTTGTTCTTCACAACTCTCGTAGCTATATGCACCTTCCATTTCTGGAACAAATCTGAGTACATGTTCAACAACTGGTTTATCGTCCTTCCAGAATCTTCTATCTGCTCCTGAAATCAATATTTTCCTTCCCTCAATCATAGGAAAAGCAAGATGGCTTCCACAATCAACAAACTCATACTCGGGATCACCAAAATAAATTCTGCTATTGTTTGTGTCCCAGTGATTATCAATATTATGTATGTCAAATTCTTCATCTCCATGGAAAAAATCAATTAAACCAAGATTCAAATGATGCCAATAACCAGCACCTCCGACAACAACATTGAAAGAAGTAGGAGAATATAGTGGCAATAGCTGTTCAGCAACTGATTTAATATCTCTTCTATGCATTGTACAAAAATCCTTTGGCTTAGGGAGGTCTGGAGTGACTGAAGGAATATTTCTTGATGCAAGATATGATGCAATATTATTATCAGTAACAATGCCTATGAAATTCACTGGATTCATAACTGGCTGGTAATATTCAACGATATAAAAAGGAATGGGTTAATAGAAAAATAAAATAAAAAAATAAAAATTACTTAAAAACTTTGGAATGCTACTGCAAGTAATGCTAAAATTACTATTACATTCACAATCAGTTGCGTTACACCAACAAATGCTAGGCTAAAAACTGCACCAACTACCGGAATAGTTACAAATACACTCACTCCCATAGTAATTAACACTATGAACAGTACAATATATGCAAGTTTTAAAATTCCATCAACACTAAAAGCATCAAACAGACCGAATAATCCACCAAGGATGAATAATACAGCTACAATTTGTACTAAAAATGGAACGGTTATACCTAAAAATGCTAATACACCAACAACTAACAATAAAAGAGCAGCAACTGTGCATACCATATCTCGTTTATCTTCAATTGGTTCAAATGACATTATGTATCACCTCAGTAAGTTTTTTATAAAATGGCTATTTAAATGTTTGTATGCATCAGATAACCAAAGAAAAACTCGAAAAATACTTCGATGTAACAGGAAGAGCACTCAAAAAAGTAAAGCTAACAGATTCAGGAGAATTTGATTGGAAAGAAAAAGCAGAAGATTTCTTTGACATGGCCTCAAGATATTACAGCGATGCACAGCACTTCCACAAAAATGATGATTGGGTAAATGCATTCGCAGCAATTAACTATGCACATGGCTGGCTTGATGCAGGCGCAAGACTTGGATTATTCGATGTAGATGGTGATAACGTACTGTTCACTGTAGACCCTAAAGAATAGGCCCTGTAGAACGCCCGAAAGAATAAGTACATTTATATACCTCTTTTACCAAAATTAACGATGCGTAATCGTAAATTGTTTTACTGGTCGCTCTATGACCTAGGCAACACTGCATTCTCAGCATTAATTATAACTATCTTTTTTCCACTCTTAATTACTGAATTTCTTGGTGGAACTGATCTTCACGTAGGAATTGCAATGGGAATCTCTCTTATGCTCTCAGCAGTAATAGTTCCCATAGCCGGTGGGATGAGTGATGCAACAAAGGTTAAACGAACTTATATCATTATTTTCACCCTTCTAGCAATCACAACCACTTTAGGAATCGCTTACGGAAATCTATTCTGGGCCATAACAATGGGATTAATGGCAAATTTATTCTATCATGCTTCATTAGATATATATGACAGTATCTTGCCTGAGATCGTACCTGCTTCAAGAATTGGGAGTGCATCCGGTGTAGGAACCGCATTTGGTTACGTTGGAACAATGATCAGTTTAGTGGGTGGAGCAATAATTCTAAACTTCCTAGATTGGAATATTGATTTACATGCAATAAGATTAATTTTCATATTCACAGCAATGTTTTTCCTGTTCTTTTCACTATTCTTATGTTTTGGAGTAAAAGACAAATATAGTAAACAAATGACGCATAAAAGCGGATTCAAAGTTGCACTAAGAGAAATTAAATCAACGCTTACTGATGCAAAAAAACACAAGAACATCTGGCTTTTCTTACTTGCCTCATTCACCTATGTAGGTGCAGCAAACACACTTATCATCTTCCTATTTAGATTTGGAAGAGAAAGTTTTGGAATCGGTGTACAGGATTTCTTCTGGATTCTTGGAGCAATGTCGCTAACTGCCGGAGCAGGAAGTCTTATTTTCGGGAAAATGACGGATGTTGTTGGACCAAAGAACACACTCATGACCATTCTTCTGTTGTGGATTGCAAGTCTTCTCTCAATCATTGTCCAAACAGAACTACTAACGTACTACATTGTAGGACTCGTTGGTGGAGCACTACTAGGTGGAACTTGGACAGCAACAAGGCCCTTTATGATTCAACTAGCTCCTAAAAACAAACTAGCAGAACTACTCGGATTTCAAGGCCTCACTGAAAAACTTGGTGGCGTTCAACCAGTAGTCTTCGGTATAATATCTGTACTAGTAGATATTAGAGCTGCATTATTTAGCGTGCTCGTATTCTTCGTAATTGGCTTAATTATCCTCTACAACGTAAAAGAACCAGGTAAAAAATAATCATAATAAGTCCAAGTTTTTGAAAAATAAATGTTTCTGAGAAATTAAAAAATAAAAAAAGAAAGAAATGAATTACCTACAAAGGAATTCAAATTCTTTAATGGTGTCATCTTCATCTTCAAAAGCATTAACAAGATCTTTTACTGGTTCGATCATATCATCAAGACTATCTTTAATGTCTTTAATATCAGAAGTTAGATCATTAATATCTTCTTCAATATCTTTAACATCTTTAGCATTATCTTCATAATCGTCATCAACTGCTTTTTCAACATCTGCTAACTCATCCATAAGGTCGCCAAGGTCGCTATCAAGATCATCTAGTTCATCGATAATATCTTGAATATCGTCTTCTGCCTTATCGTAGTCATCTTCATCAGTTAAAGAATCCTTAGCTGTATCAAACTTAGCAAGAACAGCATCAATTGCAGTAAAGGATGTATTAAATTCTGCAGTAACACGTGAGTTAATTGAAGCAAGATCAGGGTATGTGCCTGTAATGCTAGTATTTGAAGAGCTAAGATCTGCATGCCAGCTGATGTCATTAAAATCAGACTGTAAGTCACTTAAGTCATCTTCAAGTGTTTCTAGATCGTCTTCAGAACCATCTTCAATGCTAGTTTCAAAATCTTCAATTCTATCGCCAAGATCAGCAAAGAAATTTTCAGCAATATCTTCTAGACCATTACTACAGTCAAGATCGTTAAAGCTAACAGTTCCTTCATCATCAATGAACTTATCAAATTTAGCTTTTGTTTCAGCTTTAGTGTATGCTTCTTCTTCTTCTTCATCACTGGTAGTTTGAGTTTGTGTGGTAGTGGTAGTTGTAGAAGTACTTTCTGCATCACTTAATTCTCTTTCGAGATCGTTGTTCTCTTCTTCTAAGTCTGCAAGTAGATCTTGTAGAGCTTCTAGTTGTGCTTGAGCATTATCGCTATCATCGTCAGCAGTTGTAGCATCAAAAACAGGTGCTGGTTGTGTTTGAGTACATCCTACTAAAAGGATCGCAAAAATGGCCATTATTGCAATAATATAACTTTTCATAGTAGATAGAATAGGGCTAGTAGTTTTATAAAGATTTGGACAATACCTCTATATCCAGCAAAAGGTTTATAAACGTTATCTACGCGAGTAACAACATGCAAAAAGCCCAGACAAATATGGTTTTCGTGTTCATTCTTGTAGCAGTCATCATGGGTTTAATGGTACTTTTCGGATATATAGCAGTAGATAGATTAACTTCTACAAGTACTGAAGTTGAAATGGTGCGATTTGTTAAAGATGTTCAAAATGACGTAACTTCAATCAAAAGGCTTAGAGGATCAACGCAAAGCTTCGATTATCGGGTACCAAATGGTATTAGTACTATATGCTACGTAACTGAGCATGCACAATCCGAGTATATATCAGTTGCAGCATTCTCGGGAAATCAATCAGATAACCTATTCCTACTAGACAGAAACCTCATTGTAAAATCAGCATTTTTGGATGATATTAAAACATACAACACAACAGACGATCTAGTACCTGAAGTATGTTACCCTGCTGGCAGAACTGTAAAAGTGAAGTATGAAGGCAGAGGCGATCATACAAAAATTATTGAAACAAACTAAATCTCTACAGAACAAAGATATTCCCTTACACTATCAACTTCTTTTCTATCATCAGCGAGTAATTGTATAACCTCTTCATACACCGTAGCTAACCTTACCTTAACATCCCACAGGGGTATGAGTGCAGATCGACTTACGCATGGATTGAGCGACTCATTTAAAATAAGTGAATCAGTTAAATTATATCCCTCACACAAAATTCCAAATGTTGACCTATAGGCAAAATCAAATTCATCAATGGCCTCAATTGTTTCACCACATTCTCGTATCGTGTGTAATCTGATCGCTTCAGTAGGTGGGAGTCTTGGAATGCCTCTCTCTAAAACAGTTCTAGCATTGAAAAAAATTATTTGATCCAGTCCGCGACGTGCAAGTCTTGTATCAAGTCCGGGCAAAGTTCTTACCAACTCAGGTTGAACAGTAGCTAAATATGATTCATGCACCTCTAATTCACCTTTAAAAAATTCATTACCTCCTGACAAATATTCAGATCGACGATATTCGAGAAGGCGATCGTCAGTAGCAATAACTAAGCTAGAATCTTCTTTATCAACAAGAAGTGATGTGACGATGCTTCCTTGATTGAATGTAATGCATGCCCGTTGGGCGTTAAACACATCATCAACATCATAGTCACATATATTCATGTAAAAGAGATTGTTAAACTGATTATAAAGATTCCTTACTTATTCCAAAGCTTCAATTCTTCCAGTGTAAGAGGATCTTCTTCTCGTTCTTGATCTCTTCTATATGTATTAGCAAGAAAAAAAGTCTCTGGTTCAGGCTCAATTGAAAGATATCCCCAAATTTCCGAGCCAAAGTCAATTTGATGAACCTTCACATATGGTGAATAGTCTCTTAACCTCTGAAGTGCAAGTTCCTTTCTATGCGGATACGCAGAAAATAAACAGCACCATGTACATTCCTCAATATTATTAAAGTAGGCAATATCCTCGGGCTTATGCATATTCAAAACACTCGCCAAACGAACAGAATTCTCAGGAATAATTAAAACTTCATCATCTAATGTCACAACCAAGCTAACGTAAAACATATTATAAATCTACTTCTTAACTGCTTTAACAATAGCTTTACTATCAATACCGTAGAATTCCATGAGCTCACGTGGCTGACCTGAATGTGGAATGCCGTGAACATACAAATGAACTAACTCTACATTCATTCCAGTAAGTGATCTAGCAACTCTCTCACCAAGACCGCCCTGCTGATAATGATCCTCAACAACAATAACCCGCTTAACACCTTTAGCCATACGCTGTAGTTTCTTATCATCAAATGGTTTCAAAGAATAACAATCAAGAACAGAAGTATTAATTCCTTCTTTCTTAAGTTGCGTAAAAGCAGCAGATGCTTCAGCAACCGTAACGCCCATCCCAAGTATCAAGGCCTTAGGCTTAGGAAGTGAATGTACAATCTTAAATGTTCCAATAGGAAATGATTCAGAATTGTTATACAGTATTGGAGTATTGGGACGAGCAGTTCTCATGTAACACTGACCTGGATCGTTATACATCTGTTCAAGTAACTTGATTGCGCTAACACCGTCAGATGGGCAAACAACTTTCATATCTGGAAAAGATCTAAACATGCCCAAATCTCCAAGAGCCATCTGTGAAACTCCATCGGTACCAATACTAACACCTACATGCGATCCAACATAGTTTAAATTGACACTAGAAAGAGATCCCATTCTGATTTGATCATGGGCCCTTGTAAAAAAAGCTGCGAACGTAGATGTAAAAACTGGATGTCCTTGAACAGCAAGACCAAGACTCATACCAACTAAGTTTTGCTCAGCAATATAACCATCAAAGAATCTTGTTGGATCAGCCTTGAGCATCTTATCAGCTCTAGTAGATCCGCGAACTTCACCATCAGTTGCAACAAGCCACTTACTTTTTTTAGCAAGCTGAGTAAGAGCAACACCATAAGCATCTCGAGTAGCAACCATGTCACCTTTCTTGTATTTACTCACAAGTTTAACCTCTGGATTAGTAAACACTTTATTTTTCTTAACGGTAGAAATCTTAATGGAAGGAACAGGAATGTCTCCAAGTTCTTCAAGAGCTTTTAGAGCATCTTCTTCTTTCAAAGCTTTACCATGCCAGTTTTCATGATCTTGCAAAGATGAAACACCATATCCCTTGTATGTCTTAGCTAAGATGCATGTAGGCTTCTTACTCTTTTTAGCCTTATCTAAAGCACGAACAACTGCCTTCATATTATGACCATTAACAACCATAACATTCCAACCAAAGGAAGCAAATCGCTTCTTATAAACACTCATCTTGTGTTCAATCATCGTAGGACCACTCTGTCCTAAACGATTCACATCAACAATTGCGCATAAATTATTAGCATTATATTCAGCAGCGAGTTCGAGAGCTTCATACACTGAACCTTCAGCAATTTCTCCATCGCCTAAAAGAACATATGTCATGTAGTCGCGTTTCTGTTCTCTAGCAGCAAGAGCCATACCAAGGCCAATAGAAAGACCCTGACCAAGAGATCCAGTTCCTACTTTAACCCATGGGAATGATCTTGGATTAGGATGTCCTTCAAGCCTACTATTTATTTTTCGAAGAGTAAGTAAATCATCATCAATACATCCAGCACGTTTTAAAGCCGCATATAAAATGGGAGCTGCATGCCCCTTACTTAAAATAAATTGATCACTATTCAAATTATTCGGATCCTTAGTATCATAAGACATGGAGTGAAAGAACAATGCACTCATAATATCAGCGCATGACATACAGCTCGTAGGATGTCCAGACCCTGCAGCCGTTGTCATTTCAATAGAGTCCCGCCGTAAAATTGTGGCCATTGCTTGTAAACCTTTCAAATCCATGAAAATATTCTAGAAAATACACTATTTAAACTTTGTGTTGAAGAGAATCTATTTAAACAAAGATAGGTTAGCAATATCATGAAAGTAATATCCTGCATTGATGATGTAGTAAACGCAATTCCTAGAACACCTGCAAAACAAATTTCCAAAATTGGAGATGGAAGGGGTGCTGATGGAATAATGTATCTACCTGTTGCTGGAGCAATTTACACAGGTCTTTGCGCAGCGCAAGGAGCAGCAGTTGGTGTAGGACTATATTCGCTCACAAACAATACAAACCAGGCAATAGTTGGCGCAGTTGCAGCAACTATAGCTCCTCCAATAACATGGATGGTAAGAAATGTTTATAATGCACTAGCACCTAAAAAGTGAACTTATGTGACCTATTTCTTTTTACCCAAGAACCAATATAATTGTGTGCAGAGTAAAGCCACAATAAATAAGGCAGTATAATCTTGAACAAACAAAGCTAAAAATAAAATAACAATTCTACCAACAAACAAATAAAATTCTCTATACAGAAAATAATTCATCAAATTCTTAGAACGAAGATAAATCATTTTAGCCATTGGAAGCTCAACAAGCGTTCCAGAAAAGGCAGCATATGTATTAGAAATAAAGAGGCCAAGTGGATTCACTAATAATAATCGTAAAATCCAACTAAAAGAATATAGGCTAATTCCGAGTCGAAATACTTTTTTGTAAGAACCATCGACTTTTTTCCCAAGATAAAATGAGAATGCAGCAAGCAAAATAGAAGTCATACTGATGATAAGTCCGAGGGAAGAAACACTTCCTAACTTATCAAAAATAAACAAAGGCCAAAAGATACCTGCAATCATCAATGTTGATCCTGAAGCAATATAAGCCCATCCTTTTGTCATATGATCTGACTTAAGGATTTTCTTTACATTAATCTCCCGTGTTTTCATCTTATAGTCTTTAGTAGAGAAAAGAGGAACAAGGGAGAGCAGTAAGAGAAGAGCCGCTATAATAAACACGATACCATATGTATATTTCTCAATAAGAAGACCACCCAAAATAGGACCCAGGGATGCAGCCAAGATTGCAGATGCACTAATGATTGAACTCTGTTTACCCTCGCTACCTTTAGTATGGAAATGACCAAATTCAATATGATACCCGGCAAAATATGATGCAGTGGCAATGCCGCCAATTATCGCAATAATGCTGTAGTGCAAAACGTTAACCTGTGTCAAGAATAAGTAAAATATGATTGACATGAAAGTACCAAAGGCCATACTCTTCTTAATCCCAAAAGAATTGAAGGCCATAGCATAGGGCATAACGGATGTTGAAGCAGTGTAGTAAACCATGTAGAACATTACAACCGCAGTAATTGATAACCCTTGATTAAGCAAATAAATGGGAACAAAAATTGCAATCATAGCTTCAGAAAAAGTTCGAAGAGCTATAGATAAATACAGCCCATCAATCTCCTTATTCTGAAAATAATGAAATTCATGTGGTTGCAAATCGTTGTGATGAGTCATAACTAAGAAGTCGTGAGTTCAAAGAAGCTATCAAATAATGGTTTTTCCGTGGAGAATGAATAAAAATTAAATCCACGAATTGCAGCAATTTGACGAAGCTCATTTGTATGTGTAGACAACCTCTCTTTGTATTGTTCTTGCATTCGTTTAGAAACATATGTTCGTAAAACAACTTTGGATTCAGAATCTATGAGTTTAAAATCGCCAGTAAGTGGCATCTCAACTTCCTCTTCATCAAGAACCTGAATAAGTTTGACTTTGTGACCTCTTCTTACGAAATTCATCGCTTTTCGAAGTGTTTCATTTGGATACAAAAAATCAGAAACAATAACAATTAATGACTTGGTACGAAGGTATGAACTATACTCTTGCATCGATGCAGCAATATCTGTCTGACCAGATGATTTTAATGAATTAAAGTGCTCCATCATAGAGATAATCTGTTTCATTCCTTTTTTTCCACGGAATGGTTCAACCTTATGTGAAAAAGATGCAAAATGAACTTTCTCATTATTTTTCATAGCAAGGTAAGCCATGCCAATAGCAATTTTACCAGCATAATCAAACTTACCTCTGTGATGCATGCTGTTACTACTATCTAAAATAATGTGAACATCTAAGTTACGTTCTTCTTCAAAAATTTTAATGTACATATCGTCGGTACGCGCATATACCCGCCAATCTATAGCCTTATAATTATCTCCAAGAGTATACATTCGATGATCTTTAAAGATCGTTCCATTTCCTGCAAAATGACTTTTTCGCTCACCAGAGTACTTAGAAGTAACACGCTTATTTACTATAAGACTAAATCTTCTCAGTTCCGCTAAAAAGTCTGCATTAATCATCTAATTATCGTTTTAATAGCATCGTCAACAGACATGCCTTTTCTTTCCGCTTCAAAACTAAGTACAACTCTGTGCCTTAGAACAGGTGCAGCCATAGCTTTCACATCTTCGCTGCTAGCATGAGCACGTCCTTTGATTAAAGCACGGGCCTTTGCTGCCAAAATTAATGACATAGACGCACGCGGGGAAGCACCGTATTGGAAAAGCTCTTTGTTCTTTCTTGTAGCGCCGATAATCTTTACGACACCTTTCTGTAGGTCTTTAGAAATTGGCATCTCACGAACAAGTTCTTGCAGTTTCTTAAGGCCTTTTTTATCAAGAACCTTTTTTGGTTTTGCAAGTGCGCTCTTACCAGTATATCTTTCTACAATTTGAATTTCTTCTTCCTCTGAAGGATAATCTAAATTAATCTTAAGTAAAAATCTATCAGCTTGAGCTTCAGGAAGTGGATATGTTCCCTCTTGCTCAATTGGGTTCTGTGTTGCTAAAACAAAGAATGGTTCTTCTAGCTTGAAAGTTTTCTTTCCAACAGTTACTTGTTTTTCCTGCATTGCTTCTAAAAATGCTGATTGAGATTTAGGAGTTGCCCTATTGATCTCATCTGCAAGAACAAGGTTTGCAAAAATAGGACCTTCTTGAAAAGTAAAAGAACGATTTCCCTTCTGTTCTGTAATGATGTATGTCCCAGTAATATCTGAAGGCATTAAATCAGGCGTATTCTGAATACGACTAAAATCAAGATCCAGTACTTGAGCTAATGTATTAATGGTAAGCGTTTTAGCAAGCCCCGGGTACCCTTCTAAAAGAGCATTAGAGTTACATAGCAAGGCAACAATTACCTGCTCGATCATTTCATCCTGTCCAACTACAACCTTGTGAATTTCCTTCACTACTGATTCATATACATTTTTATAGCGCGTCATAAGTTTCATTCCTGAGCAAGTTTGTCAAAATATCTCTTGACTATTGCTTGCTCTTCAATATTAATAGTTTCTTCCAGTCCAAGTGACTGAATTGATTCAACATTACCACTAAAAGCAACATCCTGAAAATCCTTCTTTTCTACAGCCTCAAAATTATCAAGGCTTACTTCAAAATCAGTAGGTCTTATCTCTACCGTTAATCTCTCTCCACCTAGCTCGGCGAGCTGGGCATCTCCAAAAATCTCCCCGCTTTCAAGATCTCCCGAATTAATTCCCGCAGTTGCTGCAAGTTTCTTAAATCTGTTAGTTAACTGCCCATCGCCCTGAACAACAGTAAATTCTTCTCTACCTGCTGCAATGGTCTGGTCTTTTAGATCATCTAGAAAATCCTTTCCTAGATCATATACCTCTCCTGCATCAACAATACGAACATTAAGTGAAGCAATCAAAATAATCGTAAATGATAAAAAGAAAATTGATAACACTCGAGCAGTTAGCTGTCTAAAGTCAACAAAATCTCCCATGTCTATGTATTTTCTAGCTTTTCGAAATACATCCTTTCGTAAGTCAGTTACTAATTCATTATCTTGAGCAAATGAATCTCTTACCGTTCGAAGCTCTTCATCAAGGTCAGGATATCTCTTCTCAACCTGTATGAGTGGATTTTGTGTGCTGCTACTAACGAGTTCAGTAAGTAAATATAAACCTGCAAAAGCTGCAGAAATCTTCCATGTAGGAAGTGTGAATAACATAGTAAATGTGTACACCGAAAGATAAACTATTGAAGCCCCAAGCAGAGCTCTAAGCATCCTAATCTTCCACATATCACGGATTACTTCCTGTAGTACCAAACGGCTTATATTTTTCTTCATGAAATTCTCTTTAAATCTGAAACAATATCATCAATATCTCCCCAATTAGCATTTGGGTCTGTTATCTTTGCTTCATCAATCGCATCATCTAAATCTCCAATCAACTCATTATAGTCATCTGCATCATTTGTAAGTAATTTAATCTCAACATCTCTGTTTGAAATCGTACTTTGAGCAGCGCTCAATTGTGCTTTTGTCTGACTTAAATCAGTCTGGGTAGCTTTTAATGTAAGTTCTAAATCATCACGCTCAGCTTCAACTGAACTATAGAGTTCATTGAGCTTCGCTGAATCTTGTGTTTTACGAGTAAGTTCAAAGCTAGTAGTATTAAGTGCTTGTTCACGATCTTGCAGCTCATCGATAACGCCCTTGTACTCATTCACACGATCATAATATTGAACCGTTATAGTTTCAAACTGATTCTGTGAATACGACGTAATGGATAGCGTAAAACCAATAAGGAGTACGCACAAAACGAGTAACAGTAAATTGATATTTCTTTTTAAGTATGCCATGGTATTTCCCTCTCTTCCTAGTTTTTAACTATTGCGGTGTGCGCAAACTTCCTCCTAATGTATATATCAAGTAGGAATAATATAATTGCAGATCCTAAAATAAGTTCTCTAAAGTATTCTCTTGTCTCTTCTGAGATTTCACTGTCTGTTCTAATTTTTTCAATAATTTCATTAGGCCTATCTAAAGAAAGCACTTGACCTTCTGTCATAGCAACCAAATTATCAATATCTGGATTCACTTCAATATTTTGATATTCTCTTGGATAACTAACAGCAAATTCTTCGCCAAGAACACTAAAGTAACCTGTTTTATCGGGACGTAAAACACCCTTGTACAAATTCACATCCACTTCAGTGAGTGAAAAGTCAGTATTCTCTGGCTTAGTATCTGAAATAATACTTACCTCTAAATTTTCTTCCAAGCGACCATCGTCAATATACACTCTCGTACTTTGACGTCTTCTAGGATCTCCAATGACCCAATTAGCAGTTCTCGAATACAATTGACTACTTGGTTTCTTCAAAAGATCACCAGCCCATTTCTGACCACCATCTGTAGATAGTGTTGCAACTCTTCCAAGACCAAATCTCCAAACAGTTAAAATTGGAATACCATTCTCTGTTGTAACTAAAGTCTGACCTGCGCTTTTAGGAACAACTTGATTATACCCATTCAAAATAGCGGAAAGTTCAAGACCATTAGTGATGAAGTGTTGACTATTAAGTACTTTAAGTGTTCTAGCTCCATCAACATCGGAACGTTCATCTCCAAAGACTAAACCAAGTTGATTCTCTTGACCTACTTGCAGATACAAACCACCACCAGCATTAGCAAGCCTGCTCATATAATCAAGATCAGTACCAGGGCCAACGCCAAGAGCATATGTATTAATTCCCTTCTTTCGAAGATTTCTCGTCAGTTCAAGAACCGCTTCAGGATTTTTAGTCTTACCGTCCGAAAATACAATGATATTTTTATTGCCAGAAACACCATTCAAAATAGAACTAGCTTCAATCATCCCAGCTTCCAAGTACGTACCGCCTGAATTTTGTAGCTTCTCAATTTTACCGGGTGTACTAAATTGTTCACGAATTGGTTTTAGCGGAACAATAGTGTGAGCTTCCTTGTTAAATGCAACAACCGCCAAGTAATCATCCACTTCCATCTGACTAAATACTTTGATTGCTTGAGCTTTTTGAACATTAATCACATTCGATGTACCTGTAGCAAGACCCGAACTTACAGAAATATCAATTAAGAAAACGGTATTAAGTTCAGTAATGTTCTCTGCAGCCGCAGCTCCTACGTGAGCCGGAAGCAAGGATTCAAACTGACTTTGATCATACGCCCCAAGATCATAGGAATTTTCACCGCCGATGACAAATAAACCATTCCCATCACGAACATATGTTCGAAGAGTATCAACTTTACTAGATACCTTATTCGCATCAACATTGTCAAAAACAATGGCAAAATACCTGCTTAAATCAGCAGGAATAGTCCCCTGTTTAGTAACATCATATAAATCAGTAAATAGATTGTATGCAGGACTTGGTGCGTCAGTAACATAGAGAATCGAAGGCTTATCAAGAGCATGAACAACCATTCTAAAAATATCATTATCAGCATTAGCATCAGTTGATGTCAGTTTAGCTTCAAGTTTGTGAAATCCTGCCTTCAGTTGTAGTGGAATAGCTCTCGTAGTTCCTTCGGAACCACTAAAGGTTAGAATTTGTTGACCGTTTAATGTAATTACAGCATCATAATCAACATCGCCAACATTCTCAACAGTAACATAATATGTACCTTCAACGTTTGCAAGTACCTGCTTTGGACCAATAATAGCAATTGATGCATCTTTCTTATCTGCTTCAAGTTCAAGAACATTCACAGTAGTATCTATTGATGCCGCAAAAGCAAGTACGTCACGCAATTCCTTACCGCTGTTAACATTCCCATCACTCACAAGTAAGATGCTGTCCTTGCCGAGCATGGCATTAAGAATTGAAGTTCCTATCGGACTTGAAAATTTATCCCCTACTGGAATGATATCAACCCGATCCAGATCACCTAACACAGAAACAATTTGATTACGCTTGTCCTTATAGACATCCATTGAATGTGAAAGATCATACAAAATAGTTACCGCTGTATCACCCTGAGAAACTTCAGTTGTCGTAGTAAATGGTGCAGCAAGGCCAATTAACAATAGCGTAATAGTTAAAAATCTAGTAATAAATATCAAATGGCGAAGTTTTCGTGAACTCGCATCTTTTACAAAGTTCATATGAACAAATACCATAAGAAGTACAAATGCAGCAGGGATTAACCAAAGCCAAAGAATGTTCTCAATCATACATCTCCCCTCCACTTAATAACAATAAATTCGAAAATAACTAAGATCAAAGCAATAAGCATGAAATCTTTTGCAAGAGGTCTTTCCTGCGATGTTGCAGATCCTTCGCTCAGCTGCGCATTTTCTTCGATTAACTCATATTTGGAATTCACATTACTCTCATCAAAACTAACTAAGTTAGCTGCAATAGTCCTATTATAATACGTATAAAACCCTCTTTGATCCAAAACTAGTCTGTTAGTAACAAGGTCGCCAGAAGGTGTTTCAACTTTTGTATATCCTAGAGGAATAAGAGCACCTGTTTTTAGATTTCTCTCCTCTTGATCAATACCCTTCAGATTATGAATTGCAGCATTCCAAAATAGTGGGTAGCTAGGAGTGTTCTTAAAATCACTATTTTTCTCAGATATGCCGTACCAAAGTACATGTCCATCTCCTACTTGTTTAGCACAAATTATAACATGATCGCCAGTAGTTTTCACCCATGGATTACAGTCGTATGTAGACGTT
>Ga0115567_10001791_pt1 | contig 21306 bp, 18 predicted proteins | sample COGITO_mtgs_1204_2_FD_88679 | JGI IMG/M metagenome (GOLD analysis project Ga0115567, IMG submission 88679) | Pelagic marine microbial communities from North Sea - COGITO_mtgs_120412 | ecosystem: Environmental > Aquatic > Marine > Epipelagic | place: Germany:Helgoland, sampling site Kabeltonne... | reverse complement strand
TTTATCCCGGCGCGTGGTGCGATGTCGGCCATCCCGGCGGCATCGCCTTGGCCGAGGAAATGCTGGAGCGCGGCGATGTTTGAGCCCGGCGCCGGCGCGCGCGTCTATGGCCTGCCGCCCGGCGTGGATTTTCCGGTCGAGCTGATCGGCGGCCTGCTGCAAAGGCTGGACGGCCAGCCGGCCGAAGCGATGGGCCGCGTGCATCTGATCGTCAACACGCGGCGCATGGCGCGGCGGATGCAGGCGCTGCTCTCGGATGGGTCCCCCCGCTTGATGCCGCGCATCTCGCTTCTGGCCGACATCGGCCGCGAGTGGACCATGGCCGACATCGCGCCTCCTGCCCCGCCGCTCCGCCGGCGGCTGGAGCTGATCCAGCTCATCTCGTCGTTGCTGGACGCACAGCCCGATCTGGCCCCGCGCACGGCGCTTTATGATCTAGCGAACAGCCTTGCGGTCCTCATGGACGAGATGGAGGGCGAGGGCGTGTCGCCGGATGTGATCGATCGCCTCGATATCAGCGATCAGTCCGGCCATTGGGAGCGGATACGCACGTTTCTGAACATCGTCCGCCATTTTACGGACGGACGCGGCGCGCCCGGTGCCGAAGCGCGGCAAAGGCAGGTCGTCCTGCGCAAGATTGCGCAATGGCAGGCCGCCCCACCCCAACATCCCGTCATTCTGGCCGGATCGACCGGATCGCGCGGCACAACGCAGCTTTTGATGCAGGCCGTTGCCCGATTGCCGCAAGGGGCGGTGGTTTTGCCGGGCTACGATTTCGACACGCCGGATCATGTCTGGGGCGCGATGGGCGACGCGATGCTCAGCGAGGATCATCCGCAATATCGGTTTCAGGCTCTGCGGAGCGCGCTTGAGTTGGCGGATGTGCCCCGATGGACTGCTGCGCGCCCACCCAGCGAGGCACGCGCGCGGCTGGTGTCGCTGGCGCTGCGCCCCGCGCCGATCACCGATCAATGGCTGGACGAAGGACCAAAGCTGGACGGGATCGCGCATGCCATGGACGGCGTGACGTTGATCGAGGCGCCATCGCACCGCATCGAGGCGCTGACGATCGCTATGCGCTTGCGCGAGGCGGCCGAGACAGGCCAGACCGCCGCGCTGATCACGCCCGATCGCGGGCTGACGCGCCGCGTCGCTGCGGCGCTGGATCGCTGGGGCATCATCCCCGACGACAGCGCGGGCATCCCGCTGCACCTGTCTCCGCCGGGTCGCTTTCTGCGCCATGTCGCAGAACTTGCGTTGCGTCCGCTGACCGCCGAGGCGCTGCTGGCGCTGCTCAAGCATCCCCTCACCCATTCCGGCGGACGCCGCGGCACGCATCTGCGCCTCACGCGAGAGCTTGAGCTGCATCTGCGGCGATACGGCCCGCCCTTTCCAAACGCAGGCAGCATCGCGGAGTGGGCCGCCAAGCAGACCGAGCCGATGGCAGCGGACTGGGCAAAATGGGCGGGCCAATGGCTGACCGGGCAGGAGGCGCCGGACGCCATGCCCCTCGATGCCCGCGTTCGCGCCCATCTGGCAACTGCCGAAGCGGTCGCGGACGGCTGCGCGCCGGAAACCATCTCTGAGCTTTGGCAAAAGGACGCGGGCAAGTCCGCGCGCGCCGTTTGCGACCTGCTGCGCAGTGAGGCCAAGGCCACGCAGGCGATGACGGCCACCGATTATGCCAACCTCTTCGGCGCGCTTTTGCGCGGCGGGCAGGTGCGCAACGCGGCTGCACCGCATTCGGGCGTCCTGATCTGGGGCACGCTGGAGGCCCGCGTTCAGGGCGCCGACATGCTTATTCTTGCCGGTCTCAACGAGGGAAGCTGGCCAGAGGCTCAGACGCCAGATCCGTGGCTGAACCGGGCGCTTCGTCATCGCGCGGGGCTTCTTTTGCCCGAGCGGCGCATCGGCCTTGCCGCCCATGATTTTCAGCAGGCGGTACTGGCGCGCGAGGTCTGGCTGACGCGCAGCACGCGCTCGGACGAAAGCGAGACGGTGGTTTCGCGCTGGCTGAACCGGATCCAGAACCTGATGTCGGGCTTGCCGGATCAGGGCGGCGCCGCCGCCCTCGCCTCGATGAAAGAGCGGGGGCAGGTGTGGCTGGACCGTGCCGCGCAGCTGGAGGCGGTAACGCCCGTGCCGCGTGCCTCCCGTCCGGCGCCCTGCCCGCCTGTCGGCGTCAGGCCGTCCCGCCTTTCTGTGACGGAAATCAAACGGCTGATCCGCGATCCCTACGCGATCTATGCCAAGCATGTGCTGCGCCTTCGCCCGCTGGATCCTCTGATGCGTGCGCCCGATGCTCTTTTGCGCGGGATCGTTCTGCACGAAGTGCTGGAGACATTCATCAAGGACAGCGTGGGCGCCCCCCGGATGCTGACGCGCGAGGCCCTGATGGATCTGGCGCAAGACGTGCTGGGCCGCAAGGTGCCATGGGCCGAGGCGCGCGCGCTGTGGCTTGCCCGGCTGGAGCGTGTGGCCGACTGGTTCATCGAAACCGAAGAGGCGCGCCGCGCGCTGGCCACTCCTGCCGAATTCGAGGCGAAGGGAGAGGCGCAGATGGCCGATCTTGGCTTTACGCTTGTCGCGAATGCGGACCGGATCGACATCGACGCCGAAGGGCGCCTGCATATCTACGACTACAAGACCGGCAAGGCGCCACGCCCCACGGAACAGACGTATTTCGACAAACAATTGCTGCTGGAGGCCGCGATTGCGCAGCGCGCCGGTTTCGGGGGTCTGGCCCCCTGCGAGGTGGCGCGCGCGGTCTATATCGGCCTCGGCGCCGAGCCGTCCGAGACGCCCGCTCCCCTCGCGGATGAGCCAGCCGACAAGGTCTGGCAGGGCCTGCACGATCTGATCGCCGCCTACCGCGACATCCGCAAGGGATATGTCGCGCGGCGCGCCATGCAGAACAAGGACGACGTGGGCGACTACGATCAGCTCGCCCGCTTTGGCGAGTGGGACATCACCGATGATCCGGTTCCGCAGGAGATGACATAGTGCAACGCGATGACGCCACATTGCGCCAGATTGCTGCGGCCGAGCCGGGCAATTCCACATGGCTCAGCGCCAATGCCGGATCGGGCAAGACACGCGTTCTGACCGACCGGGTCGCGCGGCTCTTGCTGAACGGAGTCGATCCGCAGCATATTCTGTGCCTCACCTATACCAAGGCCGCCGCAAGCGAGATGCAGAACCGCCTTTTCGCCCGTCTGGGCGAGTGGGCGATGCTGGACAGCGCCAAGCTGGGCGATGCGCTGCGCGATCTGGGCGCGCAAGGCGCGATGGACGACACCGCGCTGCGCGATGCACGGCGCCTGTTTGCGCGCGCGATTGAGGCGCCCGGGGGGCTCAAGATCCAGACGATCCATTCCTTCTGCGCCTCGCTCTTGCGGCGTTTTCCGCTGGAGGCCGGGGTCAGCCCGCAATTCGTCGAAATGGAAGAGCGGACCGCCAAGTTGCTGCGCGCCGAGATCGTCGAGGAGATCGCTGCCGGACCGAATGCAGAGACGCTGACCGCCCTCGCCCGTCACCACACCGGCGAAACGCTGGACGAGCTGACGCGCGAGATTGCCAGTCGCGCGCCGATGTTCGACGCGCCCTGGACCGAGGCGGGCCTTGCCGGCGCCCTGGGATTGAGGCCGGACGTGACGGCGCGCAGTCTTGAGGAGGAGGTGTTTCTGGGCGGGGAAACGGCTCTGCTCGGCCAGTTGGTGACTGCTTTGGCCGCTGGCGGCCGCACCGATGTCAAGGCGGCGGACAAATTGCGGCTCATCTCGGCGCTCAGATATGACGCCTTGCCCACTTTGGAAAACGTGTTTCTGACTGGCCCCGGCGCCAAGGCTCCTTTCACTGTCGCCGCTTATCCGCCGACCAAAGGCGTGCGCGGCGCGCTTGGCGGCACCATGGATCTGATCGACGCCTGGATGCACCGGGTCGAAGCGGCCCGCCCCAAACGCATCGCGTTGCAGGCAACGCAACTGGCCGTCGCGCTGCAAAATTTCGCGCAGGTGTTTCTTCCCGCCTACGCCCGCGCCAAGCAGTTGCGCGGCTGGCTGGATTTCGACGATCTGATCCTGCGGGCCAAAGCGCTGTTGACGCGGTCCGACGTGGCGGCGTGGGTGCTCTACAGGCTGGACGGCGGGATCGATCATATTCTGGTGGACGAGGCGCAGGATACCAGCCCCGTCCAGTGGCAGGTGATCGACCGACTGGCGCAGGAGTTCACATCCGGCGAAGGCGCGCGCGAGGGCGTCGAGCGCACCATGTTTATCGTTGGTGACAAGAAGCAATCGATCTATTCGTTTCAGGGCGCCGACCCGCGCGAATTCGACAGGATGCAACGCGAATGGTCGGATCGGCTGGCCGCGACGGGGTCTGAATTGCACAGTCAGCGACTGGAACACTCGTTCCGGTCCGCCAGCGCGATACTGGATGCGGTGGACGCGACGTTCGCCGGTCTTGAAGCGTCTGGCTTTGTCCCCGATCAGAGCCACATTCCGTTCTGGCCGGACATGCCCGGCCGCGTCGATCTGTGGCCCATAAACCCCAAGGCCGAGCCTGCCGATCCGCCGCCATGGCATCTGCCCGTCGATGTCAGGGCCGAGGACGATCCCAGCGTCGTTCTGGCGGCACAGATCGCCGACACCATCGCGCGCCTGATTGCGGAGCGCCATCCGATCCCCGATCGCGATGGGATGCAGCCCGTGCAAGCGGGGGATTTCCTGATCCTCGTGCAATCGCGCAGTGATGTCTTTCATGAGATCATCAGCGCCTGCAAAACGCGCAATCTGCCGATTGCCGGTGCTGACCGGATGAAGGTGGCCGCCGAACTGGCGGTCAGGGATCTGGCAGCCGTCTTGTCCTTTCTGTCGACGCCGGAGGATGATCTGTCGCTGGCGGTCGCCCTGCGCTCGCCGCTTCTGGGGTGGGATGAGGCGCAGCTATTCAACCTGGCTCAGGCGCGCGGACCGAAATACCTGTGGGAGGCGCTCCGCGCGCGTGGGGTGGAATTTCCCGAAACGATGACCTTCCTGAACGATTTGCGCGATCAGGCTGATTTCCTGCGCCCCTATGATCTGATCGAGCGTATCCTGACCCGCCACGACGGGCGCCGCCGCATCCTTGCCCGCCTCGGGGCCGAGGCCGAAGACGGCATCGACGCCCTGTTGTCGCAGGCATTGGCATATGAGCAAAAGGCGGTGGACAGCCTGACCGGGTTTCTCGTCTGGCTGGAGACCGACGCGCTTGAGATCAAGCGTCAGATGGACGGCGCGGGCGATCTGATCCGCGTGATGACGGTGCATGGCGCCAAGGGGCTGGAGGCGCCGATCGTGATCCTGCCCGAGACCGGCAAGCGCAAGAATGACGTGCGCGCCCAACTGCTCGATATCGGGGGCGCGCCCGTCTGGCGCGCCAAGTCGGCGATGTTGCCAGACGCGCAGAGTGCGGTGCTGGACCGGATCAAGGCCGCACAGGCGGCCGAGCGGGATCGTCTGCTCTACGTGGCCATGACGCGCGCGGAAAAATGGCTGATCGTGGCGTCAGTCAAGGACCCCGGCGAGAGCGGAGAGAGCTGGTACGAAAAGGTCGCGGCCGGGTTGACCCACCTTGGCGCCGCACCGTTTCGGATTCACGGCGGCGATGGCCTGCGGCTTGAGCGGGGGGATTGGGGCGAACGTGTGGAGGCGCAGGCGCCCGCGCCGCCGCGCGAGATCCCGTCACTGGCCCGGCATTTCAGCACTCCCGCCCCGGCGCCCGCCGATGCCCCTGCCCCGCGCAGCCCTTCGGATCTGGGCGGGGCCAAGGCGCTGCCCTCTGACACCGGTCTCAATGAGGACGCGGCCAAGCTGCGCGGTAGCCACATCCACGCCCTCCTGGAGTTTCTGCCGACCCTGCCCGAGCCGGAATGGGCCGCCGCCGCCGCCCGCATCCTGCCCGATGCACCCGGCATGCCAGACCTGCTGGACGAAGCGTCTCGCAGCCTCAAATCGCCCGCTCTGGCGAATTTGTGGGCGTCCGGTGCATTGCCGGAGGTCGGCATCACCGCCGATCTTCCCGGCCTTGGCCGCCTGCAGGGCGTGATAGACCGGCTTATCCTGTCGGCCAATGCCGCCTTGATTGTCGATTTCAAGTCGAACGCGGTCGTGCCCGGCGCGCCGGATGACTGTCCCGAAGGGTTATTGCGGCAGATGGGCGCGTATGCTGCGATGGCCGCAAAGATCTATCCCGGCCACCGCGTCGACACTGCGATCCTCTGGACCCGCACCGCGACGCTGATGCCCTTGCCGCACGATCTTGTGACAGCGGCGCTGGCGCGCGCAGCCGCAACTTGACCTTGGCCGCCGCGCTCCATAGGTAAACTGGGAACCCAATCGCAGGAGACAGACATGGCAACCTTAGCCGTCACAGACGAGACGTTCGACGCCGAAGTAAAGAATTCCGACATCCCCGTCGTGGTGGATTTCTGGGCAGAATGGTGCGGCCCCTGCAAGCAGATCGGCCCGGCACTGGAGGAGCTTTCCAGTGAAATGGAAGGCAAGGTCAAGGTCGTGAAGATCGACGTCGACAGCAATCCCAACTCAGCAGTCGCGATGGGCGTGCGCGGCATCCCTGCCCTTTTCATCTTCAAGGGTGGCGAGGTCGTGTCGAACCGCTCGGGTGCGGCTCCCAAGGCCGCCCTGCAAAGCTGGATCGAAGACTCGCTGTAAGCCGCTGGCAAACGACACTATTAAAGGGCGCCCATCTGCGGCGCCCTTTTTGCTGTCGGGCGCAAAACTTGCGCTCCGCCCGTGCGGCTTCCATATAGGCGCAAAGACGTGAGGAGGACGAACATGGCTGGCGATCAGTTTCCCGGATGGCATGGCACCACGATCATCGGGGTCCGCAAGGGCGGCGAAGTGGTGATTGCAGGCGACGGCCAGGTCAGCCTTGGCCAGACGGTCATCAAGGGGACGGCCCGCAAGGTGCGTCGACTCAGCCCCGGTGGCTTTGACGTGGTCGCGGGCTTTGCCGGGTCCACGGCAGACGCGTTCACCCTGCTGGAGCGGCTGGAGACCAAGCTGGAGGCCGCGCCCGGTCAGCTTCAGCGCGCCAGTGTCGAGCTTGCCAAGGACTGGCGCACCGACAAATATCTGCAAAAACTGGAGGCGATGCTGATCGTCACGGACGGCAACGACCTTTACGTGATCACCGGCGCGGGCGATGTGCTTGAGCCCGAGCATGACGTGGCTGCCATTGGATCGGGCGGCAATTATGCGCTGGCTGCGGCGCGCGCTATGATGGATACGGATCGCGGCGCCGAGGAAATCGCGCGCGCCGCGATGGCGATCGCCGCCGATATCTGCGTCTATACGAACGGTAAACTGACGGTCGAGAAAATCGGCGGCTGACATCCACTCCGGCGTGGACGCAGCGCAATTCCTTGCGTTTGCCCAGCGCATGCTTACGTTCCGCCCAGATGCAAAAGGATACCGCATGACCGACCTGACCCCCCGCGAAATCGTAAGCGAGCTTGACCGCTTCATCATCGGGCAAAACGACGCCAAGCGCGCGGTTTCGGTCGCCCTGCGCAACCGCTGGCGGCGCAAGCAACTGGGCGCGGACCTGCGCGACGAGGTTTACCCCAAGAACATTCTGATGATCGGCCCCACCGGCGTCGGCAAGACCGAAATCAGCCGCCGGCTGGCCAAGCTCGCGCGCGCGCCCTTCATCAAGGTCGAAGCGACGAAATTCACCGAAGTCGGCTATGTCGGCCGCGACGTCGAGCAGATCATCCGCGATCTAATGGACAGCGCGATCACCATGATCCGCGACCAGATGCGCGAGGACGTCACGACCGCCGCGCGACAGGCCGCCGAAGAGCGTGTCATCACCGCCATCGCAGGCGAGGACGCGCGTGAGGGCACGCGCGATCTTTTCCGCAAGAAGCTGAAAACCGGTGAGCTGGACGATACCCTGATCGAGCTAGAGGTCTCCGACAATTCCAGCCCGATGGGCATGATGGACATCCCCGGCCAGCCCGGCGGCGGCCAGATGATGAACCTCGGCGACATCTTCGGCAAGGCATTCGGCGGGCGCACAGTCAAGCGCAAGGTCACCGTCGCCGACAGCTATGACATCCTCATCGGGGAGGAGGCGGACAAGTTGCTCGATGACGAGACGGTCCACCGCGCCGCCCTTGAGGCGGTCGAGCAGAACGGCATCGTCTTTCTGGACGAGATCGACAAGGTCTGCGCCCGCAGCGACGCGCGCGGCGGCGAGGTCAGCCGCGAGGGGGTCCAGCGCGATCTGCTGCCCCTGATCGAAGGTACGGTCGTCAGCACCAAATACGGCGCCGTCAAAACCGATCATATCCTTTTCATTGCATCGGGCGCGTTCCACATCGCCAAGCCGTCCGATCTGCTGCCCGAGCTGCAAGGCCGCCTGCCCATCCGGGTCGAGCTGCGCGCGCTGACCGAGGCCGATTTCGTCCGCATCCTGACCGAGACGGATAACGCCCTGACACGGCAATACACCGCCCTCATGGGCACCGAGGAGGTCACCGTCGATTTCACCCCCGAGGGCATCGCCGCGCTCGCGCGCATCGCTGCCGAAGTGAACGCGTCGATCGAAAACATCGGCGCGCGGCGGCTTTATACCGTGATGGAGCGCGTGTTCGAAGAGCTCAGCTTCGACGCGCCCGACCGTGCCGGAGACAGCGTCACCGTCGATGCTGCCTTCGTCGACAAAAATTTGGGAGAGCTGGCCAAATCTACTGATCTCAGCCGCTATGTCCTCTAGGCCGGGTGCGGATTCATCTTGGGGTCAAATACTCAAATCCTGACCGTCCCGGCGGATGCCACTCTTGCCTAGGGACTTCCCTTTTCGCAACTTCCCCGCCACCAAAGGCGGATGAACACGCTCGTCTTTCTGCGCGATAACGCCCGCTGGCTGGCTGCCGGTATCTTGCTGACCTTTCTCAGCAGCTTCGGCCAGACATTCTTCATCTCGATCTTTGCCGGCGAGATCCGCGAGGTCTTTGGCCTCAGCCACGGGCAATGGGGCGGGATCTATTCGCTGGGCACGACCGTATCGGCAGCCGTCATGGTCTGGGCGGGTGGCCTCACGGATATTTTCCGGGTGCGGGCCCTTGGCGTGATCATCGCGGTCGGTCTTGCGCTGTCGTGTCTCGCCATGGCGTTCAATTCCGTCTGGTGGCTGCTTCCGATCATCATCTTTGCGCTGCGTTTCACCGGTCAAGGGATGAGCAGCCATATCGCGGTCGTCGCAATGGCCCGCTGGTTTGTCGCTGCGCGCGGGCGCGCGCTGTCGGTGGCCAAGCTTGGCTTTTCGCTGGGCGAGGCGGTTCTGCCCGTCGCCTTCGTCGCGTTGATGCTGGTGGTGGACTGGCATCTTTTGTGGCTGGTCGCGGCTGGCATTGCCGTCATGGGCGCGCCCATTCTTCTCCTCCTGCTGCGGCAAGAGCGCACACCGCAAAGCCACTCTACCTCGGACCAGAGCCTTGGCATGGACGCGCAGCAGTGGACGCGCAATCAAACGCTCCGGCACTGGCTGTTCTGGTTCATGATCCCCGCGCTGCTTGGTCCGTCGGCGTTCAATACGGCATTTTTCTTTCACCAAGTGCATATCGCCGAGGTCAAGGCGATGACGCATGTCGAGCTGGTGGCCATGTTTCCCTTCTACACCGCCATCAGCATCGGCGCGATGATCCTCAGCGGCTGGACGCTGGACCGGGTCGGCACGCCCCGGCTGATTCCCTGGATGCAGTTGCCGATGGTCGCGGCCTTCGCGATTTTCGCGGTAGCGAGTGACAGATGGGGGATGATGGCAGGCTTCTTTTTCCTCGGGCTCAATACGGGGTTCAACAATACGCTGCCATCGGCGTTCTGGGCCGAATTCTATGGCACGCGTCATATCGGATCGATCAAGGCGATGGCGGCAGCCGTCATGGTACTGGGGTCGGCCATCGGGCCGGGTGTGTCGGGCGTCGGTATCGATCTGGGTATCGGGATCGAGATCCAGTTTCTGTGGATCGCGGCCTTTTTTGCGCTGTCGACGGCCTTGATGGTGATCGGCGTCGGACGGGCCAAGGGTCTGTTACCGGGGGCGCCGTAGATAGACGTAATAGGCCCCGCCGCCGCCATGGCGATTATGCGCGTTGGTCACTTGCAGCACCAGACCTGCCATTGGCGGGATGCTCAGCCAATGGGGCACATTGTGGCGCAGCACGCCGTGGCGGACAGGAATCGGCCCGCCGTCGTCGCTGCGCCGGCCTTTGCCGGTAATGACCAGTACCAGACGTTTGCCCTGACCATGCGTGCGCAGGATGAAGCCGGTCAGCGCGCCATGCGCCCGGTCCGCTGTCATGCCGTGAAGGTCGATCCGCGCCTCGGGGGCCAGTTTGCCGCGCCTCAGCTTGCCGTAGGCTTTCTGGTCCATGGCCACCGGCTGCGATCTTAGCCGGTCGGCAAGGCCGGGCAGAACATCATGCGCAGGCGCGCTGCGGACGCTTTTCTGACCCATCTTGAAATGCTGAACCGGGGCGGGGGCCGCTCGTTCGGGTTCGGCTCTTTCGGGGGCAGTCTGGGACGCAGATTTTGAGGGCGGCGCTTTGGGCCGGGGCTGCGCCGGATGCATCGGCTCTGCCGTGCGCGCAACCTGCCGCCACAGGTCCAACTCGTCAGGTTTGAGGCGTCTGCGCGGCATCAAAGAGTGTCCGGAGCCAATGCGTAGGCACGCTGAATCGGCATGAGCACAAGCATGCGGCCCGGATCGCGCAGCTGTCCGGCAGCACGCCCCGCCTCATCGCCCGTTCCCATGAAAAGATCGGCGCGCTGCGCACCCTTGATGGCCGAGCCGGTGTCCTGGGCGATCATCAGGCGGCGGACGGGATCCGTACCGTCCTTTTCGACCCAGACTGGCGCACCAAGAGGCACGAACTTCGGATCGATCGCTACCGAGCGTCCCGTCGTGATCGACCTGTTCATCGCACCGCGCGGACCGCGGTCGGACCGCAAGTCGTCGATCCGGCGAAAAAAGACATAGGACGGATTGTGCATCAACAGTTCCGAGCCGATGTCGGGATTGCGCCGCACCCAGTTCTTGATCACTTCTGCCGATACCTGATGGATATCATAGATACCCTGCCGCACCATTTCCGCCCCGATCGAGCGGTAGTCATGTCCGTTCGATCCACCATAGCCAACCCGGATCGTTGTACCGTTGGTCAGCTGTATTCTTCCAGAACCTTGAATTTGCAAGAAAAACAATTCTACCGGGTCGTCCACCCAAGCTATCTCAAGCCCCCGGTCCCGCAGCGCCTCGCCTGTTTCGATCTCGCGCCGGCTCAGCCAAAGGGTTGCCTCGCGGGCCTCGGGCGGCTGGCGATAGATCGGATATCGAAAACGGCTGTCAGGGCGCAGGGAGCCTTTCAGCTCGGGCTCGAAATACCCGGTGAAAAGGGCAGGGCGCCCTTCGCTGATCAGGACCGGGCGAAAGAATAGCTCAAAAAATTCGCGGGCGCCGGGTTTGCTTTGCGCCACGGCGCACAGCGCGCGCCAGTCGACGTCGGTTATGTCGGGGCAGGTCTCGGTGAACACGCGCAAAGCGGCGGCGTGGTCGTCACGCTCCCAGCCATCAAGGTCGGCAAAGCTCAGAATATCGTAACGCGCTTCGCTGCTTGCTGCACCGCTGAGGCAGGATGCTGCAAGCGCTATGCCGGCCACTGCCGCCTTGATCATTCGCCCGTCGCGACGAGCCGCCAATTGGGATCGTCGGCGCCCATCATGCGCTCAAAAGTCCAGATGTCCTTCTGTCGGCGCGACTTGCCCGGCTCGCCTTCGACGATCTCGCCATTCGCGTCCTTGACGACCGACACAAGCTCACCCACGAACTTTACGGTGATGCTGGCGACGCCGCTTTCAAAGCTGGCGCTGGACAATGTCATGTCGCGAATTCCGATGAACTCGGCGTCAATCTTCAGGCCCTGTTCTTCACGGGTTGCGACGACATCGGTAAAGGATTCGTAGACATCCTCGGACAGGAAGCCACGCACATCCTCCATCTCGCCGCGCTCGAACGCCATCAGGATCATCTCATACGCGCCGCGTGCACCGCCTAGAAAATCCGCGACGCCGAAGGACGGCTCCGCGCGCTTCATCTCGGCGAGGGCGGCGGCGGTTTCGCCATCTTCGGGAACGTGGTCCGTAATGTCACGGTCCGGCCCACCTTCGATCACTTCCAGATTGTGGGGGCGGGGCTGCGGTGCAGAGCGCACCTCAGGCTTCGGCTCGTGACCGTCGCGCGTGCCGAGAACGCTTTTGAGGCGCAGGATCAAGAAAACAGCGATACCCGCGAGCACCAAAAGCTGCAGAATGGACGAGTTCATGAGCACCTCATCAGGGCAATACGTTGAAATTCGTTAGACTAGTACCTTATGTAGGGGGCCAGGCGGGTCAAGTCCACCACGGCGCGCAGTAAACCCGAAGGACATCGCGCCATGTGGCTCCTCATTGCGTTCATCGTCGTCCCCATGATCGAAATCGGCCTGTTCATTCAGGTCGGCGGATGGATCGGACTTTGGCCGACATTGGCCATCGTTGTCCTGACCGCATTGCTGGGCACCTGGCTGGTGCGCACGCAAGGCGCGCTGGCGCTGAGCGATCTGCGCGGATCGCTGTCCGGACAGTCGGAGTCCGGGCAGTCGGATCCGACCGAGGCGCTGGCGCATGGCGCGATGATCCTCATTGCGGGCGTATTGCTGCTGACGCCGGGGTTTTTCACCGACGCGCTGGGGTTTGCCCTGCTGACCCCGCCTTTTCGCCGCAGCGCATTCGCGTATCTGCGCAAACGGGTCAACGTTCAAAGTTTCAGCGCCGGCCCCCGGCCCACCAACGGCGCCAACACGATCGAAGGCGATTTCGTCGAGGTCGATCCTGATCAGCCGCCGCGTGGGCCCTCGGGCTGGACCAGGGATTGAGGCGCCCAGAGCGACCTGATAAAGCACGTCAAACAAAATTCAGGAGAGTATGATGGCCGAGCAGGAAAATGGCGCCGCACCCGCCGAACAACCGCAGATCAAGATGCATGTGCTGACCCAGTTCGTGCGCGATCTGTCCTTCGAAAACATCCTCGCCCAGCGCGGCACGGGCGGCGAAGTGCAGCCCGATGTAACGGTCAACGTCAATCTGGACGCCAAAAAACGCAGCGCCGAGCATCAGTATGAAGTCATCGCCAAGCTGCGCATCAACTCCAAGAACAAGGGGACGGAGGACGATCTGTTCCTGCTGGAGCTGGAATATGCAGGCGTGTTCCATGTCGAGAACGTGCCCGAAGATCAGCTGCATCCGTTCCTTATGATCGAGTGCCCGCGCATCATGTTCCCGTTCTTTCGCCGGATCGTATCGGATGTGACGCGCGATGGCGGGTTTCCCCCGCTGAACATGGAAAACATCGATTTCGTCTCGATTTACCGCAATGAAATCGCGCGCAGACAGGCCGCGCAGGAGCAGCAGCCCAGCGGAACCGCCTGAGGCGTTTTGCTTTTAGCCTGAGACATCAGTTAAAATCGAAACGTGCGTTTTGCGAAAACCAGTGATTCAGGTTTTTCGTGAAACGCTTTAGGACGTGCTGCGCCAGAGCGGCGCATCGCCCAGTGTCTCCAGAAATGCCTCATGCGCGGCGGCCTCGGCTTCGGTCAGCCGCGCGGGTAATGGCGCGGGCCGAGGGGCAGGGCGCCAGGCGCCTTGCGCCTCGGCATCGCTGGTTCGGGTCTGCGCCTGCCCGAGGATGAGGCCGGGTTGACGGCCTCCGATCAGCTCCAGGTAGACCTCGGCGAGTATTTCGGAGTCCAGCAGCGCACCGTGAAGCGTGCGTGATGCGTTATCGATATTGAACCGTCTGCACAGCGCGTCCAGCGACGCCGGCGAGCCGGGAAACTTCTTTCGCGCGATGGCCAGAGTATCGATGGCCTGCTCCCAGGGAAGCTGGCGCTTGTTCACCCACCGAAGCTCGGCGTTGAGAAATTTCATATCGAATGCGGCGTTGTGGATCACCAGCTTGGCGTCGCCGATGAACTCAAGGAAAGCGTCCGCAATTTCTGAAAAGACCGGCTTGCCGCGCAGGAAGTCATCTCCGAGGCCGTGCACCTTGAAAGCGTCCTCGGGCATCGCGCGTTTGGGATCGATATACTGATGATACGTCCGGCCGGTCGGCATGTGATTGAGCAGCTCGACGCCGCCGATCTCAACGATGCGGTCGCCCTGATCAGGCTCGAATCCGGTGGTTTCAGTGTCTAGTACGATCTCACGCATTGCGGATCTCCTGTCTGATCGCATCGACCACAGCCTGCACCTGCGCCCGCGCATGTTCAAGCGTACCCGTCTCGATAACCCATGTCGCAAGGGCGCGCTTTTGACAATCGGGCATCTGCTTGGCCAAGATGGTGTCAAGTTGAGCCTCGGTCATTGTCCCGCGCTCAAGAACCCTTGCACGCTGAACGTCCGGGGGTGCGGTCACGCACACGGTGCCATCGACCTGCCTGTCGTACCCGCCCTCGAATAGCAAAGGAATGTCCAGAACGGCAATATCAGTCTCTGTACAGGCTAAAAATGCGGCGCGGTCTTCGGCAACGAGTGGATGCACGATGGCCTCGATGCGGTGCAGCGCCGTCTCGTCGGCCGCAATTATCCGCTTGAGCCCGGCGCGCGACACGGTGCCATCCGCCACCGCCTCGGGAAACAGCACAGCCATATCTCCGACCGCCGCGCCACCCTTGGCATAGAGGCGATGGACGGCTGCGTCCGCGTCCCAAACCGCACAGCCAAGATCCGCGAACATTGCGGCGGTCGTCGATTTACCCATGCCGATAGAGCCTGTCAGTCCCAGAACATATGTCATGCCAAGGCCGCAGCACGCGCCCGGTCATCGACTTCGGGACGCGCGCCGAACCAGCGCTCAAAGCCGGGCACGGCCTGATGGAGCAGCATGCCGAGCCCGTCGACGGTGTGGCATCCCATCTCATCGGCAACCTCAAGCAACCTGGTCCGAAGGGGCGCATAGACGATATCGGTGACAACCGCGCCTTTTTGCAGACCGTCCAGCGGCACGCGCAGCGGTTGGTTACCGACCATTCCAAGCGACGTCGTGTTTACCACCGTAGCCGCATATTCCATCATATTTCCCGCCTGAACCCAGTCGAACACGCGCACGCGCTTGCCGAACTCCTGCGCCAGCGCGTCTGCACGCACACGCGTCCGGTTCGACAGCAGCAATTCGGGCACGCCCGCATCCAGAAGTGCGGCAATGACCGCGCGGGACGCGCCGCCAGCGCCAAGAACGGCGGCCGGCCCGCTGCGCGCATCCCAGTTGAACCCGGCCTCCTGAAGGTTCTTGATGAAACCGTGCCCATCTGTGTTATCCGCATGGATCTTGCCATCCTTGCGGAAAATGAGTGTATTCGCGGCGCCGATCAGGGTTGCCCGGTCAGTCACCAGATCGGCGATATCCAGCACCTTTTCCTTGTGGGGAATCGTAATGTTCACGCCGACGAAACCCGCATCGGGAAGTGCGCGCAGCACCGACGCAAGATTATCGGGCGCGACGTTCATCGGTATGTAATGCCCGGCAATGCCATGCACCTTGAGCCAATGGTTGTGAATTTTGGGCGAGCGCGAATGCGCGATGGGCGATCCGATCACGCCGGCAAGTGGGATGAGATCATCTGTCATGTCTGTATATCTCCACGAGCGGCAAGAAAGCCGATCAACTCCAAAAGTGGCAGACCAAGCACATGGAAATGATCGCCCGTGATGCGCTGAAAGAGACGTACGCCTTCCTCCTCCAGCTTGTAACCGCCAACGCTCTGCCGGATACTTTCCCAGTTGCGCGCGATGTAGGCGTCCAGATATTCGTCCGAGATGTCCCGCATCTGCATCTGCACCACGCCGACATGTCGCCAGATCGGGCGACCGCCCTCGCAAATTACCGCTGCCGAAATCAGACGATGCGCCTGGCCTCGCAATTCGGCCAGTTGTGCGCGGGCATCTGACGCGTCTGTGGGTTTGGACAGGATCCGCCCGTCGAAGGCCAAGACCTGATCGCATCCAATCACAAGCGCCGATGGCACACGCTCGCTGATCTTGAGCGCCTTCATCTCGGCCAGCGCGTCTGCGATGTCGCGCGGCGGTGCGCCCTCTGCCAGCAGCGAGGATTTGACCGCATCCTCGTCGATTCGCGGCGCCTGCACGTCGAACGCTATGCCAGCGTTGCTCATCAGGCTGCGCCGGATTGAAGATTGCGAGGCCAGAATGATGCGGACAGTCATGTGGAGAACCCGGCGGGAGATGGTGGCATAAAGCCCGAAGATATCCCCATTCTATCGCGCATGCCACAGCGGTGGGGAAAAAGCAGAGGCCCTGCTGCGGCCCGTGCGCTTTGTCCCGTGGTGGAGTGTATGAAATCCGGCGCGGGAGGAATCGGTGGCACCGCCTATCTGTCCACAGAGAGCGAAGGATGAAAACACCTGCGGACCAGCCTGACTGCTCTTGTTATCAAGCCGCTTGGGCCTTTTCCGAACATTATCCCCAACCCGCCGCATGGCCGCGCTGCCTGTTGCCATTTCTGTGGATAGCGCGGTAATCCACAGGAAAGGCAGTGCCCTACTTCATCATCATCCTTTTCTATATCCTATATTTATTTAAGGAATGGTGCCTGTTCACGAAAAGGAGCGGCGAATGATCGATTTTCTGGCTGGGATCTATCTCTGGACCAAGGCGCTTCATATCGTGTCGGTGATCGCATGGATGGCCGGCCTTTTTTACCTGCCAAGGCTATTTGTCTATCACGCCGAAGCGTCGTCCCCTGGTGACAGCCGCGATGAGATATTTCAGGTGATGGAGCGCAGGTTGCTGCGGGCGATCATGAACCCGGCGATGATCGCGACATGGGTTTTCGGGCTGATGCTGGTGCTTACGCCGGGCATCGTGGACTGGTCTTCGATCTGGCCTTGGACCAAGGCGGCGGGCGTTTTGGTGATGACGTGGTTTCATCATTGGCTGGGTCTGCGGCGCAAGGAATTCATCGCAGGAACGAGCACCGTGAGCGGCCGCACGTTTCGTCTGCTGAACGAGGTGCCGACCATCGCGCTGATCGTCATCGTCTTTTCGGTCGTCCTGCGGTTTTAACGCCTGATTGACTTGGGAACGGCAACACCTTACGAGGTGCCATGGCCCCCGTCCGGGATCCGGCCACTTTCATCACCCTATCCGATCCGGCCCGCGCCTGATGCGCGCACGAGGTATATCCATGTCCGAAGACCGCCTGAACCTGTTTGATCTCAAGGCGCACACCGCCAAAGACCTTTTGGCGATGGCCGAAGAGCTCGAGATCGAAAACGCCTCGACCATGCGCAAGGGCGAGATGATGTTCTCGATTCTCAAGGAGCGGGCCGAGGAGGGGTGGCTGGTATTCGGCGATGGCGTGATCGAGGTGCTGCAGGACGGCTTTGGTTTCCTGCGCTCACCCGAGGCGAACTATCTGCCCGGCCCTGACGATATTTATGTCTCGCCCGATATGATCCGCCGCTATTCGCTGCGCACCGGCGACACGATAGAAGGCGAGATGAAGCAGCCCGACGATACCGAGCGCTACTTTGCCCTGACCAGTGTCACGCGCATCAATTTCGAAAATCCCGAGCGCGCGCGTCACAAGATCGCATTCGACAACCTCACACCACTTTATCCCGACGAGCGTCTGACGCTGGAAATAGATGATCCGACGATCAAGGACCGTTCGGCGCGCATCATCGATCTTGTCGCGCCCATCGGCAAGGGCCAGCGGTCCTTGATCGTGGCGCCGCCCCGGACCGGTAAGACAGTGATCTTGCAGAATATCGCTGCCAGCATCGAGCGCAATCATCCTGAGTGCTATCTGATCGTCCTACTGATCGACGAGCGGCCCGAGGAAGTCACCGACATGCAGCGGTCGGTCAAGGGTGAGGTCGTCAGTTCCACCTTTGACGAGCCGGCGACGCGCCATGTCGCCGTCGCCGAAATGGTGATTGAAAAGGCGAAACGCCTGGTGGAGCATAAACGAGATGTTGTGATACTTTTGGACTCAATCACAAGACTTGGTAGAGCATACAATACGGTTGTCCCTTCTTCTGGCAAGGTTCTGACCGGCGGCGTCGATGCCAACGCGCTTCAGCGACCCAAGCGTTTCTTTGGCGCGGCGCGCAATATCGAAGAGGGCGGTTCGCTCACCATCATCTCGACCGCGCTGATCGACACCGGCAGCCGGATGGACGAGGTGATTTTTGAGGAATTCAAAGGCACCGGCAACTCAGAGCTCGTCCTTGACCGCAAGATTGCAGACAAGCGGGTATTCCCCGCCATCGATATCCTCAAGTCGGGCACGCGCAAGGAAGAGCTGCTGATTGATAAGCTGGACTTGCAAAAGACGTTTGTCCTGCGCCGGATCCTGAACCCGATGGGAACGACAGATGCGGTTGAATTCTTGCTGTCCAAACTGAAGCAAACCAAGAATAACGCCGAATTTTTCGACTCGATGAATACCTGACGCCCGTTTCGGCAAGTTCTGCCATGGGAGGCTTGGATGGATACGATTTACGCGATGTCCTCAGCCCAAGGCAAAGCGGGTGTGTCGGTCATCCGAGTGTCTGGTCCGAACGCTCACGCCGCCTGCAAAGCACTCTGCGGCGACGTCCCGCAGATCCGCATGGCATCGCTCCGGACACTCAAAGGTGTAGATGGTCTCCCTTTAGATCAAGCGCTGGTTTTGACCTTTGCTGCAGGTGCGAGTTTTACTGGCGAAGAATCGGTTGAATTTCAAGTACATGGCAGTATCGCGGTGGTATCGGCGGTTATGTTGCGGATATCGGATCTGGCTGGTCTCAGACTGGCGGAGCCGGGTGAATTCACGCGGCGGGCCTTGGAGAACGGATGCCTTGATCTTGCCCAGATCGAGGGCCTCGCAGACCTGATCGACGCCGAAACCGAAGCGCAGCGCGTGCAGGCGTTCCGGGTCTTGTCGGGGGATCTAGGTCGGCGGGCCGAACGTTGGCGCCGCGATCTGATCCGCGCAGCTGCGCTGCTTGAGGCAACGATCGACTTTGCGGATGAGGATGTACCCGTGGATGTGTCACCGGAAGTTAGTGACCTAATCTCTGGCGTGACGTCCGACCTTTCGCGCGAGATTGCTGGCACGCGGGTGAGGGAACGTATCAGATCGGGTTTCGAAGTTGCCATTGTGGGCGCACCCAATGTTGGCAAGTCGACGCTGCTTAATGCTCTGGCTGGACGTGACGCCGCGATCACCTCAGATATCGCAGGCACGACGCGCGACGTCATTGAAGTCCGAATGGACCTGGGCGGACTGCCAGTCACACTGCTTGATACCGCCGGTATCCGGGAGACAGACGATGCAATCGAAGCATTGGGCGTCACCCTTGCCCGAAGGCGCGCAAGTGTGGCTGATCTACGCGTATTTTTGCTGGAACCAGGCGTAACTTCGCCAACGGACGCCCTGGAGGGCGATATTGTCTTGTGTGCAAAGGGTGACACTCAGACCGGTGATTACCCCGGGATTTCTGGCAAAACGGGCTTGGGAATTGACAATTTAGTTGCGCGTATAAGCGCGATACTATCGGCGCGCACGGCTGGCGCCGGAGTAGCCACGCGGGCGCGCCACCGGGAGGCGATGGAAAAAGGCCTGACAATGCTTAGCGCTGCTCAACAATGGCTGTTGAGTGGCGATGAAAGAACAGATATTGCCGCAGAGGAATTGAGATCATCCGTTCGTGCGCTGGACTCCCTTGTGGGACGTGTTGACGTCGAAAATATTCTAGATGAGATTTTCTTGAGCTTTTGCCTTGGAAAGTGAGGAGTGTTTCACGTGAAACATTGCGACTTTGATGTACTGGTTATAGGCGGCGGGCACGCAGGGTGTGACGCTGCGCATGCTGCTGCGCGCATGGGTGTGAGAACAGCCCTGATTACTCTTTCCCTCAACGATATCGGTGTGATGTCCTGCAACCCTGCCATCGGAGGCTTGGGAAAAGGCCATCTTGTAAGAGAGATTGACGCGCTTGACGGGCTAATGGGTAGGGCTGCGGACGCTGCTGGAATCCAGTTTCGGCTTTTGAACCGCCGCAAGGGTCCTGCGGTGCAAGGTCCGCGCGCTCAGGCGGACCGAAACTTGTACCGTTCAGCGATGCTTAAATTGCTTCAGTCTCAGCCAAATCTGAGCATTATTGAGGGCGAGGCCGCAGATTTCCTGATGACCGGACACGCAGTTTCAGGCGTCATTTTGGCAGATGGATCAGAGGTCAGGGCGAAGTCGGTGGTTTTGACCACAGGCACCTTCCTGAGGGGAGTGATTCATATCGGGGATAACAGGCGTCCCGGGGGCAGGATGGGCGATAGGCCGTCGATAAAGCTGGCTGAGCGAATCGATAGCTTCGGCCTAAAAATGGGACGATTGAAGACCGGTACTCCTCCTCGATTGGATGCCAAGACTATCGCTTGGAGCGGACTGGACGTTCAGGAAGGCGATGAGGATCCTGTCTTGTTTTCCTTCCTTTCGAAGGATGTGGAAGCGCGTCAGATCACTTGCGGTATCACACACACCAACGAGAGGACTCACGCCATCATAAGAAATAATCTTGACCGCTCGGCCATGTATGGCGGTCATATTGATGGCGTTGGCCCGCGGTACTGCCCGTCTATAGAAGATAAGATCACACGTTTCGCAGACAAAACCTCGCACCAGATTTTCCTCGAGCCGGAAAGCCTGACGAGTGATGTCGTGTATCCTAATGGTATTTCAACGTCTTTACCGGAAGACGTGCAACTGGAGTACGTCCGGTCTATTGCGGGTTTGGAAAAGGCTGAGATTGTCCAGCCAGGATATGCGATAGAATATGACTACATTGATCCCCGCGCACTGGATGGAGCACTTGCATTGAGAGACGTTCCCGGGCTGTATTTGGCGGGCCAGATCAATGGGACGACAGGATATGAGGAGGCCGCAGCACAGGGGATCGTAGGAGGTATAAACGCGGCCTTGGCTAGCACTGAGCGCCTGCCCGAGGTGTTCAGCAGATCGTCATCATACATTGGGGTTATGGTTGATGATCTCACAACGCGCGGCGTTACCGAGCCCTATCGGATGTTCACTTCCCGCGCTGAGTTCCGTCTGTCTCTCAGGGCTGATAACGCTGATCAGCGCTTGACGGGGCGTGGTATTGAGCTTGGCTGCGTTCGAGAGGAGCGCCGTAGTTTGTTC
>Ga0115567_10001785_pt1 | contig 21318 bp, 24 predicted proteins | sample COGITO_mtgs_1204_2_FD_88679 | JGI IMG/M metagenome (GOLD analysis project Ga0115567, IMG submission 88679) | Pelagic marine microbial communities from North Sea - COGITO_mtgs_120412 | ecosystem: Environmental > Aquatic > Marine > Epipelagic | place: Germany:Helgoland, sampling site Kabeltonne... | reverse complement strand
TATATTTTATTTAATTCAATATGTTGATCTGTATAAAAATCTCCGTCTAAATAAAAAGTTAGTTTCATTTTTTTTGTTCTTTAATTATACAACTAATCAATCCCATCCACTTCTTTAAGCAAATTCCTTAAAGTATGAAAGTGAGCTTTTATTTCTTTTAGATTATCTGGATAGGTTTCTACTAATTTATGAAACATCCAAATAGGGATATTGGCATCTGTTGTATATTTTTTCCATTGATAAGGTGTATTAATTCCAAAGCCTGTTTCTTCAGAAAATTTTGAACCAGTCTTACCAATCTTTTTAAGGAATGAATTAAAATCGAATTTTTTTGCCATTTATTATTATTTAAAATACTTGGTTTACGCTTTTTAATAAGGTTGGAATATAAAATTTAGTTGTTTCTATGCTTTTATGACCTAACATCTCTGAAACCGTCTTTAAGTCCGTTCCATTTTGTAAGGCGTATGTTGAACCCGAAGCTCTTAATGAATGAAATCTAATTTGTAAATTATTTTTACATACTACATTTATACTTTTGTATTGAATAGTTTTTTGACCGTTAAATAAATATGTTTTAGGATTAAACAACTCCCTATATTCCCTCAATAATATAAGTAAATTTTCACTTAGTTTAACCTCTCTATCTTTACTCCCTTTTGCATTATAAATATTTATTACCATTCTATTGCTGTCAATATCATTAATTTTCAGGTTACGGACTTCAGATTGTCTTAGCCAACAAGATAAACCTAACATTAAAATAGAACGGTGTTTTAAATTTTCAATAGATTTTATTTTTAAAGATAATATTTCGGCATCATAAACTTTAGGTTGTTTAAATTGTTTCGGTGGTCTTATTGAAGAAAAACCTTTAACGTCCTTCCTTAAATATAATTTAAAATAAGCCTTTATAGCATTAATAGCAACGTTTCTGTATGAATTACTATAATTACGAATATGTATGTTGTAGTTAAGTATATCTTCATTATTTAACCTGTCAGGAACATTTTTAGAGAATGTTAAAAACAAATCGATATGATGCAAATAATTTTTAGGAGTTGCCCCTGAATATTTCAGCTCTAATAACTGTTTAGTTTTTTCTAATACAACACTTTTGTTGTTCATAACTATTGTTTTTAATGGGTTTACACATACTTTAAGTTATGCCGTAGTTGTAAACAATATTTTTTTTGCCATCCACTCATACGCTAAAAAAGAGTAGTTTGCGATTGATGTATTTTAAGCCTTTTTAAAGCACTTTCATAATACTTTTGGTCTAATTCACAAGCAACTAAATCAAAACCTTGTTTATCGCAAGCAATCGCTATTGAGCCACTTCCTAAATGTGTATCAAGTATCTTCATTCCTTTTTCTGCATAGTTAATTAAAATCCATTCATATAAAGATATTGGTTTTTGAGTTGGATGCACCCTATCTAAGTCGCCTCTTTCTTTGGCGTTTGCACCAGACCAGTATCTATCATATTTTTTTAATGCTTTATCAAAAGAAGTAAAAGCCAGTTCGCCATCACCATAACTATTGTCGCCAGTCTTTTTGTCCCAAAAAATCCACCCTTTGCTTATTGGTAAATATTGAACCATATAATTTGCACCCCATATTATTTGGTTTTTACTTACTCTAAAAAGTTCTTTGAAATATTCTTCGTTTGGTATTTCATTATCCCAGTCGTTTTCTCTAAAAAAATCAGCCTTCTTTCTAGTTCCACTTTTAAAAGAAGTAGAGCCTGCGCCTATTCCATAAGGTGGGTCTACTATTGCTAAATCAAAGAAGTCATCTTCATACCTTTTCATTAGTTTCATATTGCACTCATTTGTAATTGTAATCATATTATAAATATTTTAATTTTTATCAAAATTAATTTGCCAACGCTCTAAAAAAAATACTGTGTACAACACGTAATATAATTAATGGCGAAAAGCCACTAACCATATTACAATACGTTGGGGCGAATTGCCTACGGCCGCATCCCTACGCTTTAAAAACTTCGTCAAGTACGCTTACAAATCCTTTATTACAAACATCTCTTTGAGCTTGCCAGTTTAGATATATATTATACAATTCATCATTTTCGGTTTCTGAAATTATATTTGTAAGCTCGGCTTCTATTTTAATTAGTTTCTCTACTTCAATTTTGTGTTCTTCTTGTGTCATAATAGATTTAAGTTTTTAAGACTCTCGGTATGCTCAATTCGCCCCAACGGCTCGGGAATGAACTACGCATCACATTAAGTCGGTTAGTATTTAATTAATTTCGAGAATGCCCGAAGGCAACTCTCCACAACAAATGATAAAGTCAATAGATGCGCAGCTCAAAGTCTTAACGTGTATGCTGCGCATCCACAGACTTTAATCCCGAGCCGTTATAATACAAGGCGCAAATAAGCTTTAATTGTGGTCTTTGCTTTGCTTAATTAACTGCACAAACGTTAGGTTAGTTGCCTACTGCTTTTTGCGCCCAGTATATAACACAGGCTATAAATCATTGCCTAAAGTCTGTGTTTAATTCAATGATATAGGCGTGCTTGCTTTTTTATTTTTTAGAGTTTCAGCATTTTTCAAAATGTCTATTGCTTGACAAATTTGTATAATATTGAACTCGTAATTGCTTATGTCGTTCATTGCAAATTCAATATCGCACAATTGCCAGAATTTTGTAAATAGAATTGATTGACTCCCATTACAGAAACTTCAGGATCGGTCTTTTCGCTTCCGTACTTTACCTCGGCAGTTGAAGTTCCTCTAAAACTTACTGATGTTTGTGTGAAGGGAAATTCATAGCTATCGATGAATTCGCGAATATCGTTATAACTTATAACCGGATTTATTTTTTTCGTTTCGCCGCTGCCGCTTCTTTGCGTAGTAAATTCGTACCGCTGTAAACTAAATGTATTTGCACCCATAGATGCAAAGTCTCCAGAAATGGTTGTTTCAAGAGCTTTTACGGCACTCAATATACCTACCAATGCCCAAATACCTATACCTATAATTACGACCGTCAAAATTGTTCTAAGCAATTGGCTACGAATACTATCTAAGGCAATACGGACATTCTCTCGGAATAATGAAAACATAATATTTGGTGTGGCTTTAACCGTTAGACTATTACTTACGGATAAAGTTACAATTTAAGCGATATTTTAAGATATTTGCAGAAATTATCTCTGGATTAATTTGAATTTTAATTACATCTGATAATCGAATTTTTGACACATAAACATTCCAATTCTTGAAAAAACCAAGCATACCAAAAGGCACACGCGATTTTTCGCCCAAGGAAGTTACAAGGCGCAACTATATCGTAGATATAATAAAAGCGTGTTTCACCAACTACGGTTTTCAACCTATCGAAACACCTTCATTCGAGAACAGCGAAACCTTGATGGGTAAATATGGGGATGAAGGAGATCGATTGATTTTTAAGATTTTAAATAGTGGTGATTTTTTAAGTAAGGTCGATGCTTCGATTTATTCAGAAAAGGATAGTCTAAAACTAACCCAGGATATTTCTGAAAAAGCATTGCGTTATGACTTAACAGTACCCTTTGCACGTTATGTTGTACAACATCAAAACGAAATTGACTTTCCTTTTAAGAGATACCAGATTCAACCTGTTTGGCGTGCAGATAGACCTCAAAAAGGACGTTTTCGCGAATTTTTTCAATGTGATGCAGATGTTGTAGGCTCAGATTCACTATGGCAAGAAGTAGAATTGGTACAGTTGTACGATTCGGTTTTTACAAAACTAAATTTGGAAGGCACAACTATAAAAATTAATAATCGTAAGGTTTTGAGTGGTATTGCTGAAGCTATTGGTGCAGAAGACAAGCTCATTGATTTTACGGTAGCTTTGGACAAGCTAGACAAGATAGGCGAGGAAGGCGTAAAAAAAGAGATGCTGGCTAAAGGTATTCCTGAAAATGCTATAGAAAAACTACAACCTTTATTTTCTTTTAAAGGAAATGCTTCAGAACAATTAAAAAGTCTTGAAAAGCTTTTACAAGATTCTGAAGTAGGAAAAAAAGGAATTTCAGAATTGCGCTTTATAATTGAAACCGTTGAAGAGCTTAAACTTCAATCTGCATCTTTAGAGATCGATGTAACGCTAGCTCGCGGACTCAACTATTATACAGGCGCTATCTTTGAGGTATCGGCCCCAAAAGGTGTATCGATGGGAAGTATAGGAGGTGGTGGAAGATACGACGACCTTACTGGAATTTTTGGACTTAAGAACGTAAGTGGCGTAGGTATTTCTTTTGGTTTGGACCGAATCTATTTAGTTCTTGAAGAACTCGATCTGTTCCCGAATAGGGTTTCAGCAAATACAAAAGTGCTTTTTCTTAATTTTGGTGATAAGGAATCGCTCTATGCGATGCAGGCCATCACAAAACTTCGTAAGGCAAATATCAACGCAGAATTATATCCAGATGCATCAAAAATGGGAAAACAAATGGGCTATGCAGATAAAAGAGACATTCAATTTACCGTGCTGGCAGGCGAAAATGAGATGAATTCTGAAATTTTTACCTTAAAAAATATGAAAACTGGAGACCAACAGAAATTGACTTTCAAGGAATTACAAAATTTCCTGAAATAAAATTTACCAAAGGTTGCACCCTTACGTTTTGTTTTTATCTTTGCAACCTCAAAAATGGCGAGGTAGCTCAGTTGGTTAGAGCGTCGGATTCATAACCCGGAGGTCAGGGGATCGTGCCCCCTTCTCGCTACTTTAAAATCAAGGCTTCACATAGATGTGAGGTCTTTTTTTATTTTAATGCATAAAGATTACAGCCATATAATCTCATTTTTTTTTATAAAAGATTTATTTCTACTTGATTTATATGGAAGTTCACTTTTTAAATATATAGCTTCAATGGCCAGTTCAGCACTATTATGATCTCTATAAGAGGCAGAATATAAGGTTTTTAGCAGTATGCTATAACCTGAAATAGTTAACAACTGTTTTCAATATAATGTAAATAATCTTAAGAGAAAACCAATGAATTAGAATTACAGAGTCGCAACTTTATGCAAATGATTATTGGTGTTTAAATAAAATAGCTATATTTTCGTCCTTCAAATAAAACAGAATATTATGAAAGAACTTATTGAAAACATGCAGAGCACTTTTGAATCATTTGAAAGTGACGCCAAATCACAATTAGAAAGTGGAAATAAAGCAGCAGGAACAAGAGCAAGAAAATCATCTTTAGCGATGGAAAAATTGTTAAAAGAATTTCGTAAAGTTTCGATTGCTGAATCAAAAAAATAAAATAAGCACCCTTTATATAGGGGCTTTATTCTTTTTGCAAAATAATACCTTGCTAGTTAAGTAATTACTATTAAATGCCAACTTAAAAAGTAATCTGTGGAGATTTTTATATTGAAGCGGTAAGTAATGTAAAGAGAGAAATTTTATAGAAGATTAATCAAACCCTAACAAAATTGTTGGGGTTTTTTATAGAATAAAATCCAACAAGCTATTTCTGTCTACTTTGATAAATTTTCAAGAAAAGATGTGTAGACATTTTGCGGGCGTTATTTTTTAAACGTTGAGCCATTTCTCCTTCGAAAAGCTCATCTATGGTTTGATACCAGAGGTTTAGCCAAATCCCAAAATGATATTGGGAGATGCTGTTATTATTTTCATTATCTACTTTAACGTGTGCGCTTGCTGGATTGCCTTGGAAACTAGCTGTAAAAAAGAGGTTACTCTCCCAAAAATCTGTTAGTTTTTCCAAATGTGCATCCCAATCTTTGATTGAATTATTAAAAAAGTAACCTATGTCTTCGTTAACACGAACCTTGGTGTAAAATGTTACAACAAGCCTATTTATATCTGCTCGTGTTTTTAGATCGACTTTCATAAATTTTTAGGTATTTGGTAGGTTCAAGAAAATAATTATTGAAGCTTTGGAAATATAATTCTTAAGCGCCGATTAAAATTATTTCTGTTTTTAAACCTTATTTGGATATATATCTAAAAGATATTGGCTTTAAATTTCTTGGTGTTTGCTTCAAATTAATTTTCTAATTTTCACATTTAGTTTTTTTAAGATTATCTATGCTGCATTAAAAAAAAACAATTAACTAAAATACTGCCACCTCATAAAGTTAAATCAACGGGTTAGATTTATACTTTTTCAAAATAGGCAATAACCTTTCTAAAGGAATCTCAACAGAGTAGGTGCCTGTATAAGAAGGACAAATCACGTAATCGTCAAAGTAATACTCGATATTATTATCGTTGATAAGAAAGTTGTTTTTGTTTGCGATAAAGTCCTCAGAATTTATTTCCCAGCAGTCGTAGTATATTTCTCCAGAATTTATCTTTTCAGAAAGTACTCTATTAAGTATTTCTGCCATTTCTGTTTCAGTACCGGTATTGAAAAAGTCTTCGTAATTCATAAAAACAGATCGTTCTAAATCATAGTTCAGGCAATCAAAACTATAGGTAGGTCGTAAAGTTCTAGAATAATAATTTTCCTTGTAGAAAAGTACACTAATGTGCGATTTATTTAAACTATAGATTTTATAGTTTACAAATCGCTTTTCTTTATATCTGTTTATGCGTAAAGTATCCAAAAGCTTCTCTTTATTTTCAAGAATATTTGCTTCTGCACTCGCAACGTTCAAATATGTTTCTTCTATATATTGATTGAAGTTACGATAAGATGGTTTTGAACTTTCATTCAGGTATGGATATTTAAAATCGATAATATATTGGTCGGCATTACGGTTAAATATTTTTTGAGTTGAAAATTTTTCCAGTTTGCTTTTATCGTCCCTTTTATCAATAAGGCTTTGACGCTTAATTGTTATCGAATTTATTTTTTTCAATTCAGCGTCAGTGCTTGTATAAATAGTGTCGAACGGTAAGGTCTCTTCGAAGGATTCTGCTTCTTCAATAAAAATCTTCGGAAAGTTTTCCTTGTCTTCAGCATTCTTTTTTTTATCGTTTTCACAAGAGAATAATAGGATTAAGAAGCTGTAAAAAATGAGATTTTTCATAATTGATGATTTATATATTACTAAAAAGTAAATTGAGTTTGGCTGTTGTTGTTTTCTTGCTTTTATTTATTCCGCAAAAAGCATTTAAGATTGCCTGGGAAGTTTTTAATATTAACGTCTTTCTTTTTTCTGAAAAAAATTGTTTGTGTTCTTGGTAATATTCTTTAAAACTGTTGAAGCACTCATCAGCATCCATACGTTTGTAATCGAACCAATCAAAAACGATTGAGATTTGGTAAGCGGCATCATTTTCAAAATCGTCATGTTTTTCATCAATGTTTTTCCACTCTTTAGCTACTAGCTGATTTAAAACTGCGTATTCTAGCTTGTCTATCGTTTTTACTGAAGCAGCTATGGCATAAAATAATTCACCCAATTTTTGATAATATAATAGTTTTGGTTTGCTTGCCTTATTCATGGGAACTGTTTGATTAGAAGGGTAAATATAACTTCGGAAAATGAACTTGGCTATGACATTTATCAGTTCCATATTTGTGTACCTTTAAAAAATGGAAGTATTTGAAAAAGAAAGCAATGTTTTTAAGATTCTTTCTGAAGCTGTTTCAGAGAGCATCATCATAGTGAATAAATCACAATCTATCGTTGCAACTAATACTTCTGCAAATGAGCTTTTTGGCTATGCTGACCAAGAATTGATCGGGCAGCATCTTGACGTGCTCATCCCAAAGCAGTATCGCGGTGACCATCACAAACACGTGAGCGGATTCATGAAAAAAAGCGATAAGCGACAAATGGGTCACGGCAGTAATCTATATGGCCGCTGTAAAGATGGTACCCAATTTCCTGTTGAAGCTGGTCTTAATCCATTTACAGTAAATGATAATGATTATGTTATGGCGCTTGTTATAGACATTTCAGTTAGAAAAAAAGCGGAGCAGGAATTACAGCATTGGGCAAATATATTTAATGAATCATTAAACGAAATCTACATTTTTGACACAAAAACATTATTGTTCAGAAATGTAAATAGAGGTGCACTTCAAAATATTGGTTATACGCTGGATGAACTGAAACGAATGAGGCCGATAGATATCAAGCCAGATTACGATGAATCTCTATATATCGAAAGAATAACGCCGTTGATAAACGGATCTATTGACAAATTGAAATTTAACTCGAAACAACAGCGTAAAGATGGAAGTATATATCCCGTTGAGGTACACCTGCAAAAATCTGTAACTGAAGGCAGCGATGCGCTCATCGCTATAATCCTTGATATTACAGAACAGGAAGAATATACACAAAAATTGGAGGAAACGGTAACAAAACGTACGCTGCAACTGGAAAAAGCACTTGCGGTAGAAAAGGAATTGGGCGAGCTCAAAACGAAATTCCTTTCCTTGGTATCCCACGAATTTAAAACACCATTAAGCGGTATATTAACTTCTGCTACATTGGCTGGGAAATATATAAAAGAAGAACAGCAAGATAAGCGGGAAAAACATCTAAGAACTATCCAGTCCAAAGTTAAATATCTCAATAACATAATTAATGATTTTTTATCTATAGAGCGCTTAGAGAGTGGTAAGGTGACCTATAAATTTTCAAATTTTCCTTTAAGTAAAGTTGTTAATGAAGTCATTTATGATGCAAACATGATGCTGAAAGAAGGGCACAATATTAAATATCCTGAAAATATTGACTCTATTTTTATTGATTTTGATGAAAAGATTCTTGTTCTTATTTTAACAAACCTAATCAATAACGCTATTAAATATTCTGCTGAAGATTCAACTGTTTATTTATCTGCAAAAAAAGATGGAGATTCTTTGGTGCTCTCTGTGCGAGATGAAGGAATAGGCATCCCTAAAAGTGAACAAAAGTATATTTTCAACCGCTACTTTAGAGCCGAAAATGCGTTGTTGATTCAAGGAACGGGCATTGGTCTAAATATGGCAAAAACCCATTTAGAGAATTTAGGAGGCTCAATTACATTCAAAAGTAGCCAATATATAGGTACAGAATTTATAGTTACGATTCCAATTCCAACGCCATAAACAATCATAATGAAAATCATTCTCATAATTGAAGACGATAGAGCACTGAGAGAAAATACGGCTGAACTATTGGAGCTTGCCAATTATAAAGTTTTTACAGCACCTAACGGGAAAGTTGGTGTCGAAATTGCGAAAACGAAACTTCCAGATTTGATTATTTGCGACATTATGATGCCAGAACTTGACGGCTATGGTGTGCTCGAAGCCGTATCTCTAGAAATCACAACTGCGCATATTCCGTTTATTTTTCTTTCTGCCAAGACTGAATATAAAGAGATCCGAAAAGGAATGGATTTGGGCGCCGATGATTATCTAACAAAGCCTTTTGAGGAGGATGAATTATTAAAGGCCGTTGAAAGCCGATTGGCGAGAGTCGAAATTTTTTCCAAAATTATGAATCAGGCTCCAGAAAATGAGGAGAAGGAAGGAGATATTCAAAATTTAAACGAACTAAAAAATTTTTTTGATGATACCGGAGATATTTCAAATTTTAAAAAGGGTGAAATTATATTTAGTGAAGGAGCACATTCAAATAAAGTATATCTCATTTTGAAAGGGATCGTAAAAAGTTGTAAAATCGAAGAAAATGGAAAGGAACTTATCACTGCCTTGCATTCACCCGATGAATTTTTAGGGTTTACGTCCTTCTCAGAAAATATTTCATATCAAGAAACAGCAACTGCCGTAGAAGATACTACATTAGCGGGTCTCTCTAAAAGTGACCTCAAAGATATCTTAAGCCACAACAAAAATGTTTCGTTGGAACTAATAAACGTACTTACAAAATCTGTGTATATAATAAAAGAGCAACTATTGCAAATGGCATACTGTTCAGTACGAAAAAAAACAGCTAAGACAATACTGCAATTCGTAAATATCCTGAACGTAGATCCAAAAGACGCTATTAAAATCTCACGTAGTGATTTAGCAAGCGTCGCAGGCATTGCTACTGAAAGTCTTATACGTACACTATCTGAATTCAAAAAAAATGGATTGATTGAAATTGAAGGTAGAAACATCAAGGTGCTCAACCTAAAAAAATTGGAAGAAGTGGAATAAGCTTGAAACTGATTTTTATCATAACCCATTAATTAGGGCATTGATACTTTTGTTTTATGGAAAGTACCTTGCAGCAGATTTTAATACCTACAGATTTTTCAAACAATGCTTTTAATGCCGCAGATTATGCGCTTAGGTTTTTTAATGGGCAAAACATTACATTTCATTTTTTACACATAAATACTTCGGTAAAAACCTTTAGAGAAGAAGTAGCATCGCATCAAGATTTAAACGTTGATACAGACAAAGCGGAAATAGAAAATAAAATGCGGGATTGGATACAAAATATTTGTACCAATCATTCCAATCCCAATCATAATATGAAGCTTGCGATGATTAGCGCTCCTTTTGTAGAAGGGATTCGTGATTATATTAATTATAATAATATCCAATTTATGGTTATGGGATCCAAAGGTGCATCGGGTCTTGAAGATTCGCCTATCGGCAGTAAAACAAGTGCCGTTATTACCCGTGTAAAATGCCCAATACTCGTAATTCCTGAAAAAGCATTTTTTAAGAAACCAATTAATATAGGCTTTCCCACAGATTTTAATATGGTATATAACGAAACTGCAATTCGCACTTTACTGGAAGTAACCAATATGTATCGATCTACTGTCAAGATTTTAAGAGTAGCCCAAACAGAAAAGGAGTTGGAAAATTATCAAAATAACAACAAAAACCTTCTTAAAATATTACTGGGTACCGTCCCGCATACTTTTCACGTTATAGAGAATCCATTTCTCGAAAATGCGTTACAATCTTTTGTAACAACAATGCAGATAGATTTGGTGGTGATGATTGCAAAAAATCTAAATTTCTTTCAACGTATTCTCTTAAAACCTCAAATCGAAAAAATTAGCTATCATATGCAAATTCCGTTTCTACTCCTGCATGAATAAATTGTTGTTTTCTGAAATCAAAAACAACACAACCATTATAAAAGTTATGAGATTATACCATTCAATCTTAATTTAACAACTTTTATAAAATTGCCAGACTAGAACTTAACCTTTTAAAAGTACAAGTTTTCCTTTTGAGAAATTTATTGGAGCTACTTAAAATCTTACTTCTCTTCAAGACCCTTAAAATAAATTATTATCATTGATTGTTTGGAAAAACTATTTAGAGCAACAAGTTTGCTATTTTATTTATGTAAAAATAATAATGGTATTATGGTTCCAGAGGCGAGTTTAGAAGTTTCAGAACCAAAAATTAATCTTTCCAAGAACGTCTCGTCTTCAATAAATGCAGCATGAAGATCTACTTTTAAAAGTTGCGTAGCAGTATTAACAGCTGTTAACCCAGGATCCGTGTTTAGGTAAAAGTAGGTGTATGGGTGATTGGGGAAAAGTTTACGTAAACAATCATTATTAACTTTTTTTGTAGCAATACCTGCATCGTAATCAACCTCTAACACTTTGAGATCGCATTGTTGTATGTCTAATAATTCATTAAAAATTTTGATTCCTCTATAAGAGAAATCTTCACAACGCTGTGTAGAAAAAAGTGCGCTCTCAATAGTTGTGTATTTATATTGTTCGGGAATGGTAAGTGTTGGACATTCTAGATTACGTATTATTTGCAAGGTATTACTCCCAAATATTGTCTCTTTCGCACCAGTTGCTCCGTTACTTCCCATAATAATAAGGTCAATTGCATTAGATCTAACGGCTTGATCTACTGCAGAAACAAAATCATCATAATCAAACAAACTGTGAAAAGTATAGGATTGCGATTTGTAATCCTTGCTCAACTTTTTAATCAATTTATTTATAAGTTTTGTGTTATCTGTTGCAATACTGTCGTAAATAGTATCTGTACTTGAGCCTGAAATAAGATCATCACTAATATATGCTGAAACTTTCTCAACATTTAGAATGTAAAAATCACACTCCCAATTTTCGAAAAATTGCATCGCATAATCGATCGCATTTAACGAGTTTTTTGAAAAGTCTGTTGGCAAGAGGATATTTTTCATTTTTTCTTAAATTTTATAGAAGACAAATTAGCTTAGAAGTTTTAGATATAAAATGACGGATATCATATTTCTTTTAAAAGCTAAATCGATGTCAAACTATTAAATTGAAATGTAATAGATGTATTTAATGAAAATGCCCACAATCATAAAATATTAAAATTTGGGAATCAATCTCTATTTTGTATTTCTTGATTTATTCAAAAGTATAAAGTCATTAATTATCGCATTTTTCAAAATCATTCCGTTAAGGTTTTTTTGCTACTTAATTCTGAATATCCTTTTTTTTAAAAACTGAATTTTTTTTGGTTTTTTACAATCTGAAAATCTGACAATTATCATATCCCAATTCCAAACTGAACTGTATTTTTGTAATAAATTAAAGTAAATTATGAAAATTGTTACTTCTGAAGAGGCTGTCTCTCTAATAAAATCGAATAATCGAGTGTTTTTTCAAGGCGCTGCAATGACTCCTAATATATTGATTAACAGTTTGTGTGAAAGATTTTCCGAACTTAAAAATGTTGAAATAATCCAAATCCATACGCACGGTGAAGCCAAGTATATGATAGCGCCGTACAATGATGCGTTCCATCTCTCCAGTTGTTTTGTGGGAGATAATGTAAGGAAAGGAGTAAACACTTTAAGTGGGGATTATATTCCTGTGTTTTTGAGTGAGATCCATTGGCTTTTCAAAAGAAATATTTTACCTTTAGATGTAGCGTTCATACAAGTTTCACCTCCAGATAAACATGGATATTGTTCTCTGGGAGTTTCAGTAGATATTACTTTATCTGCCATACAAAACGCCAAGAGCGTTATTGCCCAGGTAAATCCACAAGTTCCAAGAACTCACGGTGATGGTATTATACATATTAAAAATATTGATTTTGCTGTAGAAGTAGATACACCAATTCACGCTTCGCTTTTGGGCGTTCCCACAGATGTGGAAGCCATTATAGGAAAGCATGTTGCCAGTTTGGTTGAAGATGGAGCTACGCTACAAATGGGCATTGGTAATATTCCAAACGCTGTACTTCACAATCTTCACGATCATAAACGATTGGGAATACATACCGAAATGTTTAGCGACGGAATTCTTCCCTTAATTGAAAAAGGTATTATTACCGGTGAGGACAAAGATGTAAAAACCGGAAAAATAGTTACGTGTTTTGCAATGGGTACTCAAAAATTATACGACTTTGTAAACGATAATCCTATTGTTCATTTTAAGGAAGCATCTTACACTAACGATACTGCAATTATTCGCAGAAACCCAAAGGTTACCGCCATTAACAGCGCTATTGAAATCGATTTAACTGGGCAGGTTTGTGCAGATAGTATTGGGATGTACCAATATTCTGGTGTGGGCGGACAGATGGATTTTATTCGTGGAGCATCACTTTCTAAAGGAGGTAAGCCGATCATCGCAATGCCATCAATTACTAACAAAGGGATATCAAAAATTACTCCTTTTTTAAAAGAAGGCGCCAGTGTTACTACAACAAGAGCACACGTTCATTATGTGGTAACTGAATATGGTATTGTTAATCTTTTTGGAAAAGGTTTGCAGCAGCGAGCAAAAGCACTTATTTCAATTGCCCATCCCGATCATCGTGAAGCTTTGGAGCGAGAAGCCAGAAAACGATTTAATAGATAAACTGTTTTTATAATGCGCTTTTTTGAAAAAGTGAAGTACAAAATCATTTTTGAGATTAAAAGTAAAACTGATATAAGTCACATTTTGCTCTTAAACCTTCCACTTTCTTTATCCAAATTGAAACCTTAATGATCATTTTAATAACCGAATATTTGAACAAAAGAAATTACAATGAAATTTCTAGAATAAAATTAAAATTTGCGATAATCTAAAAAGACAATTATGAAACGAAAAAGTTACGATACGGTTACTGAAGCAATGGCCGAACTCAAAAAATTGGGCTACACTATTGATTTTTCAATTATGGCCGATAAAGAATGTATTGTATGCCATCAAACGGCAACCGAATTATCGCCAGATGATTTTGAAATTGACCATTTTTATAGATTCGAGGGCGACAGCGATCCAGGAGATGAAATGATTGTTTATGCTATTTCTTCGAATACAGATAATATTAAAGGAATTGTGGTAAACGCATTCGGAATTTATGCGGATAACGCATCCTCTGCAATAGTAAAAAAATTAAATACACCCCCAAATCAATAAATTATGGACATAATTGAAAACATTCTCCATTATTTTAAAGACAATGAAGTAAACGAAAAAGATACTTCGCCAATAGGAACTTGTTCTATTTGTTGGGGCTATCAACAATACAGCGGACAAATTAGAGAGCTGTTAAAAGATAAACAAATAAGCATTAACAATCATAAAGACAGCTATATGCTTATTCAAGATTTTATGAAACACAATATAGATGGAATAAAACTAAAAGAAGGGATAGTAACGGACTGTCAAAAATGTTCCGATCGAAAAAAATAAAGAGTATTTTTTATTAGAAAAAATACACGATGGACAAAGTCCTGTGTTCTCAAACACTTAGTGAAGAATAGAAAAACAGAGAAAATTTATAGAAGTGCCTTTGAAATAAATTTAAAGACGCATTCTAATTCTGAATTATACTATCTTCATACTGGAATTTACCTTCCCTGTATTAAAATACTTTTTTAGATATTATTAGATATCGCTTTTACTTCTTTTTGTTTTCAGTTGCCAAACTTTCGATTGCCTTTACGGTTTCTTTATTATCTATTCCCAAGCCTTCTTGTTGGTGGAACAGTTCTCCTTTTTGATTGAATACACTAATAATGTTGGAATGTGAAAAGTCCATAGGCGAAATCTGCTTATAATTAACAGCGAGCACCGCAGCAAATTCACGAGTATCATCTACGGTTCCACGTAGAAATATCCATTTATCATCTTCCATCTTATTTTCTTTGGCAAATGTTTTTAGTCGTTCTGGCGTATCGGTATTTGGGTCGATGCTTACGAAGACATATCTCACATCGGCTTTTTTATTATTAGGTATTTGCTTCTCGATATTTCGCATATCAGCAACTAATCTTGGGCAAGCAGCTTGGCAAGAAGTATATATCATAACCATTACCAATACTTTTCCTTGTAAATCGCCAAGTTTAATTTCGTTTCCATCTTGGGTAGTCCACTTTGAGGGCAGATTGTAAATTGACATATCAGAGAAATTTTCATTTAATGAAGTTTCTTCGGAAACGTTTTCTGTTTCATCATCAATTTCTTTTTCATTATTGGCATTATTACATGACAGGAATAAAGCTGAAATTCCTAAAACGATACATTTTAAATAAATTTTCATAATCAACATTTATTTCTTTTTCAAATCCTTGGCACATCTAAAGCCTAGGTTGTTTATATTATAATTACCTTTTAAACTGCTTCGGAAGGCATATCGCATAAACGCAGCATAATTCATTAAATCTGTAGCGCCTACAGCAGCCGCACTACAAAAAAGATTATTGTTTTTTCCACCGTTTCGGGATTCAGACGATATCAGAACTGAATTAAAATCTGCGGTCCATTCCCACACCAGACCGTGTAGATCATAAACTCCCCAATAATTTTTAAATGTGCTTCCAACTATTTGGCTGGATTTTTTTGGTCGTTCGTACCAGTCTAAAATAAACTGGTTATAATCTTTCTTTTTGCGGGCATCTGCTTTAGTTTTATCTGCCATTGCCGCATATTCCCATTCGTCAAGAGTTGGTAAACGTTTGTCTTGACATTCACAATAAGCTTTGGCTGCGAACCACGATATATTTGTTACAGGTTGGTTTGCTTCGCCGCTATAAAGTTTATTTTTCCAATCTTTAAGGTAATGTTTGTCCGCAAAAATCCCTTTTATATTTTTCTTTTGCCACTTCGGATTATTAGAAATAAATTTGAGAAAATCCGTTTTGGTTACAGGAACCGTATCCAATAAAAAAGATGCTACCTTTATTTTCGACGAATCCCTACCATAAAGTGGAATATATTCTCCCTTTCCTACTTTAACCATTTCATTGTTCTGTGCGTGGGTCGTGAAAATCAGCAAAGAGAAAATCACGAATATTATATATCTAGTATTCAAACCTATGTTATTTATTTCGATGTTTTTTTACCATTTCCTCAGTAACAATAGATCCATTGTTACCCCAATTATTATAAATATAGGTAAGCACATTTGCAATATCACGATTGCCTATTGTTTGAGCTGTCATTACGCTATTATAGTTCTTTCCATTTACTGTTATTTCGCCCGTTTTACCACGCATTACGATTTCTATAGCCCGATTGACATCTGCGTTAAGATAGTCAGATTTTGCTAATGGAGGAAAAGCGCCTGGCACTCCTTGTCCCTGTGCTTGATGACACGCAATACAAGTACTGGAATAAATATTTTTGCCCAATGCTATCTGTTGTTCTTTATTAAGTGTTTCTGGAGGTTTTGAGGAAGCAACCTCTTCATCATTAATAGGCATTTTTTGAATGGCACCACCTTCTGGCTCATAGATACCTTCTTGTATTTTACCTCTATAGACTTTTTCGTTCTTATCTCCTGTGGCCACGATCTGTGCCAACGCACCTTTGTTAAAGGCTCTAAACACACTGTGGTCTACCATAAGATATTCTCCGGGCGCATTTACCTTAAACTCAACAATTGCGGCACCACCTGCAGGAATAAGTGTTGTTTGCACGTTTTGGTTCATCAAGGTGCCACCTTCGACATAGACTTTATCCATGATTTCGCCAATTATATGGAAAGAAGATACTAAATTGGGACCGGCATTACCTACAAAAAGTCTAACCGTTTCTCCAACCTTTACCTGTAAAGCTTTGTCTCCAATCATAGAGCCTACGTGACCATTGAATACTACATAGTCCGCATCTTCTTCTATGGCTTTTTTCATATCAAAAGGTTGCAGGCCTGGATCGCCATAATCACCTTTTGTGTAAAAATCTCCTTGCATAACATAAAATTCCTTGTCAACTGGTTCCAAACCACCAACAGGTTCTACTAAAATAAGACCGTACATACCGTTTGCGATATGCATACCAACAGGAGCTGTCGCACAATGATATACGTAAAGTCCTGGGTTAAGTACTTTAAAAGAAAATACAGTTTCGTGACCTGGCGCCACAAGAGAAGATACAGCGCCACCACCAGGTCCATTTACTGCGTGTAGATCTATATTATGCGCAAGCATATTTTGTGGATGGTTTTTTAAATGAAATTCAACTTCGTCTCCAACCACGGCTCGTATAAAACTTCCTGGAACGGTACCATCAAATGTCCAATATACATATCTTACACCATCACTAAGCATGCCTTCTCGCTCTTGTATTTCCATATCAACAATCAGCTTTTTTGCTGTTCGCTTTCCAACCGGTCTTGGTACATTGGGTGGTGCGGTAAGTTCCGCCTTCATTTCGCGGTTAACAGGAATATCTATAGCATCTTCATATGTTTTTGAAGATTGATCATTTACGCAACCTACAAAAATACTTATAGTGATAAGCAAGATCAAAAGGGTAAGACAACGGCAGATTTTATAATTTGAGCTCATATAATTCTATTAGTAATAGTTACTGTTAATTTAAATTTTTAAACATAAAAGCAGAAGTTATTTAGAAATATCACCTTAAGGTTGAAAAGGGTAAATTTTTAAATAATCTATTTTTTATAGTGACAAACTTAGATTTTAGAATGTTTTCAAAATATGATATATATCATAAAAACTTATTTTCAGATATTGCTGAATTATAAGCTTAATGATTTTCGATAAATAGAGGGTATTTTCGGTTGTTTTTGGTTGAAAACTCATAAAAACCAATTATGAACTACCTAATTTGATTCTGGGTAGATTATTAAACATTAATTAAGAAGAAATCTTAAAAAAAATCCCGAAAACACATTGCTTTCGGGATTTCAAAATTTTTGAATTTAATAGATTTATAGCTCGATCTTTTTCAATTCCTTATAATTTTTATTTAATCGCTTCAGCAAAATCCCATAAATTATTCGATAGAATATTAGAATGAAAATAAGGAACAATGCTCCAAAAATCAATTGACCAATAAAGAAGTATGTTTTAAAATCATCTTCAGGTATGGTTTCATAGGTTTCTTCAGATTTTCTAATTAGGTCGAACAAAATGCCGCTGTGCAAGTAGTAAAAAACATTGATTAATGTAAACAGTAAAATAAAACTTCCAACGTTGTAGATAACAAAATACTTGACTGTTTTACGTGTCTTTAATATATTCTGCATCAACTCCTTCGTTGTGTCTGTTGTTTGTATCCGTCGGTAATTTTTATAAAAAAGATATATAAAAAATGCAATAACTAGATAGTTGATTATGTTTATTACAGTAAAAATTTCATGAAGTCCTAATTGATCATTTATCTTTCTGCTACTTTCCGGCACAAAAAGTGAGAGGATCGTCCAAAATACAAGCTCGCCAATACTTATATAAAAAATCCACTTTACGATCGAGGAGGATTTTTTCAGTAAAAGCTTGTAAATATCTGCATACGAAAGCTTGGGAAGATCTTGTTCCCGCTCTTGCCATTGTTTTTTAAATAAATCTAGTTCATCCATAGTATTACGGATTTAAAACCGTTCTAAGTTTTTGCTTTATCCTGTTCATCTTCACTCTTGCATTCACTTCAGATATACCTAAAGTTTCCGAGATTTCCTTATAATTCTTGTCTTCCAGGTATAAAAAAACCAACGCTTTGTCAATATCATTGAGCGTCTTTACAGCGCTGTACATCAATTTAAGTTGTTTTTCGACAGTATCGTCGTATACTTCCGACTTGATCTTAAAGCTTACCGCTTCAAAATCCTGGGTCTTGATCGATCTCTTCGATTTTCGATATAACGTTATTGCAGTATTAAGCGCGACACGATACATCCACGTACTAAATTTTGAATCGCCCCTAAATTTTGGATACGCTTTCCATAATTGTATGGTAATTTCCTGAAAGAGATCATTATGTGCATCATTGCTATTGGTATATAACCTGCAAATCTTGTGCACTATATTTTGATTTTCTTCTAGTTCGTTTACGAAGCTATGTTCAAGTTCCTTGTTCAAGGCTGTTTGGTTGGTTGAAGTATTAGTGTTAGGTTCGATTGGTTTGTTACAAAAATCATAAAAATAGATTTATAAATGAATATCCAATAAGCAAATGGTAATTTTACGTAAATTGAAAGATACTTATGAATATTCCTAATACCCAATTTCCGCGTGTTGTAATAATTGGCGGTGGTTTTGCCGGAATCTCCCTTATAAAGCAATTGCATAAAGAAAAGGTACAGATTGTTCTATTTGACAGGCATAATTATCACACCTTTCAACCTTTACTCTATCAAGTATCTACAGCAGGTCTTGAGCCGGATTCTATAGCATATCCACTTCGGAAAATCTTCAGAAAAAATCACGATTTCCATTTCCGACTTGCTGAAGTTGAACATATAGAGCCTTCAGAAAATAGAATAACGACATCCATTGGCCATTTAACATACGATTATTTGATAATCGCAACAGGAACTCGCACCAATTTCTTTGGAAACAAAAACATACAAGAGTTAAGTATGCCTATGAAAACCGTTCCGCAGGCTTTGGATATTCGTAGTTTGATGCTGCAAAATATCGAAAAGGCAGACATTACGGCAAACGAAAAAGATAGAAGAAAGTTGCTAAATTTTGTAATTGCTGGTGCCGGACCAACAGGAGTAGAACTTGCAGGCGCTTTGGCTGAATTTAAAAAAGGTATATTGGAAGACGATTATCCTGAACTTGATGAAGACGAAATGCAGGTTCATCTCATTGAAGGTATGGATCGTGTTTTACCGCCAATGAGTGAAACGGCTTCTAAAAAAGCAGAAAAATTTCTTGAAAAATTAGGTGTGATTCTTCATTTGAATACAATGATCGAAGATTACGACGGCGAAACGGTAACCACAAAAGATGGAAAGAAGTTTATAACCTCTACTTTTATTTGGGCGGCTGGCGTTACGGGAACGCCTATTCAAGGAATTGATGGTGAGTCGTTAATGGAAAAAACAAAAAGGTATTATGTTGATACTATTAATAAAATAAAAGGTCAGGAAAATATATTTGCAGTAGGTGATATGGCATTAATGGAAACTGAAGACTTTCCCAAAGGACATCCACAAGTTGCGCAACCAGCCATTCAACAAGGAAAACATCTTGGTAAAAATCTTAAACGGTTTTTAAAAGGTGAAAAAATGCAGCCTTTTGAATATTTCGATAAAGGTTCTATGGCAACCGTTGGGAGAAATAAGGCTGTCGTTGATTTTAGGAAATTGCATTTTGGAGGCGCTTTTGCCTGGTTTTTATGGATGTTCGTGCATCTATGGTTCTTGGTAGGTTTTAGAAATCGTGTAATTACTTTTATAAATTGGACTTATAGCTATATAAATTATGATCGCGCCGCACGTTTGATTATAAGACCGTTTAAAAAAGTGGAAAACGGGAAAACTCAGGATAAGTAATAATTTGTAATGATGTAATTATTACTTCTTCTTGTTCTTCTGTTTCTTATCCTTTCGGAAAGTAGTTAGCTCTAATTCTTCCGCTTTACCTCTTAGTTTTTCCTTACCCATATCATACCGTTTTACATTTTTTGGGAGATGATAGGCTACATCTGCAAATTCTTTGGAAGCGAGTATTTCTACGTTGAGCTCATTGCATAAAGCCTGTATACGCGATGTTGTGTTTAAAACATCGCCAGAAAATACAATCTCTCTTTTTATCTTCCCTATTTCTCCAACCATAACGGGTCCAAAATGATAGCCTACCTTAAATTCTGGGTATTCGTTATATTTCTTTAAATATCTCCGCTTTTTGTACTTAATGATTTTCTTCATGCTATAGAAGCACTGTAAAGCATTAGCGCGCTTTAGTCCTGATTTCATCTTCCAAGAAACTACAATTTCATCACCAACGTATTGATAAACTTCTCCGCTTGTTTGAACGATTGCAGGTGCGATATCACTAAAAAAATCTTTCAGAAAATTAAAATATTTTTCTTCGCCAAGTATTTCGGCTATTCCAGTAGAGTTTTTTAGATCACAGAACATAAATATGCGACGTTCATGTTTTGGGTGAAAGTATCTCCCCATTAAATAATCTGGAAACACGCCAGGTCCATATTTATCGTTTATCATCAATACTATAAGAGTAATT
>Ga0115567_10001775_pt1 | contig 21389 bp, 26 predicted proteins | sample COGITO_mtgs_1204_2_FD_88679 | JGI IMG/M metagenome (GOLD analysis project Ga0115567, IMG submission 88679) | Pelagic marine microbial communities from North Sea - COGITO_mtgs_120412 | ecosystem: Environmental > Aquatic > Marine > Epipelagic | place: Germany:Helgoland, sampling site Kabeltonne... | reverse complement strand
TCAGTACTGAGTTAAGAAGGTTTAATACAAGTAATATCAGAAGGTAAATTATAAATTTTTGTCCTAAAATTTTCTTCAACATCTAAATTCCTTGTTCTTTTTAGAGTATTCCACTTAAAATAAATGAATGCCAAAAGTAACGAACTCTTTACAGTTTTTAATCTATAAATATATTTTCATATTTTTTGGAGTTCCACTTATATTTTCTTTTATAATTTTAAAGCTACTCCTATACTTTGGCCATACATCCTTCTCAAACACTGACATTTGGAATTGCATTATTATATTCACAGTACAGCTATCGCTAATGTTTTTAGTTATCGATATCCTATTTAGATTAAGAATCATCTCTCCATTGAGTAAGTTTGCTGAAGCATTGGAGAACTTTGATTCTACAAACCCAGAGTTTAATGTTGAAGGAGTAACATTTGAAAGTAATGAATTTAATAGAATAAAATATGGACTTATTAACAATGCAATTAAGCTTCAAAAAATGAAATTACAAAATGAAGTGATACATAAAAAGAATAAAAGAAAGCTAAACGAAAAAGAAACAAAGCTCTCATCGCTTTTAAATCAATTAAAAGAAGCGCAAGTTGCACTTATTACAGAAGAAAAGATTTCTTCAGCAAAGGTTATTCTCTCATCAGTTTCTCACGAGCTAAAAAACCCAATTAATATCGCCATTAACTCAACCCACGTGCTCAAAGATTTTTATGAGGATGGTAGTCTTAGTGCAAGTAATCCTAAAATTAAACCAATGCTAGAGAATATCGTTAAGAGCAATAATAAGATGGTCAATATTATTGATACTATGCTCTTAGGTAATAACTACAACCCTGAAGATAGAGTAGATGTAGACCTTAAGAGTCAAATTCTACAAAGCTATGAGGATGCACTAGCAGTATCTAGCTTAGATGACCTTAAAATAGATTTCTCTTGCTCTCTAGACGATGACTTAGTTTTGAATGGTCACAAGCTTGAACTCAATAGACTTTTTATAAATATTTTTCAAAATTCCATTTATGCAATCAAGAAGAAGAATAGCTCAAACCCATTAATTAAAGTTTCAGCTCAAAGCGATGAGAACAACTTAACTTTAAAGTTTGAAGACAATGGTATCGGAATAAAAGAAGAACACCTCGAAAAAGTACTTATCCCGTTCTTTTCAACAAAGCCCAATGGAGAAGGCGTAGGCCTTGGACTCCATCTTATTAAAGAGGTCGTTAAGCAGCATAATGGAGAACTTAAAGTCTCCAGTATATACAAGGATCATACAAATATATTGATCTCTCTACCTATTGAGAGTACAAATAAGTAATGAAGAACCATGTAAGTCGATTGATTCCAGAGCTAAATGAAATATATGATCTAGCTAACAAGCACCCAGACATTATCCAAGTAAAAGTACTCGAGTACATAGACACTAAACATGGAAAATTTCCTATTCCTGCTATAACTATTGGTCCAGATGATAAGACCCTTCCAACCCTCGGTCTTTTTGGTGGAGTTCACGGCGTAGAGAGAATAGGAACTCAAGTTCTTTTATCTTATCTGTATACTTTAAACAAAAGACTTAGCTGGGATGAGGACTTTAAAGATCAACTAAAGTCTAGAAGGATTGTCTGTATCCCTATTGTTAATCCTTGGGGACTAGCTCATTTTAGAAGGGCCAATTACAGGGGAGTTGATCTTATGAGAAATGCTCCTGTTGAAGCGGATAAGGCAACTTTTTTAGTTGGTGGGCATAGAATTTCTAATAAGCTATCTTGGTTCAGAGGTGACCCCGACAAGATGGAAATTGAGTCTCAAACTCTTATCGACTTTGTAAAGGAGGAGATGTTTCAATCAAAGGTTTCTATTGCACTAGATTTTCACTCCGGCTTTGGTACCAAAGATCAGATCTGGTACCCCTATGCAAAAACGAAAAATCCATTTCCATATCTTAAAAACTTTAATCAACTCAAAGACCTATTTATGGATACATACCCTCATCATGTTTACAAAATTGAGCCGCAAGCTGCTAATTATACTACCCATGGAGATCTGTGGGACCATGCTTTGGATTTACACCAAGAGATTAAAGTTAAAAATACTTTTATACCCTTAACTTTAGAATTAGGTTCATGGAATTGGGTTAAGAAGAATCCAATTCAAATTTTCAGTCTTTTTGGAATACACAATCCAGTTAAAAAACATCGCTACTCAAGAACAATGAGAAGACACATTTATCTTATCGATTTTCTTTTGCGAGCACTGAAGAATAATAAGTCTTGGGATTATTAAAAAAATGGCGCACCCTGAGAGATTCGAACTCCCGACCTTCTGATCCGTAGTCAGACGCTCTATCCAGCTGAGCCAAGGGTGCACACTTGAGGTTTTAAAATAATTTATATGGAGCAATATTTCAAGTACTTAATTTCTCTTTTCTTGTGCTTCAGACTTAAACATTGTCCAAGTTAGCCCAACACCAACACTAAAAGCCTCATTCGCTCTATGCAGTGGGCTATCTTGATTCTCAGTATTATTGTAAAAGTTTCTCTGGAATCCAAGGTAGTACCTAAGCCTTGAGCCTGGGTCATATAAAAATCCTAAATCAAAATGGCTCTCCAGATACCCAGGCTTTGCATCATACTTTGGTCGATCTGCTCTTACATCCTTCTGCTCAACTTCATAAAAGTAATCCATAATCCTTTCACTTCCATATACTGAGCCTGCTCTTAGAAATAAAGTAATCCCTTTCTTAACAAAATTAGATTTTTCATAGTAGAACATTACATGGGATACATAACCCCTATAGGTTACGTCTGAAAAATCTGTAGAGTAAACAGCTCTTGCCTGCAATCTTAAATCTAAAAATTTATTAGTTGATTTGTATAGATGTATAGCGAAACTTGGTCCAAACTCGGCTAACCAGTCTAGGTTCTCCATCCCTTCTCTTGCTCTGTTATCGTTAGAGTTAGCTGGAAAAGCTGCAACGACACTAAGCTCAAGATTATACCAATCTCTTTTAGAGATATCGCTCTTTATACCTTCTTCATCAGCATATATAGTTTCACCTCTATATACTACAAGAGGGAGAAGAGCGGATCTAAACTCAGTTTGATCACTACCAGGATAGTGCGGGGAATAAAAACCCACATACCCCAAACCTAATTCATACAGTGGTCTAGATAGTAAATTTGTAGATATGATTAGAATTAAAAGAAGGACTTTAATCATTTTTTGTTTTTAAAATCCAAAAGTTTATCAAGTCCTCTTTTCTTGTCTCTTCTTCTAGGGCCTCTATCAATATCATCTTCAGGAGCTTCATTTTTTGAAGATTTTTTACGCTCAGAAGTTTTCCATTTGGTAGTTTCTTGCTCTTTGGCCACACTTACTTTTAAAGTTCTACCGTCGAGTTGCTTTCCATTCAGAGACTTTATAGCTTTGTATCCGTCAGACTTATTACTCATTTGGACAAAACCAAAGCCTTTACTTTTATTTGTTTCAGGGTCCACGTTAATTTTAACGTACTTCACCACTCCAAATTGCTCAAAAAGCTCTTTAACATCGTATTGAGTTTTTGAGTAAACCATATTCCCTATATAAATAGTGAGCCCATTGGATTCAGGTTGATAGTAACCAACCTTCATTTCCGTTCTTTCTTCTTTCTTATTCATCGATTACCCGTGTGTTTAAAGCGAGAAGATAACACGAATAGTAATGAAAGGGAATCCCTACTTCTTTATAGGTGGATTTCGAGGTGGAACCTCATTTGGTCTTCTGTTTGGAGCTTCAATTGGCTTCTGCTTAGGTCTATTTGGAGCTTCTACTGGCTTCTTATCTGGTTCCATAGGAGCTTCTACTGGTTTTTTCCCCGGATCTAGAGGTGCCTCAACTGGTTTGTCATCAGGGTTATGGGGCTTCTCTACCGGTATCTCTGGTGTCTCTTTCTCTGGTTGTTTTGGCATTTTTCTCTCCTTCAATATGCGTAAAAATGAACAAGGACTTTGGACTTATCAATTTTAAATTCGCTTCCCTTGTATACTTCTCCATCTAGCTTAACATTAATTTCTTTATTTGTTTTAAAGTTGGCTTCAGTATAAAACTTGCTAACAATTTTCGTGTCCTCACTTAGGTTTCCATTACTTACTTCCATAAGGCTCCCTACTGATTCTAAAAAGCCTTTGGCCTTTGTAGTTAAAAAATTAAAATGATCCTTGAGGTTTGCAACTAGTGAAGTTGTCGCCTTAATCCCTCCACCAACAAATAGTCCTTGGGAGATTAGAAACCCTCTTACATCTTTAATTTCATGCTTATTATTAACTTTTATATTGAAACTATCCTCCAGAAACATTTGATTAAATGCATTTAGATAATAGCTCACTTTACCTGTAACTTCTTTTAGAGCGCTATCACCACTATCAGTTACTTCAGCTGGAGCTCCAAATGAGGCCACATTTATAAATTTTTTTTCATTACATCTCATTATTGGAACAGATATTTTTTTTGATCCGCGTAGGATGCTCTCCACTAGGGATTTACCTAATACTAGATCTTCTGATATTTTCAAGCTTTTTGCAAAGTCATTTGCTGTGCCACAGGGAAAATATATGACGCCTTTAGATTTTCTCTCTAAGTCATCAAAGTAGTGATTAACAAAATAATTTAAGCTTCCATCTCCGCCTAGAATTAAAATGAAGTCTGCTTCATCAAACTTTTCTACTTTTTCATAATAATTAGAGATTTCTTCTAATGATGAGGACTGATCAGTTTTATTTTTTTGTGATGATAATAGTAAGTATTTTTTCATAATATTTAAACACCCCGAAGTCGGGGTGTTTTTATAGCCTATTCCAAAGTTTTATCTATCTTACTTTCAAGCTGTTTGGCCAAGTCTTCAATTCTGACTTTAGCCGATTGCCACTTTTCAGATGTATAATCGCTTGCATTAGCTATATCAATCTTCAATTCATTCTTAAGTTGTGAAAGTTCTTTATACTCTTTAGCAAAGTAATCTTTTGCATTTCCTGTTTGATATTCAATTTTATCACCCAAGACTTCAAGCTTTTTTTCAAGTTTTTCTAATGCAAGTTTGCTGTCTTTTTTAAACTCAACATAATTCTCTTTCATAGAATCTGCACTGTGAGCATTAAAGCTAAAAAAGAATGCAAAGCTAAAGAAAAAAACGTATTTTATATTTTTATTTAATTGAATCATCAACTTTCCTTGCAAAGTGTAAAACTAACGATAAAACAAATCCTATTAAGAATACAAAGAATAAAATTTGTGCAACTGATGCACTAGCAGCCGCAACTCCACCAAAACCAAATATTCCAGCGATAAGTGCTACTATAAAAAATACTACAGCCCAATAAAGCATAAGCCCTCCTTTATAATAGGATACTTATATCAAGAGCTAGATTCCTCTAAGTTCGATTAAAAAAATGTGTAAATAATTATAAATTAAGATAGTTCTCTACAGACCCGACAAGAAAATCACTAGTTACAGGCTTTGTAATATGGCCATTAAAACCAGCTTCCATTGTTCTTACTTTTTCTTCTGCCATTGCATGAGCCGTTAGCGCAACAACTGGCCCTTTAAACCCGTCGTCTCTGATTTCTTTAATCGTTTGAAATCCATCCTTTCCAGGCATCTGCAAGTCTAGAAGTATAATGTCAAAATGATTGCTCTTAGTGCAAGTTATTGCTTCTTCGCCGCCATTGGCAACAAGAACATCTGCTCCCGCACTTGATAAATATATAGAGAAAAGCCTAGCATTTTCCTTAGCATCATCAACAACTAAGATTTTCTTTTTCTCTAGAACATTTCCACTTCTTTCTTTTTCAGTTTTAGTTATTTTTTTTGACTTAAAACTAGAGATTAATTTTCTTCCAGCAGCTTCACCTGCACTTAAAGATAAAGCAAAGGTTGTACCGATACCAACTCTAGACTCAAGTATCTTTATATCTCCACCCATAGCATTTGCGAGTCCCTTCGAGAGAACAAGGCCTAAGCCGGTACCACCATGCTTTCTACTTACTGAAGTATCACCCTGAGAAAAAGGTTTAAATAGGTTTGTAATACTTTGAGTTGGAATACCAACACCTGTATCAATAACTTTGATGATCAACTTATTTCGATCCCTCTTATAGGATACATTTAAAGTAACACTTCCTTCATTTGTAAATTTAATGGCATTTCCAATAAGATTAATAAGTATTTGCTTTAACCTTTTTGGGTCGGCATCAATATACTCTGGGATATCACTAGAGTTTTTAACAATTAGCTCAATTCCTTTCTCCTCAGCTTTAACCTTAACAAGGGCATAAACTTCCGACATAAACGATGAAAGATTAATTGGCTCTAGTTCACATTCAAACTTTCCAGCTTCAACCTTAGAGATATCTAAAATTTCATCAACAAGACTCAATAGATGCGAAGCATTCTCATTAATAATTTCAATTGATTTTTCTTGCTCATTTTTAGAACCTTCATCCTTTCTCAAAAGGTCTGCATAGCCCAAGATTGCGGTCATCGGGGTTCTTATCTCATGACTTATATTGGCCAAGAAATCTGTCTTTGATCGACTAGCACTTTTAGATTTTAGGATGGCATCCACCAACTTATTATTTTGATCCATCAACGCATTATAAAGAGGCTTAAAAACAAGTAACCAAATTAATATTACCTGCAATATGCAAAGAGCAGCAAAGAGTGTCCCAACTCTGTGGAGTTGAACAAGTGATTTTTTTTGCTCGGTATAAACTCTTCTTGAAATATAGTTAAAGATCTCCAAGAGTTTTGTTCTTGATGTTCTTGTTAAAAACTTTAAATCTCTTCTTACTTTTGTAAAGCTATCACTACTTTTATCTACTAAGTTTTCTGCTCGAGAAAAATACTCACTGAGCACATCGCTCAATCTTCTTTTTTCAAGAAGCTGCTCAAACTTATCAAAGTTGATGTCTTCGCTGGAATTAATGAGTGCGTTAAGTTTTTGATTCTCAACCTTAAGTTGGTTTATTAATCTTAAAAACTCTGGACGAATCGATTCTAATTTTTTTTTGGTAGGGTAGTCATCAAAGTTATCACTAAGATTTCCTACTTTATTAACGATTTCTAAATGTTTACCAATATTCGAATAAAGATTCTGGATCGACTCTTGTTTTTTTACAATACGATTATAGTAGCTAAGGCTTGTTAACGAAATAAAGATGAGTAAGAGAACCCCCACGATGGAGAATATCAAAAATTTCTTTTTGGTATTTCTAATTAGATCTCTAGCTTTATCCATTCTAAATTCTCTTTATTTTTGCCTATCCTAGAATATAAGCTTTTTTAGCGAGTAAATATTTCTTAATTTCTTCTATTAATTGTGTAGATTTATCCACATCATTTGCATCGAGGGCCACTTCTAAATCTTTACTCAGGGCAGCTAAAGTTTGAAAGCCATAAGGCTCAGAGAATCCCTTCCACTTGTGGGCTAAAGCTCTTATTTCATCGAATGATCCAGATTTTTGGTAACTATCAAGCTCTTTGAGCTCCTCGAGCCTGTCTCCCATGAACTCGCCCGTAAAGCCCTTCAGCGCATCAATAGGTTTTTCTTTTTTTGCTATTTCACTATAACTCATGATTTAACTCCAAATAATCTTAGACATTTTTAGTATAAAAATGTTTAATACATAGCTTATACAAAATATATTTTGTATTTACAATTTTTGATTCTAACACATTAGAGGAAAGTTAATATGTCACAACATGTTTTATTAGTAGAAGATAGTAAAGAAGTTCACCAAATGGTTAAGTCAGCAATTAGTTCTATTGCAGAGCTTGATTGGGCAGACACTATTTCTAGTGCAAAAGCCAAAGTTAACGAAAAGAAATATGAAATGGTCCTTTTAGATATCGAGCTCCCGGACGGAAGTGGCCTAGAGTTTTGCACTTACCTTCAAGAAAACAATTCGCAAGTACCTATATTCTTTCTAACATCCCACACTGAGTTGTCTCAAAAAGTACTTGGATTCTCAGCTGGTGCAGATGACTACATTACGAAGCCATTTGATATCCTAGAACTTAAGGCAAGAGTTGAGAGTAGACTTAAAAAGATGGAAATCTTAAAGACATCTTCAGATGTTGTAAAATTTAAAGAGATTGAAATAAATAAGTCAAAACAAGAAGTTAAAGTATTTGATGGCGAAAAGTTTAAGAAGATTGATTTAACTGCATTAGAGTTTAAGCTTTTAACTTTTTTCTCAGACAGACCTGAAGTTGTAATCCCTAGGGATGAAATTTTAGATGAAATCTGGGGTAAAGATGTTCATGTTTACTCAAGATCTGTTGATACTCATGTTAGTAAGCTCAGAAAAAAACTTGAAGAGGCCTCTAGTATTTTAGAGTCGGTTCACGGTGCTGGTTACAAATTTAATCCTACAAAATTATAAAAAAAAAGAGGTGCTTCAAGCACCTCTTTTCTTATCTAGAGTTCTTTAATTCTTATTCACTTAAATTTCTTGCTGAATCAATTACGATATCAACTCTTCTGTTCTGTAGTCTTCCTGATTCTGATTTGTTTTGGTTAACTGGTTTTCTAAAACCATAACCCACAACCTGAGTGTCAAGATTAGTAAGCTCACCTTTTGATTTTAAAAACTTATTTACTGAGATTGCTCTTTTTTCAGAGAGCTTTTCATTCATAAGTGCTCCACCAGTTGAGTCAGTATGACCTTGTATTTCAACATCTCTACTGTTTAAATCTTTTATAGACTCTGCAACTTTATTTAAAATCGCTTTTGAGTTAGCTGGTACGTCAGACTTTCCTACTGCAAAATTTAACCCTACAAGTCTAATAATTACCTTATCTCCTTGCATAAAAACCTCAGCTTCATCTTTTGAAAACTTTTGTCTAATTTTCGAAAGCTTGGCCTTAAATTCTTTTGATTGAGTTAACTCTGAGTTTAAATTTTCATTTTTTGATTCTAAATTTGCTAGCTTCATTTTTTTATTTAAGTTTGCTACCTGAGTTTTAGTTAGTTCAGATCTTAAAAATGGAACATATTTAGTTTGCGCCTTAATGAAAGAGACCTTATCTGTATAAGCTAAATCATTAATACTCTCTGAAGCTAATGGGTTTGAAATATCATTTAAGTCATTAGAGATTTTCATTGTTACATCTCTAGTTGAATTGTTTTCAATCCATGAAGCTGTCATACTTAATGCTACAAGTTTTTTAGATTTCATAATTGCTTTATCTACAGATGGCATATACTTCTCTGGTGAGTCCTTATACCTTGAGATTAAAGTTTTTGAGCTATCAATATCTTTTTTAAGATCACTCATTTCTTTATCAAAGCTATCAGCACCGTCGTATTTATCTGCTCTTTTTAGGTTTTCATTTGCAATTTTAAGCTCTCTCGTTTGGATTGCTTCAATCTCTGAGGCCACAAATAATCTTTTAACTGCATCTTTATCTTTAAGAGCTTCGTTTATATCTTTTTCCTCAATGTTTTCAGCTAAATCCTTAAGGTCTTCTTCAGCTTCTTTAAATGAATCTAGACCATAAGCTCCCTCGTTAAATGCCTCCTGTCTTGCATTAAGTACTTCTTTAATATGCACTTTAGATAATTCAACATTTTTTTCAAGCATATCTAAATGCATCATACCGTCGTCAACGAATTTTTTAACTTCGGCCATAGTTGCACCAGACTTGGCTGCATCCATAGCATCTTTATAAGCTTTTTTAGACTCGCTAAACTGATTTGGAGACAACAGGTTGTGCCCAACTGTTTTTTTACTCTCAATTCTTGAATCAAGGGTATCCATACTTGCCTGCATGTCAGGGCTTATTGAAGTCATTTTTTCATTTGTTGCGCAACCATACATAGATAGCGCAAGACCTAGTGTTAATAATTTGTAATTTTTCATTCTCATCCTTCCTTAGTGCTTCTAGTGCATTTTGATCATAGCGTTTAAGCTATTGATATGTTTTTCTTGTGTCGGAATAAACTGTCTTTTAATTTGATTTTTTTGAACAGTTGTTAAGTCATCTCTTTCAAGTAATTCTTGATAGTTTTTTAACCCATGTTCCTCACCTTCTCTTAAAGCTCTTAGGGCATTTGTGTTCCCAAGAAGTTTTGATGTACCAACAAAAGCTTCTACTGCTTTTCCCCATACACCTGAGTCTGTTTCAGGCACAGCCCCATCAACTGTTGCTTGTGTTTTCCAAAAATCGATAGCTGCTAAATGCTCTTGCTTAAACTCGTTTAATCTAGACTTCTCAACATCTGAAGATAAATTGCTTGCAACTTGTTCATAAGAATCAGATGCTGACATTTCACCTCTAAGGATTTCGTCGATTGATCTATTGTGATAATTTTCATTTTGTCCAATTGTTGTTTCCATTATAAAACTCCCTTTCATATTTATATTAAATGCGATCTAAGCATCCATCCCATTTCTTCATGTTGTTTTAAAAGCGTGATTAAAAAATCTTCTGTTCCAGGGTCTTTTTTAAACCTATTATCCTGAGCTACAACTTCTTTAATCGAATCCTGTATTTGAATATTTACATCAAATAGATCTTTAAGCATGTCACTAGCTGACATTGTACTTCCATCTTTTTCACTTATGTCCATTTCAACATCCATGCCATGCACAGTACTGATAGGCGTACTACCTAAGACTCTAATTCTTTCGGCCACATCATCCATAACCTCTAAAAGGTCACGATACTGAGTCTCTAAAAAAGTGTGCAAACTATGAAACCTAGGCCCTGTTACATTCCAATGATAGTTTAGTGTTTTAGTAAATAAACCAAACTCTGTTGCAAGTAAGTGATTTAAAAAGCTTATATTTTTCTTTGTTACTTCACTTGCAATTTCAAATAATGCATCTTCGTGAGTGTTTGTGTTATAAATTGCTGTTTCTTTCATTCTATTCTCCTCGTTTTTTTATTACTGTATTTTAGAGTTTAGTTTTTCTAAAAACTTTGAAGCTTCTTCTTTAGCTTTCTCTTGTGTATATCCATATTTTTGTTTTAATTTCCCTTTAAGCTCTTTAATATTTCCCTTAAGTTGCTCCATATCGTTATCTGATAGCTTTCCCCATCTAGATTGGATCTTGCCTTTAAATTCATCCCAGTTACCTTCAAAGTTATTCTCATTCATAGTGTTCTCCTGTAGTACGTTATGAACCTTCTAAACAAGTATAGGTTTTTTAAAGTTTTATTCTTGAATGGGGCATTAATATAATGTTTAGAACTTTGCACATTGTGTACAAATTAGTCTTATTTACACATTTAATAGAAGAATTTGTATTTTCAGTGGGTTAAATGTTAAAGTTCTTGATAATTTTAATTGGAGTAATGAATGAACTTAGACTTAACAAGTGCTACAAAGCTACTATCTAATAAAATATCTGATTGGTATGAATTACTTATCAAAAGTATACCTAATGTCATTGTTGCTCTTTTAGTGCTCATTGCCTTTTTTGTTATTGCAACAATCATAAACAAGGTTTCCGATAAAATTTTCAAAAGAGTCTTCTCAGGAAATATTGCAATATCCAACTTGATGAGCTCAGTACTTCACATCATTGTCTTACTTATAGGCGTTTTTATATCACTTGAGATTTTAAACCTTGAAAAAACGGTTACATCTATATTAGCCGGAGCGGGTGTTATTGGTCTGGCCTTAGGATTTGCCTTCCAAGAGATCGCCTCTAACTTCGTATCTGGAATTTTCATTGCCTTTCGAAAGCCATACAGACTAGGGGATATTGTTGAAATCAATGACTACTTTGGAGAAGTAACTAAGGTTAATTTAAGAACAACGAGTATTACGACTTTTAAAGGCCTAGAAGCAATTATTCCTAATAAAACAATGTTTACTGAAGCTTTTACAAATTATACTACAACGGCAAAAAGAAGAATTTTCTTGGATGTCGGTGTTTCATATGGAGATGACCTAGATAAAGTTAAAAAGGTTACAAAAGAAGCTATTGAAAAACTTGACGGTCTTATGGATAACTCTGAGGTTGAAATTTATTTTAAAGAGTTCGGCTCAAGCTCTATTAACTTAGTGGCCAGATTCTGGATCAACTATAATAAGAACACTGATTTTTGGCAACAAAGATCAGAAGCTATTATGAGCATCAAAAAAGCATATGACGCAAATGACATTATGATACCTTTCCCAATAAGAACTTTAGACTTTGGAATTAAAGGTGGAGAGAAGTTAAATGCTATGTTGAGTGATCGCGCAGGGGAGTAGCTTATTAAATTAGTTCTAGTTCTTTTATTATTATCAAATCTTTCCTTTGCTGAGCTTGGTACTGATTTTTTTTCCTGGCCTTCTACGCAAAAGCTCAAAGAAACAGCAATTGATGCCTATGATATGGACCAATTTGAAATACCTCTTTACATGGGTATAGCAAGCTTATTACTTTTTGATGGTGAAGCCTCTAGAAGTCTCACAGACAAGGCTCCAGTTTTTGGTAGTGCTAGCAATGCAGACTCATGGAGCGACATGCTAGGCTTGAGCCTTATTCCACTTTTAATTTATTCATCAACAGTTACAAACACACCAACAGTTGGTGAGCAAACAAACCTTGGCCAAAAAAGTAAGCTTGTGGGCTTTGAGAGTTTAATTTTGCTTACTGACTTTGTTTTTGTTGAAGCAGTTAAAAATATAGCTCAAAGGTCTAGGCCTGATTACTCTGACAGAAAAAGCTTCCCATCGGGTCACTCCTCGATAACAGCTGGATTATCTGTAATGATTTTCAATAATATAGAGAATTCAAGGTACAAAGCAACTACATATGGACAAATTATTCAAAATACAGCTGTTGTACTTGCTGGAACAGTTGCATATGCCAGAATTGAAGCAAAGAAACACCACCTCTCAGACGTGTTCTTCGGTCATGCAATTGGTGCCTATATTGCAGATTTTTTATATAAAGGCTTCCTACAGCTTAAACCAAATGTTACAACGTCATTCTACGTTAACCAACACGAACAACTTTTTCAGATGAATTATCATTTCTAGGAGAAAAATTGAAAATACCTTTTTGCTTAGTTTTAATATTGAGCCTAAATACCTTTGCACAAAATAAAAATATTGATTTAAGTTTCGACGATGAAAGTTATGAAACTATTTGGGACGTTGAAAAAGAAAATCTACTTTCACCTTTCACCACCCCTGCTGTATGGATTCTAGGAGGTGGAACACTTATTACTTACTATCTCTACCAAGAAAAAAAGAAAAGAGGTAAAATTGGTTTTCAAGAAGATCACAATGAAGTTCAAAGGGGTACATGGCAATACTACGGTAACATTATTGGATGGGCAGCTCTTCAAGGTGTCTACACTTTAACTCAACTTCCCGGTATCTATAGAGGTGAACAAAGAGCTATTGAAAATACTGAAATAATGTGGAAATCCACAATTTATACTTCTCTTACAACTGGAGCGATGAAGCTTCTTATTAGAGAACAAAGACAAGACAGTGTTAAGAGATACGAGTCATTTCCCTCTGGACATGCTTCAGCAGCATTTGCTTTTGCCACCAATCTTGCAATCAGACACGAATGGTATTGGTCTGTTTTAGCAGCTCCATTTGTTTTAGCAGCTTCAACTTCAAGAGTGTCTACAGACTCTCATTATGCTCACGATGCAGTCTTTGGCGCCGCTTTAGGTATTAGTTTTGCCTATGGTATGAATTATGTTTCAAAGAAAAGAGATGTTCCATTTATTCTTGGCTATGAGCCAATGGAAGATGGCGGAGGCTTACATTTAAAGTATAGGTTTTAGAATATTCTAAAACCTAAGTTAAAAATTACACTCCAACTAGAATCATTTGCAACGGCCCTGTCTTCTCTGACTGACTGAGCATCGAGAGTTGCATCATCAATGACTGTATATTTATCCTGCAACATATAATAATAAACAATTTCAAAGTATTTATTAAGATCTTTAGTTCTAACCTTTAGTGAGGTTCGCGCTCCGTGATTTCTTATACGAACTCTGTTCTTAGCACTAATACTAGTATTATTAACAACGAATTTATCATAATTTATTGTATGGACACCAATTGAGGGACCAATTGAAAATATAATACTATCACTTTTATAAGTACTGATTATACGAGAGTAAGACAGTGCATAGAAACTTGTGAGTAGACTTCCTTTTCCTGTAACAACGTTATTATTTGGAGCAATCGTTAATGATTCTCTTTCGGGGAAATAACTAGCATTAATAGAAAGATCTAAAGATGAAAATTCATCCAATTGATATTCCATGACGGCACCAATGCTAAGACCCAAATAATCGTTATCGTACTGCGCAGTATTGGATTGCAAGCTTACGTATGGATAACCAATATTAAAGTATAGCTTAGGATGTACAAGATCTATAGCATAAATATTTAAAGACAATAGAAGTAATAAAATTTTAATCATAGAAATAAGTCCATGTTATTTTGAAATCATCCTTACTTTTGAAACTAGGTATAAATACCATTTTATTTTCATCAACGAGATAACTAAATGGGTTTAATACTCTTCCTAGGCCTCTGTAAAACATATTATCTGAGTTTATGAGATGTACGGAAGCTGTTTCCATATAGTGACCAAGTATAGACCCAAAAAAAGGTGTGTTAAAGGCATCTTGAAAAGATGGTTTCTCAGTATAATTCTCTATCAATACTTCAAACCACAAGCTCGAAAGAAAAGACAAATAAAATGCTTTATTTTGATTGTAGCCTCTGGCCCGATAATAAAGATAAACTTGCGATCCAGTATAAGTATGGCCAAAAAAATTCCAAGTCGTGTTATCGTTATCAAACCTAAATGATAAAAAGTTTTTCTTATAAGTTTCGAATGACCCCTCTTTTCTAATAGTTTCAGACTGAGTTAGAAGATAGCCCGCTGTGTGACCAGCAAAGACTATTGATTGATCAAATAATGATTCATTAAACTCTAAGTTTTTATTATTGTATTCCAGAGCTTTAGCATTAAAAATAAGAAATCCAATTAGGATTATAAATTTTTTCATTATATAGTTATAGTTTATAAAGCATGCTTATGCATTACTATTAAAGAGATAATAATGAAAAAATTCTTAATACTTATTCTAATTGCTTCTTGTGCCCAGCTTCCTATTAATAGAAGAAGTGTTTTAAGTGAGTTAAAAAAACCACTATCTCAGCAGGTAAGTCCTTTTATTTCAGATGGTTGTAGCTTTTGGCCAGAAGGAACAAAGACTAATAAAACAAAGTGGATTAAGTGTTGCATCGTTCATGATTTAAAATACTGGGCAGGTGGAACAAAAGTGCAGCGTAATAATGCGGATTCAGAGCTAGAGGCCTGCGTTGAAAAAGTTCAAGGCTCTATAGTTGCTGAACTTATGAAGGAGGGGACTCAGATTGGTGGTTCCCCCAAATTTAAAACTGCATTTAGATGGGGCTATGGTTGGAACTATACTAGAGGCTATTTAGCTCTAACTAAAAATGAGAAGACCTATTTAAAAACAATCTCTCCTAAAAAAGGAGAGAATTTAATCAGGTATTTAGACAAATCTAAGATTGATCCTGAAATTGAAAAATTAGAAGACCAAATTTATTGATTTAAATATATTGTAATCCATGGCTTATTAACTTTTACGCTTTGAGACTCCATCTTTTCAAGTTCTTTAAATAGGATACCCTTAACGTTTAAGAAGCCTGCCTTTGCTTTGTCAATTCTAACTCTAACCTTATCCTCTTCAAAGTATACTTTACCGTCACCTTTTACATTAAAGCCGCTGGCCTTAACTTTAAAGTCCATACTGTTAGTTCTAATATCAATGTTAAGGTTTTCAACTTTTGTTTCTTTTTTGTTAACGCTATTTAAAACAATTGAATTAAGATCTAAGTTTCCCGATTCGTTCAAACAAGAATCCAAAAGATCACTCATTAAGTCTTCATATCTATTTTGACTCTTACAGTTTATGCTAAACTCTTTGAGTGAGAGACTACGCTCATTATTCTCTCCGCTCAAGCTACCTACGCTTAGATTAAAGGAAGTGTTATTTGAGCTTAAATTTATATCGGCCCAACTTAACTTCTCTAAATCATTTACAAAGCTTGGAATGTTTTCAATTTGTATCTCTTCATTTGGAGTTTGAAGAAAAAAGCTAGCGGCCTGTTTCTCTACAACAAAGTTAGCATTTTCTTCAAAAGAGATATCTTCATATAAAAACTTTGTAGACTGTGCTTGGCCAGTGGGGTCTGCGTAACTTCCATCAAAACCTTTAATATCGGCTTCGGGTAGTTTTGCCAGGACACTAAAAGAAAGTACTAATATAACTAAAAACTTCATATAACCTCCAGAATTGTATTTCTATTCGGCTATTATCTAATGAATGCTTTTAAGTTTTTTACGCTTCGAAGTTTATTCCGGCATAAAAAACTTTAGTCAAGTTTATATCTTTTTCTCCAGTCATAACTTTCATCAAGTTTCTTTTGCTCTTTTTTATAGAAAATATAATTATTGATGACCAAAATATCCATATCTGTTCTCATAAAGCATAGATAAGAGTCTTTTGGTGTTAAGGATATTGGCTCCCCTCTAACATTAAAGCTTGTATTTACTAGAGCAGGACAGTCTGTCAATTTTTTAAATTCATTAATAAGGCTCCAAAACTTTATGTTTCTAGTTTTCGATACTGTTTGAATTCGAGATGAATAATCAATATGTGTTACTGCTGGAAGTTCACTTCTTTTAAGATATAGTTTCTCTAAATAGTCTTCTTTTTGTGATTTTACATTTAATTGATTTTTTATTTTCGAAACTAAAAGCATATATGGAGACTCTATTTCAAGCTCAAATAATTCAGCACAGTCCTCCTCTAATATCGCTGGTGCAAAAGGGCGAAAAGACTCTCGAAACTTAATTTTCAAATTTAAGTTTTTTTGTGTTGAGCGACTCATTGGATTCGCTAAAATACTACGATTACCTAAGGCCCTAGGTCCAAACTCTGAACGATCTTGATGCCAACCGACTACTTTATTCTTTTGAAGTTCTTTTGCAATCGTTTTATATAAGCTTTCATAATTATCAATAGTTATAGCTTTTGCATTGTACTTTCTGATCATAGCTTCAACGTATGAGTCACTATAGCTTGGACCAAGATAAGCACTTTGCATAGAGTCTGTTACATCAACTATTCTTTTACGCTCTAAATAAATGTGCTCTACACAAAGAGCAGCACCCAATGAGCCTCCGGCATCTCCAGCAGCTGGCTGTATCCAAATATTTTTAAAAATATTTTCTTTTACTAAGCTTCCATTTGCAACACAGTTTAAGGCAACACCTCCGGCCAGAACTAAATTATCAGATCCAGTTAACTCCTTTATTGTCTTTGCTAGCTTTAAAATTATTTCCTCAGTTACAAGCTGACAGGCCAGAGCTAAGTTCATATATGAGTCGTTTAGAGCAGATTCAGAATCTCTTCTGTCTATTCCAAATAACTTTGACCACTTATTACTACACATTTTCGAGCCAGTTGCGTAATCAAAGTAATCCATATTCATTAAGAATGAACCATCTTCTTTAAGATCAATTAAGCTAGACTTTATTTTCTTTATAAACTCTTTCGTTTCAATGCATTCTCGATCACCATAAGGCGCAAGTCCCATCAGTTTATATTCACCACTATTAACTTTAAAACCGCAATAATATGTAAAGGCAGAATATAAAAGCCCCAATGAGTGTGGAAAATGTAGCTCTTTTTTTACTTCAATTGTATTTTTGTATCCATAGTTTAAAGAAGTTGTTGCCCATTCACCAACCCCATCCATAGTTAAGATAGCAGCTTCCTCGTATGGAGATGGGAAAAAGGCACTTGCCGCATGAGAGAGATGATGCTCAGAGAACAATATTTTTGGTATTTTTTTTGAAAACTTTTTTAATTCTTTTTTGATAACTGACTTAAGTAATAGCTTCTCTTTAATCCAGACTGGCATAGACCTTATAAAACTTCCTATCCCTCTAGGTGCAAAGTAGGAATATGTTTCAAGAAGTCTTTCGAACTTTATAAACGGCTTATCATAAAAAGCAATATAACTTATATCACACATGTTTAAACCGTACTCTTCGATCAAGTAGCTTAGGCTTTGAGTTGGGAAGGACTTATCATGCTTCACCCTAGTGAACCTCTCTTCTTGAACACAAAATATGACCTTACCATCCTCTAACAATGAAACTGCACTGTCATGATAATATGCAGAAATGCCAAGAATATATTTTTTCAAAACATATTCTCCATATCGGACTTCGTATACTTATGATTTCGTGAAATAAAGGCAGATTCTTTATTTTTACTCCAATCCTTTACCTTCAAATCTGTATGGGAACGAGTAACCTTTCTAAAGAGTGATATTGGTAACAAGACCAAGTAAAATACAAAGCTACTTATAGCTATATTTGATATGACTCCTAAAACAAGTGCAAGCTTATACCACATGACTGAAGGTAAACGCATAAGCATAGGGGAAGTCATTGAGATCAATAGAATACAAACCGCAATTATTAGAAGAGAGTTCATTTGAGTTAAAATAAAGCTGACTAGACATAAAAGTATAAGTGCCATGCATGCTTCAAGTATTTTTTCTTTGCTTAGTTTCATCTTAAAAGATTGAATAAATAAATGGTGCAATTGCACTTGATTGTGTTGCCAGAAGTACAGATCCAAGAGTTAAAAAAATGAGGAGTATTGGTAATAGCCAAAACTTTTTCCTTACCCTTAAAAATACCCATAACTCTTTTATAAATTCACTCATATAAAAACTTTATATTCTTGCTTGTTGCAAAGTCAAGCTTGGAGTATATTCAGGGATAAATGAATAGCTTTAAAAACTTTTTTATAAATGTTAATTTATCAATTTGGGCAATAATAATTGCTCTTATTTCAATTGAGCTAACTACAAGGCTTGTTTTAGATAATAAACACCCCTCCGGATTTACCTATCAACTCAAAGATGAGGATCATGTACCAAAACCTTATGTTATGGCCACGGCTTCTCCTTCAGTAAAGTATGGCAATGATACTAATAATATCCTTGGGTATAGGGATTTCCCTAAAGTTCATAAGAATGAAGATGAATTTCGTATAATTACTCTGGGTGGCTCAACCGTTCATGGCGGAGATGTAACACTTGCAAAAAATATTGAGCTGCAGCTATCTAAGGAGGGTTACACCAATGTAAAGGTTTACAATGCAGGAGTTGGCTCTAGTGTAAGTCGCCAAGATCTAATTAGAATTATGTTCGACTTTGCAGGTTATCAACCAGACCTTATAATCCACTACTTAGGTGGCAATGATCTTATGCCTGCTGCTGATCCAAGAATAAATTACCCTCATCGATTTGTTTTTTATGAAGGAGGTATTAAATTCCTAACATCAGCAAGTTTTGAGAGCTTTATATTTTCAATCCTAGTTAACAGTAAATTTGTTAAATACTTTTTTGATGATTTTATTACTCAAAAAATATATGAGCGCTCTAACATAATTGTTCCACCAAGCGCTGATCAGCCTAAACTTAGAGCAAACTCTCTTGCACAAAATACTCTTTGGTCAAAGTTAGTTAGTGAGCACATTGGAGCTAACTATCTAACTGTATTTCAACCTACTCTTTATTACAAAGGTAGGCTTAGTGACACAGAAAAAAGTATGATTCATAGCGAAGAGACAAAAAAGCAACTCGCACTAAGAAAATATTTCTTTGAAAGTAAGTTTTTAAAAAATATAAACATCCTAGACTGTTCTAGTGTATTTGATAACTATAGTGAGACTATATATACAGACCCAATACACCTTATCGAAAGATTTCGAGCGGTGCCTGCACATTGTATTACGAACTATATCTTAAAAAACAAAACTCTAAAGAAACATAAAAAAAGTAAATATCACTTCATTCCAGAAGAGTACTTTATCTTAGGCTATCCTAAAACATATTGATGTTTGCACTAAACCCTACATTTGTATTGGCCAGCTTTAAGTTATCGTACGGAAACTGTAGGTTAGGATACAAGAAAACATCTCTATTAACAGAGATACCAAGTCCAATAGATTGAGTTACTGGCCTAGTCTGGTACTTACTACTTCTTTGAGCTCGGTTATTCTGATACCAATTTGATCTGATAATTGTTCTTAAGTTATAAGTGTCATTAATTATGTACTCAGCCTGTGGTAAGAAGCCAAACACCGTTTCATTTTGTGATGCCAAGAACTCTGTATCATCTTTATCAAAGAAATATCTATTTCCTACAAGTAATGCTCCAGCAGAGAAGTTACTTCCGCCAAAATCATACATTGTATTTACAGACACATCTATTGAATTATCGTAGCCCACATCTGTTAAGTTATCAGCTGTATATTTTGTCATCCCACCTGTTAAGATTGTTTGTACACCCAAGAACTTATTCATGTGAGTATAAGACAGTGAGGGGTTCGCTATATCTAGCTCACCTTGATTTCTATCAAACTCTCTTTTGGCCCTTGGATCGTCCGTGTCGATACTACCATTAAAAGGTGCGAGCATTTGAATTCCTGCACCAAAGTTAATTCTATTTAGTTTTGTAATTCTGTATGTTGTATTAATAGTTCCTGACAAACCACTTATACTAGTGGTGTCACCTGCATTTGCAATATTAGGTCTATCCGCAGCGAAAGGCTTCTCGATAGATCCTCCGTTATATGAGAGGCTAGCGTTTACACTAAACTTTGAAAGTGAGCCGTTACTGGCCCTAAACCTTCTATTCGTTATCAACTTATCAACTTTGTCAGTACGGTCGGGAGCTACTGTTTCTATCTTGCCCTTAGTTTCATTGGGTGCTGCTGCAAAAGCTGAGAGCATTGTTAGTGAAAGTGTAGTTGCTAATAGTTTCATTTTATTCTCCATAAATAATTTGTAGTTAGTTTATTTTTTTTAATCTAGTTAATCTTCATTAGATTTAATTAACTTCTACACAAAGCTTAAACATCTCTTTATTAGCTAGATAGAATAAGATTTTTAAAATTGTCATATAGACCTATTTTAAACTAAAACATGCTTAAGGAGACTTTATGAAATATTTACTTTTACTAATTGTTACTAATATATGCTTTGCCTTCAATAGCTTTGAACAAAAATGTGAACTAATTCATGGCTCGGGTCCATTTGATGAATTTAAAATTAAATATGAGTTCTTAGACTATGGAAAGTTTCAACTTAAATCCGTCAAGGCCAAATGGTCAAAGCTAAGCTTTCAAAAGAATTCGCCAGCTACTCTTAATGATATTTATGTTGCTCAGGACTTTAACAACTTAGACACGCCAACATTAGTATTTGAACTCAATAGTATCGGAGCGTGGGGTAGTGCTAGTGTTAATATT
>Ga0115567_10001774_pt1 | contig 21397 bp, 28 predicted proteins | sample COGITO_mtgs_1204_2_FD_88679 | JGI IMG/M metagenome (GOLD analysis project Ga0115567, IMG submission 88679) | Pelagic marine microbial communities from North Sea - COGITO_mtgs_120412 | ecosystem: Environmental > Aquatic > Marine > Epipelagic | place: Germany:Helgoland, sampling site Kabeltonne... | reverse complement strand
ACTGCACCAATTAAAGCTCTTTCAAATCAAAAATACAAAGATTTCTGTGAATTATATGGTAGTGAAAATATTGGTCTTGTGACAGGTGACACAGTTGAAAATGCAAGAGCGCCCATTTTGATTATGACAACTGAAATTTATCGTAACATGGCAGTTATTCAAGATCCAGTTTTGGACAATGTATCCTATTGCGTAATGGATGAAATTCATTTTATTAACGATCCTGAAAGAGGATATGTTTGGGAAGAAAGTATTATTTTTAGTCCAGACAATGTTCGATTTGTTTTCCTCTCAGCAACTATTCCAAATGCTGAAGAATTTGCAGCATGGGTTGAAAATATTAAACACCATCCTGTTGTTGTTGTAAGGCACGACATTCGTCCTGTTCCACTTGATGTTCAATTCTATGATGAATACTTAGGCATTACTACGCTTGATAAAATTGCAGAGCGTAAAGAAGCAGACGTTTCTCCCAAATATAACTCTCAAAGATATGGTAAAAACAACAAGCGAGGCAGTAATAGAGACCGAGGACCTATAGTTAAAAAACCAGATTTTTCACGATTAGTAAGGCTTGTTGCAGCAAAGAAAAAGCTCCCGTGTATATATTTTGTTTTTTCACGTAAAAAGACACAAGAGTATGCAGAAAAGGCTTCCAAACACTGTTATTTATCTCCAGAAGAGCAACGTGAAGTCGTTGAGCTCATGACTAAACATTTTTCAGGTTTAAGTTCTAACATGAAAACACTTCCAAGTATTGTATTGCTTCGTAAATGTTTGAAAAGTGGTATTGGATTTCACCATGCCGGCGCACTTCCTGATGCAAAAACATTAGTTGAAGAATTATTTAGCCGTGGACTTGTTAAAGTTTTATTTGCAACAGAAACCTTTGCCGTAGGTATTAACATGCCTGCAAAATCTGTTTGTTTAGATGGACTTCGTAAATATACGGGTGAAGGGTTTAGATATTTAAATTCAAAAGAGTTTTTCCAGATGAGTGGACGAGCAGGTCGTAGAGGACTTGACAAAGAAGGACTTGCAATCAGCGTTATTCACAGACCTTCTGTTAATATCCGTAAGATTGATGAGTTAACGTCGTCAGATACACTACCAATTATGTCACAATTCAGATTAACATACAATACTGTTCTTAATATGATTCATCTGCACGATGAAGGTGAAATTGAATTAATTTTACGTCAGAATTATTATACTTACCAGGAAACAAAAAGTAATGATAAAACCATTGCCGATGTAACACACAGGTACAATAATATTGTTAAATTTTTAACAGAACACGAATATGTATTGAATAATTCGCTTACTGATTTAGGAGTTTTTACTACTCATATTTATTCTAATGAGATAGAACTATCACAGTTATTCCATGATCCTTTCTTGGAACTAGATGAATATAGAATTTTACTTTTACTTGGTGCTGTAATATTTGAACCTCGATTTGGTTTAGAATTTTACACTACGTACCCATCAAAAGAGACAAAAACTATGGTGAAATTCTTACGCCGTCATGAAGTTCTTGGTACTAGCGATTGGATCGATTACATTGAGCCTATTTCTGCATTGATTAAACCTTGCATGGACACACGTGACTTTACCACTGTACTAAATAATTCTACAATGGGAGAAGGAGATATTATTAGATTCTTTGCCCAGCTTGCAGATAAACTAGAACAGCTAGATCGTGCATCTCAAACAGATGACTTTAGATTAATGGTTCAGAACTCTAAGCAGATACTGCGTGAAATGCTTGATGAAGTAATGTAGCAATAGTTATAAATAGTTGGGACTTCTTTTTTTTCGATGCAAATCCCTGAAGTATTTTCCCATAAAAACGACTATTCTCCTCGAGTACAGCAAGTAGTAGGGGCTACAGTTGTTCACATGGATGGTCATTATATTGGTGCACCTGATAATTCTCTAATGAAATATATGGTGGGTCAACTTGTACGTCATACTGGTAGAGTTGTCAGTAATCTTGAACTATTATGTGCGCAAGAAGATGTTAGAGTACCTGAACGATCACTTGTTGCAGTATTCATACATGATTGGGGACAGGGCGATGTTTACATTCATGAAATAGACAAACGTCATGAATTTAGATCTGCACGTGATGCTGAATTACTTCTTACGCATTTGTACGGTGGTGCGCGGTGCAAAGCAATTTTAAATATGGTGAAACGTCATACTGGTCTTAAAATTAACAAAAATTCTCCCTTTTCTCATCGTTCTTTTAAGGCTGCAGACTATTTAGATTCTGTAACTGAAGACGGATATAGGCGAAAGATCACTAAAAAACTAGCCTCAATGAGACAAAAAGGTGTGAAGCGTCCAAAATCATCAAATGTTGTTTCTATGATGCATGTGCAAGCTGATAAAAAATTATCAAGGTGTCTGCGTTTGGATGTAGCTACTCCCTATGTCAGGGACGTTGCAGCCAATGGAAGAGAATGGCTTGATGGCAAGGATGGTCGAGAATTTATCCGTTCACTCAGAAATAAGTTTTATGGGTGTAAGCGTAGAAAAGGTATTGTCTATTTGAAACGATAGGAAGTTTAATTACCGCATTCTTCGTGTAATAAGGCAAGTGTATTCATTGGGTCTTGCTTGCTCTTTACTGGCTGCGCAAAGTACATAGTGTGCAACTTCAGATTTCATTGATATTCTTTTATGCCAACTAAGGTTGAGACCGGTGCGTGTTACTCTCATCAACTCATTCACGTGGGGCAGTGCTTCTTCTTGCGCTATGTAGAGTCCATGGCTCACTGCTGTTTGCGCTATCTGTCTTTTTGTTAAGGGTTTAGTCAGTTTACCATTGTAGTTGAGTAGCGTAGCGATAGGTGATCTTGAATGTTCATTCAGAAGCATGTCTCTAACAAGCCCTGCCCGTAATTGGTCTGTGAAGACTGTATGATCTTGATCATTAGTTAAGTCTAGAAAGGTATCTAGGCGTTCACATAAATCTGATACCTTTAGGTTTGTACTCGTTTTTGTTTGTTAGAAAGAGTAGTTTAAAACGGAATGGGTTAGAAATTGTAGAACAAAAATAATGATAAAAAAATAGAAAAGATTTACGCTTTAGCGTATTCTTTAACTTTTAGAACTCGAATTTCACTTGTACTAATCGGGTATACTTTAGAAAGTTCTTTTTTCAAATCTCTTTGCAGTTTTAATTGCATAACTTGTGTGAATAAATCACCTAGAGCTAATTTGGCAATGCTTGCATTAAGAGATTCTTCAACAGCTTTTCTAATAGCAGTTCCAACTTCATGAGATGTATTACCGCGTGTTAGAATTAATGGTTTTACAATAACAGTTGTACCGTCGCTAGTTTTAGCAAAGAATCTATGATCAATACGATCACGTTTTTTACAAACCATGATTTTTAGTGAAGCAGGTAAGATTGTGTATTCAAATGGTTTTGTTTTACCAATTTCATTTTCAACGCTATCTACCATAAAGGACATACTGTACCTTTTTTTCTTTGGATCACTTAGAAGGGTCATACAGTTAACTTTTACTGTCTTACCAACGACATTGTTTTTATCTTCGACATAAGATTCACCAAGTACTTGCTTGTTCAGTGATTCAGGAGCTTGAATAGACACCCAGGTCTTTTTCTTTACAGCTGTCTTTTTAATACGTTTCTTAGCCATGTATAGTCCAGGATCAATAACTCATTTAAAAAGCTTATTGTTTGAAATCAATTAAGATCAGCATAGCTAAATAAGACGCCAAATGGTACGCACCACACAAGAACATGATCGTATTTCTTTAGATTAATTTCAGAAGGGACATCATAGTTGATATTACCGTTTGTTGCTTTAATTTCACCAAGGTCTATAAAATCTTTCCCAGATGAATCTGTTGCGAGATAAATGTGTAAATTAGGTCCATTGATGGTGTCAAAATCTTCGAAACGAAGCGTTCTAAGACCATTATGCATTATGACTTTTGCAGTTCCTGCAACTCTGTGTCCATTTGGCATAAATAATCCTTGAGAAAGAACTACTGGAGTTTGCGGCATAGTGTCATCCATTGTAACAGTCTGCGTACTTACTTGAGACATTACTTTATCGAATTCAGCTTTTGTTACTTGATCCATATGGTCAAATGGTGAGGTTTCATTTAATTGTGTTGATGTAACGAGTGGTGAGAGCAGATAGTATCCTGCAATGGCGACAATGAGTACTAAAAATCCAAAAGAGTAATTATTCATCCTTTCAAAAAATAATAGTGGTATTTAAGTTGTTCTATATGTCACTTAGAACATGGAGGTGGTGGTAAGTGTGTTTTTCATGATCATTTAGTAATTCTAGTCTTCCTGCATCCAAGAAACAAAGATGAGCATGGCCTTCATGACTTCCTACTTTTCCTGTCTGTGTGAGTTCATCATATCCCCTGCCAGATACAGTGATATTCATGCTGACTATGGTTTCTTGATGCTCTAATCTGAACTTTTCATAGGCATATTTTCCTGCAACTTCCTCTAAATTTTGAGCTACAGTTCCCTGGAGGGGAAGCCACATACCTTCATATAGAATAAAGCCATTTTTTGTAATGGGATCTTGCTCTTCATCAAACATTGTTTCAAGTTCACTCTCTTCAAAGAAAATAAAAAGGTGATTACTTGGATCGCAACTTCCAATCAAATGTCTAATACGTCAACTTCCTTTGCATGAGCTTGAATAAACTCACGCCTTGGAGCTACTTCATCTCCCATAAGCATTTCAAAAGTTTTATCTGCAGAAACTGCATCTTCAATATTGACTTGTTTGAGTCTTCGATTTTCGGGATTAAGTGCTGTTTCCCATAGTTGGTCTGCATCCATTTCACCAAGACCTTTGTAACGTTGAAGTCCAATTCCTTCGCCGCCAAGTTCAGCAGTGATCGTTACACGTTCTTCTTCATCGAGTGCATACATGACTTTTTTACCTTTGGTTAACTTGTACAATGGAGGCTGAGCAATGTATAAAAATCCTGCATCAATAATTCCTCTCATATGTCTGAAGAAAAATGTTAATAGTAGTGTTCTAATGTGACTACCATCTACGTCTGCATCTGTCATGATGATTATTTTATGATATCTTGCTTTTTGAGCATTAAATTCATCGCCAATTCCTGACCCTAATGCAGTAATAAGTGTTACAATTTCATTATTTTTGAAAATTTGATTAAGTCTTGCTTTTTCTACATTTAATACCTTACCTCTAAGTGGCAGAATTGCTTGGAATTTTCTATCTCTTCCTTGCTTTGAAGAACCGCCAGCAGAGTCACCTTCTACGATGAATACTTCTGATTCAGCAGGATCTTTTGATGCGCAGTCAGTTAGTTTTCCAGGAAGTGAAGACCCCTCTAAAAGTCCTTTTCTTCGCGTTAATTCACGTGCCTTTTTAGCAGCTTCTCTAGCTTTTGCAGCACTGAGAAGTTTTTGAACAATTTGCTTTGAGATTACTGGGTTTTCTTCTAAAAATGCTGAGAGTTTTTCAGATACAATGCTGTCAACTAATCCCCTGACATTACTGTTACCTAATTTAGTCTTTGTTTGACCTTCAAATTGCGGTTCAGGTAATTTTACTGAAATTACGGCAGTAAGTCCTTCACGAACATCTTCACCTTGTAGGGAGGATTTATCGAGCTTTTTCTTTTCTAGGTATTTATTGAACACTCTAGTAATTGCTGTCTTAAATCCAGAAACGTGTGTTCCGCCTTCGTGAGTATTAATATTGTTTACGAATGAGAATAAATTCTCCTTGTATCCTGATTGATACTGCATGGATATCTCAAGTATGATATTATCTTGCTCTTTTTCAAATGTGATTGGTTCATGGAATACTTCTTTGTTTTCATTTAGGTACTTTACGAACTCAGTAATTCCACCTTCGTAATGAAAGATATCTTCTTTTTCAGTTCTTTCATCTGAAATTGTTATTTTGATTCCTTTGTTTAGGAATGCAAGTTCACGCATTCTGTTAGCAAGAGTTTCATAAACAAATTCAACAACTTCAAATATTTCAGTGTCGGGTGTGAATACTATAATGGTTCCAGTGATATTCGTAGTGCCATCTTCACTTACTTCGCGAGTTTTAATTCCTTGCTTGAATTCTTGAGAATAAATTTTACCTTCTCTGTGAACTTCAACTTTTAAGTGAGAGGATAGTGCATTTACAACACTGATTCCTACCCCGTGAAGACCACCTGAAACTTTGTATGTGTTTTTATCGAACTTTCCACCAGCATGAAGCTTTGTCATAACCACTTCAAGTGCTGAAACACCGAATTTCGGATGAGTTGCTACAGGGATACCGCGACCATTATCTTGAACTCTAAGTGTTCCATCTTTTTTGATAGTTACTTCAATTTCATCACAGTGTCCTGCAAGTGCTTCATCTACGCTGTTATCAACAACTTCATAGACAAGATGATGTAGACCCCTAATACTCGTTGAGCCAATATACATGCCCGGACGCTTTCTTACGGCAGTTAAACCCTCCAAAACTTGGATGTTTGATGCGCCGTAATCTTGGTTAGAATTTTCATTATTCGTCATATAGTTATCCTCAATAAAAAGTGATTATTTCCCCACAATTATACCTATTTGATTGGTGGTTTTGTTTATAAATTTTATCATGGATCTGAGGTTATAATATCATGTAACAAAGATGTGTGAAAGTAAGAAAAAAGAGGGGGAATTCCCCCTTAAAATGTTAGAACTTCCTAGATAGAAAGTCGTCATCAGAACTTGCGCCCTGCAGGATTGTAGCATCCAATAATGAAATAAAACCACGATCCACTTCCACCTCTAAATAGTCGTTATACATATGTCCTTTACTCTGTGTAGTCATGCTACCACCCCCGTGTATATATAATGGGAATCTTTATAATATATTCCTTCGCTCTATGTTATATATTAAGCATATACCAAAAAAGGGAAATTAACATGGATGTAAGAAAAATCATAGCATTTGGAAAGTCGTCGTTTGTCGTCTCACTACCCAAGAAATGGCTTGACAGATATCACCTAAAGAAAGGAGATGTACTGTTTGTTAACCAAGAAGGAGATAAACTCATTATAGCTCCTGAAGAGAAGGAAGAAGTAAGAGAAGAGACAAGAAGAATCATCCAAACCGATAAAAAATCTTTAAAGCGCCTCCGCAGAGAAATTTCTTCAGCATTTATCAATCATACAGATTACATAATTCTAGAAGGGAAAACACTCCCTACACATGCAGCTAAGCTTGTTGAGATCATTCATGACCTCATTGCCCTCGAAATAGTTGAGCAGAGCCACAATAGGATCGTTGCAAGGGACTTTCTTCGTGTTGGTGATGTTCGTGTAAGCGAATACTTGCGTAAGGCAGACATTGTTGTACGCTCAATCCTGGCTGATTTGAAAAATCCTAGTTACGATGACTTTGATGATATTCTTCTTCGTCAAGAAGGTGTTACTCGCATACATCTACTCATACTAAAGGTTCTAAAGGCAATACATACTAATCCTACTGCCTACAGAAAACTTGAAATTGATGGAGACATGGTTCTTTCATATACTCGTTTTAATTTTGGACTACAGAACATTAGTCTTGCCCTCAGAGAGATTTCTAAAATAATGAAAACGATGAAAGGCAAAGAATTAGCCTCGACTAGATCAGTTGTTGGTGCTCTTGAAGCTGATTACCTCGAACTTATGAAGGCACATATATCCCAGAACATTGAAAGAGCTCTAGATTTTAGTGAGCGTCGCGACGTGGCACTTGAGATTATTGAAACAGATTTCAAGAAAGATGGAGCTGTGAGGTACATCATCATGAGTAATGCTGCATACATACATAGAGAAATGCATGAAATGGCACACCGAATTATTGCCTAGTCAGTACCTTTATAAATGATCTCCTGTCTTTACCTACATGGATGACAGGCAAATACTTGCTGAACTAGAGAAAACTCGCTTAGGCATAAATGCGGCCCCTCATGTCCAAGATCTACACTACCAGGTTGCCAACCGTAATGTGAAGAAAGTTGAAACTAGGCGAATGCAAGGAACGGTTCTCATTGAAGGCAGCGAAGTTCCTTCAAATACTTACATGCTTAAAAGAGCAGACAATTTACCAAAGGACCATCCCACTAGAGTTGCCCTAGAAAAGGAAGCAGACTTGCACAGAGTTATGTGCAAGGAAGGATTTAATGACATTGCAGAATTCACCGGTCTTTTTTCAGATTCTTCAAGTTCAGTATTAACTATGGAATATATACCTGCAGTTTCTTTAGACACCATGTATCCAAAAATATCAGCTTCAGCAGGATCACTTGAACGCGTACTTGCTAATTTACCTCAGATCCCTCTTACTGATGAAATCATTGAAAACTATGGCAGGAAGGAAGTAATGGAATTACTGCACCATAACAGAATCAGACTAGAGGGTAAATACGTAAGACTTTCTCCCGATGTTATGGAACTACACGCATTAAATTATGGCGCTCATATACCTCACGAATCTCAAAGAAGAGCCGATTTTTTTGAAGCTCTTGAACTAAATTTTGCATTCCAAGAAAGAGCAACAGACATATTTACCAGTCGTAGAAAAAAATATCCAATAGGAGAACTCGGTCCTGAAGAGATGAGAAAGCAGATATCTAAATCCCTCAAGGCAATTAACCTTAAAGGGAAAATTTCAGACTACCATAGAAAAAAACTCGCAGAAGGCCTGTCAGATTTACTTATACCACAAGTAGTGAATGGAAAAAGAACATACTCTCACGGTGATTATTTTGGAATTAATGTATTAGTTGACCCCATAAGGGAAACTAGTCGTTGCACAATTATTGACTTAGAAGGAATGACAAAAGCACATCCTATTACTGATCCTGCTGGCTTTATTTTACAAGCAAGAAATATTCAGGGCATACAACAATCACTGCAAGACGAGATGTGGGAACGAACATACAGCTGGCTCGACATCGATCCAGAGGATGATTCCATAAAATATATGGCCCAACTTGCAAGTGGTCTTCGAACCGTAGGAGTTTTGGAAGGGATTTTTGCATCAGATCAGTTCCACAACCATACTGACTACCATACTCAATTTTTACACACTAAAAACAAAGCAATGGTTGAAGGAATTAGAACCGATCTTTATTCATTGAGAGAGTGTAGTAGTATAAGTCCAGCCGTTAAGAAAAATGTTTTAACACCACTGAGAATACTTGTAAATAACTACAGAAAAGCAATTACAAAAAAGAAATATATTTCATTACCTTAGACTCTTTCAATTTCTATCTTACCACTTTTTACAGTAATGACTGCTTCGTGATCTTCAGTGAATTTTGAGAATTTAGAAATGATTTTGCTAAGTAAAATTCTCTCCCCTCTAAAATCGAGTTTACTAATTATTTTTTGAGCGCCATTCCCATTTGCTTCTTCAACAATGTCAGATGCTGTTTCAACACCTATTTTTGCATTTTTGAAAGCAATTGTTTTTTGTTTTAGGAATGCTGCGAAATCGCCAGGAATGTTTCTAGAAGTAGTCTCCATTATCCCTTGTAGTCCAGGAGATAAATTTGCTTCGAGTACTAAAGGTCCTTTAACACTTTCAAGAATGTCTACTGCGCAAATATCTGCACCAAGTGCTCTTGCCGTATTAATTGCCACTTTCTTTGTGTGAGCATCAAGTATGACTGCTTCAGCAGATCCACCTGCATGAATATTTGCTCTTTTTTCGCCGCCGGATGCTTTTCTCATCATAGCAGCAACAACTTTGTCGCCAACTACAAGAGCCCTAATATCTTGGCCATCCGTCTCAATGTATTCTTGCATAACAACTGCCTGCTTTAGTCCTTCGAGTGTATCAAGAATACCTGCAGCAGATGCTTCTGATTCAGCAAACATAACGCCTTTGCCATGTGTTCCACCTGGAATTTTTAAAATAATTGGGAAATTGATTTCTTTGAGAAGTGCTTTTGCAGCGCCAACAGTAGGAGTTAAATATGTTTCAGGCGTTGGAATACCTGCTTTTTCAAGTGCAAGATGAGTGAGCATTTTGTCGTTAACAACATTGTAAGCCCAGGGTTTAATTGGAATGTAGGCTTTAGCTTCAAAGAAGTCTGCAAGTGCATGCTGCATCTGGGCATAACGGAATGAAGATTTGAGGTAAACGCAATCGTAATGGGTAGTGAGTTCTTTTCCTTCAACAAGAACAACAGGTTTCCCCTTACCAATTCGCATTTCAACTTTTCTAATATCAATATGATGTACATCATCAAATTCTTTAGCTAATGCTGCAAGAATTCTCTTACTTGTTTCACTGCCCATACTAAATAATGCAACTCTCATTGTTCACCTTTATTTGGATCAATAATAAATCCTTGTTTTAATACATCCTGTCCAATTAAGATAGGATATGTCATAGAACTTCTGTCAAAAACGGTAAATTTACCAACTACAGTTTTATTTTCTAATACGATGTCTAATTCAACAACGTCTCTTCGAGTTACGCCGTGTGAAGATCTTACTAATTTCGTACCCACTGGTTCAGTGTTACAGGCAACCGCAAACGATTCATCAATGGAACCAATAGTTGCTCCAGAATCGATACGTGCAGTTACTTCTTTACCGCAAAGAGTTACCTCTTCCGTAAGTCCTAGTACTACCTTATCTTCAAACATAGAATTATTCTTCTTGCTCTACCTTAACGTGTTTTGTTTTGTGAATTCTTGCACTCGATGATGTAGCAATAATTAAATCTTCAGTAAATCCTGCAATTTCACCACTCAATGCATCACACGTTTTTCGTAATTTAGCAACAGCCCTCTTTAATTCAGTAATATCTTTTTCTTTTAATGGTCTAATATTAATAAGCGCGATAGTGTGTCCGTCCCGAAGAGCGTCAACAACGTGTTTGATGTCTTCGAAATCATCCAGAGTAAATGGTCTTACAATAGCCTTTGATTTGGTCTCGATCTCATCATCCGTACCTAGTTCCACATATTCATCTCGTGGTTTTTCTGAAAATTCTTCTTCTATGTGCTCTGCACCTTTAAACTTGTCTTTTAGTTGATTTAGTAAACCCATTGTAATCCCTCCACTACGAATATGGTCGTCTGGGAGATTTATAAATCTTGTTATTCTCTAGAGGCTGTTATAGAAAGGCACTATGCCCTTTTTCTTCCATGAAGATAAGCAATTAGATTTTGTGCAAGTTCTGGAGTTGCCGCAGTAATGATGGGAGTTCTAATCTCATCATTCCCACCAACGCCATCTTGACTCCAGGTAAGGAATGGTTTATTACCAATGTCATTCCCATCCATGGTCACCATCACGCCGCCTGCTTCTTTGATGAGCCCGTACGCTACGCCTAACTCGAGATTTCCTTTTCTTGTACATTCAAGAGCAAGATCTGCTTTTCCTTCTGCAACCTGCGTGTAGTATACACAAGAACCTCCTAGGCAGACTGGGTTAAAACCACCTGCACGTAGTGGATTTGAGAATGTGTCTATGACCGCATCAAAGTATTCGTCAGCATAGATCTTAAGATCTTGATCAAGGGATGTTTTTTTGGATGTATGTATGGAAGTAACTGTTTTCCATTATCTATGTGGCTACCTCTGCCAGGAACAGCATAATATAATTTCCCAGTTGCATGCTGCATTGCACCGTTGAACTCATAATCAGCGTATGTTGGGTTTGTGCCCCTTAAAATGGAGAACAGGGTTGCATAGAGTCCGCCAAAAGGACCTTCCCTGTAGAGTTTGGTACCATCTATGCCATCAAGTACTCCTGTGAATCGAGGTGCATCAGTTACTTGCGTTCGTGGATCATCTTCTCTGTGTTCTTCAGATCTCACCTTGATTGGTACGTTGTGTTTATGGAGAGTATTAAGTACTGCAACTTCAGCTTGGTAATCGCATGCAAGTGCCATCTCACCAAATCTGTTTTTTTCTTGCATTTCAAGGCCTCTCAAACCAAGACAATCGTGTGCACTTTTTGCATTTTTTAGAGCTTCTTTTCCAATCTCACATAGGGATGACATGAGTAATGGATAGTAATTTGGGTTTACAAGAATTCCGTATATTAATTGATGAAATTAATAAGAAAAAAATGAGAAAGAATCTTTAGAGACTATCAAATAACTTAGTAACCCTATCTTTGCCAATGGTTAAAATAAAGTTCGCTAGCTGAGGTCCTTTGGTTCGATCAATGATGATGCTATAAGCGTACTTAAAGAACTGCTTGACATTGAGTTCTCTTCCTTTAACTTCGTTGTAGAACGCTTCATGGAGTTCAGTATCGATCCAGTCATCTTTTGATTTAAGGATTTCACTGCATGCTTTGAATGCATCCTTGTATTCTTGTTCAATTTCAAGTGATGCTGGAACAGATGTCTGCACTTCAAATTTAAATTCATCAGGTGCGTGGGTTTCTAGCCAATTTTTTGCACAGTTTGCCCTTAGTTCTAGACGCTCTTTATCGAAGCTATCTTTTACATCGTCTTTATAGTACTCAAGAGTTCTATCTACGTTCAATTCATTTGTTAATAGTATGTTTGTTAGGTGTTTGAAACTTGGCTGGAACGGAATTTTCTTTGGTACTTCATGTACTGCAGATAATTCATAGATTCTTCTTTGCGTTTCAAATTCTTCACCCTTGTTTACTTCCGGATCAAAGTAATTTCTTTCTAGCTTATCGAATTCATCATAGATTCTAATTACATCTACATCAAAGGAAATATTAAATTCAGATGTTGCCCTTGTTCCTGCAAATAGATACCGTACCATTTCAGGTTCATATACTTGTAGCATTTCAACAGGAGTGATTACGAGTCCTTTAGAACTTGCAAATTGTTTTCCACCCTTGATACCGATCCACTCATACCTTACAAATGATGGTGCATCTCGATCAAAAACTACTTTAGATATTTTCTTCCCAGTGTCAAAACTACCGCCTGCTGCAGCATGATCCTTGCCACCTGGCTCGAAGTCAACATCTTCATGTTTCCAACGCATAGGCCAATCAATACGCCATTTGAGCTTAAGATTAGGATTTTTTTTGAAATTTACTGTCTTTCTTTTGCCATTATGATCATAGGAAATATTGTATTCACCATCATACGTAAGATTTGGCGTAATATCTTTCTTTGTTTCATCATCATAGACAGAAATAGGTAACCACTCATCTGCAAGAGGTTCTTTTCTATATTCATTAAGGATTTCTTTAATTTTATCAGTTTGTTCTAGAGCATGTTTAATTAGTTCTACATATGCTCCAGATCTATTCATCTGTCCTTGACGAATAAATTCAGGCTCAATCCCCATTTGTTTTGCAGGTATTTCAAAAGCTATTTCGTGATGCCTTGCATATGAATCTTCAGTTCCAAATGGATCTTTAACATCTACAAGTGGCTTACCAATGTCAGCAATTAATTCTTCTTGATTTGGCATGTTTACGGGTACTTTTCTAAGCCTATCAAATTCATCCCACGAGTAGATGAATCTCGTCTTCTTACCAAGCTTCTTTAGAGCACGATCAATTAAATCGACTGTAATTACTTCCCGAAAGTTACCCATGTGGATAACACCAGAAGGAGTTATTCCTGAAGCTAGTGTATAGGAATCTTTGTCACCTTTCTCTTTGATAATTTTTTCTGCGGCTTTATCAGCCCAGTGCACATTAGTACTTGCCATGGAATACTGACTTTTAGCCTATTTATTAACTTTTTGGGGTGCATAAGCGTTTTAAGTGATTCTTAGTTTCCTTGGATGATGATTGAAGGAGTTTTATCACGTATGCATGAGTATGATCTGTTTCCTGTGGATGATAGCCACGGAACTCATTTCATTGATGCACAAATGAACTATGGGGAACATGTTCGATCTCACCTTAGATTTACTTCATACAATGCTGATGTTGATATTTTTCTTAGAATTACTGTGTATAAGAATGACCTTCCTATAATTACATATGCCCTTACACAAAAAGATACTTCTAAGCTTCCTACTGTTGAACATACGCCTGTTCCCACAAGGGGTCTTAATAGTTGCAATGTCTACATACGTCCACTACGTAAGGCAATTCGTGCAGAAAATGATCGTTCAGATACAATGGTTTGTTTTGCCATGATGTATGCTCTTGAAGAACTGATAGAGTCACAGGAAGCAGTAGAAAACGATTCATTAATACCAGTAACTTTTGGTTCAAACAATGGGTTAGACTCTCTATTCTAATCCACGGCTCAAACGTTTAAATCCAACAATCTGTTCAGTAATTTTCTTAGTTACAGCGCCGATTTTATCTAAGCCATCGATTTCAATAACAGGAGTACCATCATATTGTTCTAAAAGTGGAAGTGTTTCTTCTTTAAAGTTTTCAAGACCCTTAAGAACAGTTTCCTCATTGAAATCATCTTGTCTTCCTTCAACAATAGCTCTGATCTTAGCACGCTTCTTTAACTCTTCAATGTTAGATGCAGTCATATATACAATCTGCATAACATTTGCACGTTCATTAAATTCGCCAACTTGAGAAACATTTCTAGGGAGTCCATCAACAATTAAGATATCTCTTCCAGGAACGTAGTCACCAGTTTGAACAATTGATTGTTTGTATTCATTAAATACTTCAAAAACTAACTCATCAGGAACTAATGCTCTTGTTTCCATCAATTTCTCGACTTGTTTTCTTTTTTCGTCCGTTTTAGGTAGTTGTCTAAACAACTGACCCATAGAAATATGAAAGTATCCAGGTAATGATCCAAGAATTTCTCCTTGTGTTCCTTTACCGATTAGTGGCGCACCAAATAGTATTACTACGTTATCTTTTTGTGTGTTTTGCATAGAATTTCCCCCCAGGGATTGCGATTGACGTTTGAATATATTACTAATTCGCATAACTAGAGCAGTATTTCACATCTACTTTTAAATTTATTCATCTATTTTCATGTCGTGGAAACCCAATAATAACCTTTATAAACACCCCTCGTTCACTTGCATCTATGGCTCGTAATATCGGAACTTTCAGAACTAAAACACGGTTTAAAATGCAAAAAGAGCGCCGTGAAAAAGGTAAAATTAGTATCACTAGATTCTTTCAAAAATTCACAGTTGGAGACAGAGTTCATTTAATTGTAGAACCTGCAATCCAAAAAGGCATGTATCATCCAAGATTTATGGGTCATACAGGCATTGTAGTAGGCAAAAAACGATTTTGTTACGAAGTGGAAATCAAAGATGGTGGTAAGAAGAAATTACTTATTGTCCACCCGGTCCACCTAAAAAGAGCACAATGAATCCACAACTAATAGAAGAACAAGCACTTACCATGTCCGAAGTAAAGGAACATCTAGGTAAAATTAAAGAACGTGATGGCGAACTTAATTTCCGTGCAAATAAGACAGAAGAAAACCTTAACGCTGTTGTAACAATCTCAGCTTCTAAAGCTAAACAATTAAAGAAAAAGCTCGAAGAACTAGAAATTCCAAGGTTTAAAGACTTTCACGTATGTAAACTTGTAGATACGCTCCCTAAAAACTTAGATGAGCTAAAAGTAATCCTACAGGGGTACACAATCACTGTTACCAATGACAATCTCAAAAGGATTGTTGAAGTAACAAAAGATTACGCATAAACCATTTTCCCGTCGATATGGGATACCTTTAAATAGTGAGTCTTCTTTGTAATTTTTATGATTAGAACACAAGAGAGAGAAGATAAAGCAATTGTACTGGATTTTCTTCCTAACGGATACAGTACAGATTCACGTCCTAGCCACATGAAAACTGCAATAGCTCAAGCTCTAGGCTCTGAACACTTTACATTACTAGAACTCGTTCCACGTAAAGATATTTTTCTCCAACCAAATGAAGAAGTATACATCGGAGAAGATAAGCGTGAAAAAATCCACCATATTTCTGGAAAACTTGATATAGATAAGCTTTCTAGCTCAGCAAGAGCTGAACTTGACTTCGTTGTAAAAGACATTGTTACTAAAAATGAGAAGCGATATGTTGATTTTTTTAACAAAGCGCAGCCACTAAGTACGCGTATGCATCAATTAGAACTCCTTCCAGGCATGGGTAAGAAACACATGTGGGAAGTTATTGAAGAACGTAAGGAAAAGGACTTTGAGAGCTTTGTAGATCTAAAAGCAAGAGTTAAGTTAATGCCTGACCCTGCTAAATTAATAGTTAAGCGAATCATGTCAGAACTTGATGGTAAAGAAAAGCATAAAATCTTTGTGAGATAGATTAAATACCACAACTATCTATTTGCGATAGTATGTCATTCAATTTGTTAGCATAATAATCAATAGTAATTGAATCTATCACCTGTGCAATTCCTCTTACTTCTTCTGCCTCCTGTTGAGAACATAAATCTGAAGGTTCTCCTCTTGCAGCGAAACAAGGGAAACTATATTCATCAGCAATCTCGAATGAAAATATATACCTATCAGTTTTGATCAAAATGGTGGTTCTAATACCATCAATATAACCTATTTCGGGATATTTATCAAATATACACACTGCATCACGCCCATTTATTGTACATGAATGGGTTATCTTTTTATCTTCATATTCCCCTATTTCTCTATTAATAAAATCATTCTGCCTTTCTGAATTAAATTTTCTGGATAATTCAGTAGGTAATGTGAGGATTCTAATTTCTACTGTATCTTCAATTCCGAAGATTTCATCCTCAAATGTCCCACCCACTATTCTAAATTCATTACCACTTCTTTCCTTAACTATAAAATCACCTTGCTCACTTTCTCCTGCCTTTGGTAAATTATTAGAAATTAGCTGAGCACAAGAAGGTACAAATTTTTTGCTTCCACAAGATTTTATTACACTCATTAAATCGTCGAGACGCTCATTTGGAAATGATTTTTTATTTTCAGTAGTAACTATCTCATCATATTGGATTAGAAGTGATTCTAATTGAGAAAGATATACATAACCGTGTTCCCCTATGCCATCTGACCCTTCATAGCATTTACCTGTAACACTGGATGAAGAACAAGTAGTTAATTCTAAACCCACATCAGCAACCCCATTTTCAATTAACTGTAAATTTTGATTGGCCAAAGACTCATCTGCATAAATATTGATACTAAAGGAACTAGAAAGTGTTTCTACGTTAATATCATTAATTGAATTAATGAAAATATGTCCTTCTAATCCACCCCCTATATTTTTTGAGTCACTTAGTTGAACAGATAATGGATCTTCCTTATCCACGAGATTGGAATTATATAATTTTTCCTTACAACCCAACATCCATTCACCCGTTGTAATTAATGCTTCACTTTCTTGAGATTCTGAAACTTGAATACTCTCTTCTGGAATTCTTTCTGAAGTAGGAGTCCCAGGCCCAATTTGATTATCAACACCACTATCTCCAGTTAACAAAAATATGCCTGCGCTGCTAACAATTACAACGCTAACTAAAATACCCAATATGAGAACCATTGAAACACCACTGGTAAATGCTGCACCAAGTGCTTCTTCCAATATTATGGGTGAATATCCTTGCTTAATGAGATATTCACGAAGCTGATCTTTAGTATATCCACTTTTTTTCTGAATTTTCAAGTACTCGAGAAGTTTTTCATCCATCATATTAGTAATGATACAGTATATAAACCTTACTTTGTGATGGACGTAGAGTCAGTTAATTTGATTTCAACCATATTTTCCAGATAACTATCTCTACCTTTATATAGTATAATCAATACTCCTTTACATGAGAAATTGGTGTTTATTTACTGCACTTAGTGGAATTGATGAGTATGTTAATGCAGTTATTTCACCTTTAGAAAAAGCATCCCAGGAGAGCGATGTTGTTCTACTCGATGCTAATTTTGTTTTTACTTCTACCTTATCACATACATCGCGCAAGGATCTAGCTCGCGATCCGAGATTGTTTATTCAGAGCACACAAGCATTAGATAGATTAGGGGCTTTATTGAAGATCGATCAAATATTCAAATACCTTCTAGTGTTTTACGTGAGCTAAGAAAGGACTTTACCCATTATGGCGTAGAATCATCATCTCGGGAACTTGGCAAGCAGAAATTAGTTAAGGATTACAAAGCAGCAGAAGCAGAACTAATCGACATGCTCACTGGCAAGGTGTATACTAACAACTATCTTGGGAGTTTGGATGATGCTATCACTAGTGTTGATGACATCGTAACTCAAGTTAAAACGCAAGCAGATAAAGATCTAGTAAACATTGCACACATGTGTTCTTTTAATGCAGAATCCTGCACTATTGTATCAACCGACCTTGGCGTTAAAAAACTAACCATGGTGATGAATTATTTACTCAGGCATGAATGCAGCACTTTATTTCCAGGTGATGTCTCTGTCCTTGCACACATACGTACTGAGAAGAGATACAAAGAAGTCTTTGGACAGGAACATGTTTTGCACAGGAAATATGAAACAATCATGGCAGATATACCACCCAAGAAAAGGAAGAGGATTGAGGAAAGAATAATTCCACAAAAAATAAGAGAACTTGGATCGATGGAACACAGACTTATTGAAGATTCTAATAGGTATGGTTCAAAGACTGTCGTATTGACACCTTATGAGCTCGCCTCTTTGCGAAGTAATGAGTAATAATGTTTATATATGTGCTAGTCACAAAAAGAATATGCAGTTTACAAAGAATGAAATCATTGATCTAATCAAAGCATGGGTCGTTATTGCACTTATCTTCGCAATTGCATCAAGACCTGCTAATGATGAGTTTATTCGCGTTCTCCTGAGTTCAGCATTCGCTGTAGGTGTTGGGTTCTTACTACATGAACTTGCACACAAATTTGTAGCACAACGATATGGACTCAAAGCCCATTTTGAAGCGTTTGAGAAAACTTACTTCATATCGATAGTTCTTGCATTATTTCAGTTTATCTTCATAGCACCTGGCGCAGTTATGATTAAAGGCGCAACAGATAAAATTAGACTTGGAAGAATTGCTGTTGCAGGTCCAGTGACCAATATAGTAATTGCAATACTTGCACTCATAGGTAATTTATTTCACCCATCTACATTGCTTTCATTTACCGCATATATTAACGCATTCTTGGCTGTTTTTAATATGCTACCAATATTAGTACTTGATGGTAAAAAGGTCTGGAACTGGAATAGAAATGTGTTCTGGAGCGTTATGATTGTTTCTATTATTCTCGTCTTCATCGCCTAAATATTTAAAAGAGTGAATATGTACATTTTACCATGTTTACCTCTAAGAAAGATCTAGAATCACTACAGGAACAAATACAGACCGTCATCAAACATGTTCAAGACCAAAACATTGAGGTGGCTAAGCTAAAGGATGCAAATAACGAGCTAACTGAAGAACTTGACGATACACGTAATCTCCTTACTTCATTCAAAGAACAATTCGCCATCAGTACTGAATCACTTGGCACAGTGAGTAAGGCATTAAACAATGAGGTTGTTGAATTTAAACTCTTTATTTCTAAAAATAAAAAAGATCTAGTAAATGATTTACATACTGAATTTTCTAGGGAAATGAAAAACTCCACAGATGGAATTTTACAAGATCTGGAATCATTTAGACGCTTAAAAGATAGAATAAATATTCTTGAAAAAGAACTGAGTGAAATCCATAGAGATGTTATTAAGTTTGTAAGCATTAGTGAAAAAATAAAAGAAGCTGACTTTGATTTAGTACAGTATAAGCGCGTACTTGAGCAAGGTGATAAAGAAAAATTAGAACTTCTTAGAAGAATTGATTCTCTAGAGCGTTTAGTTGCTAAAATAAGAAGACATTAGGAAAATTGCATAACTAATGCGCCGATGTTTTTTAACTGGTCATGTTCACTAGTTGGTTTCATGGATCCCATATAACGTATAAGATTTGTACGTTCTTTTGAGTAATGTTCTATAACAACAACAGGCATTCGTGCTTGAGAAGTATGTTCACCAAAACTCTTCGTTGATTCATGATATAGTTCGTCAGATCCGTGCCATCCACCAGAGATTTTATCATCACCATCACCTATAATGAAGCAAGGAGTTCCCAGAAATGCATTAAATGCTTCAATTTTTTTAACATTTACTAGAGGCAAGACAACATAGGCTGAATTACTGTGCAATCTGTTAAACAATCCACCAGAAAGCTCACCTGCAAGCTCCCTAACATCTCTTGGATGCGTAGCCACATAGATTCGCTTATTTCTTAACTGATGAATAGCATGGCAAAAATGATCAACAAGCTTTGTAGTTTCTTGAAAACCAACATTATCAATACGAGTTAACGTCATTGAAAAAGGGAGCACACTCTAGTTCAAATAGTTTATGAAAATAAGAAAAAAAATGAAAAGAAAAATGCCAGTTAAGCCTTCTCTAAATGGTAATCTGGCCCAGATAATCTAAGTTTATCGCCTGATTGTAAACCTGTTTCTTCTACAAGTCCTCTCCACCCGGGGCTCTTTGCGTTAGCGTATATCCTCGATATCCAAGTTTACGAGAAATTTCTTCTTCTTCAGTTTCATGTTCAGTAGGTTTAACACCGTAAAGTTTTTCAAATTTTTCAGCAGTACTTCGTTGACCTATTAAATCTTCGAGCGAAGTCCCATTCATCGTTTTTTTCTTTAACGGATCATCTTCAAGCTTAAGCGGGTTTCCATCACCATAGAGCCAATATTCTTCCTGAGAAAGTTCATTCGTAGGTCTATCATCACTAGAATTATCATTAGAACCCTTACCATTGCCTGACATAGAGCAGATGTAGGTTGAACCTTTATAAAGATTCGGTTTAATTGTCCCAGCAAGGTAGTTAATTTAGGCAAAATTGAGGACTAAATTAGAAATTCCATCAGATTGGCCTTCTTTCTCTGGTTTTTCCTCGTGCCTATTGTACATGCCGTTGATCCAGAACTGAGTAGGGACCTCATCAAAACGGCATCTAATATACATAACAGGACATGTTGCAAATACATCATCCTTAATCGCGAATGTATCAAACATTTTACTAAGCTCGTGCTCCCTTTGACAAAGTACAAATGCCTCAAGAGCTCCCGATTCATCCTTCAGGACTAATTGCGCCCCATGAGATGTTCTAGGTCTGTATTATTCTGACTTCTCAAAGTCATCAGGCGTGCTTATTTTGACATCAATATCATAGAGGAATACAGATGGTTGTAGCTATGTAAAGAATGGCAGAACTGAACCACATCGTTTTCGTTCTATATGCAGGTGAAATTCATCATCCAGTGTAGCCAAGTTACTTGACCAATATTTAGTTTCACCACACATAATTCTGCATTTACTAATTAGACCTACAGAAGGATTACCCAGTGCTCTTTTTGATGCGTTGATAAAACCAGTCATGAAATTAGAAGTGATGTTTGATT
>Ga0115567_10001773_pt1 | contig 21400 bp, 23 predicted proteins | sample COGITO_mtgs_1204_2_FD_88679 | JGI IMG/M metagenome (GOLD analysis project Ga0115567, IMG submission 88679) | Pelagic marine microbial communities from North Sea - COGITO_mtgs_120412 | ecosystem: Environmental > Aquatic > Marine > Epipelagic | place: Germany:Helgoland, sampling site Kabeltonne... | reverse complement strand
GATTTCGAGCAATCATTTGCCCCCAACTGTCCTCTTCCTCGCTTTCCGAAATTGATTGTGCAACGGTGCCTCCACCACCTTTCGCCACAGACTGCCCCAATTTTTCATCGCTATCTCCACCAGAATGTAGTTTGCCCACGCTTTGTTCCGGCAGCATGGCGTCGCTGCCAAGTTCACAGCCACCTCGCAAAGAGAGAAAGGGCGGAGCAACATGGACTTGCTCATGGCACTGCAAAAGTTGAAACGTCTCTGAGTCGCTTTCACTTCTGTCCAGAACTCTAGGTTGCGGGCTCGAGGCGCTTTGGCCGGCCGGTTGAGCAACTTCATGGCAAGTGGCACTCTGCGAACCCAATAGCAGCTGCTCCTTCGGACGATTGAACGCGAGTCTACATCCCACATGTCCTCTGCAGAAACTAGAGAGACCTCTACTTGCAGTGGAGCACCCAAGAAGCAGCGCGAGGAGCCACCCACCCCACCTCGTTCGCGCCATCCCTTTTTGACCAGCCCGTGCAACGAGTTTGAGCCATTGCTGGTGAAAGAGGGTTGGGTCTCACTGGAGCCTGGAGGCCAGATGGACCCAAAGTGGGCTACCACGGGGTGGTTCATGCTACTGTTACTCGCGGTAATGCCGTGGAGCGGAATGGCGTTCTCACTGGGCGGAGCCGTCGCTCTTTGCCGTGGTCATTCGGCCCATCATACTGACTGGCACTGTAGTTGCGGGGCTGGCAGGCCACATGTGCCGTTCCGCCGTTTGCGCGGCGTTGTGCAGCACGTTCGGTTCAGTTTAGTTTACAAGTCAAAGCATCTCCGAGCGGATGTGAGGGAGTGGCGTTGCCGCCCTGCCACTCCTGCGGCAACGCCAGCCTCACCTTCCTGGCTAGTCCCTTCCAGACAGCGTCCAAGACGGTGATCTGACATCACCTCTTGGGTCTTATCGCAGGTTGCCGCGCTGGTCGCGTTGAGTTCTCAAACACTATGCGATATCGGCGCGTCGGGCGTGCGGCGCACTGCCATATGGCGATCCGAGACGCATCGACTGAGGCTGAATTTAACGAGCTTGTTCTCAAAGCCAATGGTAATCCTCAGCCGTGCGTAGCACACGTCGGTGCTCCAGGTCCTTATTTGCAGTCTACGGCATGACGCTAAAGTGCGTTCTGTGCAGTTCCGACTCTTGTCTCGTTCTGGGCGCCATGGTGCGGCCCATGCAGGGTGTGTGCCCTCTCACATGTGTCACCTTGTCCCCAAAGGTCCGGCAGCTCCGGCAGTTCCGTCGGAGCTGTGTCGCACATTGCGAAAAATGATGGTTTTGGTTGCTGCGACTGGCAGATATTGAAACCAGTGCTAGCGGAAATTGACGAGGAGTTCTTGGGCAAGATCGAAATCGTCCAGGTTATGCCTACACAAGATTGCAAGGGTTTCGCAGGATCGTAAGCCCGTTGAAAGCGGATAATAACGTGAGGCAGGGCAGCTTACGCATGTGGTCTGCACACAGATCAACACGGATGAGCCGGGGGTGCTGAACGTACCAACCACGTACAATGTACGATCGATTCCAACTCTGATGCTGTTCAAGAAGGGCGAGCTGGTCGAAACCCTAGTCGGCGCGGTACCGAAGAAATTACTTACCGATAAGCTGCAGCGCGCTCTGAAGTAGGTGACGGGAAGGGTATCGCATCATGCAATTTTGTGCATGGAGTGGTCACCATTGTTGATTTGGACGCCACAATGAAATGTATAAAGCTGAGAGCAGCGTGGAATGCCCACGGAACGCAACACGTAACGCCAACATCAGTTTACATCCACTGATTTCTTGCTAGATCTGCGGCGGCCGGGACTACGACGTGTACGCGAAGGGCTGCGGCTCACCCCGTTGCGTTCCACTGCAGTACGGCGTTTTCCAGCAGTAGCCTGAGACTTCCGTGCGCGTGTAGCAAGGTCCAAGCTGCTGCGCTGGATAAGACGGCTCTTGACATTTCGTACAAGTAATGGAAATGCGATGCCCGGAAGGAATAGCATGATGAATACGCCCAGAACATTGACCGTGCGGTAGGCTTTTCCTGCAGTCACCCAGCGCCCCTCAACCATTGCAGTCTGCGCCTTAACACATGAACAGTGGCGACACTGCAACAAAGCCTTCATGCTGGGATGGATAAGAAACCAAAAAATAGCAGCGGTCCGTTTGGAGGAGAGAGCATGTAATTGATGTTCTTTGAGGCGAGGAGTGAAACAGGAACAAGCACCGAAAAATGCAGTACACCGAGTACCGCCCACCCCATCTACCCTCAGCGATGTCAATTACAAAATGCAGATAATTCGAGAAGGGAAAATAAAGTCCAACCAAGACTGTGTCAAATATCGAACGGGAAGGTCCAGCAGTAGGAGGTCATCTTTTGGGGGCGCGGGGGATGATCCGGGACGCGGGGCCAGTGCGGCATTGGCGCCGCTCACGGGAGCCGCATTTGATTGCAGGTAAGGTTGCAGGCGCATTTGATTCGCAGGAGGGCGCAGTCGTCGTTCCACATTTGCAGGAGCGCGCGGGACTGTGCCCCAGCAGGGAGAAGGGAGGGTCGCGGGCACGCGGGAGCGCGAAAACGCTCACGTACCGTGAGAGCGAAGAGCCCGTGCTTGAACTGGAACGATCCTGTCCACTCATACCTGGACACCAAGCCGACGCATACGATTAAGATCGACTTAGCTGTGCTGCGCGCTCCAATCAGCTGGCAAGATATACGCACCAGAGAGGAACGACTGCCAGAAGGATGTGTAGGAGAAAAAAGTTAAAAATTGTCGTCCTGTAGGATTAGGTCGTGAGCGAAGACAAGGGGCAGTGCTTATCGCCCTCCCTTGCGAAATTCATTAGCGCGGCGTGCGTTCGACATTAGCCGTCGAAATATGGCATTCAGCGTGCACCTCGGATACACATCGCGTCTCCAGTAGTCCCCCGTATCTGGAAATGCTGGGCAGGAAATCGAGAACCAGAACCCCTCTGATCAGCGCGCAAATCACACAAAATCGTTACAGCAAATACAACGTATCTATGGGAGACAGGCCTTGCAGTTTACCGAGGGCCAAAAATGTCCCGAGATTCGCATGCTCAAACACGGCAAAGGCCAGCGAGGCGCGTCGCCGATCTGACTCCAAGCAGACATACACCAGCAGCATGGCGACCTAACTCAGTAGCCGTCATGCAATTAGAAAACGAACCTCTGCTGCATTAGTGCAGCTCAGTAACTGTAAAAATCTGATAAAAAGACGGCAAGCGTGCTCGCTCGGCGCTTGGAGGAAATGCAATCCGCCTCTTGCCCTTTGGTATGGGCTGATTGGCGATCCAGCCGACAAAGTTGCAAGGAAACGGTGTGCGGAATGACCAAATGGCAGGGCTGCGTCAGGTAGACAAAAGTTCCCGTGACGTACTTGTACCATACTATGATGAGCAAGCTAGCCGTCACGACGGCAGCAATTGTTTTGTCGCTGGTGGTAATCTTGCGGCGGGATCCCACGCGTGGCAGGCCCAGCGTCTTCAGTCCCGGGCCGCGAATAAGCCAAATCACGACGACCCAAAACGCTACATTCCAGAACGCGCACTCGACAAATGTTTGCTCGGGTGAGATGAACCATGACGGCGGATTGGAGCTGCTGGGCCTCTGAGTATCCCAGTCGGGCCTCCATGCACGCAGTTGCCTGCCGCCCCATTCTGCCACAGCACTGACAGGCCACGGGAAAATCGCCGCGGCCTCGTGTCCAGGTGCTAGTGGCATGTCTCCGAAAGAGGATCGCGCGTCCGCTGCCTGAAAAATCCTGAGGCCTTGACGCAGTGCGGCCCCAAAAACCCACCCAAGTGTTTTTCGACCTGTTTCCGGGGTGGGGCCCCAGCCCCACATTCTTCGGAAATCGTCGAGTCATCACAGCTTTCCTTGACGATGGCTCCTGCCGAGGGGTCGAACGTGCACCCCGAGGTTTGCACGAATCACCAACACGCATGCACGAACAACCGCGCAATCCCGTATCAAAATTGTTGATTTGCACTGGATACTCCTAGCTGCTTGTGGACGCCACGCATCTGCCTGCTGCAGATACGAGGCGGATTCGCAACCTACATGTGCCCTGAAAACAGAACACATTGCAGCCAATTCTTTGAATTAGGACCACGGCCCCCGCCAAGAGATTTCTGACTTCATTTGTTTTCTGCAGGCGCAAGCGATCGTGGAATCGTTCAAGGACCAGTTCGAGGAGTACCACGCTCTAGTGGAGGGCCGTGTCGTGGCAATTCATGACCTCTTCAACTCGATTGGTGCACTTCTGTCCATAAACCCGGATTGGTGTGAGGGTTCTGATTCCACGAAGGTTCAGTTGATGGGCGATCGTCGCCGTCTCTTCCTGTGTGTGGTAGCATTCATGCTTTGATGCTCTAGCTTGAAGCGAGCTGCAACTCCTCGCCGTGCCTAGCAGCAGAGGGGGCAGGCGGTTTTGCGAGCAGATATGCAAGTAGTTGCCTCGGTTCGAACCACTGGCTAATCTGATGGATCGAATGTGTCTTGTTGGGTTAAGCCAGGCTCTGCGTTAGTTTGGATTGACTGCCCTCAGCGACACGTCACCTCACTCCTTCGGCTCCTACTGTTTCCTTGTACTTCAGTGATGGCCTTCATTGTCCCAGACCACACTGCTGTGCACGGGTGCACATAGTAGTTCGGTCGATCGATCGATCACGTGACCATTCCTGATGACTAGTTCCCTCCCACAGCTGTGCAGAACGGAAAACCGATGCTGCCTCCACCGGCGATCGCATTTCTTCTCGACCTTCGCGAGGATCAGGCACAGAAGGAGGGCGGCCCGATCGTGACTCCCGATCAGGTACTTTATGTGTGTCATCGGTTTGCATGTGGAAATCGAAACCTCTTTGTGATTGCTGCCGCTGAACGCTGATACTGTGCGTAGCTCCTGCGGGCTTTCATGAAGATGGTTCCTGCGAAGGATACGCGTGAGATCTTCGACGACAAGGTTCCCTTTTTTTCGCGCGGGGGGCTTGACACTGCTTCCTTTAAGAACCTCATGACCTGTGCCTGATCTGTGGGGGCGTGGCGCGCAGGTGATGTCGCATGTCCGGGATGCCATCAAGCGCATAAAGCACGCCAAGAAGGTACGCAAATGTGAAACTCGATCACAACAAGTGGCCTCTGGTGGTGATTCTAGGCGTACAGATGTGCTTCACTACCAGCGAGTTGAAACACGCATTGTTGTGGATAGGCTGCATGGGGCTCGGGGTAAGCTTCGAATTCGTGAGCAGGTGATGCCTGAACTGAAACCGGACCTCACGGAGCTGCACACCAAGGCATGTCCCAACGCAATCCGCTATTCATGCGCTGTTTGAATCAGTGATTGGGGCAGCGTGTATCTGTCCATGGAAGTGCAGCATTCATTGCGTGGCTATTGAAGGAAGGGGATACGTGGCAGTGTGGCGGGGACGCGGACAAGCTCTTTGCATGGTTCAAGGACCTTCTCCCTGAGGATGCTGAGGTCGCGCCCTTGCAACTTTGCAACTTGCAACTTGGGCCACCAAAGCTACTCTACAGTGTTGTGTCTTCACATAGTTGACGGGCAATGATGCTGTGCAGTTCCCAAAGGAGGCCTTCTTGGGGATGATCATGCGTGTGCCACCGAACAGCCCCAAGGTGGCTCTAGAGACTTTCTTGCAGGGAATCTCAACCAACATGGACGAATCAGACACGGTCGAGAAGCTCCGCACTTGCGTGAAGAAGCACCTGCCCGCCTAAAATGTATGCAACAGCGGTTGCTGGTGATCGCGTCAAGTGCATTCAGGATCGTCGTATGGACACAAGATTGCAGCTGAGAAAGGATGCTGCTAGTTCACGCGCTGAAATCAGTGCTTCTAAAATCCTTGTGTCGAGTTAGTTTGTGTCTTTACCGACGAAAAATCGCAGATGCTGTCTCTAGACAGAGGTTGCCTTGCCGAGTAGACTGTTGATGGTGAAGTAGGGGGAAGGAAGAGAATGTCGGCGGACTGGGGATGGATTGAGTTGATTGGGATAGCAGCGTTTGGTTAAAAAAGCCTTGCAACATCCTCATGCACTCCCCTCGGTGTCTCGTACATACATACGTACGGTACATTGTGACTCCGCTTTCCATCGTTGATGTTCAGGAGTCTATGAATCAACGTCAGAAATCCTCCTTTTCAACCATTTTGAACAGGCTGTCGTACAGTTTGCCGTCGCGCACCTGCAAGTATCGATGAAATTGATACAAACTGAGTTATACACACGGGTCGCAACGCATCCAACCAATTCGAATAGGATGTGGAATAGATCCACCTGATACTTGCCGAGCCGCAGCAAACATCGTAGCAACTGGCCAACTTCCATTCCTGTTGCAGACATGGAAAAAAGAAAGTCACGAGCACGCAATCAATACGGCATTCGCACATAAAGCTATCATGACACACCTTTTGCCAGAATGAGATCTGACAAACGTCGAAATTTCGAAATGAATTTTTCATTCTCAGCGCAGTACACCTGTTATTTCAGATTTCGGAACAGTCGCATCAAGTTGAACCACTGCAACAAGACTTAGTGCGAGTAGTCACAACTTATCCGAAATGGAGGAGTACCAAACGCTTGTTTGTCGCTGAGCAGGCCATCCAAATGATCAATGCCTTCACTTCCAGGCTACCCCTGGAATTTTTCAGATATTAGAGAACTAGTGATGGCGTCGGATGTTCAGTAAAATGAAAACACCTGTCGACAAGATCACATCCCCAAGCTCCCGCTGCAACGTTATCAAACTCCTCTGCCTCAGCGTCCAGCAGACCACATCTGAGTGAAACCACTCTTCAGATATGAGATTGTGGGTCATCCTCATCTCATTCTGGTGTTTGAAAATCAACCTCAACTTCTCTAGTTCACAAGCCAGCGAGTCATATTGTAGTTGTTCATCCAGAACAACAGGTGCAGTTAGCGCCCCAGTCGAAGTATCACGCTTTGGCTTTGAAAACTTCGCAGGTTTTATCCCCAGTAACATGGTTTGAAGTTTCTCAGCACCCTGTCGTGCATTGCGATGCAAGCGTCAGAGCAAATCGAAAACATGCCCGCCGGAACAAATGATAACAACTGTGAAATTCTTTGGAACCTCTCTGAGATCTGTTTTGATCGATCTTCCAACCCACTTCAACGTCGGACCAGACCCGCTGACTTCGTTCAGACGCTTGCAGCCTTTCACAAGGATAACCTCGTTATCTTCAATGCTGTGAGTCAAAAGGAGAATAGCAGATAGCTCCGGATATCTCATGTAAGTTCGCTCTTCCTCCTGATGCCCGCGGAAGAGGAAGCCACCACCCAGCTCTTTGTGTGTTGGGAACAGGATCATTGCATCTGGTTGCGGAAAAGACTTTCATAATGATTCTTGACTTCTCAATGTGCGCATTGTGACATATTTGGTTCTGCTAGTTATGTCGCGAATTATCCTTCCAGTTGTTGGGATACTGATCGGGACAATCGCATCAATACCATCTATATTCTGCGGGTCGTCCTGCGTCAACGTCACTTCTTGAAATGGCGCGTCAGAAAACTGCCGAAATATGTATTCAGAGCTTGTTATGAGAAATATGTAGCTTTTCATAAGAAGCTTGTTATAAGAAGCTTGTTATAAGAAAAATTTAGGCCTTTCTATTCAAGGTGCCATGTTCCACTTATCGGTTGGGAATCGGATACCAACCTGCCAATTGAAAGGGAAATCTCTGTTGTATGCGCGTTTCACATAGATCAAATCACTGCCGTCCGCAATAAGTTTCAGTTTCCTCAAATATCCTGGCACACAGCATCAGCTGTATCGATTGCGACCGGTGAAAGTACCTTCTGCGGTAAGATTGTTCTGATACATTCAGTTTATGAGTCCCCTCTGTGACCGTGCTGGTATTTTCCGCCCCGAAGATTTGGTCACTTGTATTGACAGCATCATTGAAATCTTTGATGTCCTGGGGGGAAACCGTAACACAGGGTCAAGAATTCATCCTGGAATATTGTTGAGAGTCGCAATGTTCGCTGATTATTCAAAGCGAAACCCCGAATACCTCCGATTCTGGGACTTTGTGTGGAATGATTGGCAGGAAGGGATCTTGTGAATCAGCAGGAGAGACCCCGTCGATCCACTCCGCATAATTCAAGAAACTTTCGACCTTTGCTACCTGTCGACGCAAATCGAGGCAGCATCAAACAATGGGCCCGACGACTGAGAAATAGCTCAAACCTACAGAGCCTCTGGAACTTGCAGAGCAAAAGACCCTGTCCAGAACCCAAGGACTGCTACGAAAAGCAAATTGTGCGAGCAGAGCCAGACCTGCCACGACTGCGCAGAGAGAAAAACGAGTGCGAAGGAAGGATTACCCTTTGGAAGTGAACAGAGAAACATGGAGGCGATCAGGGCTCCTGCGTGTGTACGCGAGAGTGCCACACTCTGGCGCCCCTCGTGCGAGAGAATCGGCCACGCGTCATCAGTTGGGAAAAGCTTTGCACACGCCGCTGCGTGCCTAGACAAGGCAGGAAAGCCTCGCGTCACGAATGAGCAAAACCACTCCTCTGGCGGCCCCTTGCGCAGCAGCTTCGAGAGACATCATAGGCGCAGATGCCAATTGTGCGTGTGCTGTCCATTGAAGAATCGCTGAACGGATGCCCTCGCTCTCTGCAGGCGGCGTTCGTGCCCAACGCGCTGCTGTCACCTTAAGTAGGCGAGCAGCGCGCAGTACGTGCCGCTGCTTGGGGCTCAAGTTCAACACCGTGCTCGACCCACTCGGGAGCAGTGCAGCCTCGTCGGCCGCTTCAAGCTCGGCATAAAAAGCCGTGTCCTCTGGACTCTCAAAGCTTGCTGCGGCGTTCAAGTTCGCCGGCTGCACGGCTGAGACCCCTCTTGCGCAGCCAGACACCCTGTCTTTAAAAGAACCTTGCCTGGTGACATCACCCTGCACACAATCCGGACAGAAGGCACGTTAGGGGTACAGTGAAGTTGGCAAGGAAAACTCAGACCAAAAAAGCTGGGGCAAAGTGAAACAGGAGGATTGGGGACGGCGCGCACGCCCGGGATTGAGGAAGAGACCCTGTTCGTGACCCCTTTGCTCAGATGGCCACCTGGGCCCACATGATACATTCAATCAGATACCGTCGCACTTGAAGACCTGTGTGCTCATGCTGACTTCGTCACCAAATGGTGTTGCCAATCGATACGTTGGCACGGAGGATTCAAGGTGGGTCAAAGGGAGCATTACCCAGACTGTTGTATCCCATTTCATCAATCTCAGATTGCGTCGCATCCAGCGGAATCTTGTCGCTGTTGATATCGTTCTTACCGGATCCGATTGGATATGTGTCCAACATTTCATCCTTCTCCTCTTCATCATAATCGTTACGAGATGCACCCTGCGAGGACGCGGCGCTCCCATTCGCTGGGTGCTTGTCCATCCTGCTTGGGATTTCATTCGGCTTCGCTTCTGAAGAAGACTTGGACCGAGACGGGTGCTGAGTACGCGAAGAGGAGCTCATCCGAGAAAAATCATGTGAGAGTTCTCCCGACTCCTGGACGGGTCAATCGTGTTAAATGGGCAAATGTTTTCGCGTGGAGCACTATCTGGAGCCAAGGTCGGGCAGAGCTGCTTCAAAACTGGCACCGGGGGTGGGCAGTGCCTTCTCTTGAGTACGCCGGAGCCGTAGACGCCGCAGGTGGTTGGACTCATTTTCTGTCGGCGAGAAAGATCCCACTCCTACGGGCGTGGATCGAGGAGAGTTTCAGCGCAAATCGTCAGAGTCTACGAAACCCCTGCAGTGGACAATCGGCCAGGGGTAATGGCAAGTCCAACAATGATCGTCAACGAGTGCGATCCCTCGCGAGTGCAACACTCGGACAGGGGCCGCAACGGAGACAGAGAGTGGCGCCGCAGACCGCACCTGTGGAGCTCCCTGTAAGATCTGGCGCGTCTAGTCTGTTGCTCCCCCGCAATCTTGACGCTCCTGATGCAAAGAACGAAGTTTTTCCCAACTGGACCTCTCGCGGTGCTTGATGCTGCTTCCCCAGTAGCGGCAAACAACCCAAACTTCGCAGTGCAGCGACGAGTGCCCGCTCAACCTGCTGCTCTCCGACCCTTGAGAATCCCGCCTCTGTTCCGGCCATCCAATTTTTTCTTGCCGACAAGTGTTCTCTCTTGCTCTGCAGTCGCGCCTCGTACCTGCTTGCGTCGAAGCAATCAGACACCGACCATGTATTGTCAAGTGCCCCAGACACGTATAGCTGGATGAGTCACTCACATGGCTTCTAGATCAATTACTTTTCGGCGTGAATTCTCAGCATTTTTCAGTTCAGAGTTGCTTCTCAATGGCTCCGTGAATCCCGCTGGTACGGACTCCTCGAAGTCCACAGCAACTCCAGAAAGACAACTCCCTGTGCTGTGGCGCTTGCCGTTCGACTGCGCGCTGCGCAGCTCTGGATGGGTGGCCCTGAAACGGGGGTATGACTCAAGGTTCCATAGAAATGATGAGAACACAACACCAAATAAATCATGCGAGCGCAACACAATAAGCTCCCGACCACTAGTATCCCTCGAATAGGGGCAAGAGAAGAAAGGAAATGGCTGCTCTTTTGCACTCTACCGATCTGGATCTTGGAGATGCCTACTGTGACGGTCGTGCGCTGCGAGACTAGCCCAGAGTCGCAGGCTTCTGTGGCGTGGTGGTTCCTTCCCGCCCAAGCGATCGGTCTGCGGTCCCTATCATCAAGAATTATCAGATAACACAACCAAGGCGAAGTTTTCGATTGTTCATATATGGCGAATACAGCAACAGCCAAACGAGGAAGGAAATGCACGGGCAGTTGTGCATTTTGTCTTCTCCGCCTGAAACGCATTTCTGATCGATCCTTGGCGATTGCTCACCCCATGTACGTGAAATACGCGTAGATGGACTGAGTCCGGTGATTTCCAATTCGGCGTGCGTTGTGTCTGCGATGATCGCGTTGTTTTCGCTACCATTCCTGCTCACGTAGAGCGGAGACGAGGCAAGCCAACACGACGTCGGCGCCCTGGAAGAAACGCCTGCACCGGATAGAATGTTCCAGACTCTATGTTTCGTAAGTCGTCACACGCCACCTCAAGGTGCAAGACGTTGGTTCTGATGACACCAAGCGTGCATGAGGGCCTGCTCCGCTCGCTACGTTCCCATGGAGGCCCGACCAGACCCCGACAAGGCACTTGGAGCCGTTCACTTTTTCAGAACTGAGATCATCTTTTTGTCGTGCAGCCTTTTCAGAGGCAGAGGAAACCCGCGAGGTGGCAGCCCCGTCCTCTAGGTCGCCCTGCCCCGCACGTCCTTTCATCTAGCCCCTTGTGTCTCTAATGGGATATAATGGCTGCAGAGGTCTTTGTCGCACTGCATTGCTATTGTTGCTAGATCGCCTCGGCAGATAGGCTCGGTGGAACCACGCGGGCTGATCGTTCAAGCGAAACACCGCGCAGGGCGCAGCGGCGCCGTGCATTGCTAAAACAAAAGGACGCCTTGAAGGAGTCACGCACAGCGATCCGCCAAGCGCCCAGGAGGTGTAGCGGAGAGGGACTATGGGTGTGCAGTGGAGCGAAGAGCAGCAAGACGGAAACGTTGACCGACGTGGAAGCGGCCCTTTTGATCTCTTCGGCGCGCGCAGGGTACATGCCTATTCTGGTTCGCGGACTTGACCTACGGGAGCTTGTTACCCCAACTGCCATGCGCGTTTGCAATCGCTAAGACAGTTCATCTTAGTTTGAGTACGTGTTGGTGAGCAGGAGCTACACGAGTTCCTTGAAAACCGAAAGGCACGTTTTGACCCAACGTTGCGACGCGCATCAGAGATCCGAAGCGAACGCTATGGTATTGGCGTGCGGTATGACCCCAATCTGCTGCTGTGCTGTGCTGGTCGGCGCCATCCGAAGCAGCAGCAGCCAGAGTGGGTGTGTGCAGGGTGGATGTGTGCACTAGTGCAGGACTAGGGTGTGAACGTCGAAGAAGTGATAGAGGCACGCTGTCTTGCATCCACGTCAGAATCCCACACGATTGCGCAGGTTCGACATGGAACGACTCGCGCGGGGGGAGGCAGCAGTAATTGAGGGGGTCGCAGTGGGCGGTTCGGCACACCGTGGCGGGGCAATCAGGCCAGGCGACAAGCTTGTTTACGTCGACTCGTCGGACATTTCTAAACTGCTCAAGATGTCGGTAGATGAGCGCAACAAACGCGCTCAGGAGGCAGGGGCACCAGCGTACGAGGAGGAGGATGAAAGCCCCGGTCTCGAGGAACTGGAGCTCATACAGAGCGTCGTCCTTGGCCAGAAGGGTGATGTTTGCAGACCCGGGCGACTGAACGGGTGTTGAAACCACACTCGTAAACTGTCGCATGAGTGTAAAACTGACTTGAGCAGGTTCGATCGTGAGGATCGGTGTGGTCCGCCCGGGAGTCGACACCGTCATCTATCGCCCCTTGGTACTCCGGTCCTGCTCAAAGTCCCAGGGCTTTCTTGCCAGCCCAGCCAGAAAATCCAATGTTATTCCAGAGTCCGGCATACCAGATAGTAACGAAGCGGGTGGGAAATATCCAGTTGCGCGCAGGCATCGACCGTGACTGCAAGTGGGAGATGATGAAGTTCGACGGTCGACTAGCCCACTTCAGCCTCTAAGCCTCTAACTTTTCCAGCCTAGCTTCTCAAAAGCTTTCGCCAGCTGCTATTTTGATTGTACTGACGAAGTGGTCCTTCCACCAGACGTGGCCTCTACGAAGCGCGTAAGAACTCCGCAACGTCTTAGCACCTAGGGGTCTTGACGTCGCGTGCATTGGGTGCTTCACGCAACTGTTGGAACCGCATCGGATGTTGGCGGGCGCCGATGAATACAGACTTTTGTAGGTTTTGGTCTGTTTTCGCGCCTTTGGAGAGAGAAGCCGCCAGTAGCTAGTGCGCATTGGTTGATGGGGGGCCTCTCGTTCTCAAGTCCTCCGAAGTTGGCTGATCAGCCGAAGGTGGACATCATTGGTCCGCTTTGTGTTAGTGTGATGCTCCACTAGCGGGACAGCAAGCCGCATAAACACGAGGCGAGACCTGCGTTCATTGACAGCACGAGAGCGACGCAGTAGTCGCCCGTGGGAATGCAGGATCGAAACAGGTCCGAAACGAACAGGTCACGCAGATGCGCTTAGGCGGCTTAATGTCCGCCAAGCGCTGCGTATTCGAGTCTCTTCTTTTCGCAAAGTCGGCTTTGTATGAGCGGTCCCTCGACGATTCCTCGTGTGAAAACCCGCAGTCTGAACGCGGTTGCGTGTCGGGCGCCATGGGCAAGGGTGGTGAGCAGACTCGCACTGCGCTTGGAAGTTCCAAGGCTATCATCGCCGGGCCTGCCGGTGCCAAGCGGCACCCGTACCTTGGCAAACTTACACTCGACGAGGTGCTCCATCCGCCTTCGTCTTGTGTCCATTCGAGAGGGTTGACTAGCCACGCCTCTCCTGCCCTGGGCACACAAGGCTGCTGCTGCTGCTCTTAGAGTGCGTGGACGCTTCTAGATGCTTCATATCCGGACAGCTCGCACCCGCCCTTCCATTTGTGCTATTCGACACTGACGAAACTGTAACGGTGGGCCGCAGGTCAAGAAGCACCGCTTGCCTGACGATTGCTGGCTGGTAATCAAGGGAAAGGTTCGATCCATCGGAACTTCGCCCCGGTTTCATGCGTTGTTGCCCTTGAGCTGAAATGTGCTAGCCGATGGCTGTACCGAGGGGCCCCTTGACGTCTGGTCTTTCCTGACTGCCGCACTTCTGTGTTTTCTTCACCATAAATAGGGCTGCTCACACCCTCACTCCAGTGCTTGCGGCCAGCTGAGCCGCAACATTGCACACCGCTCAGCTGGTGAGGCCAGTTTGGATCGTCTAAGGGAGGCAAGCTGGAGGTTTGCAAAGTGCTCAGCAGGCGCACGTGTTGCAGGTCTACAATGTGTCAGCGTGGGGCGAGCACCCTGGCGGTAATGTGATTTTCACGACTGGGGGAGAGGACGCGACAGATGTATTTGCCGCCTTCCACGAGGGGGCCTCCATGGTGATTCACCCCCGAACCTCAGTAATTGGCAGCTGCAAAGATCAAGGCGCGCCTAAGAATAAATCAGAATTAGCCTGACGCGGGGAGACGTGCAGGAGTGGCTTGCGGAATTTGAGATCGGCGAGATAGACTACGCGGCTTCGTCTGAGGCGCTGGCGCCCTCAACGCGGCAGCAGCGCTTCGAGGCGGCGTACCGCAAGCTTCGCGCGCAGCTGCTGGTTGACGGCATGTTCAAGGCTTCTGGGAGCTACTACGCTGGCAAGATGGCGCAACAAGCCGCTCTGCTTGCAGCTACCTTTTGTGTTGCCGCATACTCGAACGGGTCCTTGGCGAAAGTGACCCTCGCTGCCACAATGGTGGCACTCTTTTTGCAGCAGTCTGGTTGGCTCTGCCACGACATTCTGCACCACCAGCTCTTCAAGGACCGTCGCTACGGTCACCTCATGGGTCTTGTTTGGGGAAACCTCGCGCAGGGTTTTTCGGTCAGCTGGTGGACCAACAAGCACAACTCGCACCACGCAGTGCCGAACCTGGTCGAGTCCGCCGCAGAGGCCGCCGACGGCGACCCTGACATCGATACCATGCCCTTTCTTGCATGGTCACGCCAAATGTTCGAGCAGCGTCGTGCCGCTCTTGAGCAAAGTGCCTTTGGGCGCGCAATGATTCGTCACCAGGCACTGACTTACTTTCCACTTCTTGGTCTTGCTCGCGTCTCATGGCTTATCCAGGGGGTGCAGTCGGCATTCGGTGTCTCGGGCGGCGCCTGGGCGACAAAAAACGAGGATGTAGCGGGAGGTCGCAAGCAGCGGCATCCACTTGGGGAAAAGATTGCGCTTCTTGGTCACTACATGTGGTATTGCACGATGGCGGGACTGGTAGGAATGGCGGCACGCGGTTCTGGGATGTCGAGTACCGAGGCTGCGGCCCAAGTGGTCTACTTCATAGCGGCGTCCAATGTCCTCACGGGACTCTTTCTCGCCGTCGTGTTCGGTCTCGGGCACAATGGCATGGCAGTGTATCACGCGGACGACCGGCCAGACTTTTGGAAGCTCCAGGTCTCGACCACGCGCAACATCACAGGAGGCAAGGGCATTCCGCAGTTCGCGGTTGACTGGTTCTGCGGTGGGCTTCAGTACCAGGTGGAGCACCACCTCTTTCCGCAGATCCCACGGCACAATTTGGCAGCTGTCCATGACTGCGTTGTCAAGTTTTGCCGCGATGAGGGTGTGTCGTACACGGAGGCAGACCTTGTCGATGGGACCTGCGACGTGTTGACGCACCTCAGCAGCGTCTCCCAGGAGTTCATCGAACACTTCCCGGCCCTGTAATTCATAGTTGCAAGACTGTAGTCATGCGGGGCGCATGCGCTTGTTTTTTACACATCAGTGTCGGTAATTCGAGCGTCGCAATAATTTTCTTGAACCCGTGTAAAACAGATGTAATCAATACCTCTAGGCTCTCTCACAACCTGCGTAATGGTTCCTACTTGTAAGCGACAAGGGCTTTAGCTGCCCGACAACGTGGTAATGAATTACGACGTTGGTCCGTCGACAGTAGTGCTGTTGCTTCTCAGGCCACAAGCTGTGCGAGGATGTCGCGGACGTACTTCACGCGCTTGGCGACGTCCGGAAGTGACACAGCTTGTGCAGCTGTCAGCGTACGCCGCGGTGTACCACGTGACTTGAACGTGATCCACTGATCACCCGCCAGACCGTTGCCTGGAGCAGCCCACAGAAAGACCTCGGTGTCATCGAGGAACGAGACCTGGAACGCGTTGTTCGACAGTCGGAAAATGACGGAGTGCCGCGTGCGCATCCACTTGCGCACGTAAACGCCGCGCCCTGACTCGCCGTTCGGCGATCCCACCTGCTCTCCTGAATCGGTCTCCCCCGGCTGCTCGTCCAAGTAGTTTTTGAAGTGCTTCATCAACGTGACCTTCTTGGCCAGGTCCTGTGTGTGACCCGAGACTGATGACTGTCGGCGCTGATCAAACTTGACGCCATCCTCCCCACGCATCCGTTCAATGTAGTCGAACGTGTCGTGGTCATCCCCGAGGAGAATCTTGGTCGCGTCATTGAAAAACACCCCGTGCGCTCCCGATGAAAGGCGGTATCCGAGCCCGTACTTCTTGGAGTAGTCTACCCAACGAGAAACCCAAACACTCGGCAGCGGCAGCGCCGCTCCCGCGGGCGCAGTCACTGGGTCAACGCCCCGTTGGAGTGCCGTGACGAGACCAGCATGCATTTCCCGCAGAGCCTCTTCGTCTTCAACTGCCGCTGCTCCACCTCGAGCGGCGGCGACCTTGGAGGGTGCCTTCGCGGAAGAATCGCGGTCGAGTGTGCTCGCGGCTGAAGCCGTCTCGGATCCACTGATCACGGCCGAGAGTGGTCTTGATAGGTTGCCTCCGGTGGCCGAGACAGCTGATGAGAGTGGACGCACTGAGGTCGCGTTGTCGATGACATTACGTGCAGACAGCGGCGGCTTCTGCGGCGATGGTCCCCGAGCCGACAGGGTGCATGAGCCAAGCTGTTTGATCACACGGCGAGTGGGAGACGCCGTTCCACTTGCGTCATCAGCCGCGGACGAGGAGTATGGTCGGTATGCAGACGCGCCAGACTCGGCGGTTGCGATGTTACGCTCCAAGGCCGATGCTGCCTCAGACCCCGAAGACGTCGCGCGAGACGTGACACTGTCAGTCTTCGGCTTCTTGTTGGCCGTTGCATCGCCCCCTACCACTGTCTGTGGCGTGTTGTACGCGTCGTGCTTCATGCTCATCGGGCGCAAAGGAGCACGCCATTCAGACGCAGAGTTCGTCGACGCGGGCGCAGAAGCCTGGGTGGACGACGCGTGAAAGTCTTTGGTCCGTGTGCCAGCCTGAGAAATCAGGGCAAGCCCCTGTCCAAGGAAAAACTCATCGGCAAGCACCTCATCAATCGTTGGACGAGCTTCTGGGTTGCTCTGAAGAACGCGTCGGACGAGCCGCTTCGCGACTTCTGAGATCTCCAGGCGCTCGGGAAAAGAGTACGAGTTTGCTTTGATCAGTTTGTAGGTCGACTTTACGTCCTGGGTCTCAAACGGTGGCTTCCCCACCAAACACGTGTAGAGCACAACTCCAATGGACCAGGTGTCCACCTCATACGAATGTCCGTTCTTCCCGTCGAGGACTTCGGGAGCAATGTAATTTGGGGTCCCGCAGAGCGTCTTCTTGCGTTCCCCGTCGAAAAGGAGCTTGCACGCTAGCCCAAAATCACCAATTTTGACCTCATTCCCCTTGCCCAGAAAAATATTTCCAAGCTTGAGGTCACGATGAATAACCTTTTTCTCGTGCATGTGTCGTACACCGTCCAGCTGATAGCACCCGACCGTCAATACCATGGATTGGGTTATTCCCGGAAGGTCGGGTCAGCTCAATTGACAGTGGGAATTCTGTTGACGAGGTATCAGCGGGGAGTAAGTACCATTTGGAGCATGTAGCGACGTGTGTCGGACTCTGACAACCGCTTCTTGCGCTTGACAAGCTCCAACATCGTCATGTTCGGGCAGACCTGCATGGATTAGGGCTTCACGATACCAATACTGAAGGACATGTCTCAACAACCAGGGTGCTTGCGACAGACAGAAGTCGACTAGTACCTCCATTAGGATATACACGTTGTCTTTGTCCTCAAAAACGTCATAGAACTTCACGACGTGGCGGTGCGAGATCGAGCGATGAATCTTGATCTCAGTTTGGAGCTGCTCACGCGGTGCAATTTTTTAGGCCCCAGCATGCATCCCCACGGTCGAATTTTGATGGCTGGGGGGGGAATTTGGGTTCAATGACAAAGCTGGAAGATCTCTCTGGAGCATTCTGGCACACAACACCTGGCACTTGCATACTGTGGGCGGTCACCTTCGTCTTGTGGCGCTGCTTCGTGAGTGACTTCTTCTCGATGATTTTGCACGCCCATTCCTCCTTCGTGTCCATGTCCGTCACCCGGTAGCACTTTGCGAAACCGCCCTTGCCGAGAATCGCGCCCTTGAGAAAACGCTTGGTGTACACGCCTCCTGCCGCATCACGCTTGCTCTGCTCGATGATGGCAGGCGCGGAACTCACAGCGGCAGCCGCGTCCTTGTGCGGGGAATCGCGCGCAGATGTTGCGTGTGTCCGCGAATAGGTTGCTGATGAAATGCCACCGGGCACCGCTGACGAAGGGCGGTACTGCACACGGGTCCCCATCGTGCTCCCTCTCACTCAAATTTTTGAACAGATCCTCCTGCTGGCGGATCTCCGCCGCTCTTCCAGCTACCGGCACCTGTGCTCAGCCACTGGCGCTGCAGGCAGAGCTTATCGTTGCACCTTGGAGGTGCCGAAGCGCAGTTGTGAGCGGGTCGGGTGCCGTGGTGGTTCCTCCGAGGTGAGGGGAAGGAATTGGCGTTGGTCGGATTTCGTTTTGTCGGATGTTTGATCCTGCGCTGGGAACAAAAATGTCGTTGGCGAAACGGAATTTCTGGGCTACTTCCAGAAAGTTGACAAGTGTCCGTTGAGCGATATTTTTAAACAACTTTTTTGGCGCCAGCTGGATTCCTCGCTCCGATCAAATTGAACTCAACCACCTCACGCCCCGTTCGAGGCTTGCTTCGCGAGTGCGTGTAGTGAGCAGGAGCTCCGCCTTTCGTCGCAGCTCCCAGCAGAAGGTCAGATCACCCTTTGACTTGAAGTCCGGCTGCCGACGTGGGGCGTTTGCGTTGACAGCCACGGCCGAAGGGTTGCCGGGCCGCGAGAGGTGGCTGGGGCTGTTGCGTCTCCTGACACAGCGGTTGGGATTTTACAGGCGGGAGTGTTCCAGAAGGGGCAGCAGGCACCGGGTGGCGGCATAAGTTCCGGTGGGAGTCGTTGGTCGCAATGGACGCGGCCACACTCCGCGCAGCGCTCACCAACGCGAGTAACCCTGGTGCGTAAAGCACGTGCTCGTGCTCCTGAAAACATTCCTTCTTTCGAAATCCTAAGTCGCGTTGTCTCTCTCTGTGGCCGGCCGTGTAGCCTGCTGCGCATCTTTGTTTCTGAGCTGCAGAACAGCAAGGATCACCTCCCTGAAATCCTGCACAGCTTGTGGTCGAGTTTGGCGCTGGGTTTGTGTGGAAAGGTTGGGACAGAATATTGGAGGCGAAAGTGCTTTTGCTGCTGAGCTGTGTCTGTAGCCACTGCCACATGCTTCAGCGGAAAATTATGCCAGATCGTGGGCTCTAGGATTGAGAGTGAGTCAAAAGGCACGTTGCCCCTGAAAGAGGGGTTGTCCGCAGACCATGCAACTCGCAATGCTGCTGAGGAGCAGCTCCAGGCATCATTCGGGGGAAATGCAGAGAATCATCTCTTGTGAGTCTCCCGAAGAAACTACCTGCGTAATTTGCCAGCAAAGCTAGCTCAGCTCTGTGTGATCTTCCGGCACATCTTGTGCGCAGCCTGCTCTCGCAAGAACTGGCAGACGAGGCGGCTCCAAGCATTCAGACGCGTCAGCTAGCTGGTCTTTCGCTTAAGAATTTCATGACCTCGAAAGATCACGGTACATCGCCGCTCGATCAAAACATGATCAATCCTGACATCTCGGTTCACTGCTCGTCGCTTGCCACACTCAGCGCAGCAGTTCAGCTCAACAAGGGTTTTTGCAACATGTTAGGATCTTCTGTTTTGCCACAGATCAGTGTGTTCCACCAGTTTCAAAGTACTGGGCTCGTGTGAGGGTGTGCGCGTTTGTGTTTTCTTGCTCGGATCTCGATGTGCGAACGCGGTCCTCACTGGAGGATTGGATTTACAAATTATTAATTTGGCTTCGGCCGTGTTGAGTTGGCAAAAGACTGTGCCGGTCTAACCCTCATGCCACGCATTTCGCGTGCAGGCCACGCGTTAAAGCTGGCTAACGACTGGATGTCCCTGAACCCTGAGGTTCGCGGCAAGATCAAGATGAACAGGTGCTGCCGCTGAACTGCTCTAAGCGAGTCTGGGACAACGGCTTGTAGCTGAAATGTGCTGTGTACGCAGCATGTCTTCGTTGGGCTCGGCACACAAGGATGTGCGCCTTGCAGCGGCACAGGTCATCAGCAAGATCGCGACCATCGAGCTGCCAAAACTGGATGTAAACGGCCAATCGCAGTGGGAGGAGCTGATGCCGTTCCTTCTCAACTCGATCGTGCAGCCGGAGGAGTCTCCTGCGGGTCCGATTCCCGACATAACTGCTGTTAGCAATCTGCACCGGATACCCAGTAGCGGTTGTGCTAGCGAGCGAGAACCAGGTTTCCGGCTGGTTTCTCAGAATGTGGGGTCACAGGCAAGGCGAAGAAGGAGGCAGCGCTGCAGACACTCGGCTACATCTGTGAAGAGATCGCCAAGCTGGACACGGATTGCTTGGCCAGCAAGTCCAACGAGATCCTTACTGCTGTTGTTGCGGGTATGCGCGAGCAGGAGCAAAACCTTGCTATCAAACTCGCAGCGACGCAGGCGCTCTCGAACGCGCTCGAGTTCGTAAACCGCAACTTTGAGGTGGACGCAGAGCGTGACTACATCATGACGGTAATTTGCGAGGCGTGTACCTTCCAGGGCTCTCCTACAGAGACAATTAAGGTGCTCGAGGTGAAGGAGGCTGCCTTCATGTGTCTCGGGCGGATTGCGGAGCTGTACTACGAAAAATTGCCTAACTACATCAGTGCCGTGTTGGAGATGACGCTGGCTGCGATCAGCACCCAGCCAGACGAGGTTGCACGCGCGGCAATCGGTTTCTGGCACGAGGTTTGCGACGTTGAGTACGAGATGTTGGAAGACGAGGACCAGCAGTGCCACAAGTTCGTGAACGGCGCCGCCCAATACCTCATCCCGGTGCTCCTTCGTTGCATGTCGCAACAAGAGGATGGACAAGATGAAGACTCGTTCAACAAATCAACGGAGGCAACATCGTGCCTTGCCGCTGTCTCAACTGTCGTGCGGGACGATGTGATTGCCCATGTTGTGCCGTTCTGCAAGACAAATGTCGAGCAGTCCGACTGGCGGCTGCGCGAGGCCTCGATCATGGCATTTGGCTCTATCATGGAGGGTCCCGACGGGCAGAAACTCCGGCCTCTCGTACAGGAAATGATGAATTACTTGCTCAAATATCTGGAGGATTCCGAAGATCTGGTGAAGAACTCGGCTGCGTGGTCCATCTCGCGCGTCTGCGAGTTCGCTCCGCAGGCCATCGCCGGGGGGATCCCGCAGCTGTCCCAGCAATTTATCGTCTCGATCCCCAAGAGCGAGGCTGGTACCGCGGAGAAGCTATGCTGGGCGATTCACCACTT
>Ga0115567_10001766_pt1 | contig 21469 bp, 20 predicted proteins | sample COGITO_mtgs_1204_2_FD_88679 | JGI IMG/M metagenome (GOLD analysis project Ga0115567, IMG submission 88679) | Pelagic marine microbial communities from North Sea - COGITO_mtgs_120412 | ecosystem: Environmental > Aquatic > Marine > Epipelagic | place: Germany:Helgoland, sampling site Kabeltonne... | reverse complement strand
CACCCTGCGCAATGCACAGCCTGTTGCTGTGACATTGAACCTAATGAATTAGCAGTGAAATACAGTCGAAACTGTGAGCTGACCTATTGCGAACCTTGTGCTGTTACAAGTCTTGACAATCTATCAAGCACTGGTAAATGCCTTGCAGGCTGTAAGTGTGATGCTCATAGCCACTTAGCAATGGATCTCAAAGCTTCAACAAATACTATAGAAAGAATTCAACAAACAACGCTGAACAACTATTTTACATCGCTTCAAAATTGGACATCTTGTGCTACACCTGAATGTGTTGGCGGCGCCACTTTTAAAGTCACCAAGCCGATGCCACTATTGGATCAGTGCACACTATGTTGCGACGAGCACTATAAAAAAAATGCTCTAGAACTACACCAGCATCTTGTAGACAATAAAGTGACTCTATTGTATTCAGTTGAAAAACTATTGAACGGTTTAGGTAAAATATACTCAAACAATGGCGAAGGTGCCGTGCGAGAATGTTTTCACTGTGGCACCGCTGGCGAAAAAGACGCCAATTGCGCGTCAGTGAATTGTGAATGTTGCAAAGGCAGTTATGACTTTGTTGGTGGCGAAAAAAAGCTCAATGGCGGCCACTACTATTACCATGGCAATGGGGTTCCAGCTCAAGCTTATATTCCAAGTCAAAAAAGTCTACTGTGGCAAGTGGGGTTTTATACTGCAAAAAACGCGAAACCCAAACACTATGCGCCAGACATAATCAATACGCTGATTGCTAACAAACAATCATGGCTGCAAGACTTTAAACAACGACTTGAATCTGGCAAGCTTGATCATATTGTGTCGCCAAATATTGACAAAAGGCATATCAAGCGACAAGCCAATACAGATGCGTTAGACTTGATTAACGGTGATTTGGTGCTCTATAAAAATAAGCACACTGATGTATGGACCAAAAGCACCATTGAGCACACCTTAACCATGCCAAATCAAAGCTTAGCCTTTATGTTAAACGATGGACATCAATTACACTCAACTCCGAAAGCCGCAGCTGAGTTACTGCCTTTTGGCGAAAAGATTGATGCAGAACGTCAACCAATTGTTGGTGAAATCATAAAAGTCAAGGTCGTGAAGAATCTTGTGTCCAATGAAACCCTAGACGTAAAAGTATTAAGCGTGGATCAGAATTGGTTCAAGGTGAGGCGACTCGATACGCACAAGGTCATTACCGTTCGTAATACGCCATCATTATTTCAGTTAAAGGGGGCTTAAAAAATTTTTTCAGGCTTAAACGCAAAAAGCCAAGTCAAAAGACGTGGGCCTTTTGACTTGGCTTGGTAAGTTTGTAATGATGCCTTTGTCTTAAAGCTTTTTTATGGCTTTACACACTTAGTCTCGAGGATCTTGTCCTGTTATAAAAATTGGATTTCTTTGCCCAAACTCTGTTTAATTTTTATCAAGGATGGCTCGCATTTTGACAGTGCCGGCTTGAAATTCTTTGTTGTCCATAATACCGTCTTTACCAGCATTTTTGTCAAAAATCTCACCAGCTTGCTTTTCTGTCAAACCTAGTTGTGTCGCCCAATTTACAAATTCGGTTTTATCAACCTTGCCGTCTGCTGCAGCTTTACCCTCGCCTGTTTTACCAACCGCATTGTATTGATCTAAACCAGTCTCGCCTTTGCCTCTGGTTTCACCCGCTACAACTTTAGCTTCAATAGCATTGGCTTTTTCGGTATTAGGGTCTTTTTTTTCCGTCACAAACTTGCCGTTTTCATCGGTCAAATTGTTCACTTTTGCCGAAAGTTGTTCTCTCATTAAGTAATCGCCAATCGGCCCGTTTTTTATACTATTGCTCATCATGGTTCTCCTGTTGTTGTTATTAACGAGTTACATCTAAATTGATTTAAAATTACATCACTTATGCCATTCACTAAAAATGAAATTGCTATATTTTGGAAATGCTAGCCTACTGCACTAAAGTGTTGTTCTTCTAAGATGGAATGACAAATTTGAAAATATTGAACTCGTTCGTAAAGCGTGGTGAGTTCGACATGATCATTCTCTAGAAAACACGAATCAAACAATTTAACCATATCAACTAAGGAGGGATAACAACTTTGAGCAACCAACTCAATATCGAACATGCTGTAAATAATTTTATCTGGATCATGCAATTGGCACATATCAAGAATCAACTGGCTGGCTTCATGAGCAGCCTCATATTTTTCCATTGGAAGCATTGTGTTTGTCTCTAAGTCTTGCATAGTCATCTCCAGCAAATTCATCAATCGACTTTTATTGTGCCGAGGCAAACATTGGCTTTAAGCCTGACGCGACATGAGACTAAAGTAACACTAAAGATTATGTTACAACGCCATACATCTGTATGAATCTGTGATGATGAGTTGAAGGTTTGTAGTCATGAGAGTAATATACCCATAGCGTTAAGGGTATATAAATGCACGAAAGAGAAAAGACGAGAAACAAAGCCATTAACACACAGTGTGTTAATGGCTTTTATGCAATTAACAATTACAAACCTTCGGCCAGGAAAAACCAGGTGTCCATCACTGAATCAGGGTTTAATGATACGGAATGTATACCCTGCTCCATTAACCAGCGAGCAAGATCAGGATGATCAGACGGGCCCTGCCCACAAATACCGACGTATTTATCTTCTGCTCGACACGCATCGATTGCCATTTTTAACAGCATACGAACCGCTGGATCTCGCTCATCAAATAAATGCGCAATAACGCCCGAATCTCGATCGAGACCAAGGGTTAACTGGGTTAAATCGTTGGAGCCTATGCTAAAACCATCAAAATGCTGCAGAAAGTCTTTCGCTAATAGAGCATTGGTGGGCAATTCGCACATCATAATAATGCGCAAACCGTTTTCACCACGCTTCAAGCCATTTTTCGCCAACAATTTAATAACCTGTTCGGCTTCGTTAACCGTTCGCACAAACGGCACCATAAGCTCAACATTGGTAAAGCCCATTTGTTCTCGGACAATTTTCATAGCGCGGCATTCAAGCTCAAAGCAATCTTGAAATGCATCAGAAATGTAGCGCGACGCACCACGAAAGCCAAGCATTGGGTTTTCTTCTTCTGGCTCATACAAGCGGCCACCAATCAAATTGGCGTATTCGTTGGATTTAAAATCAGATAAACGCACAATCACCGGTTTAGGTGCAAAAGCAGCTGCTAAGGTGGCAACGCCTTCCACCAGCTTGTCCACATAAAAATCCACTGGTGAACTGTAGCCAGCAGTTCGCCTTTCAACCGATTGTTTAACATCTCGTGGCAAAGTGTCAAAATTAAGCAGCGCTTTTGGATGAACACCAATCATACGATTAATAATAAATTCAAGTCGAGCCAAACCAATACCTGCGTTCGGCATCATGGAAAAATCAAAAGCTCGATCTGGGTTGCCCACATTCATCATGACTTTAAATGGCAATTCAGGCATAGAGTCTACAGTGTTTTTGCGAATATCAAAGCCAAGTGTGCCGTCATACACAAAGCCCATGTCGCCTTCAGCACAAGAAGCAGTGACTGATGCTACATTGGCTAACTTTTTAGTCGCATCGCCACAGCCAACAATAGCTGGCACGCCAAGTTCACGGGCAATGATCGCTGCGTGACAGGTTCGACCACCACGATTGGTGATGATGGCTGAAGCCCGTTTCATAATTGGCTCCCAGTCTGGATCGGTCATATCTGTCACCAGTACATCACCAACCTGGACCTTGTCCATTTCACTAATATTACCGATAATTTTGACCGGGCCACTGCCAATACGCTGCCCTATTGCACGGCCTTCGACTAAAATTGTACCAGTTTCTTTTAAAAGATAACGTTCTATTACAGCGGAGGATGATCGACTTTTCACGGTTTCTGGTCTTGCTTGCAAAATAAAAATTTGGCCGTCAGCGTCTTTCGCCCATTCAATATCCATGGCCATTTTATAATGTTTTTCAATAGCAATGGCGTGTTTTGCGAGCGTGGTGATGTCTTCATCGGTGATGGAAAAACGCATTCTATCTGCGACGTCTACATCTTGCGTGGTTACAGAATAACCAGCCTTGGCTTGCGAGCCAAGCACCATTTTTATAGCCTTACCGCCAAGATTACGCCGCAAAATAGCTGGGGTATTATTGTCAATACCTGGCTTGTACACGTAAAACTCATCAGGGTTCACTGACCCCTGCACTACTGTTTCGCCAAGCCCATAGCTTGAGGTGATAAACACAGCGTCACGAAAACCAGATTCGGTATCAAGCGTGAATAAAACCCCAGCAGCCCCCTCAGAGGCATTGACCATTTGCTGGATACCTGCGGACAAGGCAATCACTTCTTTAGCGAAACCTTGGTGAACTCGATAGGCGATCGCTCGATCATTATAGAGTGAGGCGAAGACTTCTTTGACAGCCTCCAGCACATTGGCAATGCCTCTAATATTCAAAAAAGTTTCTTGCTGACCTGCAAAAGACGCTTCGGGTAAATCCTCAGCTGTTGCAGATGAGCGCACTGCCACTGCGATTTCTCCATCTTTACACATGGTTGCGTAGTGTTCTTCAATGGCAGTTTGCAATTCTGGTGGCAATGGCGCCGATAAAATAAGTTGACGAATTTGCTTGCCAGTTTGAGCTAACGCACTAATGTCGTCGACGTTTAACGCCCCCAATAGCTCTTCAATTTTTTTAGCGAGGTTTTTATACTCTAAGAAACGATGAAAAGCATCAGCAGTAGTGGCAAACCCATTTGGCACCTGCACGCCTGAATTGGCAAGATTTGAAATCATTTCGCCCAAAGACGCATTTTTTCCTCCAACTGAAGCTACATCATCCTTCGAAAGCTCAGTAAACCAGATCACGTCATTGTTCAAGGGGATTCTCCTTTATAATTGAGCAATTGTTGAGCAGCGAACCACAGCAAACAACTGGGATTAACACTGGCTGGATGGTTTTTAAAAATGTAAACGACTAACATACACAATTATGGTGAGTGTAAAACATTTTACTCGCTTGACCAAATAAATCCAGGCACAGCCTTCGTGCAAATTCACGTATACTGCTTCACATTGAATAATATTAGACAAGGATTCCTCCATGCGTAGAAGCGTTTTTTATATTTCTGATGGTACAGGTATAACATCAGAGGCACTTGGTAAAAGCTTGTTAAGTCAATTTGAAGGTGTGGAATTTGATCGGGTGACCCTGCCCTACATTGATTCAGAAGCAAAAGCGCTGGAGGTCGTTGCTCGAATTATAGCAAGCGAAGCACTTGATGGTGTGCGACCGATTATATTTGACACCATTGTCGATCAAAAAATTCGCGATATTATTGCGTCGAGCAAAGCTTTTATGGCTGATGTGTTCGGCACATTTTTAGAACCTTTAGAAATTGAGCTTGGTAAAAAATCCACCTACACTGTGGGTCGATCTCATTCAATCCTCAACGATCCCCATTACATGGACCGAATTTCAGCGGTGCATTTTGCCTTAGACAATGACGATGGTGCTCGAACAGTGCATTATGAAAAAGCCGACATTATTTTACTTGGCGTGTCTCGATGTGGTAAAACGCCCACCTGTTTGTATTTAGGATTGCAATATGGCGTTAATGCGGCCAACTATCCATTAACAGAAGAAGACACAGAAGATTTAAGACTGCCAAAATGCTTGCAACCTTTTCGGCATAAATTATTTGGCTTGACCATTGATGCCGAACGACTCGCGGCTATTCGCCACGGCCGCCGAGCTAATAGTCGCTATTCTTCGCCCCGGCAATGTGAAATGGAAGTGCGCGCCGTGGAAGCACTGTACACTAAACAAAACATTCCTTGGCTTGATTCAACCCATAATTCAATTGAAGAAATGGCCTCTAGAATTTTATCGGCCGCTAACATGTCCGGTCACCTTAAAAAGCAATTGCCCTAATGTTGCCTGGCAATCACTGGCCTCGGTTATACCCAGCAGCTCAATTAAAATCAATAGATTTAATTTGGCCAGAGCATGCCTGCACAGACTGGCTTATGAGCCAATTTATGCATGAAACACATGCTGCACTTTGGCTGGCCTCTTGCTGGCCAGCTTTTAAGGATCATACTCTTGATGTAATAGCAGGCGGTGTTGAAGCCTGGCTTATTGGCAATGAAACCAAAGCTGGCACCCATCATCATTTAAACATTGATACACACCTTGCAAAGACACTGAAAACCGCTGATAAGCATATCAGCGATACTTTGCCCATTGACTGGATGGCCCAACAGCTTATGCCAGCGCTGGGTGATGAAGCTCAGCCCGGCTGGTATGGCGGCATTGGCTATAGTTACCGGCCAGGGCTCAATGGTCTTAAAAATCAGTTAAAAAGCTCAGGGCATTGGCCTAGTTTACAATTGGCCTTTGCCAGTTGGACTCTTACTCTTGATCACCAACAACGTACTGCGCGCCTAGTCTGGATTGACACCGCTGATGGTGATTGTCAACATCAGCAGCTGCAAGCACTTTGGCACAAGTTGAGTCTGCAAGGCGCTCAACTGGCTTGCTCAACTTTAATGCCAGTGTCATTAAAACCCTGGCAAGCCGCGATGAGTACAGCACAATATCGACAGGCATTTGCTCGAGTTCAACAACACATAGATGCTGGTGATACTTATCAAGTCAATCTTACTCAAGGCTTTACAGCTCAGTTTACCGGTGATCCACTGCAGGGGTTTATCAAAACCAAACAAGGTAACCCCAGCCCTTATGCGGCCTTTTTTCGAAGCAAATTTGGTGACGTGAGCTGTCACTCGCCTGAGCTGTTACTGCACATTCAAGACCAACCCTATCGCGCCTGCACTAAGCCTATTAAAGGCACCACGGCCAGGTGCAGCAATACCAGTGACGATCAACAAGCGGCCCAAGGCTTACAGCACTCTGTTAAAAATCGTGCGGAAAACACCATGATTGTTGATTTATTGCGTAATGATCTCTCAAAAAATGCCTTGCCAGGGACCATGCAAGTCAAAGCTTTGTGTGCTCTTGAGTCATATACTCACATTCATCACCTGGTCAGCCAAATTGAAACCCAATTAAAACCCAAAGTACATCCATTTAAAGTAATCTTGGACTGCTTTCCCGGTGGCTCTATCACTGGCGCGCCGAAACGTCGAGCCATGGAGATTATTAATGCGCTTGAAGTCACAGCGCGAGATATCTATTGCGGGTCGATTGGTTTTTGGGATCAACCACAACGTTCGATCTTCAATATTGCCATTCGCACGTTCCTCTTTCATTGCGCCCAATCTCAGGTTAAAATCTGGGCCGGCGGCGGCCTAGTCAAGGACTCAAACGTTGATGAAGAGTATCAAGAGTGTTTTGATAAAGTTGAAAAACTCATGGCGATTATGGCCGCCCAAACCCACACTCACACCCACACCTAATGTTTAGGAACAACCAATGATTGAACAGTTTGAACTTCACGCCCCGACTCCAAAATCCTGGACCGAGTGTGTTATGACCAATTTTAGTGATTTTTTGATTGATCATGCCGCCTGCGAAAAAAAAGCGGCTGGCATGGCCACTTCCATGATTTCTCATTATCCAGATCGACAAGCTCTTGTCACTGCTATGTGTGATTTGGCTGTTGAAGAAATGATGCATTTTCGAGAAGTCACCAAACTGATTCACCAACAAGGTCTCATTTTGGCAAAAGACGAAAAAGACCCCTATATCGCCCAGCTACGTGACAATATGACCAAAGGCAAACAAGCGTATTTTTTAGATCGATTATTAGTGGGTTCAGTGGTGGAGGCTCGCGGCGCCGAACGGTTTGCTTTGGTAGCCCAAGCTCTTGCTCTACAAGAAAACCAGGCTCTTGCACAGTTTTACAAAGCCTTGGCTCAATCAGAATCTCGCCACTATACTTTGTTTTTAAAACTTGCATACTGCTATTTTGATGACAATGAAGTTGCAGTAAAATTAGAGCAATGGCTCAAATTAGAAACAAAAATCATGCTCGATCTCGCAATACGCCCAGCCTTACACTAGTATTCCAGCATTGATATATTGCTCTAGACCGCAAGCATTACGCGCTTTTGGCTCTGAGCAAAAACCTCATGGATGAGGCCACGCTCAACAATCAAATTGGCGTGGTTATGCAAGGAGCAATCGTGTTTTCAAGTGTGGCCTGTGGCAGTAACAATCTATTTCCCAAAGCGTCTCAACCAAAAGCGCTATGCACCCAAATGACTGGCCATGGATCATTAAAGTGTCACCGCCTAGGAGCACTAGGTCCTGCGCCAAACCGAAGCCTAGTTGCAGCTTGTAGTCGCTTTGAGCCATTTGATGATATGCGCTCTCCGGCTATTTTGTTTAAATCTGCCAAAGATTATCCATTGCGAAAAGCAGTGACAGCACTATCCTACGATGAATTTGGCACTGATACACCCATTGGGCTTGATACCTGGCCTGGCGGCCAGCGTCCAACAGACCATTGTACTCATGACATGTCTGACCTGAAGGACTTTGACCTGGTCGGGGCTCAACAGCTCATTGAAGATGTAGCACAAGGCTTACAATGGTTAACGCAAAATAGACCAGTACATGAGTCGCAACTGAGTAAATCATCCCATGTGCAAACTAAAATTATTGATATTTTAGACCATTACGCCAGCCAATATTGGCTACCAAATATGTTTAAAGAATTTCAAGGGTCGGACTGGCGAGCGCTTGCTCAGGCCGCAAGTGAAACCGACAAAGGCTCGCACTTTTTAAGTCTGCTGATTACCCAGTTATGCTACAGTGCTAATTCTTCAGACTATGGACAACTCCACCATGCGTTAACGCAAATTCGCAGTGCTGGCATGCATATTCATGAGATCAGCCATGATGCTCAATTAAACCGTTTTGATTGCGCCGTTCCATCAACTTTAGAGTCGACAAGCGCCGACCATACGCCGACATTAGTGCTACCACCGAAAAGTCCTATTATCGGTTTTCTATTGCGTCATACAGATTTTTGGATTTTGGGTCTGGCTGGAACCCAACTGGTAACACTCTCCAGCAATGTACAAGCTCATGTAAAAGCTACCCTTAGAGATGATCAACATTGGGGCTATAGCGAATACTACGCAAAAGTTGTCAGACCTTCATTTCAACATCTACTGCACAATATTGAAAACTGTGAGGGTAGTTTACACATCCCGAAAACTGTCCACTTTGCTGGTCACTCCATGGGCGGGGCTCTGGCTCAATTTGCAGCGATGGATTTTCCACCCATTCATAACGATAAGCTGGTGGAAACTGCACAAAATCCACGGACACCCAATATTATGCTGCACCTTTATTCCAGTACTCGAGCTGGCAATCAAGGCCTTAAAGATAAGCTTATGGCCAAGGGCGCGAAATGCATGAGCTCACGACAACAAGAGGACATTGTGGCCAGTGTGCCACCAGATTTTTTAGGCTATAACGCATCAGACCAAAAACAATACCCCAACCCACTGCGAGAAACTGCTGAGAAACTGCGACTGCTTGGCAAAAATTGGCGGGAAGGTTTTATTCGCCATAAACTGGCGTCATTTTTACTCATGTATGTACCAGAACACGTCAGACCAACCTTTATCAGCCATCTTATGCTGCTACCACCACCTCAATGCGAAGAGCTGCTTGGCTATCAAGTGACCACAACCGGCGCAGCGCCAACAGTAAAAGCTGAAGAACGTGCTGCTGAGTGATGAACTACACTTGCACAGGTCAACTTATTTTTTGCAAGGACACCACCAGCTATGGACAAGATAACCCACCGACCGTTACAAGGCACCTGTGGCTTTTCGATGATGCAATTATTGGTGGTAATGGGGATTATTGGTATCGTTACTGCTATCTCCGTGCCCAGTCTTGCACATTACATCCAGAGAAGCACTTTACGCAGTGTCCAATCTGATGTTGCAGCGCTGAGTTTATTTATTGAGCATGAACACCGAGACAAACAACGCTATCCGACTTTAGCACTCACCACAACAGCTGCGGTGCAAGCAAAATTTGCGCAATGGCGACCAACAAGTGGCTATTTTACATACAGCATTATTAGCGCAAGCAGTAAATACACTGTTATAGCCACTGCCACCTTAGGGCCACTTGCCGGCTGCGCTGTCAGTATTACAGACACAGGTGTGCAGGCATTAACAAATTGTGAGGATTATTCTGAGAACGGTGGCTGGCTATAACTTGACAAAGACTATAACGTAACGCATATTTTACTTGATGTCGCTATCACCTTCTGCCATGACAAGAGCAACTTCGCTTCGGGTGATGGTGTATTTAAAATCAATGTATTGCACCCCAACATCAAGCTTCGGTAAATTGACCTCAACCGATCGATGTTCAGCGGCGAGCGCTTTAAGCACCATGTCCGCAGTGGTTTCAATGCGGTTTTTAGTGGCAAGGGTCAATGGTGCTCCAAGAGCATAGCGGGCCACTTCTCGCATCAAAATAATATGCACCTCTTTATAAAAAGGCCGTTCAACCCACTGGTTTTTACCGATGTATGGAAAGCGATCTTTGTATCCAAATTGATAAAACATTAATAGCAGCATTAAAAATACGCTAGCCAGGGTGATCAAGATATCATCTGTTACCACAGTACCCGCCTTTTGCCCCTATAACAGCCACTCTATTAAAAAAATCTATGGTAGCAGCACTTGACTCTTGAGTTCAACCTGAAATTACTGGCCTTACAAGCTTTGCGCTTGCCGAGTGGTCACGCCTATTTTAGTGTAACCAAGCCGACCTGCAGCATCATAAACGCGTATGACGTCTTGATGCCGTGCATTTTCATCTGCAGTAATAATAAAGGGTAATTGTTCTTCTGCTGAACTTAAATCAGCAATGGCAGCCATTAGAGTTTTCAAGGACTTGTTCACCAGTGGGCGGCCATTAATGGCGTACTCGCCATCGGCACTTACCACCACTTCAATCATAGATGATAGTTGCTCTACTGCATTGCTTTTAGCTTCAGGCAGTTGCAACGTTAAGCGAGTCTCTTTAGTAAAGGTGGTTGACACCATAAAAAAGATGAGCAATAAAAACACCACATCAATAAGAGGGGTTAGATTGACGTCAACTGGCTCCTTGCGATGTCGAATAAGTTTCATGTGGATTTTCCCGCTGCTTTTCCCGCTGCTTTTTTAGTGTCGCTCAACTCAACTTCACGATGACCATAGACAATTTCAATCAACTTGATTGCTTCTTGCTCCAGCAATAGGCTAATTTCTTCAATTCGACGAGATAAAAACCGATGAAAAAATAAAGCAGGAATGGCCACAAACAACCCAGCAGCTGTGGTCATTAAAGCCTCGGAAATACCGCCAGCAAGTAGCGTAGGATTGCCAGTACCCTGTAATACAATTTTACTAAACACTTTTATCATGCCGACCACAGTCCCCAGCAAACCAAGGAGTGGACTAATAGCGGCAATTGAACCCAAGGCATTCATACATTTTTCCATCACATGAATTTCCTGATTGATGGCTTCTGCAATAGAGTCTTTCATTGACTCACGGCCGTGCTTAGAATTGACCAGTCCCACCGCCATGACTCGGCCTAACGGCGACTGTCGCTTCAACTCCTTTATTTTTGTGGCGTCAATCTGCTCGTTTTTCATCCAACCAAAAACCTGACCAATCACATGCCCAGGAATAATCTTTTGGTGACGAAGGGCTATTAATCGATCAATGATAATTGATGTCGCCACTACTAAGCAGGTTAGGATTGGTATCATTAACCAACCACCAGATTTTAGTATTTCAAACAAGCTTGTTTCACCCACTGTCAACTCCCTGTTTTTATAAATTCAAAAAATAATAACCTTTATACTCAAGAGTATAGGAAACAGTTTAGCTTAAAACTGCGCAGTTTAAACCTTGTGGCTTTACTTTTTAGAGGATTTTAAACCACAGGCGGGCTTTTGTTGTTGATCCGATCGCCAATGCAAACTCCCTTCACTGCCAGTGTTATACGCGCAAATTCCTCTAATTTGATAACGTGCTAGAACTTGTGGATGAGGGTGATTAAACCGACTGGGGCTCGAAGTGGTAAACACCACCTGGGCGGGATTAACAGCTGCAATAAAACCTGTTGACGAAGACGTTAAACTGCCATGGTGAGGCGCAACGACAATAGCCGACTTGCCTGCAAATAACGATGGGTACTCTTGAAGCAATTGTTGCTCCGCGGCAAACTCTATATCGCCCGCTATCACGACTTTTTGTAGACCATCGTCGATGAGCAAGACGCACGAGCGGTTATTGGGCGAGGTAAAGTCAGTTAAACCAAGACTGGTAAACAACACCCCATCCCACCACCAACGCTGTAATCCCTTACAATTTTGAAACAATATAGGCGTGACTGCTACATCTGCAAACTCCGCAATAGTCGTGGATGACATCAGCATAAGAGGCTTGGTTTTGCTCAACACGCTTGCTGCACCGCCAATGTGGTCTTGATCTTCATGAGAGATCAAGACCATCGCTAGAGTTTTCAAACCTTGCTGCCGCAAAAAAGGCAGGACGACCACTTGCGCAGCATCTCGACCAGATTGCCACTTGGGGCCTGTATCGTACAACAAACCATGATGCTGAGTGCGAACTAATACACTTGTGCCCTGCCCTACGTCTAAAACATCAAGCCAAAAATAACCAGGCATTGGGCGATTCAAAGTCATAACCCCGAGCAATAGCAACAGTACACCGCTACTCAGTCGTAAACAGCGAAAGGCTGGTACACTCATGGTCAACACCATGACCACCAAACAACTGCCAAACCAAAAAGTAAAAGCTAAAGCACTTGGCTGAGCAATAGGTTGTTGTCCTAACCACTGTACACTTTCAAAACCACACGTTAATAACCAGAGCAATAATTGAGTCAGCCAATCCCAGCCATAGGCACTTAACGCCAGCCCGATAAACAGCCCGGGCAATATCAACCATGCCAACAAAGGGATGACGACAAGGTTCAATACCGGACTAAGCCAAGACAGTTCGCCAGACATGATTATAACTGCCGGCAACAGCCCAAAGGTGAGTAAAAGCTGCGCTTGAATAAATGCAGCTTTTTTGGATTGTTTGGATTTTTTTCTATCAAATGCCAGGATGAGCAAGCCAATAGCACCAAAGGAACACCAAAAATCCATGGCCATAGGCGCCAGCGGCGACCAACACAAGACCAACGCAAAGGACAACCAGAACCAGTGATGCCAGAGCCGAACCCCTGTGGCCCAATAATACAGCGTACCGGGAATCAGGGTCAACAAAGCCCGCTGCGCTGGTAAAGCCATGCCCGATAAACAGCCATACAGCACAGCACAAAGCAAACTCACAGTTAACTGCCAAGATAATGTATGACCCTTACGCCCAGTAGCGCCAAACAGCCGCCACATGCCGGCGCCCAAACATAATCCTAACCAAGCCATAATGCCAATATGAGTGCCAGACACAGCCAAAACATGGGCCAGTCCAAAAGTCTGCACGCTGGTATAGACCTCGGAGCTCAGCTGGCTTTTATCTCCAAGCACTAGAGCTCGGCCGAGCGCCGCCCCTATGGCATAATCTGCTGAACTAGCGCCTCCAAGACTGGTCATACGATGAGCAATGGCGAGGCGAAATGCAGACCACCGATCACTGGGCGCTAATCGCTTGCACTGCAAACAGCTTAAATCACCTATAGCGACACCATAACGCCCTTTGGCTGCCATGCTCCAGCCATAATGGGCTACGCCTTTTGTCCGAAAACCGCGTGGCCGGCGTAGACGCAATTGCAGCTGCCAAAGCTCACCAAGTTTTGGCAGCTGCAATTGGCTTTTCGGATTAAACTCGGCTAAAACAGAGAAAATTTTACCCTGGTATCGAGGGTGATCTTGCACTTTAAATTCAAAGCGTACTTGATTATCCACTTTAACAAAAGTGTTGATTTGACCACGTAAAAGCAGTTGTTGATTATGGAATTTTTCCGGCAAGACAGGGATATTTATACCAGGCAGTCTGTGATAATATGCCTGCTGGAAACAGCCTATAGCGTATAAAACTAGGCCTATAATAATGATAACAAATAAGCCTCGCATCCCAGATCATGCCTTCTATCGGTTTTTGCTTAAACTGCAGAAGGGTATCTAAAAAAGACATTAAAATCTGTGAGGAGTATCACAGTTTGTATCGGATGGCACAGGATAATGCAAATTTTGAAGCTACACTTTTGAAGTGGCTTGCCATTTTTAAAGCTGACGAATGTCCATAACTTAAGAGCGTCGCCCATACCGATGAAAAGAAATAGACTGCGAGACTATTTAAACAAAAAAAGACGACTACTAGATTATCCTGTGTTTAATTTTATTCGTCATCGTTTGCATGCAGAAACTTTATGGCATTTAAATCGACGTAGTCTAGCTGGTGGTATTGCGGCTGGTCTTTTCGCAGCGTTTATTCCCTTCCCCGTGCAAATGTTAACAGCTGCGTTGTTAGCTATTACTTGGCAGGCGAATATTCCGGTAGCTTTAGTGGCCACTTGGACGTCCAACCCACTCACCTATGCGCCTATTTTTTATGGTAATTATAAAATAGGCATTTTTGTGCTGCATTTTTTTTCGCCGGTGATACCACAAGAATTTGAGCAAAGCCAAAGCTTTATCGAACGAATTCAAGACGTAGGCGGTCCATTTTTGCTGGGCAGCTTTTGCGCTGCAACCATCGCAGCTGCTGTGGGGTATGGTTTGGCAAGGGGCGTGTGGCGCTGCGCTGTACTCTATAAGCTGTATAGAAGGCGTGGTCATCGAAGCAACAATTAGTGAATATCACACAAAGTTTTATACCAACCTTGTTTGCCAGTGCTGGTTTTGTCCGCCAACACAGCGGCAAGCTGCTTTTTAGGCGGCTGAGCTTGAATTAAATCAAGTAACTCCTGCACTGATAAATTAATCAATTGCTGTCTGGGGTTCTCCAAAACCTGCGCTTTTGGCACACAATGCACCATGACCACAAATTCACCTCGTAACTGCTCCATTTGCTCTAAGACCTTATAGATGTGCCCTAAAGTACCTCGATAAAAACTTTCAAATTCTTTGGTAAGCTCTCGAGCCACACAAGCTTGAACATCCTCTCCAAAGCAAGTGATCATGTCTGTCAATGATTGCAGCAAGCGATGCTTTGATTCGTAAAAGATAAATGTGCCTTGGCGTGCCCCAAGATCATCTAACCATTGTCGTCGACTGGCAGATTTTGCTGGTGGAAATCCATAAAAATAAAAACGATCGCTGGGTAGACCACTGGCCACTAAAGCAGTGGTAATCGCACAGGGCCCAGGCACCGGCACCACTTCAAAGCCTTGACAAACCAAGGCTCTAACGACCTTAAACCCTGGATCTGATATCAAAGGCGTGCCAGCATCAGACACTAAGGCCAAACTTTTACCCTGACTAAGCCACTGGCAAAACTGCACAATACGATCAGATTCATTATGATCGTGACAAGAAAAACAGGGCGTATCAATTGCAAAGTGCCGCAGCAAGCGGCCGGTGTGTCGCGTGTCTTCTGCGGCAATTTGATCAACATCTTGCAAGACCTGTAAAGCTCGATGGCTAATATCCCCAAGATGGCCAAGCGGTGTACTGACGATATACAGCTTGGCTGGTTTAATAGTCATTGAGTCTGCTCCAGCCGAGCACGCATGCTCAGTTCCAACGGCATCAATCGATTGAGCAGCACCCAGCCAAGCAAGTACAATTGAGTCGTCAAAATATAACCTGGTACATACTGCACGACTGATCGCCAATAGTCTATTTGAGACATGGCACTAAAGTAGCCAGACAAACTATAAAAAAACTGGTTTGTAATATAAAATGCCAAAGTTGAGCCCAATAACGTCATCAACACCAACCAGACAACACTGTGCGGCCGACGCCAAGACAGGTTGCCACATGCAGCCAATATGCCATAGGCTACAGGTAAACCCAAATAGGCAGGTGTCATGCAGTAGTCGCTGACAACCTGGCCTTGAGTCGCAATAAAGTCGATACCCCATGACACAGCAAATAGCCAACCAAAGCTTAAATACCATTGCTTATTAGGCGTGTACAGCCGCCCTAGCACAAAAAATAAAGCCCAACTGGCATCAATTAAATGCAAAACACCACCGCCAAACGGAAAACGTGTGGCAATCATCACCAATGTCATTAAGGATAAATAGAGAAAAGTCATGACTACGCCTCTTTTTTTTGTTGTGTTAATTGCCGAGCATCACCTTGGCATACCGCTGAAGGGTTTTAGAATCTTCCATGGTCAAACTACTGATAAACTTTAAACCAAGGTGGGTCTCATTATTAGTCGAAACAGAAAAATAAACCGCTAAGCCGACAACTTTAATGATATGGCTTTGGCCTGAGACGTAACTTTGAATTTCCATGTACAACCGATCATCATGCTTGAAGACCACCGGGGTCACAATTTGAATACCACCTTGAGATACATTGACAGCGTTGGTCGTAAAGGTTTTTTTCTGCTCTGTGACACATTTAACTTGCCATCGACACTTCACCCTTGGTGAGGATCGACGAGTGTCTGGTGCTTCTTGGTTCATTTTGTCCTCAAATATTCATCGCCAACTTGTGTGCTGCCAGCGACTTTGGCACTTGCGAGCTTATTTGGTCTTAGCGATTTTAACCATATTAGACCCAACTCGCTCCGACATAATAAAAAAATCACCGTTTTGCGCTTGGGCTACAGCTTCTGCTTGTGGCATTGGCGGCAAACGCATTTCACTGGTCTTGCGAACAAAAACAGGGCTCTCATTTATGAGATCAAACAAGAACAAGGTTCCATAACTTAAAATCGCCATAGACGTGATGTCGGCGTCACTATTTTTATCAGACGCTGCACTGGCTGATGTCACAGCCTCTGATTTTTTATCCATAGCCAGGTAGGGTAACACTGTCATACTTGTAGGTAAACCAGCAAATAAGCTTTGGGCCAAATAGCTGCCCCAAATCGACATTTTGCCAAGCTCTGGTATTTGCGTGATGGACTTCGCAAGATAGACAAAACGTTTTGGTTTCATCACAAGAGGCAAACTGTACATTTTTGGTGGTGCATCTCGTTTGGTCAAGAGGAGGACGCGCTGGTGGGCAACATCAATACCTAAGGCTTCTGCATCTCGAGGCCCATCCTCATATTGAAATGCTATAGTCTGAATAGACGCTTCATCTACAACACCAATTTTGCCATTTTTTGACACTTGCGGTTCTGGTACCAGATGAACATAGTACACTTTTCGCCTGGTAAAATTATCGCCAATATCAGCAATCGCAATGTAATTAATGCCTTCGTAGACAAATGTTTCTAAATCCTCCCAGTCATGATTACCAAGTGTGGTCAGTTCAACCTCATCTTGATATTGTCCTTGCTCGTTCACCAGAATAAGCGACGCGGAGTTGCCGCTGTCGTTAATGGCCCAAAAATAATCAGGCTGGCTTAAAGTGCCAGCAAGGCCACTTAATTCTGCTAGTCGTTTATCCATTTGCTGGGCCACAATTTCTGGCATACCATACGCTTGAGCACCAACCACTTGCCCTACGATTAAACTGCATGCTATTAATAAAAATCTAAAATTAAGGAAGTACTTCATATGCTCGTCCTTTGTTCGCTCTCTTTGTGACATCATCTAAAAACACAATAGATTCAGTTTGAGTATAGGAACGAAACCGATAACTGGTTACTTTTTGAGCAAAATAATCAGTGTACGATACAACAAGCAATATAACAAAAAGGACACCATATGCTATTATCGCGCGGTGCACGTCGCCTGAAAATAAAAATGGCCGAAGATTATCGCCATTGGGAGCAGTACTGGCATCGACGCCAATATCCAGGCTCGGTCTTTAGTGAAACTGTGCAAGTAATGCACCAACGATCCTATGGCGCCCACCAACTACAAACCATCGACCTCTTTCAACCACGACACGCAACGCCACCTTTAATTGTGATAGTACCAGGCTATTTTTTCACCAGCCTTGAACGATTTTCATTTGAACAATGGATTAAAACCTACACCCATAATGGTTTTGCAGTGGCGCTGCTCAATTATCGCCAAGCCCCGGAATACAGTTATATTGAGCAAATTAAAGATCTGCACATCGCGTTACGATGGTGCCTCGACTTTAGCGCAAAAAATACTAAGCAAGAGCTCTTTTTACATGGATTCAACACTGGAGCTAACCTTGTTCTAAACTACTGCAACGCTATGAGTCAGTATTATTTACAAGAAGCGTTTGCCCTGGTGCCCTTGCAACCAGGCGTGATCAAAGCTGGGATTTTAATGCAGGGGCTTTACAATCTTGAATCAAAAAGCATTGCCCGCGTGCATCATCGCTACTGTATTCGCCAAGCCCTTGGTAATGAGGATCAACACACCCTCAGAGGCCTGGCATCACCTGCGTTGCATTTAGGGGCAGTGTTACCGCCTTTGCAAATAGTCAGTGGCACAACAGCGCCCTACATAGCTCAGGCTTTGGATTTAAAAAACAGCGCTAAATCCAACCCAGCGTCTACACAATTGTATTTTAATCAACAACAATCCCCGCAAGAATGCGTGGATTATTTTTCAAGCTTTAGTTATGAGAACGTTTTGGCGTTTAACAATGCCAAGGGGAAACAATGATAGTGGTGGTACAAAGGGTCAAACACTGCTCGGTGGTTGTCAATACACAGTGCATTGCTCACATTGATGCAGGTGTTATGGCGTTGGTGTGCGCCGAACTTGCTGACGAAAAAAACGCCCCGGTGCCGCTTGCAGATACATTAGTCAAGCTGCGCATACTCGACGATAACGGCAAAATGAACAAGTCCCTACTGGACACGCCAACCCATAATTTACTGCTTATTCCGCAATTTACTTTGGCGGCGGATTGTCGTAAGGGCAACCGACCAAGCTTTACTCAAGCGGCGCCCCCAGAGGTAGGTCGTCTTATTTTTGAGCGCTTCCATCAACGTTGCCAAGCATTATTACAACGCGACGTGGCCATTGGTGAATTTGGCGCAGAAATGGATGTTTCGTTATGCAACCATGGGCCAGCGACTTTTATTTTGCGCTAATACTCCACAAGTCTACTACTTCGCCGTCACCGACGGCGTCACTCTAAGCACTTCTTCCACTGTGGTCAAACCATGAGCCACCTTTTGAGCGCCAGCCAAACGTAGGCTTTTCATACCCTGCTCAAAGGCTTTTTGGCGGATGACATCGATACTGCTGTTGTCACTGACAAGTTCTTTAAGTTCATGAGACATACTTAAAATTTCATACACGCCTATTCGCCCATAGTAGCCGGTTTCACGACAGGCTAAACAGCCTTGTGGCTGATACACTTGCTCTGGCTTTTTAGCTTTCCACGGCGAGGTCATTAATCGCCACTGCTCTTGGGTCAAATGAGTTGGCGCCTTGCATTCAGGGCACAGTGTTCGCAACAATCGTTGCGCCATAACACCGTTGACAGTTGCAGCGACTAAATAAGGTGCTATACCAAGATCAATTAGTCGAGTCACCGCCGATGCTGCATCGGTGGTGTGCAAAGTAGAAATCACTAAATGCCCGGTTAATGCCGCTTGAATCGCCATTTCTGCCGTGGCAAGATCACGAATTTCACCCACCATAATAATGTCTGGATCCTGTCGCAACAGCGCCCTTAAGCCTTCGGCAAAGCCCAAATCCATCTGAGGCTGGACTTGCATTTGATTAAAGCTTGCTTCGACCATTTCAATAGGATCTTCAATGGTGCAGACATTAACTCGGCTATTGGCCATTTGCTTGAGAGTTGAATACAAGGTGGTGGTCTTACCAGAACCCGTGGGGCCGGTGACCAGCACAATACCATTGGGCTTAGAGACGAACGATTGCCACAAGGTGTAGTTATCAACGGTTAAGCCAAGCTCTTGAAAGCTACGGACTAAAACGTCTGGATCGAAAATTCGCATCACCAGCTTTTCGCCAAATGCAGTTGGTAAGGTTGCCAATCGCAATTCAGTTTCTTGACCATCTGGCGTTGCGGTTTTCAGGCGGCCATCTTGTGGACGGCGTTTTTCAGCCACGTTCATACGACCAAGAATCTTAATCCGACTGACCACGGCGGCCATCACCACTGGCGGTAACTCATAGACATCATGCAAGACACCATCAATACGAAATCGAATACGTCCCTTGTCTCGCCTTGGTTCTAAGTGAATATCACTCGACCTTTGATCAAAGGCATACTGCAGCAACCAATCGACAATTTTCACTATATGTTGATCGTTGGCATCAGCGGCTTTAAGCTCACCTATTTGCAGCAACTGCTCAAAATTCGAGCCTTTCATTGGGTCTTTAGTGGTAGCGTTGGCGACACTTTTACTGAGGTTATAGAATTCAAGCGTGTATCTTAGCAAATCAGCCGGATTCACTATCACCATGCGAAATTGTTTGTTGCGTACCACCTGAGCAAGGCCCTGCTGCCACTCCATGTGAAATGGCTGGCTAGTTGCAATCACAATTTCAGTTGGGTTGACCTCCACCGCTAAAATAGCGTGCCGATGAGCAAACTGGTAGGACATCACTTGAGTAATTGCAGGGACATCGACCTTCATAGGGTCAATATTGTACACAGGTAACGACGCTTTTTGCGCTAACCACTCCGTTAACAAAGTTACGTCTAAATCAACAGCTGGTAATAAATCTCGTTTGATATTGGCGCTGGCAATCTGTGTGAAAGGATGAGCCATCACCTGACGGCTAGCGCCAGGCAAACCCGCAATCATATTGGCATCTTCGCTGGAAAGCCATTGATCTCGCTTGAGTTCTTCTAAAACCCACACTAAATTGAGGGTCAGTGAGTGAGACGATCGAAATGGTGCAACACTTGACACAAATAACTCCTTTTGTGCAGACAACTTGTCAAATCCTTTGACCAGACGTACATAATAGGCTAGTCACCAAAGCATTTTATATTGACGGCTTTGAATGGCTAAAAAACTGATACAATTATCAGTATATCTTGTTTTAGCAAACTTGGTATTTCTACCTTGCTGTATGCAAAACAATCTTGCTATTATCGTCCTCGTGTGACTTGAGGTTCTCCGCCTTAATCTCTTTATGTATTCGTAAATCTTGATAAAGTCCAGGTTTATAATGCTTTAAGGGTGGATACTGCAACCTGGTGTTTATGGGCGTTGAGGGCTTAATCTGGATCTCAAACTCAGCACAATAGTCTAGAAACATATAAAACGAGAATAATGTGAAACTTGGACTTAATCTGTTACTGACAACCTTAAGTAAAACATCAAAACAAATTGGTATTTTAGTCTTAAGTGTTGTTCTCACTCGGTATCTGACGAAAACCGATTATGGTACCTACCTACACGTCCAATTGATTGCAAATGTGGCCATTTGGTCTTTTATGCTCGGCATCCCTCATAGCGTGTATTACTT